>WNFZ01007476.1_pt1 | contig 15533 bp, 11 predicted proteins | sample 5400081 | NCBI WGS metagenome assembly WNFZ01 (sample SAMN13153365, study PRJNA577476) | soil metagenome | isolation source: 80 cm soil or saprolite under grassland replicate 1 | place: USA:California | collected 2016-06-15 | reverse complement strand
CGCGTAATTGGTCGGCGATAGCTTTGGCCACCTCACTCTCGACCGAAAAGATGTCGGTCAGTTTACGATCAAACGTATCGGCCCAAAGATGAGAGTCGGTGGCTGCTTTAATGAGCTGCACGTTCACACGCACGGCGTCGCCATTCTTTTGCACGCTTCCTTCCACAATGTGCGCAACGCCAAGTTCTCGGGCGATCTCGCGCAGATTTTCAGGCGCGCTTTTGTAATGCTGCGTGGATGTGCGCGAGATGACCTTCAAATCGGCAATCTTGGATAAGCGGGTCAAAATCTCCTCCTGGATACCGTCGGCAAAGTAGGCGTTGGCTTTGTCGCCTCTCCTGTTTTCGAAGGGAAGAACGGCGATACTCTTCTCGGGAATCAAAACGGCGCCCTTGCTAGCCGTCTCCTCGGGAAGGATCGATCGGGTCATCCTGAGTGATACTCGCTGGAAAAAGGTCAAAGAACTAATCACCATAGCGAGGGCAGCGACTACTAAAGCAAGTACCAGCAGGGACCTTGGCGGCCGGCGCAGGCTAACTGGGCGAACCATGTCCGATTCTTGCTTCCATTTTCTTCTGCGCCTGAGTTTCTCAGGGACCTGTGGATTACCGAGATTGTCTTTGCACAGATTAAATATGTGCAGGCGCAGCCCGTGCTTCACTTCGCATTCACCGAGATCGTGCAGGTACGGCTGCCAGTGCCGGTATTGCGCTAAATCTTCCGCTAGATGCGCTGACAAAAGAATGTGTCCGGCATCACCGCAATCAAGCACTCGCTGCGCGACATTGATTCCCGATCCTGCAAAGTTCGTTTTATCATTAACGTCGGTGATTCTATTGACAGGGCCACTGTGAACCCCCATTCGCAATCGAATATGCGGATAATCTCGCAAGGCTCCGCTTATTTCCAGCGCGCATCGCACCGGCTCCTCCGGACTGCGGAAGAAAAGGAGTGCCATCCCGTCTCCAGTCGGCACTCGATTGAGCTTGCCGCTTGCTTCCGCCGATCGAAAACATTCGGTGCTGCGCACGATTTGATTTAATTGCTGCAGCAATTCAATCTGCTCATTGTTCGATAGCTTGGAATAACCAGCCACGTCGATTGAAAGAAGGTGCGCGATCTCGGGTTCCAGATCGGACTTCGGTTCCACGGACCTGTCTCCGTTAGTTTGCGCCGGCTCTGTCTCGAGCGATTCCAATGCGGAAATGACCGGAGTGAGTGGAGGACGAAGTTCGTGCGGAAGTATGGCCAGGAAATGGTCTTTGGTCCCGTTGGCGCTCTCCACAACTAACTTTTGTTGCTGAAGCTCTTCCTCAACGCGCCGGCGTTCGGACATACCGGCGGAAAGCGCCATCGCCGTAATTGACAGCACAGCTGTCCACCATTGCACGGCGAGAAGCGACTGATTTTCCGTCTCCCTGACGAATGGGCCGAAGCCATGCAGCGTCCCCCACACCGCAATCGCGGACAGGATAAAAATTCCCGTGGCAGTTTCGCGTTGCGTAAAGCGGAAGGCAGTCCAAATCACAATCGGTCCGCAAATTAAAACGATTGGATAATTTCGGGCGGAAACGGCAGGCCATCCGCCAAAGACCACCGCGCCCAACAGCACCAGCAACAGGAGGAGCGCGCCGACTTCGGCAGCTTCCTTTTTATTCCAACGTCGTTTTGAGGCAACACTCCACAGGAGAACTAAGGGAGTGAAAACAAGATCGCCAGTTACATCGCCGAGCCACCATGTCAGCCAAATCGCACCGTAGTTTGCCCAATCGGCAAAGCCGGCGACTCCAAGACTCGTCACGCCGAAAGCAGAGCTAATGATGGTGCTGATCCCTGCCGCGAGCGCAAATTTGAAAACACCTTGTGGACGATCAAAGACATTTGTGCCGCCGGCGAATCGATTCACCAGCCAGGCGCCCACGAGCGCCTCGAGCGTGTTGCCGGTGGCAATGGCAAATGACGTAGCGACATTTCCCGCAGTCGTGACGTTCACCAGAAATGCACCGATAAAGATGCCCGGCCACGCGCGATAACCGAGCAAGAGTAATCCGGCAAGCGCGATTCCCGCCGGCGGCCATACCGGCGATGCACTCGCTTGCACCGACGCCAGGATCAAACCGAGCTTGCCAGCGATGAAGTAGATGACGGCCAAGATGCCGATGAGCGGCAGCCCAGAGAAACGTCGCGATTGCATCGCCCAACTGCCTTTACGGTCTACGTCCGGCGGCTCCAAGTTCGCATCGGAACATCTCGGCTGAGGTCGATGAACAAGACATGGGCGATTTCGAGCTGGATCTCGTTCTTGATCTGAAATGGACGTCTCGTCGTGCGCCCTAAGATAATCAACCGCCGGCCGATCTGGATCACGATGTGCCCATCCTCCAAGAGCTTCACTAGTTCCTTCGGCGAGGGATAGTGCTTCGCAGAGTTTTCGGAATGCCCCTTCCACTTGGGCCTCTAGGCCGGGAGGCACCTTTGGTAAGAGAGCCTGAGGGTTGCGCTCCGCGGTAGGCTGAGTTTTCACAACTTTTACTCCCTGTTCAAGGGCGCGGCTATGGACTTGTCGGATACCCCCGCGTGAAAGTATCGAGCTCTTCCATTAGGCGTGCCTCGTAGAAGTCACATTTGGGGCTTTCGCCATTTGGCTCGACCCATTCGGGATGTTGGATCCGGAGGTCGTTGTGAATCTGTTGCCGAAGCTCGGCATAGGTGCGGATTTCTTGAGACATGGTCACTGGCTTGGTGAAAAAGGGCTCCGCGGTTTCCCGCAGAGCCCTCGCGATGGGGGTTAACTTTTTATGTTTCCGTTCTTACGGGCACGGGGCCGGCGGATTGGGGAATGTGTACGGACACGGCGTGACCGGCACGACCGCGCCGTTGTTAGGTGTTTCGGGCGGCCGCTGCTGCGATCGCTCGGGGAAAATGCGATTTGGATGGGTGAGATCATCTCTTACCTAGTACTCCGGCCATTGGGGGGCGAAGTTCTCGAAAAACTTGTGTTCTATATCGGGGAGGAGTCCTGATTTTCGGGGAAAATTTCCCCTAGGTTTCAGAGAAAATTTCCCCTAGGTCGTTAGCCGTATAAACTGGATGTGGCGGGACTTGCATGGCGCGCCGCAGTATTGCGAAGGCTGGTTCCTAATGGTCTTGGGGCGCCCGTCTCAGCCGTCTAGACCGCCTCAGGCGTGATTGGCTCGGGGGCGCTCGTCGCTGCGAGCGCTGTAGCCGCTTTACTGCGCCTATCGTTGTGGCCACGACGCTGTGTCGCGGTGCGAGTGGCAACGCGCTGAGTGCCTCGACACAGCGAGGCGGCGACAACAACGAGCGCTAGTGGAAAGGAGTTCGAACAATTTCGCCTTGATACAGCCAGGCCTCCGGCGTGTCGCACAGTCCTGCTCGTACCGGATTCATGCGCACATAATCCCATTTCTGCGAGTAGCTCTCATGTCAGCAGATGATCAAAAAAGCCTTCCTGCCAGTGCGGCTTGGGAATTCCAAGCTGGAGCAATTTCTTGCCAATCACGTTGCGCAGCGATTGAACCCATCTGGGCAGAGCAATCCCATCCATTGGAAAGGCTGCAAAGAGATGTACGTGGTCGGGCATTATGACATAACGACCGACGGCGACATCACGCTCCTGCGCTTTGGCAAAAAAGACGCAAAATGCCTTGTGAACTTCGTCTCGCGCCAGCAGGCTTTGACGTTTGTATGTATTGAATGTGATGAAGTAAACCGGCCGAGCATTGTCGAACAGACGACCAAGTCGGGGAGGTCGCCGTGGCCATTGCTGTTGGTTGTCGCGGGTCATTGCCGATTTTTTATTGATTGCGACACCCGAGATCAATCCGATTCCTGGCGAGCGAGGTTGTAACCACGGCGCTGCCTGCCGCGCCGAAGCACCGCGAAGGCGGGTGTCGCCGTGCGGGTGGCAACGCGCTGAGCGCCTCGACACAGCGAGGCGGCTACAACAACCCTAAACAGATACTAGGGCGGCGGCCTACTTTTCTTCGCCCGGGCCCTTTCGAACATGGGGCTTCGCCAAAGGTTCAGCCGGCAACAGATTTTCCGCAGCCCATTTTCGGGCAAACTGTTTAAGCTCAGCCGCATTGTGCAGACCCAGTTTGTGTTTGATTTTTTCGCGGTGTGTCTCAACCGTCTTCGGGCTGAGGTGAAATTGCTCCGCAATCTCTTGGGTGCTGTAGAATGCGCCGATAAGTTGAAAAACCTGGAGCTCGCGATCCGACAGGCGCTCCAGACCGACGTGCGAGGCGCCTGGTTTTTCTCGCAGGCTTCGCTGGACTACTTCGGCGGCGACCTTTTCGCTGAAATATAATTCTCCGGCCAGGACTTTGCGCACTGCTCGCAGCACCTCGCTTGTGGCGTTTTCTTTCATGATGTAACCAGAGGCGCCGGCGCGGAGCACGCGTTCGGCGAAAATCAACTCATCGTATTGCGAAAGGACGAGCACTTTTAAGTTTGGATGCTCGACGCGCAATGTTTTGATCAGGTCAAGCGTATCGCCACCCTTCAGGCGCAAATCGAGAAGCATGAGATCGGGTTTGGATTGCTCGACGAGCCGCTTCGCGTCGGAGATATTGTCCGCTGCGCTGGTGCAGGTGAGGTCCGGCTCGCGACAAATCAGTTGCATGAGGCCCTCGCACAGCACCGGATGATCCTCGACCACGATAACGCGCGACTTTCTGGAGGCGTGTTCGTTCGGCGTCATGGTATGGGACGAACGGCGACCTCCGTGCGCAACGGCACACGGCAGGTGACAACCGTGCCTTTAGTGCGCTTCGATTGCACTTCACACGAGCCGCCGATGCATTGTGCTCGGTATCGCATAATGCGAAGGCCCATTCCCTTTGAGATGGCGCTCGCATCGAACCCCTTCCCGTCGTCTCGTACCGCCAGCACCAGGTTCCCCTGATCAAAGGCAAGATCGATCTCAATTTTGCGGGCGCCGCCGTGCTCTACTGCATTATGCACCGCTTCCTGTGCGATCGGATAAAGTTGGGCTGTCACAAGCGCGCTAACCGGAAAAGAGGAGGCGTCGCCGTCGGCTTTCACGATGCCGTCAACATGGCAATCCCTCCGCACACTCTCGACGAGTTTCTGCAGCGCCGTTTTCAGGTCTCCGACTCCGTCGGCTCCCTCGAGATTGCGTGCGGTGAGCCGGGCTTGCCTGGCTGCTTGATTGGCAAGTCGGACGATCTCTGAGGCTTGCTCAGCTTCCGCCGAACCTGCTGCGCGCAATTCTTGCTCAAGCAGTTTGGCGTTCAAAGCAACGCCCACGAGCTGTTGTCCAACACCGTCGTGCAAATCGTAGGCAATCCGCTGTTGTTCGCGCGCGCAAATCTCAACCACCTCACGCTCGAGCCGGGCGCGCTCTGCGACCTCGCTCTCAAGCAACGCGGTCTTCTGCCGCCTCAATTCTTCGACTTCATCGCGCTGCTGTTGGGCCTGGAGCTCTGCCTGCTTCCGCTCGCTGATATCAATAATAGAGGCCAACACGAACACTCCTTCAGACGTGTGAATTGGGTTGAGACCGATTTCGATAGGAACCTCGCTGCCGTCTTTGCGTCGCCCAAAGAGTTCGCGGCCGGCGCCCATAGGCCGCGCCTGGGCGCCGCCGAAGTAACCATGCCGCTCACCCACGTGTTGAGCCCTGAGTCGCTCGGGAACAAGCATCTCGATGGGATGGCCAACGAGCACCTCGCGGGCGTAACCGAAGACGGCCTCTGCCTGCGTGTTAACCAAGATGATGCGGCCTTCTGTATTAACCATGATCATAGCGCTGGGTGCCGCCTCGACCATGAACTCGACGTGCCCGCGTCCGGCGATCCAGCGTATTTGCCCGTTCGGTAGTACTACCCGGTACTCAGCTTCGTATTCCGCGCCAGTGTGCAAAGAGTTCTCTACGGCCTTGAGCACCAATTCACGATCCTCAGGATGTATCACACTTCGGAAGCGCTGGAAGTGGAGCTTCTCGGACGCTCCGAAGCCAAAGAGGGCGCGGCCTTTGTCGGTGATCCAAATTTCATTCCGCACAACATCCCACATCCACATCCCGAGTTGGGCAGCGCTGGCTGCGAGTTCCATGCGCTGGTGCGTTTCGCGCAGGTCAGCCTCACTCATCTGCAATTGCCGCGCGAGCTCCGCCCTGTGCAGCAGGTCGCTGCTCATTTGATAACCCATAGCTGCTATCAGGCCAAGATATGAGAAGCAGGCGAGAAATGGCACTTGAATAATTCCCCAAACCACGAGCACCACTTGTCCAATGGCAATGGCGCTAAAGAAGATGAGAGCGCCACCGACGGCTAAAGCACGCTGCCGGTCCCCCCGCCGCCAGGCGGTGATCGTGGCATCCACGAAAAAGATGATGAGTAAGAGAAGACTCAGCTGGGCTACTAAAATCCAAGGATTCGTTACGCCTATCGGAACCGAGACCGTCTCTCCGCCCCACCATGAAACCCGTCTCAAGCTAGTGATTTCCCGATAGCTGAGATTGGGTATGAAAATAAAATTCAGGATCAGCGCCAGTGTCCGTGCACCGCAGACACTCCATGCGAGCCATGGTCGCCCGGCACGCAGATAGAGCCGCACGAAAACCACCAGCGACACAACGGTCATCCACACCGGAAGCTGTGCCCAGCGCAGGATCACGCCATACTGTTCGCTGGTCTGCGCCCGCAATAACGCCAGCTCGAACGCGGTGAGCGCCGCCCCCGCCACAGCGCTGCACGACAATATGAGATGCGCCCAGTTTTCACGCTGCTTGCACCAGACCAGCAGGTATATCCCCGCCAGGGTCAAACACGCAGCCGCATTCATCGACCAGACAATAGTGATCCAGTTCATCGGATAACGGCGACTGACTCTGAGGTCCTATTTATTAGTTCGGTCGCCAATCTACGAGAGGCCGGATTGCGAATGCGACCATCTCATCGAGTCTTTTAATCATAGAGTCGTCGTCTTCATAAAAATTCTGTTTTCTGCAAAAAATCTCGCCTGCTTGTCAACAAAAATCTTGGGTAGACAGAGCCCAAAGCGGCGCTCGCCGTAGAGCAGGAGTACGTTCTTTTCGTGGGGGTGGGTGGGGCTGCGACATAGCGGACGCAAGAGCTAATAAGAGCCTTCATTTGTTTCTTTCTTTCATTATTCTTCTCCAAAATTTGCCTGCCTAAGTTCTCAAAAATCTTCCGAATTGGGAAAAGAAGAGGAGCACAGTCATTTCGCAGGACTGAGGTTGGGGCTGCGACGTAGCGGGACGTAAGAGCAAGTAAAAGCTTTCGTTAGAAAGGACCGCGCGTGTGGATAGCTCGCGACAGAGGGGCGAATTCTTACACTACCGACAAAGTTATGCAAAAGACTTGTTATTTATTTTTAGCTTTTCCTAACAAAATGATCTGCTGCCGAACCCGTGGCTAGCCTCTTGATATACGAGCGGTCTAATTAGGACTTTAGTCGCGACTTTCTCTTTCGCGCTTGGCGATTGCCAGGTATGCGTTCGCAAATGCGCAGCAACGCAAGACGTCAACGCCCAAGCCGATTATATTTCTTGAGCAACGCGCGCAATCGATCGTGCGGGAGTGCATCGACGTGATGATTGTCGCGGCCCGTCATGGAATGGTTGTCGACCAATACGTTCACAACTGCTTCTTCCGTGGCCTGCACCACGCCCGCGAAGAGCGGGTCCATTAGATCATTGGGAATTGTTTGCACCTCATGCGTGATCTGATCAGGATCCGCGACGTTCGGATTCGCAGTTGAAAAGCCGATGAACAAGTCACCGGAGCCATTTCCCGAAATCGTCCCTGTGCCAACGAGGCCCAGCGACACCCGGCGCGCGACAAGTTTATAGAAGAATCTCCTCTTCTGCCCACGAAACACGCGAACGAAACCGAAGGTTTAATGATTTCGGCTCCGAAATTTTTGGCGTTATTTGGTGTGTCTTGTGGACTGGATCCGTGTCATCTGTGGCTGTGCGTCCCCGATTTAACGATTTGACGAGTTAACGCGGCGGAGCCGACGTGATCGCGCGTTGATGCTTGTCGAGGCTCCTGTGCCAAGCTGCCGTAGCTGGCCGCGCCAACATTCCGGCGAACGCATCCGAGCCGTTTCCGCATCCGCTCCCGAATTGCGGCGGCGTGCTTTAGACAATGAAATTTCGTGGCCGTCGGCTCCGCGCAATAAATGCAGATTCCATCGCGCTGATGCCGTAACTGATACCGCCGCGCGCGTGATATGTCTGTGCGAGAACTGAACTCGTCGTGAATCATCCAATCCACCTACCCTTGTCGAGCCTTCACCATCTTCTCCGGGATTTGTCGGCCGAAGTTCTCAAAAAAGTGCAAAAATCGTTCTAGACCGCGGATTGCACGGATGAGAATTCAGAAGCGCCGCAGAGAGAGTACGGGGCAGCGGCGATTGACCCAATCGCCTCAGGCGGGTCGGAGCTACCACGCCGTAGCAGCGAATGCGGGGCGAACCGCCCTACCAACGCGTTCTAGCCACTGATATGGTTGCGGGATAATCAGGTCATCCGCGATATCGCGACCGCCTCTTTCCCACCCTGCTTAATGCAAGCGCTCGAACCGCGTTTGATCACATGGTCTGGACTCTGGGCGTTGAGAGCAAAACGCGAGGGCTTCGTCCGAGAGCCGAAACTTTTTTGCTTTGGCGCGAGTAAGGCGACGACGCGACCATCTCGACTGACAACTGACAAACACTATCTCAATCGCCGCACTAGCTTCTTCCGGTCATGATACCGCTGAGCTGGTGCGACAAAATGCGAACGAACTCGAAGAGCGGCTTGTACTTTCAAAGAATCGAGAGATTGACGAGGAGGACTTCGATTTTTTCGTGGAAAATGAAAAGCGCGATCTCAGGGTCTTTGTTTGTTCCGGTACTGATCGCAACGATCTAGAGCGTTAGACAAAACCCATAGCCGAACGGCTGGCAGCTAAAGGGGACCGTTTCCACATTTCGCACGAAGTGCTTTAGGAGTGCGAGGCGTCTTCGCGGCGACACCCAAAAAGCGACGCGAGGACGCGTGCGCACTCCAAAGCTGCGCGAAACAGAATGAACACTCGGCAGCGATTTGCAGACGACAGTTTCATTCAGCATCGACGGCGTCAGCGGGCGCGCTTCATGATTTGTTGCAATCGGTCGTGGGGGAGCGCATCGACGCGATGATTATCGCGGCCCGTCATCGAGCGGTTGTCGACCAAGGCGTTCACGACTGCCTCTTCCGTCGCTTGCACCACACCTGCAAAGAGCGGGTCCAGGAGATCATTGGGAATTGTTTGCACGGTGTGTGTGACTTGATCTGGATTCACGACGTTCGGATTCGCAGTTGAAAAGGCGATAAACAAATCACCGGAGCCATTTTCCAAAATTGTTCCCGTCCGGGCGAGGCCCAGCGAAACGCGGCGCGCGAGTCGCTTCAATTGATTCGGCAGCAGCGGTGCGTCGGTCGCAACCACCGCAATACAAGAGCCGCTTTCTTGTCCGCCAAAGGACGGATCCGCCGAGGCGGATTTGTAAACTTCGCCGGGAATTTCTTTGCCAACGGGGACACCCGTGATTATGAGCTGCGGGCGACGACCGAAGTTTGCCTGTAAAAACACCCCGACGATGAAACTCTGTGGCGAAGCGTCTTTCGAAACGCTGATGTCGATTTTGCGCGAAGCTGTCCCGTTGCCGCCTTTGAACTCATAACAGATCATTCCGGTCCCGCCGCCGACGCTGCCCTCTTGTATCGGGCCGCCACGTGCCGAGTCGAGCGCATGCCAGACATCTTCCGGTTTAACGTGAAAGCCATTAATGTCGTTGAGCCAACCATCCCATGTCTCGGCAACAACAGGCAAGCTCCACCAGTAGCCGGTCTTATCGGCTGCGCCCTGCTTAACGCGCCAGGCAATCACTGCGTCACGCGCGACACCGACGCTGTGCGTATTCGTGATGATGATCGGTCCTTCGAGGAAACCGCCCTCGTCGACCCATGCTGTGCCAGTCATTTCGCCGTTGCCATTGAAACTGAAGAAGCCCGCGTAAACCGGGTCGTTGAGTGACGCATGGCCGCGAGGCAGGATTGCCGTAACCCCGGTACGCACCGGGCCTTTGCCGACTTCAAGTTTTCCTTCGCCACTGATCAACGTTGTATAGCCGACTTCCACGCCGGGCACATCGGTGATGGCATTGAATTTTCCGGGAGTCCCCTCGAACGGAATCCCGAGATCGCGTGCACGAATGATCTTCGTCTGGTTTGTCGGCGGCGGTGATTTGATTGGCTCACGCGCGCTGGATTCGAGCACGAGCAGGAGCATGAGCACGAGCACGAAACCGGAGCGTTGCGAGTCCATTGCGATCAATCAACTATCAACTACCAACGATCAACTCCGAAGGCTTTCGCGAGGCGGCTTTTTCGTTAGATTGAGCGCGTGAGTTACGAGGTTTTTGCTAGAAAATATCGGCCGCAGATCTTCGACGATCTGGTAGGGCAGACTCACGTCTCGCGCACGTTAAAAAACGCTGTCGCACAAAATCGACTTGCCCATGCCTATCTCTTTGTCGGGCCGCGCGGCGTCGGCAAAACATCGACCGCCCGAATTTTAGCGAAGTCGCTCAATTGCATCAAAGGCCCGATAGTCACGCCATGCGGAAAATGCGACAACTGCCTGGAAATAGCCGCGGGTAACAGTCTCGACGTCATCGAGATCGACGGCGCGAGCAACAACAGCGTGGAGGATGTGCGGCAGTTGCGCGAGAACGTTCGTTACGCGCCGGCCAAGGGTCGTTATAAGATTTATCTGATCGACGAGGTGCACATGCTGTCGGCCGCCGCGTTTAATGCACTTTTGAAGACACTCGAGGAGCCACCCGATCATGTGAAATTTATTTTCGCGACGACCGAACCGCAGAAAGTTTTGCCAACGATTCTGAGCCGCTGTCAGCGGTTCGATCTGCATCGTATTCCGGCGAATCTGATCGCGCAGCACCTACAATTCATCGCTGGAAAAGAAAAGATCACGCTGGAGCCAGCGGCTGTGCATGCAATCGCGCGCGGCGCGGAGGGCGGGTTGCGCGATGCAGAATCGATGCTCGATCAACTCGTCGCGTTTTGCGGCAGCAAGATCAGCGAGAGCGATGTGCTTAGTGTTTTCGGATTCACCAGCGAACAGACAGTCATCGATCTTACGGGACAAATTTTGCAAGGAAAAACACCGGATGCGATCGACCTGCTTCATCAGCAAAGTGAAAGCGGAAAGGACATGATGCGGCTCATGTCAGATCTGATCGCTTATCTGCGCGATCTGCTCGTGTTCAAAGCCAAACCCGACGCGCTTAAAGAAGATGTCGATCCTGACGTGCAAGAGTCGCTCGCCGCGCATGCGGAACTGATTACGACGGATCGGTTGCTCGACCTGATCGACCAGTTTGCAGCCGCAGAAGGCCGCATGAAATGGGCGCCAAACAAAAAGCTGCATTTCGAAGTTGCGATCATTAAGGCGATCCAGAGTCTGGGACAGGCGACTCTGGACGAGGTTATCGAAAAACTCGGTGAGCTTCGCGATGGTGGTAGAGTGGGATCGGCGACGCCTTCTCCGCAACCTGTAGCCGCGGACGCTCCCCGCGGCGGGCGGGAACGATCGACGCAGAAAACCGGGGTCAACGACCCCGGCTACAGCGAAGCGCGCGTGGAGGAAAAAGCTGAGCCTGTTGACCCTGAAAAAATTTGGCGGCACGTCCTCGGAAAGATTCCCCCGAAAAGCTTTTTGCGAACGCTAATTGACTTAGTTCGTCCGATTGGAATCGAGGGCCGCAATTTTTTGCTGGCTCATTCGCCGGATGACAGGCCAAAGGTTGAAGCGCTTGCCAGCGCAAATAATCGGCGGCAGCTGGAAACGCTGCTCAGAGGGGCAAGCGGGCGCGACTGGTCAGTGAAATTCGTGGCGAAAGATGGAATCCTTCCGGCCACTACTGATGCAGCGAAACCAGTGGAATCGTTCAAAGACGACCCGCTGATCCAGCAAGCCATCGAACTGTTTAACGCACGGGTCAGCTCGTGAATCGACGCTATCATCCTTTTTGTCATGTTGAGCGCAGCGAAGCGAAGTCGAAACATCTCTGAATGTTTAAATCTAAAGTAAGAGATTCCTCGACTTCGCTCGGAATGACAAAGGGCTGATCTAAATCCTATGAACTTAAGCAAATTAATGAAGCAGGCTCAGAAGATGCAGGAGCAAATGACGAAAACGCAGGCTGAGCTTGAGAAACAAACTATCGAAGTGAGCGCCGGTGGCGGGAAGGTGAAGGTTACCGCGAATGGCGCGGGTGATATCATCGCTATCAAGATCGACAGAGAAGTAGTCGATCCAGACGACGTCGAATTTCTCGAGGAAGTAATTCTCAGCGGCGTGAAACAAGCTGTCGAGCAAGGCAAGGCGCTTGCCCAATCGGAAATGAGCAGGATCACCGGCGGCTTTCAGATCTAACCACGAATGGACACCAATAAACACGAATTTATGCGCCAATTCTTTGGGACAGCAGTGGGCAAGAATTCACAAGACAATTCGCTCCCACTCTAGTTTGGGCCGCTTAAAATTCAGGATCACTCCGACACGCGAGTTTGTGATCCGCAGATAATTCAACATCAGTCCCTTTTCGTGGTCAGTGATCCGGTCAAGCACCTTTGTATCCACGACGATCGTATCAAAAGCGATCAGATCGGGAACGAACAGGCCAACTTGCCGGCCCTTGTAGAGCACATCGAAGGAAGGTTGCTGGCGAAACGGAATCTTCCGCAGACCAAACTCAACGACCAACGCATTTTCGTAGGGCTTCTCGACGAGCCCGTGGCCGAGCGTGTTTAGAACTTCGATTGCGCAACCAACGATTTGAAACACCTCATCTTTGAGTAACAGCTTCTCTTCATTTCTGTCCATTCGTGTTCATTCGTGGTTAATCTTTTCGGCGCCGAAATAGGGCTGCAATTTTTCCGGAATGTTCACTGAACCATCCGGCTGCTGATAATTTTCAATCAACGCGGCGAACAACCTCGGTAACGCCAATCCCGAAGCATTCAAGGTATGGCAAAACCGGTTTTTTCCATCGCGATCCTTGAACCGAAGCCGCATCCGGCGCGCTTGGAAATCCTCAACATTTGAACAGCTCGAAACTTCAAGAAATGCATCCCGACCGGGCGACCAGACTTCGATGTCGTAAGTCTTAGCCGAGGCAAACCCCAGGTCACCGGTGCAAAGCTCGACCACTCGATAATGCAGGCCGAGCAGTTGCAACACTCGTTCGGCATCCGCAGCTAGCGACTCAAATTCTTCGTATGATTTCTCAGGCCGTGTGATTTTCACCAATTCTACTTTGTCGAATTGATGCACTCGAATGATCCCACGCGTCTCGCGTCCCGCCGCTCCGGCTTCGCGCCGGAAACACGGCGTATAGGCAACGAACTTTTTCGGAAGATCGGCAACGCTCAGGATCTCCTCGCGATAGAGGTTCGTTAGCGGAACTTCCGCAGTCGGCGCAAGAAAAAGTTGATTCTCTTCCAAGCCGTACATGTCCGCTTCAAACTTCGGAAGCTGCGATGTGCCGATCATGCACTCGCGTCGGACTAAAAACGGTGGGCTAATCTCGAGGTAACCGTGCTCGCGCGTATGCAGCTCGATCATGAAATTGATGAGCGCGCGTTCCAGTTTTGCACCGGCGCCAGTAAAACAGATAAAACCGCTACCGCTGAGTTTTGTCGCCCATTCGGGACTGAAAAGATTCAATCTTGTGCCGATAGCGACGTGATCAGCCGGCTTGGTAAGTCGCGGTTTCTCGCCCCAGCTGCGAACGACCCGGTTTGCGCTGGGATCTTTGCCAATTGGAACGCTCTCATGTGGCAAGTTTGCAATTTGAAGAAGCAGATTGTTTTGCTCGGCCTCGGCAGCAGCCGCTTGCACATTGAGACTAGCGATCTGATCGCCGATTTCGCGAACGCGTTCCTGCAACTCACCGGCCGCTTCGCCTCGCGCAAGTTTTTTGCCGATCTCCTTGCTCAGGCGGTGGCGGTCGGCATTCAACTGTTGCAGCACCGTTTCCAGTTTGCGGCGTTCCGCATCTGCACGCAGGACTTCATCGATTTTCGCTTCATCGCCGCCGCCGCGCGTCGCGAGTCGCGCACGCACGAAATCGGGCTTCTCTCGAATCAGACGAATGTCGAGCATGGCGCAGTATGAATGACGAATGTCGAATGTCGAATGACGAAGGAACGACGAAATCCAAACATTAAATGCGCATCACGATGGCTCTTCGTGCTTCGTCGTTCGTCATTGTTTCGTCATTCGTCATTCGAGCTTCATCATTTGGTTATGCCTGAAGCCCGCATGTGACAACAACTCGCCTCTGACGATATTCTTCTCGTGGAGAAGTTAGATCTGCTTGCTGTCGCCCTTGGGCTTGCGGCGCTCGCAGGCATTAATCTTTACCTGACAGTTTTCGTCACAGGACTCGCCATTCATTTTCACTGGATCACGTTCGCGCCGCAGTATCAATCGCTGGAGGTCCTCGGTAATCCGTGGATTATTACCATCGCCGGTATTCTGTATTTCCTGGAATTTTTCGCCGACAAGATCCCCTGGGTGGATTCTATCTGGGACGCGGTCCACACCGTTATTCGCCCGATCGGCGGTGCCTTGCTCGCAATTCAGGTGCTCGGCCATCCAAGTCCCGCGTTTACGGTAATCGTCGGATTGCTCGCCGGCGGCACGAGTCTTATCGCGCACACCGTAAAAGCAGCGACGCGTCTCGCCAGTAACACTTCGCCAGAACCATTTTCGAACATTGGGCTAAGCCTGGGCGAGGACGCTGCGGTCCTAGGCGGACTAGCTCTCGTGCATTTCAATCCAGTGCTTGCCCTGGTCATTTTTCTAATCGGTATCGCTGCCTTCTTCTATTTTGCGCCGAAAATCTTGCGGGCTATGAAAGCGAAAATCTGGCTAGCCTGGAAAAAATTAAATGGACCAGCTGAGCGGGGCCTGTCAGTGGAATTGCCGGTTACATTGCCGACGCGACTAGCGTCCGTTTTCGCGCACGAAAATGTATTAGGTGAAACGATCGCATGGGCTGCGCCGTGCATCAGCGGGTGCGGCCACCGCATCCCCGCAAACCTTTTCGGTGCGCTAATCGCCACGAACGAAGAACCGCGCAGACTCATCTTCGTGGCCCGCAAAGGGAGACGCCCATTTGCGCGCACGATTGATATGGAGGACTTGGTCGTAAGTCGTGAGCCGCGATTTTTGTTCGAGAACCTCATCGTCTCACCTGCTGGTGGGCAGGGCCCAAAATATTCGTTCATTTTTCCGCGACAGGATGCAGCGTTCGTTGATCAGATTGTTCACCAATTGCGAGAGCGGCTGCGCGAACCTGCGTTGTAGGAACAAGGAGCGGCGATTTCTTGATCGCTATGTGTTCAGCGCCAAAGGCGCATGATTCACGGCTCAGCCTGGGGCAGCGCCCCAGGATTGTGC
>WNFZ01005205.1_pt1 | contig 15542 bp, 13 predicted proteins | sample 5400081 | NCBI WGS metagenome assembly WNFZ01 (sample SAMN13153365, study PRJNA577476) | soil metagenome | isolation source: 80 cm soil or saprolite under grassland replicate 1 | place: USA:California | collected 2016-06-15 | reverse complement strand
TGGCGCGTATTTCCGCTTGGTTATGGGATGAAGGGCTCGGTGAGCAGCGACGCCCACCAGGACAGTTTGCCCAACTGGCACCACACCGGCTATCACGCCAAGCGGTCCTTTGTTAAGGAGCACTTACCCAACAGAGTCGCACATGGCCACACACAGTCCAGATATCGGAGCGCCTGGCTCCGCGCCGACGATATTGAATGAGGCCCCCTCCCCAATGGCGACACCGTACCTGCCATTTGCGACGATACCGCCGAGCGAGTCAGCGCCGATGAAGTTGCCCCGGATCAGATTGTCGTTGGTGCCCGCTCCCCACAGCAACACGCCCGACGCCAGATTGCCGCTGATCAGGTTGCATTGGCCGCTGCAGAGTCCCGATGGACGTGCCCCGCCGATCCTGGTCGCCGTTGCCCCTTGATCCACCGAGACGCCAAACATGCGGTTGGGCACACTCCCGGCGCCCGCGGCATTTAGGCCGATATAGTTGCCCAGCACCTCGTTATGGGCGCTGCCGCTGCCCCAGATCCATACCCCATCGAAGTGATTGCCGCTGATCAGGTTGCAGGGGCCAGTACATGCTGCAGTGGCGCGCTCGCCGCCGATCCTGGTCTGCCCCGTGTTAAAGATTCCTACTCCGCCCAAGCCGTTCGGGATAGCCGACAATCCCTCCGGATTGACGCCGATATAGTTGCCCAGCACCTGGTTGTCGGCGGCGGCGACGTCGAAGAACACGCCCAGTGAGCCGTTGCCGCTAATGACGTTGCAGAATCCATCGCACGCCACTCCGCCTCGTAGGCCGCCGATGCTATTCAGCGCCGCCTGCTCCGATGAAGTGGCAGTCGCACCATTGCTCAGGTTGAGTGCATATTCAAAGAAACGCTCGATCGGCTCGCGCACATCGAGCTCTGAAGCCGCTACAAATAAGATGCGCTTATGTTCCAGGCGTTTAGCCAGTTTCAGCGTATTGTCGGTGGAACATCCGCTGATCACGCTGCCCTTTGGAAGCGCCAGGCCCCAGACATCCACGCCCACTACGGGCTCATCGGCGCTAAGAATCGTCAGCACCTTGGCGCAGCCAATCTCGGGATAAGCCTTGATCTGCCACAGGCGCTTGCCGTCGTCCTTCGAGTCCCACCCCTCCTGATTCGGTGTTGAATCCTTGTATTTCCACCCCTGTGTCCGGTTGACCAACAGCTCGAACAGAAAGCCTTTGCTGGCGTTTAACAGCCCGTCTCTCTCGCTCTTACTCGGATGGTTCTCAAGCCAAAGTTTGACTGTGGGGGCCACATCGCTCGGGTCAACCTGCTCGAGATCAGCCCACTTGTCCGATTGGTGCCATTCCGCATTCAGCGCGATGGCAGCTAGCACGTCAGGTAACTCGCCAGTGCCGCTGGACACCGATATTCCATGCCTGCGATTTGGGATCGCGCCGGTGCCCTGTGCATTCAGTCCAATATAGTTCCCCTGCACCTGGTTGCGGCTGCCGCCCGCGACGATCGCGACGCCTGCCTTGGTGTTGCCGCTGATCAGGTTGCATGGCCCGTCGCACGCTACACCGGTGCGTGGACCGCCGATGGTGTTCTGTGATGCGCCGGTCTGCACAGCCACGCCTGGCCCCTCATTTGGCATAGGGCCAGCGCCATTAGAGTTGACCCCGATGTAGTTGCCTGCCACAGTATTGCTGATCGTTTGTGAGCCTTTTAGCACGACCCCGGCCTGATGATTGCCGCTGATCAGGTTGCACGGCCCGTCGCAGACCACTGAGGGCCGACTCTTGCCGATCCAATTGTGCCGCGCGCCGAGTTCGACCAACACGCCGATCTCGTTCGGCAGTGTGATGGTCCCTGTCGCGCTGATGCCCAGGTAGTTACCGGCCACAGTGTTGCTGATAGTCTGTGTGCCGCGCAGCGCCACCCCGGCCCGGTGGTTGCCGCTGATCAGGTTGCATGGCCCCTGGCACGCGCTGACACCGGTCGCGCGCGCGCCGCCAATCGTGTTGTCCACCGCGCCCTGCTGGATCGACACTCCGGTGCCATTGATAATCTCCTTCGTGCCCGTCGGGTCGGTGCCGATATAGTTGCCTAGGACAGTGTTTTTGGCGGTGTCGGGATCTTCCAGCAGCACACCGGCATCGGCGTTGCCGCTGATGATGTTACAGCGACCGTCGCAGGCTATGCCATCACGTTCGTCGCCGATCCAGTTGCTTGCGGCGCCCTTCCGGATGGCGACGCCGGACTCTACGTTGGGCTCCTCAGTCCCGTCCAGCGGCTCGATCCCGATGTAGTTGCCCAGCACGCTGTTGCTGGTGGTGCCGGCGTCTTCCAGCAGCACACCATTCTCGTCGTTGCCCGCAATGACGTTGCATGGGCCATCGCACGCGACGCCGTTGCGCTTGCCGCCAATCCGGTTTCCCTGCGCCGCATCGCCGATCACCACACCACTGTGGCCATTGCGGAGGGGTACAGTCGTCGGCGGTCCGCCTGGTTTCGTTTGGGTGGTCACGCCGATCCAATTCCCCTCCACAAAGTTGTCGTTGGCGCCCTGAATGGCGATTCCTGCTCCGTCATTGCCGCCAATCAAATTGCAGCGATCACTACACTCGATCACGACGCGGTCCGGATGGCCGATCTGGTTATGTTTGGCGCCATCGTCTACCAGAATGCCGTGTTCCTCGTTCGGTCGCGACTGGAGGCCTTGTGGTTGGGCACCAATGAAATTGCCCCAGACTCGATTGTCGTGTGTCTGCGCGCCGGTCAGGTGGATGCCGTTGTGATGGCTGCTGCTGATCACATTGCACGGCGTGCCGGCGCCGCACTTCTCGCTCTGTGCTGCGCTCCGCTGGCCGCCGATCGTATTATTGTATGCGCCGCCCGCGATCGTAATGCCATTACCGTTCGGAAGGGGGTTGCCGCTGACATCTACGCCGATCCGATTACCCAGCACCTGGTTGTCGTACGCGCCGCTGTCGATCCGCACTCCACTCTTGGTCTCATCCATGGCATTGCCGGAGATAAGGCTATCGGCGATGGTGTTGTCATGCGCGCCGTTCCGGATCACAATGCCGTCGATGTTCTTGGGACGCGCCGTAGTGCCGTCTATGGCAACGCCGATGTGGCTGTTGACGATGCGATTGTGGTGTGCGCCGCCGCCGTCCAGCACGATACCGGTGATCGCCAATCCCTCGATCTGATTTCCGGCCGAGGTAATAATCAGCGTCTCCGTGACGTCTTTTGTTGCATCAACCCCGATATCCGGGCTTCCATTGCCATCCAGTTTTGTTGCATCGACCCCGATATCCGGGCTTCCATTGCCATCCAGGTCGCCGTTGATTGCTGTGTCGGGGGCGGACAGAGTCAGAGTATCTGTGAGGACGATGGTGGTCCCGGGCTGGAGAGCGAAGCCGATGACGTAGCCAGGGCCGGTGTGGTTGACCGCCAGAACCGCCTCTGGAAGCGAAAGTTTGCCATCGTGGCCGAAGCCACCCGGCGCCAGCAGCGCGTCGACTGAGTCCGTCTTGCCGTCGACGCTCGGCTGGTCGGTGTTAACAATGAGGGTGACGTGGTCGGCGCGCGCGACCATCGAGCCGCTGGTCGTCGCGGCCCAGAAAGCTACCCGATGGTCGCCGGGTGATCCTGTATGCGGCGGGATGGCCGCCCCGGCTGTGGCATTCGCGATCGGGTCGTACACAGCCAAATCGGTCAGCGTCGCGTCGCCGATTGTGCCGCCCACCTGAGCGACGAGTTGGGGGAGTTGCCGGTGATACTCCATTCCCGACACACCCTCGATCACATCAACACGTACAGTCCAGAGGCCCTTCAGGGCGGAGAACCGGCCGTCGGCGGCGGGGGCGTTGGGAGTAGCGATGAAGGCCACCACGAAGGTATCGCTGATGATGCCTGGCATTCCAAGCACTTGGTGCGCGACCGCCACACGACTATCCAGGCCGAACGCGGCAAAGCAGATCGGGTCCGGGTCCGCATCCCCCCCCAGCTCGGCCCGGCTGCAGTGGCTGCCATCCCACGCCTCGCCTGCGATCGGGACCAGGGCGCGGGTCGTAGAGCCGTCGTCGATGCTGGCAAAGACGGCAGGTGAACTGTTACTGCCCCGTTGGCCGGCGAATACCACGATCCCACCATCATCGCTGATGCCCGGGCTACGCCCGACCTGTGTGAAATCGGCGTGCGCGCACCTTGTCCCGCTCAAACAGGTGATCGTCTGCTCCCCAGTCAAATCAGAGCTGTACTGGCGAATGCTCATGCCCGATGGGTTGGCAGCCCGTACGACAATACTGCCGGTATCGGCGACTAGCGGCCGGAGGGGGGCAGCGAGGGGTACACTGTGAAAACCGGCTGCCGATGGGGTGGCGAGCTTGTCCGTCACATTGTCAAGGGCGCTGAAAACAACCTGGGAGGCGTTATTCATGCTCGGATGGGTGTATACCGTATCGAATGGGTCTTCGGCCTTACCGCCAGTGGCGATTAGCGTGTAGGCATCCGGTGTGAGGGCATCCCAGATTCGCACATAGCTGAGCGGTGGCGAACCCGACACGCGGTCGCGCGCCACGACTTTCCTGGCGTTGTTGATCTGAACTGCCGGCGTAAATAGACGATCCGGGTTACGACTAAAGCCGGGATTGATATTGATCGGGGCGGTCGACCCATCGCCCACGAACAAACCGGTGCCATTCAAAAGCTGCCCAACAAAAGCGACCATGCCGCTATCGTTGATTGAGACCCCGTCTCCGATGCCTCGAATATCTGCGTCGCCGGTCTTGGCAATGACATCGAACCTGTAGAACGGGCTTGCAGAACCGGCGAGTACCTGCGTGTAAGCAGCACCACCAGGCAACGCCATTGCGCGGTCCTTTTCAGCGAGCAGGGATGGTTGTCCACTGGCAGGCTCGGCAAGCTGATCTGGGGAAAAGGGAGATAGGGGCTGGTCTATGAGCCCATGAGCGGCATCGACAACCGGCTGTCCATCCGATTGCCGAACCAGCGCGCGTGCAGCCCCAGGCAGCACCTGCCCCGTGAGGAACATCATCGATAGCAAGAGTATCGTGAAACGAAACGTTTTCACATCTCACCTTTGTCGCCTTGGTTGCACACGATTGAGCGCGGCACACAATAGCTATTGGGGCGGGAAGGGCTTGGGCAGGGCAGCAGGCCCTGCCCAAGCCCTTCCCGCTTAGGCCTTTATACCTTGGTCAGTAAGGCCCTGGCTTCTGCCAGTCCCAGACGTGCAGCTCAGGGAGAGTCTGGATCAGGCGGACACGGTACTCTGAATTCGCGCCACGTAACCATCTCACTCCATCCCATCAGGTACATCGTGTCAGCCTCAACCACGACGCTGTGGGGGGTCAAGGCAGGTAATCGAAGTTTGTCGCCACGGCTCAGCGGGTACGCCTTGCCGGCGACGGTAAAGGTCATTGAACCGCGCAGCAGGTAGACGGTTTCCTCGATGGGATGGCAGTGAGTCTCAAATGTCTCTGCGTTGGGATGCTCATACTCGACCGGCTGGAAACCATCTCGCTCTACGTCTGCGCGCGCGAGTTCAAGCGACGGGAACTGTCCGCGAATGTGCTCAAGATCGCTCATCTGAGGTCTCCTTTCTATAGCCACTTCATCTGTGTTCCTCATGGTCTGGTTGTAGATCGATTGCTTTGGGTACGAATCGGTAAGTTTGGTAGCGCTTCTCAATCACGCCGTTGATGTCGTCTGGAACTACTGATGTGGATGCTTCAAGCTCGGCAAATTCCTGCCGGAATCGGTCGATAGTGTCTTGGTCTATGGTTGAACGATCACGGCTCGTGAGCACTTGCTCTAATCTTCGAATGATGGCCTTGTAGCGCGCACCAGCCAGGCGGTGCTTCTCGGTTCGCTCCTCGTATCGATGAAAGGTTATCAGGCTCGATAGCACCGAGGCCACAATGCTGATGATGCCCGCGACGATTCTGCTCCATGGCTCATAGGCTGCCTCGAGTGATGCAAACAGCGACGCACCTATAACTGCAGAGAGCGTAACGCTGGCAAATCCAATCAGGCGATACTGTGACTCCAGCCGCCGCGCGGCTCCCTCATGCTTCTTCCGCTCTTTGTTTGCGTGGATTTGCCATCCCTTGAGCAGTTCACCGATATTTTCGGGCTCAAATAGCTTCTCCATTTTGTGCCTCCTGTGTGATGGCTCGCTGATTCCTTGCAACGGTGACGCGATCCAACACCTTTTGCTTGTCCATTCGTGATACCGTCTGGTTTTACGTGTGTTCAGTGTTAACCGGGCGACGTCGATGCTCTGCGCTCTCTGATCCACGATCGGACTGCATGGCGATCAGAAATTCGATCAGAGTCGGCCAATCGCGAAAGTAGCGCAATTCACCGCTCATCACATGCTGCACGTTGCCGCGCCACTCCACCTGGCCGTCACCCAGCGCTTCCAACCATAGCCGCACCGTGAACAACTGTGAGTGAGGATCTGGCGATGCTCTGTCCATACTGGTCATCCCATACGGTTGACTCATGCAGGCATCATAGCAAACAGAGCGTTGCAGAAGCGTTGTATGGAGCGTTGCAGAGGAACCAAATTCCGGGGAAAAGCACAACGGGGCGATCTCGCCGAAGGAGATCACCCCGCTTGAAACATCATAAATTTTCAAACCTTCAAACGTCCGATGCGTGTTCGATGGCCTGCTCCAGCGTCATTGCCCGTCCCGCGGTCCAGGCCGCCGCGAAGGTCGCTTCATCGAGTTGAGCGCGCACGTCAGTCACGTTTCGTTCATAGAGATCAGCGTCGAGCGCGAGCAGCTGCGTATGGAGCGATTCCAGAAGTGCTGCCACTGCTCCGCACAGTTGCACCGCACGCACCGATTCTCCCCGCGCCGCGGACACTGCTGCCAATCCCGCCAGGCAGGCGACCATCCCGCGCCTGTCGCCCACTTCCAGGTTGAGCGCCAGACTCTCTTGGCATCGGGCCAGCGCCTGCTGATAGTTACCTTGGTGCAGTGCCACCTGGCCTAAGCGGCGCAGGGGATAGGCCAGGAGATTTTTATCGCCCAATGCGCGCAGCAGGGCCGCGCTCTCTTCGTACAACGACTCTCCGCGCCCGTAATCCCCCTGGTAGATCATGACGTCGCCGAGGTACATGAGCGAGCCGAAGTGCATGAAAGATGTGGCGCTCTCCGGGGTGCCGCGCAATGATTGCCAGATCGCCACGTCTTCTTCAAAGCAGGCACGCGCCGTCGCATAGTCGCCTTGACTGATGGCCAGCTGCCCTGAGATATGCAGGGCCATGGCGATTGCCCATTGATCCCCTACCTCCCGGCCGATGCCCAGCGCTTCGTCAAGGAGCGGGCCTGCTTCAGCGTAGTGTCCCTGTAACAACTGGAGGTGTCCGGCAGTCATGAGCGCCTTCGATCGCACCGCTGTCCGCTCCGCTGCCTCCGGTCGCGTCAGGGCTTCCGTTAACCAGGTAAGCCCTTCGCCATGCTGACCGCGCACATACCAGAATCGCCGCAGCGCGCCCGCCAGACGCAACGTGGCAACCGCCGCGCCAACCTTCCCCGCCCATTCCGCCGCGGCACGCAGATTGTCATAGTCCAACTCAAGCCGATTCAACCACACGACCTGGCCGGCCCCAAACAACTGCGGTTCGGCCGCTTCCACAAACTGGAGAAAGAAATCCAGGTGGCGATCCCAGATACGCGCGAGCTCATCTGAACCGCGCAGCTTTTCGCGCGCATACTGTCGGATGGTCTCCAACAGTCGATACCGCACATGCTCGCCATGTTCCTCCACCGTCACCAACGACTTGTCCACCAGGTGCGACAGCAACTCAAGGACCGCGTCCCATTCATCCTCCTCGTCCCCACAGACAGCTTCGGCTGCTTCCAACGAAAAACCGCCAGCGAAGACCGAGAGGCGTCGGAATAAGGCCCGCTCCGGCTCGGAAAGCAGGTCATAGCTCCAATCGATCGTCGCGCGCAAGGTTCGATGCCGCGGGAGCGCCGTCCGACTGCTGCCCGTGAGCAAGGAGAACCGGTTGTCTAAGCGCGCCGCTATTTGCTCGACCGCCAACACCTTGACCCTGGCGGCAGCCAACTCGATCGCCAACGGGATGCCATCCAGGCGCTGGCACACCAGCGTGATGGCTGCCATGTTCTGGCGTGTCGAGCGGAAGGTCGGTAGCACCGCCGTGGCTCGTTCGACGAAGAGCGCGATAGCCTCGTACTGTCTCAACTGATCGAGCGATGGAGTTCCTTCCCCACTCTGAACTGAAGGAGGAGGCAGCGCGAGGGAAGGCACCAGCCAGCTCATCTCGCCAGCGATACCCAAGCCCTCACGGCTGGTCGCAAGTATCCGAACGTTCGGGCAGGAGCGCAGCAGCGCCTCGGCGAGGTGCGCACCGGCGGCGACCACATGCTCGCAGTTATCCAGCACGAGCAGCAGATGCCTGGGGTGGAGATAGTCGACCAGAGTCTCCGTTAAGGTGCGGCCTGGTATTTCACGTACGTTCAGCGCCGAGGTGAGCGCGTGTGGCACAAGCGTTGGATCAGACAATGGTGCCAGATCGACCCACCATACACCGTCCGGGAACTCCCGCACTGCGAGCAGATGGGCGGTTATTTGGAGCGCGAGTCGCGTCTTGCCACTGCCGCCTGGCCCTGTGAGGGTCAAGAGCCGGCTGCTGCTGAGCAAGCGATTGATCTCGGCCATCTCGCGCTCACGCCCGATGAAACTCGTCAACTGCAGCGGGAGATTGTTGGTTGCGCGTTGGGCCGGGACTTCAGCAACCGGCGCAGCAGGTGCCTCTGCTGCTAACAGGCGCTCGTACATTTCACGGGTGGCTGGGCTCGGCGCCACCCCAAGCTCACGCTCCATAACAGCCACGCAGGTGTGATTAGGTACGTAAGGCGCTAACGCGGTCGCCGATCAAGGTATGCAGGCGCATGAGGTGACGATAGGTCGTCTCGTGCAGCGGGTCGTGGCGCAACAGCTGCTGGGCATAGCGGATGGCCGCGCGATAGTCGGGCTGGCTTTCGGCCAGCCCAATCAGCCGATCGAGCGCGCCGATCGCCATCTCGCGCAGCCGTTCGCGGTGGGGCAAGATCCAATCGTCATAACACCCCGGCAACAGGTCACCCTGGTATAGGGTGACGGCCTGCTCCAGGAGGGCTTGAAGCGACGGTGAGTCGCCCGCTCGGTCGGTCTGATCGGCCTGGAGCAGCGCGGTTTCAAAGTCAGCGACATCCAGGCTAAAGGGAACGTCGGAGAGCCATTGTATGGTGTGAACGTCGGTGTGCAGGAAGCGGTCGGCGTCGGGGAGCGCCTGGCGCAACCGATGCAACACACTCCGCAGGTTGAGACGGGCCTGGGCGTCCGTCGAGTCGGGCCAGAAGAGAAAGGCGAGTTGCTGGCGCGATTGGGGCGCGCCGCGCCACAGCACTATAGCTAAGTGCAAAAAGCTTGAGCGATTGGTGATGGAACCCAGTAGCCACAATGCCGGAAAAAGGCGCTGGCCTCAGCCTGCGTAATCTGGCTCAACGCTTGGGCCACCGCTTGGGAGAGTGCCTCCGCCGTTCGTGCGCCGATGCTACGCAACACGCTCTTGATTTTGGCGATTGCCAGTTCGATTGGCGATAAGTCCGGCGAATAGGCGGGCACAAACCACAAACGACAGCCACGCTTGGCCAGCAACTCGGCAATCCGCGGCGCGGTGTGGGCGCTCTCCTTATCGACCAGCACGATCTGCCCCGCGCGCAGCGTCGGACCGAGCACGTGCTCGATATAGCTCGCAAACGCGGCGCTATCCGTGCCAGCGGAGAGCTGCATGCTCGGACCGATTCCGCCAGTGCTCAGCGATGCGATGATGGTCTGATTGGCCGGCGTGTTGCGGGGAATGCTGCCACAAGCGCGTTCACCAATCGGGGCGCGAGCGTAGCGGCGGGTCAGGTCCAAATTGCAGCCGAATTCATCTACCACCACCAGATCGTGGGCGTTCGTCTCGGCGATTTGCAGCTGAAAGGCGGCGCGCGCCCACGGATCGCGCTCACTGGCGCTCAGACTCTTTTTTTTCGCGACCAACGTAGGCGCGCAATCGCGCGGCTCATGGTCCAGCGGCTCAGCGAGATGTCCTGCTGGCGCGCCCAGGCGCTGACCTGTTCGGGTAAGGTCGCATCGGGAGTGGCAGTCAGTTGAGCGCGCAGCCGCATTTCGGCGTCGGGACCAATCTTGCGCGGGCGACCAGGTGGGCGCTTGGGGTGCAGATGACCGAGGGCGGCCTGCTGGGTGCGCCAGCGTCTGATAGAGGAGACACTGACTTGGAAGGTGCTGACAGCTTGAGCTTGGGACATCCCTCCATCGAGTGCCGCCAGTACTCGATTGCGAAGGTCTTCGGAATATGCTTTCATACATGGCATGCTACCACCTGTTCAAGGTTTTTGCACTTCGCTATAGGTACGCGAGGAGCGCTTGCAGGCGGGGTGTGTTCACGGTCGTGATGACGGTAGTGCCAATGCTAAGCTGAAAGGTGCCGAGGAGGACAATCGGTGCTACCTCTATCCGTGGTGGATAATTCGGGCATTCTCCGGAGCACCAGCGACGATGGGCAGATGCAGGTGCTCGTTACCGGTTCGATCGACAGCGAACGGGTGTGCGTCTCCCACTCGCCATGACGCGTTTTTGCTCATTAGAAAGTCATATCTCGTTACTTCGTGAGTAACGGTACAAATAACCCAAAAGTAGTAGACGGCCGGAAAGCGCACATGTGTTCGTCACAGAGATCGCACGCTCTAGGATCTTTGATTTCCGCATTGGAAAGCGGAAAGTGAATTATCCACCATATCTGATAGAAGCACCAGACGCTCGCACGCTGCTTGAGCAACTATGATCCTACGTTCATGCATAATGCGTACATGGACCTCACGAATCACGTACCACACAACACCACTTTGACAGATCCCCCGAATTCTTCGCACAAACTCGCGCCAAATAACACCTCACATAACGCCTACATAACGCCGGCCATACTATCCTCGTCGCAACGTTAGGTAGCGTACTACATGCTGCCAGAAGGGGGCGCACCGCGCATCGACGTCCCGGACCCGGGCGTTTGCCCGTTCTAAGCAGTATGCCGATGCTGGTAGCGGCTGCGGCGCCTTGTACCCAACACCAAGGAGGGAGCCATGATCGAACAGCAAGTCGGCACGACGAGGGGCACGGATGCCGTGCTCCGGGAGGAAGCCGTCCAGGCGTTCAGATCGCGCCTGCGCGGCGAGCTGCTCCGGCCCAGCGACACTGCCTATGACGCAGCCCGCGCGATCTGGAACGGCATGATCGACCGGAAGCCGGCGCTGATCGCTCGCTGTACCGGTGCCGCCGATGTCATCGAAGCCGTCAATTTCGCTCGCGACAATCAGGTCCTGCTGGCGGTGCGCGGCGGCGGCCACAACATCGCTGGCCATGCGCTCTGCGACGGCGGGCTGGTCATCGACCTCTCCGGGCTGCGCGGCATCCATGTCGACCCCAAGACGCGCACGGCTCGCGCCCAGCCCGGCATCAATTGGGGAGACCTCGACCGCGAGACGCAGGTCTTTGGCCTGGCGACCCCTGGCGGTATCGTCTCGACAACGGGCATCGCCGGTTTCACGCTCGGCGGGGGCTTCGGCTGGCTGTCGCGCAAACACGGGCTGACTGCTGACAACCTGCGATCGGTCGATATCGTCACCGCCGATGGCCGGCTGCTGATCGCCAGCGCGACCGAAAACGCCGATCTCTTCTGGGGTGTGCGCGGCGGCGGCGGGAATTTCGGGGTCGTCACCTCGTTTGAGTTCCAGCTGCACGCCCCCCGGCGCCGTTTCTGCCCGAGCACATCCACGGCAAACCGGTGGTCGGTATTGCCGCTTGTTACGCCGGACCGGTCGAGGAGGGCGAGCGCGTGATGCGGCCGATCAAAGCGTTTGGCGAGCCAGTGGTGAACCTGATTGCACTGAAGCCCTATGTCAATCATCAGGTTATGCTCGACGCGGCGAACCCGCCGCGGCGCCACTACTATTGGAAATCGGAGTACCTGCCGGGGCTCAGCGACGCCGCGATCGAGACCAGTATCAGCTATGCGCAGCGCCTGTCATCGCCTCTCACCGGCGTCTTCTTCTTCCAGCTCGGGGGCGCCATCAGCCATGGTGGTAAGGACGAGACGGCCGCCAGTCACCGGGATGTGGCCTTCGTGCTCAATATCAACACATCCTGGATCGATCTGAACGAGTCGAGCAGGCACATTCAGTGGACGCGCGAGTTCTGGGCAGCAATGCGACCGTTCTCGACCGGCGGGGTCTATATGAATTTCCTGACCGCTGACGAAGGGGAGGAGCGTATCAGGGCCGCCTACGGCGCAAGCTACGACCGGCTGGTCGCGCTGAAGAATACGTACGATCCAACCAATCTGTTCCGGGTAAACCAGAACATCAAGCCGACGGTGTGATCAGCCTCAGCTTCTGCTTACGCTCATGGCAGTTTGCCCGATCCCACCGCTCGAATGCCGAGTGGGCTGGGAATGGACGTTCGCAATTCACCAATCGATCGGCTGGAACGGTAGGAGGACGCCATGCGTAAGGGCACATTGTTGACTTCCTTCATCGTCGATGAGATCACCGCGCAGGCGCGGTACCGAGATCACCTGACTGAGGCAGCGCAGCGACGGCTGGTGAAGCTGGCGCGGGCTAGTCGCCCCAGCATGGCGGACCGGATGCGTCAGATCATCGGGAATTGCTTGATCGCCTGGGGGAAACGGGTGAAAGGGCGTGCTCGCGAACGGAGAGTCGGCCCTGCCCTATGAGCGCGCGACGAGCTGACGGGTGCTCGCGCTGCCAGTGACACACTCGTCGTGACATCCCCGATCCAGGAGGACGCTATAGCACTCACGCCCGATCTCGAAACAGCGCTCGGCACGTCGGGTCTGGCGCGGCTCATTATCCGCAGCGCTCCAAACCACCTTGGTGCTGCTCGTCGCGAGCGACATTGGCACAGGCGCCGCCCTCCGTACGAACGCGGTCCCTCCGTTCAACTGGCAGCTCAGGCCGGACAGCCAGCACAGCCTGGCGATCCAGGATGGCCCAGTTCGGGTCAATGTAGAAAAACGGAATTCTGTATGCTAACGAATCAGGATGGCTTCAGAATGGGGTAAAAGCCAGCGGATCATCTTCACAGTAGAAGGTTCCCTGCCTGGTCTGATGAGAAGAAGCATGGCGTGCTTTCGCCATGTTTTTTCTTAGCGTATGATTCTCTCGGTTTTCTACCGTAACCCCTACATGCCTTTCGTCTCCAACCCTCAGGCTATCGCTGTAAGGATTATGTCACCTTGCGGCTGGCCGCAGCTTCGCTAGTTTTAGGCCGAGGAGGAATAATGCCCGCGTTTCGAAAGATGAGCCCAGCCGAGATCGCCGTGTTCGATCAGCCTTCGCTCGGCCCCCGTGCCCAGGTTGCGCAGGAGTACGATGCCTACCTGGCTGGGTTTGCAGCCGGCGACTATGGGCAGGCCGCGTTGATCGACAGCGAGCGACGCGCGGTCGTGCGGCGGCGCTTGCAGGCTGCGGCCAGGCGGCGCGGTCTCGCGCTGCGCTTCCGTTCCGGCCCTGGCCCACTGACCTTTCACGTCGCCGCGGCGCCGGCGATCAGCGCACCGCCGCCCCAGGAGATTGTCGCGGTCGGCCGGGTGACCACTTCTGTAGCCGATCAGCGGCTACCGCGACCGCCCCGGCCGCCTCACCGACGCCAGACCGCCGCCGAGCGCTATCACGATGTGCTGCCACGCTGGATGCGCGCAGGCCAGCCGGGAGGCCGGCGGAACGCCACCGCGAAGCGCCGTCCACGCTAACACTGTACACTTGCCCACACAGCGATCGCTGTCGTCGCGCCAAGCCTGCTAACATTCCCTTCACTGGCTACCCCGCGCTCGATGCCACCATCGCCCATTTCGCCGCTGCACCGCTCTCCCCGGACGGATGCGTACGCTTCCGTACCGGCTGTGCCGTGCGGGCAGGTGTGGCGTGCTTCCTCAGTAGCCCTGCTCGCCCATGCCGGCATCGGCTGCTGCTGTGCCTCCCAGGTGGTGGTTGTGTTCGGCCAGCCCGTTGTTGTTTCGTCGCCGTACCATAGCAGGGCGCGGCGGGCGCATAGGGTCAAGATGAACGCTGTGCGCCCTATGACACCCGCCTCTCTTCGCCCCTGCTCTTCCTTGCGCCATCAACAAACACGAGCCGCCGCTCGGCGGCTCCACACACACAGGAGGCACAACCAATGGCAACCAACAACACCGTCAATCGTATCGAGCTGATCGGCTACATGGGCGCAATGCCCGAGATGCGCTACACCACAAACGGCCTATCCGTCACCAACTTCAGCCTGGCTACCAACCGCATCTGGCGGGATCAGAGCGGCGAGACCTGCAAGGCAACTGACTGGCACCGCGTGACCGCCTGGGGCCGGCTGGCCGAGGTCGTCAATCAGTACATGGCGACGGGCAAGCGCGTGCGGGTGATCGGCCGACTGGAATATCAGAGCTGGACCGACAAGGAGATTGGCGCGCTGCGCAGCCGGGCGGTGATCGTCGCCAGCCAGGTGCTGTTCCTGGACTACGACCGCGCCCAGAGTGGCCTGGCGGATGAGCCGGCGGCTGAGGAGCCTGCAATCGAGGCGGTTTCACAGGCGGCCTGAGCGCAGCGCGGGAGCGCCGGAGACGAGGCCTCGTCTCCGGCGCTTCTTTGTGTGCAGGCACGCTGGGCGATGCTGATGCGCAGCCCACCCGGCACCACGCCCATGCTCTGCACAGCGCACGCCGCTGGTTGCCCGTACTGGCGTCCTCGATTAGGTGGTCGGGCGATGGACTTGGCCATATGACCTGGGTTCTTCCGCAGGTAGCGTGAAAAGGCAGCAATCCTCGGCTATTACACTGCATTAGGTCGTGGCGGCGAAAATCGTGATCACGCAACGTGCGGATGAACCGGCCTAATGTGAGCAGCTTTTGCCCTCAAACATGAGCGCTTGCCCCAATCATGAGCGCCGAGAGGAGAGTACCTGGACAAACCGCTCCACATCTGGGGTATCAGCATGGAATGGTGTACATAAACTGCTCGCGATCTCCCTCGCACGTCTGCGGATTGTCGAAATGTTTTGCCGTTTTGTGCCAGAAGGTTTACCGTAAGCTGCCGTGTAGGCTGAAACATCGTCCACGACAAACCTACCTTCTGAATAGGACAATCCTTTCTTCAATCTGAACAAGCCTGTACACGTAATCTCTTATTTCTCCTCTTCCTGGATGTGTTTCCGTTGTTCGAGATAGCGCAGAGCAGACTGACACCAGGCAAGATAGTTTTGCTCATAGCCTATGGCGTACTGGAACAACAAATCCGTCAACTCGAAGAGGTCGGTTTTCTCTGGCGAGGCGCTATCGGTACCCCGTCTCCCCTCCAGCATCCCTTCGTAAAGCTCAAGCCGCTCCTTGTGGAGTTGGGCTTGTTCGCGAAACTTCTCCATCATGCGTTCAGGATCGGCCAGCCAGAG
>WNFZ01013072.1_pt1 | contig 15547 bp, 13 predicted proteins | sample 5400081 | NCBI WGS metagenome assembly WNFZ01 (sample SAMN13153365, study PRJNA577476) | soil metagenome | isolation source: 80 cm soil or saprolite under grassland replicate 1 | place: USA:California | collected 2016-06-15 | reverse complement strand
TCACGCGAATCTGGCGAGAAAATTCACGTTGCTGATCCTGTTCTTGTCGATGTTGCCGGCGACTACGGCTCTCGCCGGCGCGCGCCACTTCACTTTCCTCTACGAGGCCAACACGTCCGCGCAGGGAAGCCTCGAACTGGAGAACTGGGTCACGTGGCAGCATGCTACAGGGTCAGGGCGATTCGAACAGGTCGATTTCCGCCACGAGCTCGAATACGGAGTAACGGACAAGTTCCAGGCAAGCATTTATCTCACGGACTGGTTTTACGAAAGCGATCCGGAACATTCCGGCTTCACCTATTCGGATACAGCAATCGAGTTGATCTACAATTTAAGCAATCCGGTTGTCGATCCTCTCGGCTTGTCTATCTACGGAGAGCTGCGAGCAGGTGACCGACTGATCGAGTTGGAATCAAAGTTAATCGCGCAAAAAAACTTTGGACCGCTTATCCTCGCTTATAACGCAACACTTGAATCGGTGTGGGAAGGAAGTGATCTCGCCGAACGCGAAGGCGAATTCAGTCAAGCGCTTGGTGCAAGCTATGAAATCTCGCCACGCATTTCCGCGGGAATAGAACTACTACACGAATTTGTTTTCCCAGATTGGCGCGACGAAGAAAAAATCAGGAATGTCTTCGTAGGCCCGAACGTCGCGTTTCGACACCAAAATTGGTTTATAACTGTCACCGCTCTGGCACAGGCAACGGACACGCAGGACGAAGCTGATTTCAAGGTGCGGACGATTTTTGGCTTCGGTTTTTGAGAGGAATGAAGAAACTAACGATCCTTCTGGTTCTCCTCGCGTGTTTGATGGCCTGCGAATCCCTCAATTACGTGCCGCCAGTGACGCCGCAAATGGCGGCTGCAACAAAAGGACGGCGTGTCGATATTGCCACTCTGCGTGAAGGCCGAACGCTTCTGGTGCACCGCTGCATCGAGTGCCACACGCTGCCGCCGCTATGGCACTATGCTCTTGAGGATTGGCCGAACATTGTGAATAGCATGTCGCACCGTGCGAGTTTAAAACCCGCCGAGCGGGACGCCATTTTAGCCTATATTATCGCGGTGCGATCGACCGGGCAGTAACCGGCGAGTCTAACCAAAGCCAGCGTTTCTAACGCCGTATTGCTGACGTTCGGGTCGTCACTTCTCCATCTGGCGAAGTTTCAAATAAATCGCGAGCATCAAAAGCCCGATCAAACCGATGCTTACAGCCAGACCGATCTGACGATATTTGTACTCTTCGCGGGCCTTGTTGACGAGCACATCAGTGCGTTGAGCAGCCTGTTCACCCGGCTGCGCCACTTGCTGGAAAGTATTTCGACTAAACGAATGCACGTATGCGCGCGACTTCTTCAACGTGTCCGTGAGCTCCGTTAATTCGTTGTTGATCGGCTCCACATCCAGACCTCTTGCAGCCAATTTTTCCGAGACCGCGACAAATCGCGTCCGCGCGTGGTCCATGCGTGTGATTGTGTCGTGAAAATAGTCAGCGGTTTTGATGCACTCCGGATTCTCTTTCCCGTACTCGCGATGGCAATCGCCGCATAATTGCCCCGGTCCGGTCGCCAGCATGGAATCATTTGTCTTCGCAATGGCATGATTGTTATGGCACTGGCCGCATTCGGGCCAGTTGTGTTGATCGAATGCGTGCTTGTGTTTGCTGCCATCGAATAGACTCGCGTTAGCAGAGTGGCAGAGGCTGCAACTGCGGCTCACCTGCGCGACCCCGGGCGGACTCGCGGCATGGTTGCCGTGGCAAGTATTGCACGCGGGAGCGCCCAGATCGCCACGCACAAGCAACGCGTGGCCATGCACGCTGGTGCGATATTCTGCAAGTTGCGTCGTCGGAAGCGGAGACCCGTCCGCACGCGTAAATCCAGCCATGATTTTGGGATCGGCATGGCACGCACCGCACGTTTCCGGCACGCGCTGCGCGTACACTTTCGACAGCGGATCTTTTGCTGGGCGAATCCCGTGAACACCATGACAACTCACACATGCATCTTTGCCGGATCGGAATGGCAACGCGCGCAGAACTGGACGACCCAGCCGCGATTTTTTTGACGGTCTTTCTCCGGCCATTCTTTGACGAAATCGTGACCGAAATCGGCCGTAGGATCGCCACCGTGACAACCGGCACATGAAACGCCGCGCCGAAAATGAACGTCCTCGACGACTTCTTTCAGATTCGTGTGGGCCGCCGGTTGCCGTGAACCGATCGCAACAGAGAAAAGATTCTCCGCTGACTGCGTTTCGGAGTCGGAGTGACACAGAACGCATCTGTTCTGCAAGAGCACTTCCATCTTTTGCGGACGCAATTGCAGCCCTAGTAGCGTTGCCAAATGCTCCGGACGCGTGATCACCTCCTTTTGGACGAGATCGTTGAGGAGGGCCCGGAGATTATCATTGAGCCCATTGAAATAGGCTTGTTCTTCTGGGCTAACAATCGGTTTGCCATTCGCGTCCTTGGCCGCAAGCATCGCGGCGAGCTTCGAACTCGCTCCGGCGGAACCTGGTTCTGCTGCGAAAGCGGCGGCGGGAATCAAAAACACGCCGAGAATGATCGCGATCGGTCTCACGTTGCGTTCCTCAAATCAGACCGCGAAATGGTGATGCATGAAATTGCAATCGCAACAGCCGTGACTACGACCGAGATCAGGCCCGCAAGCAGGTACGGAACGCTCAGCAAGCCATGCAGCGTCACGTGCAACAACACCGCCCCAGTCAGGATGAACCAGCGATGTTCGAAGCGCCAATACCGAACGACAATGACTACCGCGCCCGCGGCCAGAGTCCACCATGCGCAAACCCGCGCAACGTTGTGCATCGCCGCCGATTCATTACTTATTCCGCGCGCTCCGATGTCCCAGCCCATCAGCGTCAGATAAGTCAGGAACAAGAGTGCCGCCCAACCGAGATCGCTGAAAGCCGGCGACGGTTTGTCGTGATAAGCGCGCCGGTCGAGCCAGGGAATAACGGCCCAGATGCCGAACAAAACCGCAATCACCAACAGACATACTTGCGGGCCTTCCAGACCGATGAGGTGCGGCGGAAATTCTTTCAATAATTGATACTCCCATAGAAAATACCATTCCGGTTTTATCCCGGGATACGCCGGTGCAAGCGGGTCTGCTTTTTCGCCCAGTTCCCAATCCATTCCGGCAATGCCTGGCCCGTATGGGAGAAAAACCGCCAGCGCTGCTAACGCCATCAAGCAGGCCAGCCACAACAACGCGTCCCGCAGCGCAAAGCTGGGAAAAAATTTCATCCCGCGCGGCGCGACTTTTTCACCGAGCGGTGGCGCCATCCCCTGACGCTGAATCAAAAGCAAATGCAGCCCGACCAGACCGACGAATGCCAGGGGCAAGATCACGACGTGCGCGGCAAAAAATCGGTACAACGTGTTGATGGTGACGTCCTGACCGCCGCGCAACACCTGCAACAGCCAGTTGCCTAACAACGGCACCGATTTGACGATATTGGTCCCCACGGTCGTTGCGAAATAAGCCAGTTTGTTCCACGGAAGCAGGTAGCCGGAGAAACCAAAACCCAGCGTGAGTAAAAACAACAGGTAGCCTGAGACCCAGGTCATTTCGCGCGGCGGACGGTACGCTTTCAACATCATCGTGCTGAACATGTGGAGCACGAGCGAAATGATCATCAGGTGCGCGCTCCAACTGTGCACCGACCGAATCAGCCAGCCGAACGGGACCTTGGTCGTTAAAAAACGAATGCTCTCGTAGGCGGTCGCTTCACCCGGCTGATAATACATCAACAGCAGCACCCCGGTAACAACCTGGACAATGAAGAAGAACATCGTGATCCCGCCGAGATAGTACCAACCCATCCAGTGCGAACCGATGGGCACTTCCTTGTGGCGCAGGAACTCGAACAACGGCGTGAGGTGATAACGCCGATCCAGCCAGCCACGCAGCCCTCGAGTCTTTTCCGCCGCGCTGTTCATGCTATTGGCATTCGCATAATGCGGTGAGACTCGGCGAAAGCGAGGCGAGGACCCGGTCGCACTCCGAAAGCTCCGCAAAAGTTACGCACATCTCGCATTCATTTCGCACGAAGTGCTTCCAGCCTTCGCAGCTGCTACGGCGGAGTAGGCTTGGGAGTGCGAGGCGTCTTCGCATCGCTTTTCAGGCTCTTTCTTCAGAAACGACGATTCCACCATCGGCTTGGCGTTGGACGAGATATTGGGGCAACGGGCGCGGCGGCGGTCCAGACAAGACGCGACCGTTCAGGTCGAATCGCCCATCGTGACACGGACACCAAATAACCGATTGCCCCGGTAAAAACGTGACGGTGCACCCTTCATGCGTGCACTTCGCGCTGAACGCGTGCAGTTGATCGCCCGTTTGCAAAACCAGCACCCGCTGGCCGCTCACCGGTACGATAACAAACTTGTTCTGCTCGAGTTTGGATGCTTCGTCGCGCGTCAAATGCGTCGGTCCCGTCGGCCCGGTCTGGGGCAGCGGTTTGAGATAACGAATGATTGGGTATGCGATGCTGATCAGCCAACCGAGAAAACTCGCGCCCAAGATCAGATCGAGAAAATGGCGACGCGACGTGGTCGAAGCCGTATCGCTCGTCATACGGCGCTCGATCATGAACAGTTTCGGTCGATGGCACTGCGCATTTCTTCGGAAAATTCAGTCATGCCAGATTCTTCTCGCAATGCCGATTTCTACGTTGCAGAAAAAATCGGTTCAAGCATTTGTTCCGGCTCCGAGAGGTGCTCAGGCCCGCGTTCGCGATGACAAATATTTGTGAATGCCTGCGGCGGCTTTACGGCTATCGCGCACGGCGCGCACGACCAGATCGGGACCGCGCACGAGATCACCGCCTGCAAATACGCCTGGCGCGCTGGTCATTTGGTTTTCATCGACGATTACGCCGCCCCATTTATTGACTTCAATCTTGTCAGAATTGCCCGCGGCGAAAATGGGGACTGGATCGAACCCGTAAGCGATCAGCACGACATCGACAGGCACACTGAACTCGGAGTCCGCGATTGCTCGAGGTTTGCGCCGGCCTTTCGCATCCGGTTCGCCCAATTCCATCCGCACACAGCGCGCTTCGCAAACTGTGCCGTGGGTATTTCCCGATAACGAGACCGCATTGGTGAGAAACATGAACTGCGCGCCTTCCTCCACCGCGTTCAAGTATTCGCGCCGGCTGCCGGGGATGTTTTCTAGGTCTCGGCGATAAACGCAAATCGCATCGCGCGCGCCGGAGCGAATCGCCGTGCGCAAACAATCCATCGCCGTGTCGCCACCGCCTAATACGGCGACACGTTTTCCGTGCACGTCGATCGGTGACTCATCCGATGTGTCGAGATTCTTCTGAATCAGAAACGGCAGCGCATGAAAAACCCCGCGCAAATCAGCGCCGGGAATGCCGAGCTCTTTCGGTTTCTGTGCGCCAATCGCGAGATAAACGGCATCGAATTCTTCTCGCAAGATCGACAACGGAATGTCGCGACCGACGGTAACTCCACATCGAACAGTGACACCTCGCTGGCGCAGTAGATCAAACCGACGCTCCACGATGTTTTTCTCAAGCTTGAATGAAGGAATGCCGTTGACGAGCAAACCACCGGGGCGCGTTTGAGCTTCAAAAATCGCGACCGCATAGCCGAGCTTCGCGAGTTCATCCGCGCACGCCATTCCGCCGGGGCCGCTACCAACGACGGCGACCTTGCGACCATTCGCCGGGGCGATCCCCGCCGCCTGCGTCTCATGCGCAAATGCATACTCGTTGATAAATTTTTCGACTGCGCCGATTGAGACCGGGTCGGAGCGCGCATTCAGAATGCATGCACCCTCGCATAAGCGGTCCTGCGGACAAACACGACTGCAAATTTCGGGCATGTTACTGGTCGAGCGCGAGAGCGCTGCGGCTTCGAGAAAACGTCCATCCGCGGTGAGCGCGAGCCATTCCGGAATTCGATTCGCGAGCGGACAACCGTTTTTGACACAGAGCGGGTCTGGGCAATTAATGCAACGGCTCGCTTGCGCGCGCACCGTGGCTTCATCGAACAACCCGTAAATTTCGTCGAAGTCGCAGATGCGTTCAGCTACGGCGCGTTTTGGCGGAGACTCACGCGCAATGTAACGCCAGTTGTGCTTTGCCGGCCAATTCGCCGTCACTGCTTGCATTTGGCCCATATTCGCATGAGCAAAGACAGCTCCTACGCACGCATTGCTAAACGCTGTGCATTTATTGGCCGCCGCGCGGCGGCAAATCAGTTCTCCCGCACTAAGTGTTAACCAGTGGACGGAGCGGGTGAGATTTGCGGGCGTCCACCGCGAGCTGAAGCACCCGCTGTGCGAAAGCTTCGCCATCGCTCGAGCGGCATTGCCGCCACGCACATTAATGCAAACTGACTCACCATGAAGCCGACCAGCCACGGAAACGCCTTTTGCATGAAGCCGTAGGAATGCAGACCGACACCGAGCATGTTCACGCCGAACCACGAGAAACTGGTTACCACATTCCCAAAGAGCGCCATGATCATCAGACCGCGTTGCCGGATGAACCCGCCCCAGCGCGCGTGCAAAATGATTGCGCACCACAGCACAATCAACACCGCCCCGTTTTCTTTCGGATCCCAGCCCCAGAAACGTCCCCACGATTGATCCGCCCAAATACCGCCAAGGACCGTCCCGACAAAACTGAAAAGCGTGGCAAAACAAACCACCCCGTAGGTCATGCGCGCGAGCGAATCCGCCGTTTGTTTTGTCAGCGAGCGCGTGAACACGCCGCGCACGATGTAAATGATGGCAAGCATACCGGCGAGAAACATTGCCGAATAGCCTGTCGTGATCGCGACCACGTGTGTGGCCAGCCAGATATTGGTATCCAGCACAGCCTGCAACATTTCCAGCGTGTCGCCGCTCCCTGCTAGGTGATGCGCAATGATCAACGTGACAAAGCCGATCCCGCCCGCGCACGCCGCGCCGATTCCGTCTCTGTAAATCCGCTCGAGGATCAACGAGACGATCACTGCGCCCCAGCCGATGAAAATCGCGGATGAATATAGATTGGTGACGGGCGGCCGTTCTTGCAGATACATCCGCGAAACGAGACCGAACGTGTGAATCGCGAGTGCGAGCAACAAAACATAAAAGGCCGAGCGCCGCAGCGGCTGGCTCCAACCGAGCCACGACGCGCAGGCCAGCAGAAAAGCCAAAACGTAAAGCGTCATTGCCTGGCTGAAGGGCTGAAGACGATTGAACAAGAATTCGAACGACGACCGCTTTGTGGCATTCAGCTGCTCTTTGGCAAACCAATCAGCCATGAAACCGGCGTGTTGATTGAATACCGATGGATCATTCGCGCGGTAAGCGTCTCCGACGATCGCGTATTTCGTCACAATCGGATGAATTTGACCGGTGCCAACGGAGTGGATCAAGCTGTCGCCGACCGACTGCCAATCGCTGTTTGCTTCGAGCGGCGGAACGGCTAAAACGTAAGCCATTTCTGCAAGTCGCTGGTATCTCTGGACCAACTCGGCAACATCATTGAGTTTCGCTTTGTCAAAAGTTTCGCCCATCTGACGCTCGCGTGCTGCCTTCGCGGCCGCGGGCACACTGCTTTCGTAACTCTGCAGCTCAGCTGCAAAATCCTGCACGCCCTCAGGCTGGATGCTGTTTTTTAATCGTTGATACAGCACCAGAGCGTTGCGCAGATTCAGGATTGCGCTCTGATAAGCAGAGCGTTGGACAGCTTCGAGTTTGTCCGATTGCGCGCCCTGTTCGTCTATCTGCTTCAGAAACGGGGCAAACTCAGCAAAGCTAAAATATTTCCGGTCGCTCTGTTCCCAGCCGAACAACCCGAGCACCTCGGCGTTTTGTACGACGAACACCGGATATTGATCTGCAACAGGCGCGTTAAACAGGACATCGGTGAGCCATTGCATCGCGCTCAAGCGCTTGCCGCCTTCGAGCCGCAGTTCTTGTTTTCCGTGGATGATCAAGAGCGAATTGCGCCCGACTGTGTCCAGCGGTTTAACCCGACCACCGACCAAGACCGGATTTCTTCCGAGTCGCGTGAGGTCGAAATCCTCTTTTGACGTGTTTGGTGGAAGCCAGTTGCCTGCAATTAATGCAGCGGCAAAAACAAAAATGATCCAGGGCAAAAACCGTTTCATGCGGTTGCGTTCCGTCGTTGTCGCGAAAATCCGACGAGATGAAAACCGAATTGCACGAGCAACCCCGCAGCGACAATCACGCACGCCACATAAGGCGCGATGAAGCTCGGATTATGCACGACCTGCAGGATCGTCGCCGAATCGTCTTTCTGAAATCCGGCTTGGTAAAACGTCTCACCGCGATAACGCAACGGATGATTCATGTAAATCAAGACATTGCGATTCACTGATTTCTCGGGGTCAATCAATGTGACCTTGCTCGCAAAATTCTTCGGAATCTCGGTGCCGGCGTATTTCTCATGTGTGAACTTCTGCAACGTTACGCTGTAAGGTTTGTAATAACGCGACGGCCGCAACGTTATCATCCACGTCCGACCACCGCAGGAAAATGTCTGAGGCGCACCAAGCGCATCCGAAACCAGCCACGTGCCCAACGAACCGCCGTCCTTCGGCAGGATTTCGATAGCTGCGCTTGGAACATCACGCTCGTCGACACACACTGTCGGGAATCACGGTCACTTGATCGAGGTCGTTGTCACTCGTGTCAATTACAGCCAGTTCGACCCGGCGCATGTCCTCCGAATAGTTTTTTGTATCGCCACGTGCCAGACGCATGTGACTCTCGACCGCGAAAAGATCAGTAAAGAGCCCACCCGCTAGCATAATAATCAAGCCGGCGTGAGTGAGGTGAATTCCAAGCTTGCGCCAGGTCCAGCGGAAACGTTTCACATGCGCAGCAACAAGGTTGACCAACAGCACCGCGCCGATCAGATGGCCACCGGGGAAAATGGGAATTTTGAAGCCGCGTCCTTCCGGCGGCCACCACACGAACATGCTCTGGAAATAACGCTGCTGCGCTTCATGAATCCCGAAGTGCACTTGTGCCAGTGTCCCAGCAAAAATCAGTGCCATCCCTGCCCCCAGACAAACGATCGTTAGCTTCAACGATGTAATTAGATCGACAACTTTGCGTAGCATGTTTTTCAAAATCGAACTGACTCGATGAACTTCACGAAGTTCGGCTTTTCCTTTTCAACAGCCGCGCTTGGGCCGGTCGCTTTGAAAAACCATACGCGACCGTCGTGGTGTGTCCACGCTGCGATTGTCCGCGCTTTCGCACCGACAATGTCCGTGGTTGAGAAAGCCGCGTCCGCCGTTTTCAGTGCAGTGATCTGCGACGCTACGGCGTTTTGATCAAGTGGCGGTAGACCAATTTGCCCGCGCCAGCGGTTGATATTGTCGGGATCGCTTCCGCCTTCACCAGCGAAAGTGACGACGGATATGTCGATCTTGTCACCGTTTTCGGCTGGCGCGCTGAAGCTGGCGTAGCGCATTGCCGACGGCGGAACTTCTGTCCAGCCTTCCGGTGTTTTCCATTTGATCTGCGGCGCGCCTGCGTCCGGTGGCGGCATCGCTGCCATTTGCGACGGTCTGGTTTCAGTCTGCGCGTTGCAAACCGCTGCGACCCATTTGATGAAGTCGCCTTTCTGCGCCTCCGTGAGATTGGCGTTGCCGCGCATTTTGAAGAAGAGTGTGGACGTCCCCTTGGTCAGCATCGCGGCGATAATTCTGCCATCTTTTGCCGGATCGGCGTCCTTCGGAAGGCCTGCAAGATCAACGACGGTGACTTCGCCTGACGACGTAGTCAGTCGCTGAGCGATTTCGCCAAGCTTCTGTTCAGTGATTGCCGGTTGACCCAGCTGATCAAGCCAGCGGTTCACGTTGTCGAGGACATTTCCTGCGGCGGTGCCAAGACTCACCAAGGAGATGTCCGCAGCCGCGCCGTTGTCGCCTTTGACAAGAAAACTTGCCTGTCGCATTTGCGAGAGCGGTTGCGGTTCCCAATTCGGCGGCGTGGTTACGGCTGTTGCCGCAGTTGGCGCGATGTTGTCTGGCATCCGCGGCGCGGCTGTGTTGGTCGGCATCGACTCTTGCTGTTGGGACGCGGATTCTTCGAGTGGCGCCTTGGAGACACGGTAAACCTTGATCTCCAAGTTCTTCTCGCAACTCGCCAGCAGCATGCCCACAGCAACAAGACCAATTATCCCTGTTCTCACGACTAAAGATTATTTCTGAGGCCCACCAGTATGGCAATCGACGCAGGAAAACTCCGCATACGGAGCGTCGATATGAATGAAATCGTGCCCTTTGGCGTTGATCTGTTCAAGTGCTTCACCGCTGCCTTGCGCGAGAATGAAATGGCATGAGCGGCAGTCACTGGCTTTGATCGACATCTTACCGTCAGCCGACACGTGTTTGCCGTCGTGGCAGCGGAAGCATCCGTTCCAATTCTTATGTCCAACAAAATCGGGATACGTCCGCCAATCGACCTTCACTTCAGGGAAAAAATTCTCCCGATAGATCGCCTGCGCTACCCCGATGATTGGATTCGCCTGCGCTGGATCAGGATAAGCTTCGCGCAAATCCTTCGCGATGCCCTGCTCCGCTTCGGGTCTGGTGGAATAAGGTTTGACAAGCGCGGCGACAACCTTCGATTTCACCCACGGCGTTTTTGGATCGAGACGGCCGGTAAATAATGCCAAATCAACCGCTTCATTGGGCGTGTGCACCTTGTGCGCGGGCCGGCTATGACAATCCATGCAATCCATTCGTCGAATCTGATGTTTTGCCGGGTCCTCCTTGAACTCCGGATCACGATATTCCGTAGTAACGCCCTGCGGATTGGTCATTCTCACCCAGGGAATGGAGAGTAGCTGATCGTCCGTGGCGATGTATTCAATTTTATTCGCGATGTTCATGTGCCAATGAATACCGCCTTGCGGCCCGTTTGATGGATCACCGCCGCCGACGTTCAACAACAGCCGCACTGCAAATGGCGTGTTCTTTTCATCGGACAGGTAATGCTGATAACTGCGCTCAACGTTGCCGACATATTTTTTTGGCCAATGACATTGCTCGCAGATCGCTTGCGTCGGGCGCGGATTAGCCGCCGTAAGACGAATCGGCCGATCAAAATCGTTGCGCACCGTGTGATAAAGCTGCTTCACGCCATTGATTTTGGTTTTGAAATACGCGGCCGCGCCGGGACCGACATGACAAGCAACGCACTCCACACTCGCGTGGGCGGTGTGTTGAAAGGCAACGAACTGCGGCTCCATCGGGAGATGGCACGCCTTTCCGCAGAACTGAACTGATTCTGTGATTTGGTAGGTTTGGTAACTCCCAAGAGCCGTCAGAAATAAGAATCCGACGGTGGCCGCAATGAAGAGCGCAAGAATTCGTCGATCACGCGCCCGGGACAAATCAATTTTGATCGCAAGAGGCTCGGCCGCTCGCACAGCACGACGTCGCGTGCGCCAGCGAATAAGCGCACCAAGAAACGTGAAAAAGATTCCGAGAATGAAGAAAAACGGAGCTACTACATAGGCTAAAATGCCGATGTAGGGGTTGCGGTGGATCGCGAAGAGATCAAACGCAAAAAGGAGAAGAAAGGCGAAGAGAGCGCTGGCGGCGAGCACCATTCCGGACCAGCTAAGCCAGTTCCGGAAATTGCGCCTAAAAGGCCGGGGCTGCGCGGGAGCTGGAGCGTCAGGCATCGCGGCAATTATTTACAGGTGACTCAAAAAGTCATGTCAGGACCGGTCGATTCGATTGCGATTCTCCGGTTGTAGAGTCCGCTGTCTCAACGGATTTTCGTTCGAGGCCTCAGGTGCGCTGAGGACAGCGCACGCTACAGCAAAAAACAACGGAGCACCGCCGCACTCCAAAGCGCTTCGTGCAGAATTCTTGAACGAGTGCATCCGTTTCGCGAAAGCTTTGGGAGTGCGAAGCGTCCTCGCGTCGCTTTGTAAAAGAAGCTTATTTCTTGAAGGAGCGAATGTATTTGACCAGTGCCTTGATGTCGGCCTCGGAAAGTTTGCTCCCGAATGGTTTCATCGTCTCCTTGCCGCTTGTTTTTACGCCTTCCTTGATTGCTCGTTCCGCCTCGGCGTCACTGAACGCAGCCTGGACTTTGGCGTCGCGATAATCTTTCACGCCCAATTTTTTTCCCATCATGGTACTACCGCTGCCGTCCTTCCCGTGGCAGGAGGCGCAATGCTGGCCCCATAATGCAGCGGCATCGGCTGCGAAACCAACGCCCGCTGACGCAATGATGACTGTCGCGAAGACGAATATTTTTCGTTTCATTGGATTGGTCCCTTTCCTTATGGAGATTTGACGTCGAAACTAAATTCGCAATAAAGGCTGGAAACGGATTTATTTCTTGAGCGCGCGAACGTAGGCAACAAGTGCTTTGATCTCGTCGTCGGTCAGTTTTCCGCCGAAAGCCTTCATCGTCGTCTTGCCACCTTGCTTAACCCCGTCTTTGATTGATTGCGTCGCCTTCGCGTCAGTGAATTCAGCCTGAACTTTTGGATCGGTCAGATCCTTTGCGCTCAACATTTTTCCCATTTTCGTGTTCGCCTTGCCATCGGCCCCGTGGCATTGCGCGCAATTATTAGCCCAATTTGTTTTTGCGTCCGCGGCACGCACCGAGAATGGGGCCGCGATCAGCATGCTAATGGTAACTGCGATGATGGTTTTCATTGTTTGGGTTTCTGCACTGGTTACAAACTAGAATCGAACCTGAAGGCTCGAATAGAGGGAATGCGCCTGATAATTGTTATGACCGCCAGAGGTCACGTCCCTGTAGTTGAAATAACCGTACTTGAACAGCAGCCGCATGTTCTTCGTCAATTGACGCGTGACAGTCGCTGAGACGGCATGCTCCGTCGCGCCCAACCCGTACGGGACAGCAACGACAGGATTCTTAAAGTAGTCATTAGCGCAGTAGAAGTAGTAATCAGCGAAAAAATTAGTCTTATCGTCGATTACGTAGCCAAAGCCGCTGGTTACCGTCCAGTAATCATTTCTAAAGTTCACGACTGTCGGACTTGTCTGGGGCTCTAAATTGATATCATTGGCCGGCGTGTCCGTTTGATTGAGTATGTACGAAAAGTTCGCCTGCAGATAAAAACGTGCCAAGGGGTTCCAGGTAAGCGATTCGCTGATCACGTGCTTTTTGATTTCACCGCTTTGCAGCTCGGCAAGAGTTTCGCCTTCATGAAACCACTGGCTGTCAATCGAGGTATGCACAAAATCGTAACGTGTGACCAAAGCGACCGTACCCAGGCAGACTGGCATCTTCGGCCGAAAAGTAATGCGGACATTCAGATCATCGATATTCCAATCCTGGTCGACCAATCTCGGGAACTCTGCGCTGAAAATATCTTCGTCATAGGACGCAACTCTGTGAAAGTACTGCCCGGCGAGATTTAATCTCATCGTCGGATACCAGTTAGCGCCGATGGTATATTTTTGGCCGAGTGCATGGGTATCCTTATCCAGAGGCTCTTGTTCATCTATCGACTGAAATTCATCGACGTGGCCGTATTCCTCTTCCCACTCGCCTTCGGCATAGAAAAGCCAATTCTTAATGCCGGTATAACGCAACTCCAGCCTCTCAGCGAAGGTATTATAATCGGAGTTCCTTGCGCCTTCGGCGGGTTCTGCAAGTCCGAAGTGGAACCCGCCGGCCGGATTCGTTGGGCTGAACGGCGGCGTGTTTCGGACCGGTTCCTCCGCTATAAAGGTCGAATCGCTGTCGTTATTCTGATGAGTGTATCGAAAACCGGTCAAAATAGCGAGGTTCTCGAGCGGCATCCAAAACAGATTGGCATTAAAGAGGTTTTCCTTGATCTGGGCGGTTCCAGCCAAATCAATGAAGGCATGGTCACGCTGACCAAGCGTCGGCACCGGCTCTCCGAATGCGGAATCCCAGTGTGTGCCGAAGATACGCGAACCCGAAAGATCGTTCGTTATCGTCGTGTAGGAATAACCAGCGGTAAACCAGAGCGAATCCGTTAATCGGGTTTCCGTGATGCCGTGGCCGCTGAACAGGTCCACATTATCGTCTTGCTGTTGAGTGACCTTACGCTGCTGGCCTGGCGTCGGCACGACCGGCGGGAGCTGCCCGGCTCCGCGCTCCATATTTAACGAGTAATCATTCGTATTGTGCTCGTAACGCATCCCCAGCAGGAAGTCCGTATTCCCGATTGTCTTCGATGCTTCAAACGAAAAAATATCGCGCTTTTCATCAATGTCGCGAAAGGAGGGTACAATTTTTCGAGTTGGCTGGACTGCCAGTCCCGTCAGATTTGTATCGCCCCAGATAGTCGAATCCTTCTGACCAAAACGGAATTCATGGGAGTAACGGATCGTTATTTCGGGCCAATCTGGTACGCGCAAACCCAGTTCAACCCACGCGTCGCCGCGATCGATGTGCATTTCGGGAAACGGTGGTTCGAAGAACACGTCATTGTGAGGGAAGAAGCCGCCGTTCCCATCGTACCAACTCCGAAATTCAGTAAAGCCAGCCTTGATGTAACCGAGCTTTGGCTTCGACAACTGCAGTGTTATATCGTAATCGTTGGTGTCCCAGATCGCGTGGCCGTCGAGCGAAAACAGGCCGTCTTTGCCCAGAGGCCCCTCAAAGTGTAGGTCCTGGATGCCGCCGTAAGCGGTATTGGCAGGGAGCCGATGCTCCTGTTCGAACTGAGCGTTGTCGCCGTTCACAATGGTGCCGCCAACTCCGAGCTCGATCCAGTTTTTGTACTCTGGTGCCTCTTCTGTGGTTGTCGTCACTGCTTTGCCATCGGTGGTTTCGCCGGCGCGCAGCCCAGTGGCGGCAAAAGTTCCCGCGCAAATCAACACCAGGAATCTGCGAGCCGGGTTCGTCATAGGGTCCACCTCAATATCTAAGCAGCGGGGTCACGTTAGAGCCGTGCGGTTCCTCGTGGCAGCCAGCCGACCAGCAGGTTCCCTGCTGCAGGAAGTTCGAGTGGTCGACGTCTCCAATGAAAATGTGTCCGGGAATTTTTTGCTCTTGGAAATGACATTTCAGGCAAAGCGTTGCGTTGCGTTCGTTGAGCAGTCGCTGGTTGACCGAGCCGTGCGGCGAATGGCAGACCACACAACCTTGGCGCACCGCCTCATGCTCATAAACCCAGGGGCCGCGTTGCTGGGTGTGGCACTCGAAGCAAGTTTCGTTTCGGCTCAGGAAAGCAAGACCGCCGCCTTTGAGCGTCTGTTGAATATTGGTGCCGCCGCCTTTGATCGCGATTCCCTTGTGCGGGTTGTGACAATCGGAGCAACTCATTTTGCCTTCGAGCACCGGGTGGTGGTGAGGCAACTGGAATGCCGCGCGAACTTCCAAGTGACATTGGAAACAAGTTTCGGGCGATTTCCGCGGATTAACGATCGTACCAGCTCCGCCGCCGGCCTTAACGTGCAAACTCCCGGGGCCGTGGCAGGACTCGCAGCCCATGCTCTTTGCGTTCTCTCCTTTCGCCATCAGCCGGGCATGCGTTGCGGTGCGAAAGT
>WNFZ01007908.1_pt1 | contig 15551 bp, 18 predicted proteins | sample 5400081 | NCBI WGS metagenome assembly WNFZ01 (sample SAMN13153365, study PRJNA577476) | soil metagenome | isolation source: 80 cm soil or saprolite under grassland replicate 1 | place: USA:California | collected 2016-06-15 | reverse complement strand
AGTTGCATTTTCGTTTGATATCGGAGGTTGATTCGCGCTGAGCGCAGGCGCACGTTTGTCCCTGACACCCCTCGTGATTTGCTTAGCAAATCAGGCAGGTGCGTGCGTCGCAGTCGAAGTGCGGACATAGAAATTTCAATGGACTCAATTGCTATTCTCGATTTTGGTTCTCAATATGCCCAGATCATTGCCCGGCGGGTACGTGAGGCGCAGGTCTATTGTGAGTTGTTTCCCTGGGATGCGCCGATCGAACAAATCCTTGCGATCCAACCAAAGGGTTTTATCCTTTCGGGTGGACCCAAGTCTGTTTATGAAGAGGGCGCGCCCTATATTCAAGATTTTATTTTCAAAACAGGTTTGCCCATTCTTGGAATCTGTTATGGAATGCAAGCTTTGACTCGTGCGCTCGGGGGACAGGTTGACCCATCCGCGCAGCGTGAGTATGGTTATGCTGAGATCGAGCCATTAATTCACAATTCTCTAATCTCTAATCTCTCAACGGTTTGGATGTCTCACGGTGACCGCATTACCAAACTTCCCGAAGGGTTCGTTGCCCTCGCAGGAAGTGGCAACAGTCCCTTCGCGGCGATAGGCGATATGAAGCGCAAGTACTTTGGCGTGCAGTTCCATCCTGAAGTGCATCACACACCGAATGGGGAGAAATTACTCAAGCATTTTGTTGTTGACATCTGCAGTGTCAAACCAAATTGGACTCCAGCCTCCATCATTGAAGATTCAATCGCGCGTGTTCGTAAGCAAGTAGGAAACGAGCGCGTGCTCGCGGCGGTGAGCGGCGGCGTGGATTCATCGGTCGCGGCGGCGCTGGTGCATAAAGCTATTGGTGATCAGCTGGTGGCTGTGTTTGTGGATACAGGTTTATTACGTAAAAATGAGGGAGAACAAGTCGCTTCGGCTTTTCGGAAGTATCTAGGTGCTGAGTTATTAACGATTGAGGCATCTGACGAGTTTTTCACCGCGCTCAAAGGAGTGACTGAGCCCGAAGAAAAAAGAAAAATCGTTGGCGAGAAATTTATCCGTGTGTTTGAAGGGCAGGCAAAACAATTGGGTCAGCCAAAGTTTCTCGTGCAAGGGACAATCTATCCGGATGTGGTCGAATCGTCCGCGCCCGATCGGAATAAGGCGGAGAGGATCAAGACACATCATAATGTCGGTGGGCTGCCCGAGGATATCCAATTCGAGTTGGTCGAGCCGTTGAGATATTTGTTCAAGGATGAAGTCCGCGCAGTGGGAGAAGCGCTCGGATTGCCAGAGTCGCTGGTTTGGCGGCAGCCGTTTCCAGGTCCGGGTTTGACCGTGCGCTGTCTCGGGGAGGTGACGCGTGAGCGTGTATCTCGTTTGCGGGCAGCGGATGCAATCCTGATCGAGGAATTATCCAAAGCAGGTTTCTTGAGCAAGCGCTTACCCGGTTCATCCAGCAATTTAATGGCATCCCCTTTAGGGACCACTGAACAAACTCACGTGTCGCAGGCATTCGTGGTTTTACTCCCTGTACGTTCAGTTGGTGTGATGGGCGACCAGCGGACTTACCAGGAAGCGGTAGCGATCCGTGCTGTGACCACAGAAGATTTTATGACCGCCGACTGGGCGCATCTGCCCCAGGACCTGCTGGCGAAGGTGTCAAACCGCATCGTCAATGAAGTAGACGGAATAAATCGGGTGGTGTATGATATTACAAGCAAGCCACCCGCTACGATTGAATGGGAGTAGAAATGACTTTTGACTTCGGGGAAGTATTAAGCCGTGCATGGCAAATTACATGGAAACACAAGGTGCTGTGGATTATTGGAATTTTGTTTGCTTTTTTTATATCCTTTATGTTTCCACTTATGGTCTCCCCGCTACTCCTTCCGATATTGGTGCGAAACTCGAGAACGGATTTGATGCTTGCATTCTTGGTGGGGTTTATCATCGTCTTTTCACTTTTTATGTTGGTGTTATACCCAACTAGCGTACTTACACAAACATCTCTTACACTGGGTATCCTACGTGCGGATCAGGATGATGAACATATTTCGGCGAGCGAGTTAATTAAAAGAAGCTTGCCTTTTTTCTGGCGTGTATTAGGACTTATGTTTTTATTTCAATTAGGTGTGATGCTGGTAGTCTTTATTATTCAAGTTGTTATACTTTTATTGACGATTGTGACATTAGGAATTGGAACAATCTGCGCGATGCCTTTAACACTATTAATGTATCCTGCCTTATATGGTGCCATCGCCTGGATGGAACAGGCGATGAATGGAATCATTTTAGACAATATGACTGTGATGGATGCTGCTAAACAAGGCTGGAATTTGGTTCGAAACAATTTGATGTCCATGGCTTTGATGGCGTTGATCATCTATTTTGGGATTGGACTTGTTACAGGCATTGTAATAATGCCCTTGATGATTCCTCTCTTCATTATGCCATTGAGTTTCGGGGAACATCAAACCAATTGGACAGTTTTATCCATTTCAATTTTATGCATGGTCCTTTTTATTCCTTTGTTCACGCTCATCACTGGATTTTCTCTGATATTCTCAAAGTCAGCATGGATATTGATCTATCTGCGTCTAACACGTAATCCAAAATTGCAGCATCTACTAGTAGAAGTAGTATCGTAAAGGAGTCACGATGAATTTCAACTTTGGTGAGGTCCTTTCTCGTGCGTGGCAAATCATTTGGAAACACAAAGTTCTGTGGATCTTCGGCATTTTCGCAGGCTGCGCGGGCGGTGGTGGAGGGGGCGGAGGAGGGGGAGGTGGAGCTGGACAGGGTGGTAATCAACGTTTTCCTCAACTCGAACGTGTCTTTGAGCAGATTGGTCAATGGATCACTGACCATCCCTGGATCATTGTAGTATTTGTCCTTTTGATCCTCGTGCTGGTTGTGTTGAGTCTATTCTTCGGAACGATCGGCAGAATAGGTTTGATCAAAGGCACAGTTCAAGCTGAACAGGGTGCAGAGCGACTGATCTTTGGCGAACTGTTCTCCGAAAGCATGCCTTATTTTTGGCGCGTTTTAGGTCTATCGGTTTTGATTGGGTTGATCCTGTTCTTCGTTTTGCTATTTCTTTTTATACCGCTTGCGTTTTTTGGAGCACTCACATTAGGAATTGGTTTTATTTGTATTCTTCCCCTTGTATGTATCCTCATTCCTGTTCTTTGGGGAATTGCAGTCGTGATCGAACAGTCTAATGTTGCGATTGTGCTTGAAAACTTAAGTATCAGCGATGGCTTGCGCAAAGGCTGGGAGGTGGTACGCGTCAATATTGGTCCGATGATCTTGCTGGCTCTCATTCTCTTCATCGGTTCAGGCATTGTCGGATTTATCTTCGCTATCCCAGTTCTCGTGGCTGTTCTCCCGTTCATATTTGGTGCAGCCAATAATAGTACTAGTCTCATTTTGATTGGGGTTGTGTGCTGTGTAGTATATTTCCCAATCCTGCTCGTTTTGAATGGGATTTTGACCGCTTACATGCAAACTGTTTGGGCTCTGACATATATGCGTCTGACCAAACCACAAGATAATGCTCCCGTAGTCCTTGAGGCGAATGCGTAGGATCTTTGCGTTCCATCTAAGCCTTGTGCTGAGCATCGTCGAAGCAGTCAGCCTGATTGCCCTGCCCTCGGCGTTCGCGCGCGCCCAAACGGCTGCGCACGCGTATGCTGAAATCGCATCCATTGACACGCAGGGGTTTCCTCAAATCACCGCGCTCGTAAATGTTTATGACGCGAACAGCAGGTTCATGGATGGACTGAAATCTGCCGATCTGACAGCATACGAAGACAGCCAGCCTCGTTCTATAGACACGCTTACTGAATCGGATGTGCCTGTGCAGCTTGTGATCGCAGTCAATCCGGGACCCGGTCTGGCGGTGCGGGATGCCAATGCCATCCCGCGTTTCACAAGAGTAGTCGAAGCGCTGAGCCAATGGGTGAATTCGCAATCGTCTGATTCCCAGGATGACTTGAGTTTGGTCTCATTATCTGGTTCACTCATCACTCATGCGAATACGAAAGACTGGTTCGTAAGCCTGGATTCGTTCAAGCCTGATTTCCGCAATACAACTCCTAACCTGCAAACTTTTTCCATCGCGTTGGATACAGTTGCTGCAGCAACCCCACAGCCCGGTATGAAGCGTGCCATTCTCTTCATCACACCCCACATGGATGATCCCAACATTGACAATACCATCGCCCCGCTGATCCAAAGTGCAATCGATGCAAAAGTACGAGTCTTTGTCTGGTTTGTGGATGCAGAATCATATTTTGTCACAGCCAGTGCGAACGCATTTAAATCGTTGGCATTACAAACCAATGGCTCGTTCTTTACATTTTCAGGCAATGAGGTCTTCCCTGATCTTAATATCGATCTCATTCCTCTGCGCCATATCTATACACTGACCTATACTTCCTCTCTGACAACATCGGGTGATCATACATTCGGAATCGACGTAAAGTCCTCTCAAGAGACGATCCATGCCCTAGATCAAACATTCAGTGTGGATATCCAGCCACCCAATCCGATCTTCGTCTCACCGCCGTTGCAGATCAAACGTCAGCCGCCTGCAGATGATCCCTATAACACAGAGACTTTACTTCCAGAGCAACAAAGTATAGAGATTCTTGTCGAGTTTCCCGATGGACACCCGCGCGATTTGAAACACACCGCGCTCTATGTCGATGGGCAAGTTGTCGACGAAAATACTTCTGAGCCGTTTGGAACTTTCGTATGGAAGCTTAGTGATTACGAGAAAAGCGGTAAGCATGAGATCATTGTAGAAGCGGAGGATGTGCTCGGTCTGAAAAAATCTAGTATGGGTATTCCGATTACGCTGACAGTGATACAACCTCCGAGAGGAGTACAAGCTCTACTTGCGCGCTATCGTTCCTATCTGGTCCTTGGGGCAATTGGTCTGGCGGGAATCGCGTTGTTGGTCATTCTTGTAGCAGGGAGGTCGGGAGGAGAGTTATTTAAAAAGCGTCGTGAGAAGCGTAAGCGTTTTGAAGACCCGCTGACACAACCGGTCGCAGCCTTGATCGAACCACCCACTTCTCCTATAAAAAAGTCAAAGACCATGCCGCGTCGAGCGGGCTGGCTACAGGCTACGCACAAAGCCTCCCGCGTGCCTGAAGCGCCAGCCTATCTTCGGCGCTTAACCAACGGAAGTGAGCCAGCCAGTGCTTTGCCGATCCCTGTATTGGAAAAAGATATGACGTTTGGCACCGACCCAGTACAATGCAAATATGTTTTGGATGATCCGTCCATTTCACCTCTCCATGCTCGTATCAAACAAACGACCGATGGTGACTTTATGATTTATGATCATGGCTCAGTTGCAGGTACATGGGTGAATTATGAGCCTGTCACGCGCGAAGGTCATCGCTTGGCGCATGGAGACAGAATCCACTTTGGGCAATTGATGTACCGCTTTGACCTGAATCAGCCTCCGGCTGAGTTTGAACCGAAGGTCATTTCAAAGAAATCATCATGATCCGTACTGTGCGCGCCCACTTGAATGTAGATGCCCAAACGCATCCTGGTATGACAGGCAAAAACAATGAAGACCGGTATGCCGTAGCTTCATTCATCTTGGATAAGACCGACAAGATGCCTGTACTGTTTGCTGTGCTGGCAGATGGTATTGGCGGACACCGCGCCGGTGAGGTGGCAGCGGAATTGGCGGTGAATCACATGATGCAGGCTGTTGCCAAAAGTGATGGGCGACATATCAGGCGCACTATCGAAGTTGCAGTAGGCGAAGCCAGTGATGCGATCGCAGCACATTCCGAGTCAAACAAAAATTTGAAAGGCATGGGCGCGACGTGTGCGGCTGCATGGATTGTCGGCGACAAACTGCATACCGTATATGTGGGAGACTCGCGCATTTACCTTATGCGTGGCGGACGCATTCAACAGCTCACCGTTGACCATACATGGGTGCAGGAGGCAATTGATAGAGGTGTTCTTACTCCTGAGAAGGCGCGCGAGCATCCGAATGTGCACGTCATCCGCCGTTATCTTGGTTCGCCTGTTCCGCCTGAACCTGATTTCCGTTTGAAATTAGCCAGCGATGAAGGTGATCAACATGCCGAGGACAATCAGGGTTTTCAATACCCTAACTCCCACGCGGACGATAACTCCTTTACCCACGATTACCCCCCTTCCCACTATGACCAGTCTTCCTACACTGCCCTTGCCCATCGCACCGACATATACACCCTGGCCGACGAATACAGTGGTACCATAGATTTTTATGTCATTGCGAGGAGGAGGATTTTTCCGACGAAGCAATCTCCTTGTTGACTTGGGATTGCTTCGCTTTGCTCGCAATGACATCAAGGAGATTAATTATGCCTGTCAAACATTCAAATGATGTTGAAGCGAAGAATGTCGCCGCGGGGAAGGACACAACCATCCAAGTCCTGATTTCCTCGCAGGAAGGTCCCAACTTTGCATTACGAAAATTTTCTATGCAAAGAGGAGGTGGTATGCCCCGCCATACCAATACAGTTGAGCATGAGCAATACGTCTTATATGGGGAAGCAACGATCACCATTGGTGAAGAGACATATTATGTCAAAACAGGCGATGTCGTTCTTATCCCCGAAGGCGCGATCCATTCTTATCAAAACATTGGCGGAGGACCGTTTGAATTCCTATGTATTATTCCCAACAAGGAAGACAAAATCACGATTGTAGATGAGAACTGCTAGTCAGTTTTTAGTTGACAAGAAGCAATCTGCAGGACTACGCCGATAAAGATGCAGCCGGTGTCTCCTCAGATTCCAGTTGATAGAGAAAATCAGGTGCAAAGTCCGCTCCATTGGGCCAAGCTACAGTACGAGAATCCGGGTCTACATAAGCTTTCGCAAAATACGAGGGATCACGAAGTGGTTCAAAAATGGGACCGTAAAGTTCATGGCGTAAATTTATGCGCTTTTGAATGCCATTATCAAAAATCAGATCAAGCGAATGTGAACCAACAACTTTTACTTTTGTTACATGGATAATCATATGCCATTCTCCTGTTAATCTAATGGCGCAATCGAATGTAGAGACAATCCTGCACGCGCCAGTTCCCAGTTTGCACGCAATTCTGCCTGATGGATTGCTGCCCATTCAAATACTTTTGCACGAGTTGTTCTTGATAAACTTCCTTCCAGAATCATAATTGGATCAATACCAATTTCTGCCTCCTCTTCGGCGCGTGCTGCATGGAAATGAGGCGGTTGATGCTCGCGATAAAACATTGAGATCTTAATGCCATCAAAGATGGAAATTATAGGCATGTTACATTTTGAGTATAAGCGCTTTCAAATTGAACGTCAACGCGAGCATGATTACAACGGCTGCTTCATAGGCACACCTGGCTTGCGCGGATATTTGGGAGGCGTCGCCGCGACTTTCTCTACAATGACAAGATAACGATCATCTGCCACACCGGGCAAATTAACAGAGATCAACTGTTTTAATTTTCCACCCAACAACCTCATCGCTTTTTCAGCGGATTGTGCTTCGGCGGGTCCGATTTCGCCTTTTTGCGCGAGCATCATCCCGCCCACTTTGACCAATGGAATTAAATATTCGCTCAGCACATTGAGATTCGCTACGGCGCGTGCAACCGCCCACTCATATTTTTCGCGGTGTTCCGAGTTTTGCCCCAAATCCTCGGCGCGGGATTGAATGACATCTACATGATCCAACCCCAATACACGGACGATGTGCTGGCAAAACATGGCTTTCTTGCCAACCGATTCGACCAGGGTCAATTTCAAATTTGGATAAAGGATCTTGAGAGGAATGCCGGGAAACCCCGCACCTGTGCCTACATCAATGAGACGATTCGGTGGCGAAGCTTTCCATGCCAGGACACAGGAAAATGAATCGAGGAAATGTTTCGTACGTATAGATTCCGAGTCACGGATAGCTGTGAGATTGAACTTCTGATTCCATTCAAGCAATTCTTTTTCGTAGGTAATCAACGCTATCACTTGTCGACCGGTGAGATGAACGTTGAACAATGTTTGCGCGTCGTGAGCGAGTTTATCCATAAAGAAAAATTATACATGCTTACGCAGTACTATGTAAATCAAAAGACCTGACAGGTTTCTGCGAAGCGAACCTGTCAGGTCTCATTATTTGAAATCAGATTACTTCTTCACTGCTTCGCTTTTCACTTCATCCATGTTGACTCTCGACCTGCGAACTCTGCGATACACAGCTCGTCCAGCGAGAAAAACAATGTAAAGCGGGATCGCAATCAGGATCAAGGCAGGGAGGGTTAGTAGCACGAAGCGGATTAAGAAATCTACAAAGTTCTGGAAGAAGAAGATCAAATCCTGGATGGCGTCTTTCGCGGCGCCTTGGGGTTTCCACGGACCGACCTCAATTGGCTGAGCACTTTGTTCTGCAATGAGTGTTGCCGATATTTCGGAGGTCGCGGTTGACTCATCAATATACTTGATCTGACCCTTCAATACTTCGATGTCGCTTTGCACTTGCCGTAATTGCTCAAAAACAGCGAGCACATCCTCGGGCTTTTCTGCACTTTGCATGATCTTGCGCAATTGGTCTGCAGCAGATTGATCCGCTGAAAGGCGAGACTGCAAATCCACATACTGATCTGTTACATCCTGCCCAGTCAGGTTTTCAGATTGAACCTCAATCGCATCCTTCTTAATCTGATTCAGTGCATCGGTAAGCTTTTCAGAGGGTACACGGATGACAACTTGCGCTTGAGGCACCGATATGTTATTTGGGCCGTAAGTAGATTGATATAAATTCGATGAGACTACATATCCATTCATTTGTTCAGCCAGAGCAATAATGTCTTTCATGCTCTTTTCAGGGTTTTTGACAACCATCGTCAACTGATCATTTTTGATGACTTTTCTGACCTGTTCAGGTTGTGCCGCAGAGCTATATCCCTCTAGAGCATTTCTCGCAGCATCGGATGCTGGTGCAGGCGCTTCGATCGCAGCCGGGGCCTGAGTAGCGGCGACTCCACCACCAAAGCCGAAAGATGGCGCGCCAATGGGACTAAGATAACGTTCGCTTCTTTGCGTCGCTATGATTGAGAAAGAAAAACCAATAACGAGGAACACTGCAATCACAGCCAGGATGATAAATAGAATTCGTTTCATCTTTTTCTCCTTTATGAATGGACGATGATTTCACCCGAAGGACGATGGCTGTTCTCCAAAAGTTCCCCGCCCCCTCCGTCCCGCCTTTGGCGGGACACTTCCCCCATTTTCTGAAGTGCGAAAATGGGGAGGCAGGTGGGGTCACCACCCCTCTGCAATTCGCACTGCGTGTTTTTCCGGCAGACCCGCCTGGCGGATTCGCTGTTGCACTTCAGGGATGTTGTATGTCGCCCGGCGCGGCTCCCATGTCTTGGCTGTGCTGTCATAAATAGCATAAGCCGCGCGTGGGTCACGGTCGCGCGGCTGGCCCACAGAGCCCGGATTGGCAATCAGCCTCGGCTCCAGTTTGATGGGTTCTCCCACTCTAATCTGTTTAAGATTTACGCGGTCAGTCTTTTGATCGAGTTGGAACATGCATTGCAAATGCGAATGTCCCACAAAACACCAGGGCGTGGTGAAGTGATCGAAATTCAACCGCGCCGAAAGTGTGTTCAAAATATATTCCCAGACGGAATCGCGCGGGCTGCCGTGCACAAGGCTGGCATCCTCACGCACCTTCAGGTTAGATGGAAGCGAACGCAGAAAGTCCATGTTATCTGCGCTTAATACGCGCTCGTGATATTCAAGCGTGCGCCGCGCATCGCCGTTGAACGCTTCAAATGGGATCTTGCCAAGCACGGCGACATCGTGATTTCCCAATAGGCAGGTGAGGTTTGGAATCTCACGAATCAATTCCATCACTGCGTTCGGGTCTGGACCATAACCTACCAAATCCCCCAAACACCAAGTTTCATCTACCGTGCCCGCGTCTTCAAGGACAGCCTCAAGCGCCGTGTAATTTGCATGAATATCAGAGATAACAAGGATTCGCATATTACTCCAACAATTTGGAAACCCATCCCAAAATAACTTCAGATACTTCCGTTTTACTCATTAAGGGTAATGCTTCGTTGTGGCCATCTGCAAATAAAAGTGTAACGCGGTTCGTTTCAACTGCAAAGCCTGCATCCTCCGCAGAAATGTCATTCGCGGCAATGAAATCCAGACCTTTTGATTCTAACTTATATCCCGCGTTTTCAAGGAGATCGCGCGACTCGGCTGCAAATCCTACTACGACACGCGGGCATTCTATTTCGACCTTGCTCCCTCTGCGAGGACTTCGCAATGCAAGCTTCTCTGACTTTTGCCCTGATACCGTTTTCAGGATATCTTCTGTAGCTTCGAGTTCGATCTGCGGGATCCCACCCTCTTTCTTGATCTTATCTTTTGAGATATTTTTCGGGCGGAAGTCTGCTACTGCAGATGCCATGATCAGCGCGTCACTTTCAGCAGTCTCTTTCAACACTGCCTCAAGCATTTGTTTTGCCGTTTCCACATGAACCACGCGCGCACCAACTGGTGGAATTAACGAGGTGGGCGTTGTGATCAATGTGACCTGCGCGCCCATGTCAAGTGCGACCTCCGCAAGAGCATACCCTTGTTTACCTGACGATCGATTGGTAAGGACACGTACAGGATCGAGTGGCTCCTGAGTTCCCCCGGCAGTGACCACGATTTTTTTGGCCGCGAGCGGACCATTACGTCCAAGAATGAGGCGGATGTGTCCGATGATTTCGGCCGTCTCGAGCAGACGTCCTGCTCCCGAAAGCCCTGACGCGAGGTGGCCCTCCGCCGGACCGATGAATGTTGCTCCGCGTTCTTTTAGCGTCTCAATATTTTCCTGTGTCGCGAGGTGATCGTACATCCCACCATCCATTGCGGGCGCAATCAGAAGTGGAGATTGTATTGCCAATGCCGTGACGGTCAATAAGTTGTTAGCTTGACCATGAGCAAGTTTGGCAACTGTATTTGCCGTGCATGGCGCGATGACGAGGAGATCAGCGGAGTGTCCCAGCCCAACATGAAGAACATGTGCCTCATTGCCCCACAGGTCATTATCAGTGTATGCACGCCGACCTGTGACAGATTGAAAGGTGAGCGGCGTGACAAATTTTTCTGCTGCACTCGTGAGAATGACATCCACGTGCGCGCCTGCCTGCGTAAGTTTGGACGCCAAATCCGCGGCTTTGTAAGCCGCGATAGAACCGGTCACCCCAAGCATGATGCGTTTGTTGGAGAGGATGGACATGTTGCTTCATTATACTTCCAAGAAAAAGTTTCCCAAGCTTTATCACAAACGATTGTTGACGCGGCGGTGGGAAAATTGTATAGTGTTGTTAATCAATGACGTATGGAAATTTCAAAATTAACTTACCGTATTTCCGAATTAGATCAGGAGAGAACATGGAATCTGCCGAGAAATACCAGAGACAACTCTTAGAGAAGGCTCAATCCATCTATTATGAAACTCCTCTCAGTGAGGCGATGCAAAGGGCTTATCTGGCAACACCCAGACATCAGTTTGTCAAGCGTTATCGTCGCTGGGGGGTTAAAGAATGGAGTGAGGTTAGAGAAGATAATCTGGAAGAACATTTAGCGACCCTTTATTCAGATCGAGCCTTAGTCCTGTTTGGAGACGATGATGACGATGTCCCCTCAACCATTTCGCAGCCATCTTTTGTCTTGCGGATGCTGGATATGTTACAGCTTGAGCCAGGCCAGAAGGTCTTTGAACTTGGGACAGGCAGCGGCTGGAATGCAGCTTTAATGGGACATCTTGTTGCTCCAGAAGGATGTGTCTATAGTCTCGAACTTATTTCTGAAATGGCTCAGACAGCCACGTCGACAATTGAAGCGTTGGGAATTAGGAATGTAAAAGTTATTGAAGGAGATGGAGGCGAAGGATATGCAGATGGCGCTCTCTATGATCGCGCCATCTTTACAGCCGGAGCTTATGATTTACCTCATCCATTTTTTGAGCAGATCAAAGAAGGCGGATTGCTATTAATCGTAATCAAAAGTGAAGGAGGGGGTGATACCTTGTTCTTGCTGCGTAAGGAGCAGGAACATTTCGAGTCGATTGAAGGCATGCCGTGCGGGTTTGTTCAGATGAGAGGCAAATATCAGTTGGATAGCTTAAAGCCCATCCAACTCAAAACACTGCCAGAATGGTCGGAACTCAAGAATAAGCTAATCAACACAAGGTCATTCTGGTGGGGTGGAAAGGGGAAAGGAGATTTTCCATGGCGAACTTTGGGCGTTCGTTCTTTTCTTGGCATCACTGAGCCATCTTTCCGGGCTTTTAAGATGGAAAAGCAGGATGAGCGATCGCGAGAAGAGTACTATTTTGGACTATGGGATCAGGAGCAAAAGTCATTAGTCATCGCGAAAGATGATTTGCTACTTTCCTATGGTAACTCGACCGCCGAGGAACGTTTAATGAAAAGTCTTGAACAATGGGTAAAGTTGGGAATGCCAAGCGCTGCCAGCTTTGCGTTGAAGATCTACCCGATTGAGTTTCCATTGACAGCGAATGAATATGAATGGATTGTAAAGCGAAAAGAATCGCAATTTCTTTGGAGCTTGAAGACCCAGGTTTCCTAAGAGTGGAAAACTACCTCGTATCCGCGTAACTTTATATCCTCTTTACTCGTTTCCACACAAACGCGATCACGAAGAACAAAGTCGCAGTAAGCACGATGGCTGCTCCAGAAGCGATGCTCAGGTAATAGGAAAGATACAGACCGATAATTCCCGAGAGCGAGGCAAAGATTGCTGCAAGACCCATCATGCGGGAGAGGCGACGGGTGAGGAGATAGGCTGTCGCGGCAGGAGTGACAAGCATGGCAACCATCAGCGCCACGCCGACGGTTTGAAGGGAGACCGCCACGGTCACTGCGATAAGGACGAGCAAAAGGTTGTTGAGCAAACCGACAGGGAGTCGCAGCGTAGTGGCGAGGATGGGGTCAAATGATAAGGTCAAAAATTCCTTGTAAAGTGCGAAAATGATCAGAAGAGGGAGTCCGCCGAAGATCAGAATCAGCCACAGGCTTTGGGATGAAACGCTGAGAACATCCCCAAAGAGGAAGTGACTTAAATCCACCGCGTAACTGCGCACAATAGAGATCAATGCAATGCCAAGCGCGAACATCCCGGCAAAGATGATCCCAATCGCGGTATCTTCTTTGATCTCTGAATTCTTGCTGATCGTGCCAATGCCCAAGGCGGCGACAATTGCGGTTCCCAGCGCCCACCAGAAGAGAGGTTCACGTGCGCCGCCGTTGAGAAGATATCCGAGTGCAATGCCAGGGAGAATGGTATGCGCCAAGGCGTCCCCAAAGAAAGCCATGCCCCGCAGAACGACATATGTGCCAACTACTGCGCAGACAATGCCGACCAGGATCGCGGCAACCATACCGCGTTGCATGAATTCATATTGTAGTGGTTCGAGCAGAAAAGACATTCGGTTTACGATACTTCAGCGAGCTCAATATAAAGTTATTGTTCTTCCGGTGGGCAACAATCATCCACCAGCATAGTTCCTTGTGAGTCGACCTTCAAGCGACCCCCATAGGCTTGCAACAAATTATCAGTGTGCAATACAATTTGCGGTTCATCGAACGCAATGATGCGGTGATTGAGCAGCATAATCCGGTCAAAATGACGCGCAGCCTGTTCAAGGTCATGCGTTGCTATCATCACTGTGACCTTTTGATTTTGCAGAGTATCCAGCAGATTAAGCAAACCTTCCTGAGAGGGTGTATCCAAACCGGTGAGTGGCTCATCCATCAGCATCAGTTCGGCTTCCTGGGCGAGGGCACGCGCAATGAACATACGTTGCTGCTGTCCACCCGAGAGCTGACCAATCTGACGTGATGCCAGGTCTGATATTTCGACGGTCTCCAGCGCGTGACGCACGTATTCCCAATCCTTTTTGTGGGGCCAATTAAATGGGCCTAGTTTTGCGGAACGCCCCATCATCACCACGTCTGCAACGCTGACAGGGAAATTCCAATCCACCTGACTGCGTTGCGGGATGTATGCAATACAAATATGTTGACGAGGGCGCGAACCGGAGATAGTCACCTCGCCTGCGTTCGGCTGCAACACTCCAGATACAACTTTGAACAGGGTACTCTTCCCCGCTCCATTCGGTCCGACAACCGCGACGCGTTCGCCTGCACGCAAATGAAAGTTTATATCTTCCAGCGCAACATGTCCGTTATAACGGAAAGTGATATGTTGCACATCAAGGATAGGTTTGTTCGGTTGATGATCCGTATTAGGATACATAGTTTCTTATGTAATGACGAGACAATCTACGTCTCGCCCTTACAAATTATTTCAATGCATTCACAATCTGTGTCACGTTATATTTCATCATGTCAATATAAGTCGCGGCGGGTGCGCCATTCGTCAGAGATTCAAGATGTAGGTCAGTGACGACCTTCGCGCCTGTTTCATTGGCGATCTGCTGTGCAAGCGACGGGTTATCAGAGGCATCCAAAAATATGGCAGGTGCATCATATAATTTAATTTGATCCACCAGGGCAGCCATTTGCTCGGCAGAGGGAGAGGCATCTGAACTAAAACTTTGGATCACAGATCCAACAACTGTAAAGCCATATTTTTCTGCAAAATAACCAAACGATTCATGGTTTGTGACCAACAGTCTGTGTTTCGGCTCAATCTGTGTAACTTGTCCGTTGATCCATGCATCCAGTTCCTGAAGTTGATCGATATAGGCGCTCGCATTCGATTGATAAACCTCCGCTCCTTCCGGATCGAATTTGGTTAGCCCAACCCGAATATTCTCAACGTAAACAATCATATTATTTGGATCGAGCCACAGATGCGGGTCAACTTCACCGCTTTGCGGATCCGTTCGCTGAAGTAAACCTGCTGAAGCTTCGATGGGATCTTTACTCCCGCTGGCATTTTCAAGCAATGCCCCTAGAAAATGCTCGTACTCCGCGCCATTGACGATCAATACTTTACTTTTGCTAAGCTTCGCTGCGTCTTGTGGAGTAGGCTGATAAGAATGTGGGTCCGCACCAACAGGCAGAAGCGCTCCAACAGTGAGTCGATCACCCGCCACGTTCCGCGCCACATCCGCTAGGATGGTGGTCGTTGTCAACACATCGGGAGCTTTTCCAGGGAGCAGTTGACATGACTGGGACACTAAGAGGACAAGAAACAAAACAAGGGCAATACGTTTCATAATCAATTCTGCCAGCGAAGGGTATGATAAATAATGGAAGCTATAGAGAGGAACACGATGACGACCCCTGTGATTTTTGAAATGGGCATTCGGTCTTCTACAGGTTTTTTCAATTGATCAGCGTTCAACTTTGCACCAACTGCGGCCGTTGCGGGAATTGCAGCACAGATCATACACATGATTACTCCTTACTTGTTATCACTCGTTATCCAGTTCAGCACTTTCACTTGGAAGGAATTCCTTCTTAAGCAGGAAATACGCGCCGGTGAAATGGTCGTCAATGCTACCAACGAGCAAAG
>WNFZ01005527.1_pt1 | contig 15551 bp, 14 predicted proteins | sample 5400081 | NCBI WGS metagenome assembly WNFZ01 (sample SAMN13153365, study PRJNA577476) | soil metagenome | isolation source: 80 cm soil or saprolite under grassland replicate 1 | place: USA:California | collected 2016-06-15 | reverse complement strand
CATTCCGGTTATCAACGCAGGGGACGGCATGCACGCGCATCCAACGCAGGCGCTGCTCGATGCGTACACAATTCTGCGCCACAAGAAGAAGCTGGCGGGCCTTAACGTCACGATTGTCGGAGACATCTACCACAGCCGCGTGGCCAGGTCAGCGATTCACCTGCTGAGCAAGTCCGGCGCGAACATTACGCTGTGTGGCCCTCCAGAGCTTTTGCCGGAGGTTGCCACTACGCTCGCAAAAGGCATGCGCGTCAGCCGCAGCTGCGAAGACGCAGTGCGCGGCGCTGATGTCGTAATGATTTTGCGAGTACAACGCGAACGTCTTGCAGGATTGAAACTCAGCTTGCCGGACTACGTTTCGCGCTACCAGATGACGATGGCCCGCCTGCGCCTGGCAAAGCCTGACGCCCTGTTGATGCATCCGGGTCCGATTATTCGCGGGCTCGAGTTGACATGGGAAGTCGCAGACTCGCCGCAATCGGTCATCGTGGAAGAAGTTCACAACGGCGTGCCCGTGCGCATGGCAGTGCTGGCGCGGGCGCTGGGGAAAGCAAGATAAGGAGATTGAGTCATTGAATCATCGGGGGATTGAATCATTTGCAAGATCCCATGATGCGGTTTTTCTCTGCGAACTTTGCGGTTAAGAGCCTTTAACCGCAAAGTTCGCCAGGGTCTCGCAAAGCACGCGAAGAGAGGCCAGAACCAGATGATCTTCAATGATTCAATCCCCCGATGATTCAATGATTCTTGAAAGTTAGTGTGCATCACTGGAGAACCTTGAAACAGGCAGCGCAGTCAATTCTGATTACTGGCGGGCGGGTGATCGATCCGCTGGCGCGTGTTGATGCGCTTATGGACCTCCTCCTGCGCGATGGGCAGGTGGCCGAAATCGCTGCCCAAGGTAAAGTTCGCGCCAAGGCCGCCGAAACATTCGACGCGCACGGGCTGATTGTTGCGCCTGGATTCATCGACCTGCACGTGCACTTGCGCGAGCCGGGACAAGGCTACAAGGAAACGATTGCCTCCGGAACTGCGGCGGCAGCGGCCGGCGGATTCACTGCGGTTTGCTGCATGCCCAATACGACGCCGGTGCTCGATTCGCCGGAATGGGTCACCTGGGTGCGGCAACCGCAGCGCGGGGCGGTCGTCAATGTTTTCCCCATAGCAGCCGCAACCCAGGGCAGCAAAGGCGCGGTCCTCACGGACTTCCGTGCATTGCAGCGCGCCGGAGCGGTGGCGGTCACGGATGACGGCAAGCCGATCCTCAGCGAAACCACCATGCGCGATGCGTTACGCACCTCCGCCGAGATCAATTTTCCAATCGTTCAGCATGCGGAAGACACGCGGCTCACGCAGAATTGTTCCATGAACGAAGGCGCCAGTTCCTTCCGCCTCGGCCTGCGAGGGATGACGGTAAACGCCGAAGCCAACATTGTGGATCGAGACGTTCAGCTCGCACAGCAGTTCAACGGCGCGCGCCTGCACGTTGCGCATCTCTCGACGGCGGGAGCGCTGACCTCGGTCCGGCGAGGGAAGAGGAATCGGGCGCGGATCTCGTGCGAGGTCACGCCCCATCATTTTGCGCTGACCGACGACGACGTGCGCGACTACGATGCCAATTTCAAGATGAATCCGCCTCTGCGTTCGGCGGAGGATCGTGAGGCGCTGATCGTTGCTTTGGGCGACGGCACGGTTGACGCGATTGCCACCGACCATGCTCCGCACGCACAACACGAGAAGATTGTGGAGTTTGAAAGAGCGGCATTCGGAATCACAGGACTCGAAACGGCCTTGGGTCTGGCCATTTCGGTTCTCCACGTCGAGAACAAAATTCCGCTCGCGCGAATTGTTGAGTTGTTTACTTCAGGACCTGCGCGAGTGATTGATTTGCGCGGGCGGGGAACGCTGCTGCATGGCAGCCACGCCGATGTCACCATCTTCGATCCGAAGAAGCGCTGGACATTTGATGCGGCGAGGTCGCGCTCCAAGTCGCGCAATACCCCGTTTGACGGCAAGCAATTGACCGGGAAAGTCGTAGCGACGATTGTTGGCGGCAAAGTTGTGTTTCGCGGGTAGGGTCGTGTAGGGACGGGCGGCAGTGCCCGTCGCGTTATTCTTTGTTTAGTCGCTCCACCGCCTCGCAAATCTTTGCTGCCAACTCCTGCACTGAGGCCAGCGGCGCAACGATCACATCGGCGGCCGACTCCGACATCATCAAGTTGAACGGCGTGTTCGCAGCATCGCCTGCCTGGCGGAAGTCGGTGCGATAAAGAATGATCGGTTTGTTGCGGAAGGCGTAGCCGCACTCCCAGCAGGTGCCTGAATCCGGATCGGGTCCGTCCATGTTGGCGACGACTGCCTCGGCCCAGTCCATGCCTTTTACGTCTTCTTCGAAAATTGCCTTCGCGGTGCATTCTCGCGGCTCGTGCTCCTGCGGCAACCAGACCTCGTGGCCGCCCTGCTGCAACGCACAACAAAATTGGCGGTTGAACTCCTGTTCTGCGGTCGTGAACAGAGGCCCTGCTAAGTAGATTTTCATCGCACATTCTCCCGCTCAGCACGGAGCGATCAGTCGCGTGTAGAATTCTATCTCGCCGCTGGGAACTAGGATCACATCGAGGTAGTTTCATGAAGCGTTACTGGATCGCACTGCTGCTCTTTTTCGCCCACGCTGCGTTGTTCGCGCAGGATCCTGGCCTGCGCGTCGTCAACACCTACAAACTGGGTGGCGATGGCGGCTGGGACTATCTGACCCTCGATCCTAGTTCGCGACACTTGTTCATTTCGCGAGGAACACACGTGACTGTCATTGATGCGGACAGCGGCAAAGCCCTTGGCGATATTCCCGACACGCTCGGAGTACACGGCATCGCGCTCGATCCAGACGAGGGCCGCGGCTTTACCAGCAACGGGCGCGAGGGCACAGTCACGATTTTCGATGTGAACACGTTGAAGCCGATCACCAAGATAAAAGATGTCGGTACGAATCCCGACGCGATTCTTTTCGATCCTGCGACCAAGCGAGTTTTCACCTTTAATGGCGGAAGCCACGACACGACTGCTATTGACGCAGCCAGCGGCAAGATCGTAGGCAAGGTTCCGCTGGGCGGCAAGCCGGAATTCGGCGTTAGCACAGGCAACGGAGAAATTTTTGTCAATATTGAAGACAAGAGCGAACTCGTCGCGCTCGACCCCAAGGGTTTGAAAGTGAAGACGCGATGGCCACTGGCGCCGTGCGAAGAACCAAGCGGGCTGGCAATGGACTTCAAGAACCGACGCTTGTTTGCCGGCTGCGATAACAAGATGATGGCAGTCGTGGACGCCGACACAGGCAAGGTCATTACCACGCTGCCGATCGGCGAGAGCGTTGATGCCAACCGTTTCGATCCCGACACCCAGTTGGCATTTGCGTCGTGCGGCGACGGATCACTGACTGTCGTTCACGAAGAGTCGCCCGACAAGTACAGCGTGGTGCAGAGTGTTGCAACTCAGCGCGGCGCGCGAACTATGACTCTGGACCCGAAAACGCACCAAATCTATCTGGTGACGGCAAAATTTGGGCCGCCCCCAGCGGCAACTGCGGACAACCCGCGGCCTCGGCCGGCCATCCTGCCGGACAGTTTCGTGGTCCTGGTGGTTGGCAAGTAGAGCGGCTCTGTCCAACTCTGCATCCAATATCGGCATGCGAATGCGAAAGCTGTGTGCGATAGCGGCGGTAGCGATGCTTTGCCTGAGTACTTGGCCACTTCACGCGTACTCTGTCCTCACGCACGAGCAGATCATTGATCTTGCGTGGCAGGAACGCATTGAGCCTATGCTGCAGAAGCGCTTCGCGCAATGCACGCCCGACGATCTGAAGCGTGCGCATGCCTTCGCTTACGGTGGCAGCCTCGTGCAGGACATGGGCTACTACCCCTTCGGCAATAAGTTTTTCAGCGATCTGGTGCATTACGTCCGCACCCGCCATCGAGTTTCCCAAGTTGCGCGCGAGGTTTGGCAATGAGGTCACTTATGCTAACGACCCCAAAGCTCACATTCGCACCGAGTTCGGTTTCGATATGGTGCAGGTGGCAAAGAACCGCTATACGTCGGATCGTTATCACGACTTTATCGGGTTCGAAATTGCCAAGCCGCTGCTGGAGCGGGCGTTTCAGGAAACGTATGGCCTTAAGCTCGCCGATGGTCTCGGCGATGAGGATCTGGCCATCGGCAGCTTCCGGCGCGCCGTCAGCAAGGTGATCCCTGGTATGACACGGGTCGCGCTGCTGAATCGCCGCGCCGATCAGGTAGGCGAGACGCGTAACTCTGACCAGAAGAAGTTCCTCTACCAAGTTTCCCGCGGCAACTACGAAAAAGAGTGGGGCAGAGGATACCGGCGACCCGGGATTGGCTCACGCATCCTGGCTTTCCTGTTGCGGAAGATCCCGAAGATAGGTCCCGCGACAGCTTTGGATTTCAAAGTGCCGAGCCAGAAGGCCGAGGATATGTACATCAAGAGCGTGAACGACACCATGGATGACTATGGCAAGCTTCTCCATCAAGTATCCAACCGCGACCTGAAGCTGAAGGACACCGATTGCGACACCGGACGCGATACGGCCCCGGCGGAATACAAGCTAGCCGACAGCACTTACGCCAAGCTGCTCGACAAACTGAGTGAGCAGAACTTCGCGCAACTTACTCCCGAACTGCGCAATAACATTGTGGCGTTCTATTCAAACGCCCCGCAGGAAACGATGCGCAGAGAGAAGTACTGGAAGCGCGCCGAGCGGGAGCTGGGCGCGCTCAAGGCCTGCCAACCGTCGGGGATCAATGGCACGTTGCCGTGAAACCGCGCCAGCCAGTTTGATTCCCGTTCAGGTTTATCATCCCGACAATCAAGCCGCCCGGGGAGATACCACTGACGTTGGTTAAGAATGAATTTGGGACGTTAATTACTTTGAATGTGCCGTTTGCATAGAGGAACGAAATACCCTGTTGAGTGGAATGATTGATGCCGACGATCACTCCACTGTTACTTACCCCCTTTAATTCCGTTCCGCCCGCCTTCGGGTAGTCGAGGGTTGCCCATGAGTTATTGTGAAATATGAAACCATGCGTGTTGTTGTACCAACCCACAATCGTTCCGAAGTCGTTGATGCCCTCCGGAATTGTGTCGGTGGCACCCGACGCATATTGGAGCGTCCTGAAGCTCCCATCGCTGTAGCGCTTGAAGCCATGGGGGTTCTCGTTCGCATCGAGATACCATCCCACAATGCTGTTGTACTTGTTTAATCCGGTTAGAGTAGTTCCCCACACGGCGTTCGGATGAACAATGGAGGTGAACGTCGACCCACTCAACATGAATCCCTTGCCGATGTTGCTGGCAGGCTGAGTCGAATACACCCCGATGCTGGCGCCGTTGTCATTGCGCCAGGTGAAACGGGTGGCAGCGGCATTAGGAGCAAGGAAGAAACTGACGCTCCCGTTCGAGTATCTGATGAATCCTTTTTCAGGTGGATTTGGATATGGGAATGCCGCGCTGCCAACTAGGGTTCCGTAGTCGTTTACGCCGTAGGCCCAGTCAGCGTCTGAATGCAGTTGAAACACCTTGAATGCGCATGATGCCTGTGTCTGGGCAAACGCCCCGAACGATGCTGCAATTATCAGGCAAAGCACAGTCATTAGAAAGCGGGAAGCTGAGAGCGACATGTGAGTACATCTCCGTATGGGCGGGCAGAGCGACCACCACCCAATATTTTGCCGTGAGATGATGCCCAATTCAGCAGGGTTGCTGACCTTAACGTTCCGTTACAGCAAGCAGAGCAGACCAGGTAAGGCGTTCCATCTCTTAACTCGCTGCTAAGAACTGACGTACGTGTGAGGCTGTGGGTGCGAATCGAGACCTGTCGTGGTGAACGAAGCGCGGAAGCGCAGTTGCGAATCTTTGTTAGCGGCAAATCTCCCACGACTCAGGGCCAGCAACTCGGAAATAGGCTCCTCGTTCGTTACCTGCTCCCTTTACCTTAAGGATTCTCTAAGGTCAGCAACCTCGCTGAATTGCGCAACATCTCAGCGCATAACTTAGTAGGAGAAGTGCCCATGTTACAGAGCTCACGGTTCGCTTTTGCGGATGTATTCACTCTCATCCTTGTGGCTTGGTTCGCCCCAGCTCAGGCGCAGACGCAGGCATCTTGTCAGTTCACGACTTTCAATCGGCGATTTTCTTCCGTTAATGGCGGGAACCGAATTCTGATTCCTCGTGGGGTCAACGATTACAGCACTGTGGTTGGCGAAGCGGAGGACGATATTGACTTCTCTGTCCGTGCCTTCACTCGCTTCTCGGGTGGCAGCATCAGCTATTACCGGCACAACGCGACCGACACATTCTTCACCGATCGCACCAATAGTGGTACGACGGTTGGCGTGGCCGGAGGAACGTTTGCCTTGGGAAGCATGAACGGCACGCCTTTTACGCTGAAAGGTTCCACCTTCACTCCCTTGACAATCACGATCGGAGGCAAAACCTACAACAAATTTACAGTTTGGGGCACCAATAACTGGGGCACCACGGTGGGCACCTACGCAGACTCCTCGGACCACCCACACGGCTTTAAGCGCTACAGTAACGGCAACAGTGTTGCGCTTGACTATCCCGGATCGGTCGAAACTGTGGCCAGCGCGGTCAACGACAATGGAACGATCGTGGGTTATTACTCGAAGTATCTGCCGCCCAACGCGTGGTGGCACGGCTTCATTTACAGCAACGGGAAATGGGCAACGCTGAATTTCCCGGACAGCACTCAGGAGACTGTGCTCACTGGCATCAGCAATGCAAACCTCATCGTTGGTTCCACCGCTAAAGGCAGGAGCTCGATTACATTAACTGGCGCTTTCCTGTACCAAGGCGGCGCGTTCAAGAGGATCGTGCTGCCCAATAGCAATGTTGGGACAGATGTTGCTGGCGTGAGCCCAAACAAAGGCTTGATCGCAGGCACCTCGGGGTACACCGGCTTCATCGCAGCGTGCAAGTAGCGGAAGCGGGCCGGGCAGCGAGATGAGAGCGAAACTGTTGATATCGCGATTACACGCCCAAACCTGAAAATACCGTCAGTTTCGCGCAAAGGCCTATGAGGATCCATCTCCCCGTTGCTGCAGCAGCCTCGGCAATCTACTTGACTATAGCAACTATATGTATGCTATTGTCAACTGCATTGGGAGGCCGCCATGCCCAAGCTCGACATGAATCGACAGGTGAGCGCCATTCGCGCGTTTAACCGCTTTTATACCCGCAAAATCGGCGTGGTGGATGGAATGGCGAGCAGCCCATTCTCTCTTGCCGAGGCGCGCGTATTGTATGAACTCGCGCACCGGGAGCAGCCCACGGCCACTGACATCCGCAAAGAGCTTGGGCTGGATGCCGGATACATGAGCCGCATCCTGCGCGATTTCGCACGCCGGAGGCTCGTAACGCGGGAGCAGTCAAGAGCGGACGAGCGCCAGCGGATTCTTTCACTGACCACCAAAGGGCGCAGGGAGTTTGTGTCGCTGAACGAGAGCTCGAACCGTGATGTCGCCGCAACGCTCGAAGAACTCTCGCCCACGGCGCGGAAGCAACTGGTTGACGCAGTCGAGAGAGTCGGCAGACTGCTGGGCAACAAAGCTGACCTTAGAACTCCCTACTTGCTGCGACCGCACCAGCCGGGCGATCTGGGTTGGATCGTCCATCGCCAGGCGATTCTTTACGCCGAGGAATACGGGTGGGACGGAACATACGAGGCCCTGGCGGCGGAAGTTGTGGCGCAATTCATTAAGAATTACGATCCGAAACGCGAACGGGCCTGGGTTGCGGAAAAGGACGGAGAACGGGTTGGCGCCGTCTTCGTCGCAAAGGAATCTGACAAAACCGCAAAGTTGCGGCTGCTCCACGTTGAAGCGGAGGCGCGCGGGCTCGGCATTGGCAAGCGGCTGGTCGGGGAATGCGTCCGGTTCGCGCGCCAGGCAGGCTACCAGAAGATGACTCTCTGGACGCAGAGCATTCTTCGTGCGGCACGACACATCTACAAAGAGGCAGGTTTTCAGGTCGTGCGCGAAGAAAGGCACCACAGCTTCGGGAAGGACCTTACAGCAGAGACCTGGGAACTCAACCTCAGGACGACAGCATAAACCGATCCCTCTTCCCGTTTTCCGGGGTAATAAACCTCCCCCCGTTTGACACGCATTTCCCTCTCACCCTACCCTTGTCTGTCTCCTCATTATGAAAGTCCTGGTGATTGGAAGTGGTGGGCGCGAGCATGCGCTGGTATGGAAGCTGCGGCAGTCTCCGCGGATAACGAAGACCTATTGCGCGCCGGGGAATGGCGGCATCAGCGGCGAGGCGGAATGTGTCCCCGTAGATCAGAAGAGCCTGGAGTCGCTGGTGGCGGTTGCGAACCAGCTGCGCCCTGACCTGACCGTGGTTGGCCCCGAGCTGCCGCTGCAAGTTGGCGTCGTGGATGAGTTCACCAAGCGCGGATGGCCGGTGTTTGGCCCCACCAAAGCCGCGGCGCAGCTGGAAACCAGCAAGAGCTTTGCCAAGGAGTTCATGCAGCGGCACCACATTCCCACCGCGCACTACGCCATCTGCAATTCGCAGAGCGAGGTCAAAGACGCGCTCTCACGCTTTGGCGGATCGGTGGTGGTCAAGGCCGATGGCCTGGCCGCCGGCAAAGGCGTGGTCATGTGCAAGAGCAAGGACGAAGCCATGACCGCTGCCGGCGAGATGCTGACGGGAAAAATGGTTGGCGACGCGGGCGCGCGCGTCGTTCTCGAAGAATGCCTGCAAGGTGACGAGCTTTCGTTCCTCGTCATTAGCGACGGCGAGCGCGTGGCTCCGCTGGTTGCCGCGCAGGACCACAAGCGCGTCGGCGACGGCGACACCGGCCCGAACACCGGCGGCATGGGCGCGTACTCGTACCCCGCGCTGCTCGATGCGCAGATGACTCACTGGCTCCTGCAACACGTTGCGATTCCAGTGGTCGAAGGCATGAAGGCCGAAGGTGCGGAATACAAAGGCATCCTCTATTGCGGGCTGATGATGACGGCGCGCGGCCCGCAAGTACTCGAGTTCAACTGCCGCTTTGGCGATCCGGAGACGCAGCCGATCCTGATGCGGCTGGAAAGCGACCTGCTCGAAGCGATTGAGGCGTCGGTGGAAGGAAGGGTCAGCGATGGCGATTTTCGCTGGTCGCAGGATGCGTCGGTATGCGTGGTAATGGCCTCTGGCGGATATCCCGGAACGATTGAGGTAGGAAAGAAGATCACGGGAATTGCGGACGCGGACGCGCTCGAAGGCGTCAAGGTCTTCCACGCTGGTACAAGTGCGCGGGATGGTGCGCACTACACCGCGGGTGGGCGTGTGCTGGGCGTTACGGCGCGGGCGGGGGATCTGAAATCAGCCGTGAATCGCGCGTACGAGGCAGTTGGTAAGATTCGCTTCGACGGCGCGCACTACCGGACCGACATTGCGGGGCGGGCGCTGAAGGGGTGAGAGTCATTTCCGTTTGTCTTGAAGAGTGCCGTCCCTTCGGGACTCGATTTGGTTCTCTCGCCTTCCCAGCACTTACGCGCTGTGCTAGTTAAAGAGCGCCGATGAAGCGGCTCAGGACACGGGATGTGTGTCAGATAGAGTACGAGTTGTGTACCAAATTCAGTACGAGTTGTGTATCAGGGCACGACTTCAGTCGTGCCGCATTGTGCCAAGTTTTCCCGGCTTTAGCCGCTGAAGGAAGGTTCATTTTGAGGCTTCTCTGGCCGCAAAGGCTGCGGCCGTAGCCCGCGCGGCTCAAGCCGCCGCAGGCGGCGACATTTAATTAGCCCAGCGCGTAAGCGCTGGGTGGGCGAAATAGATGAAGAGAGTCCCTTTATGGGGACGACACATTTCAGGAGAACGAATGAGCAAACCCCAGGTTTCCATCGTGATGGGAAGCGATTCTGACCTCGAAATCATGCGCGAGGCGGGCAAGGCGCTGGAAGAATTCGGCGTCGGCTACGAAATTGACGTAACCTCAGCCCACCGCTCACCCGACCGCACCGCCGAGTTCGCCAGAAATGCCGCTGGACGTGGCATTCGCGTGATCATCGCGGGCGCGGGTGGCGCCGCCCACCTCGCTGGCGTGATCGCGGCGCACACGACGTTGCCGGTGATCGGCGTGCCCATTCCTTCCACTTCGCTCAACGGCATGGATTCCCTGCTGGCAACCGTCCAGATGCCCGCAGGCATTCCCGTCGCAACGGTTGCGATTGGAAAGCCGGGCGCAACCAACGCCGGAATTCTTGCCGCGCAGATCCTCGGCGTGGCGGACTCGGCTGTGGCGAAGAAGCTCGACGCACACAAACAGAAGCTGGCCAAGGGCGTGGAAGAGAAGTCGAAAAAACTGAAGGAATCCGCGGGAAAGTAACCTACTTGAGCCGCGAAGCGGCGCAAGAGTAAAGCCCAGGGCGTGAGCCCGGGGTGTCAACCGAAACGAAGGTTAGCCCTGAAAGGGCAAGAGCCTAACGACACGAGCTCGGTCCGGACGCCGAAATACAGAAGCTTTTAACCGCAAAGTTCGCGAAGAATTCGCAAGGATCGCAAAGAGACCCGGCCCTGACCAACGGCACACTAATCCAGTTTCAACCCTCGCAAATATTCCCGCAGGGGCCCACCCAAATCTTCACGCTTCAACGCAAATTCCACCGTCGCCTTCAGGAAGCCGAGCTTGTCGCCGGTATCGTGGCGCCGTCCTTCGTAAACGTATGCATACATCTTTTCCTGCTTGAGCAGCCCGCGAAGCCCGTCGGTCAGCTGCAGCTCGCCACCTGCACCGGGTGAAGTCCCGGCGAGTACGTCGAAAATCGCGGGCGTAAGAATGTAGCGCCCGATGATCGCGAGATTCGACGGCGCTTCCTCGAACTTCGGTTTCTCAACCATGTTCAGGACTTCGTACAGCCTGCCGCCATGGTGGCCTTCTGCCGGCTTCACGTCGAGCACGCCGTAGGCTGAAATCGCTTTGCCTTCCACGATCTGTGTGGCGACCACGGAACATTGCTTCTCTTCGAAGACGCGCATCATCTGCTTGAGCACGGGGACTTCGGCGTCAATCACGTCGTCGGCGAGCAGCACGGCAAATGGCTCGTTTCCGACAAGTTCGCGGGCAGTAAGCACCGCGTGTCCCAGGCCGAGCGCCTCTTTCTGGCGCACGTAGGCGACATGGATCATGTCGGAAATCTGTCGCACGATCTTGAGCAGGTCGGTTTTCTTTTTTTCTGCGAGGATTCGTTCCAGTTCGAAGCTGGTATCAAAATGATCTTCAATCGCTGTTTTGCCGCGACCCGTGACCATGATGATCTGATTGCAGCCGGCGGCCAGCGCCTCTTCCACCCCGTACTGGATGATCGGCTTGTCGACGAGCGGGAGCATCTCCTTGGGCTGCGCCTTGGTGGCCGGGAGGAAGCGCGTGCCTAATCCCGCAGCCGGAAACACCGCTTTGCAGACTTTCATTTCGCAAACTCGCTTTCTAAATTAGAGCTTCACAGCAAATAAATTTCGAGGTTTAGAAAAAGAAACGAGCGTTCTTGGATGCAGACTTGCCGGATGCACGCTGCCCAACAAACTATCACAGGCGGAGACAGCGCGTGGGCCGGTGGCTGCCGCTAATCAGAAGTAAGACTACAATGTCACCGTGAGTAAGGCGAAGAAGATTGCGGCATTGGCTCTGATTCCAAGTCCTGCTTTCAGCGACCGCCCTCCTTTTCCACATTCGCTCTAAGGCAGGCCAGAAGCGACGTGATGCTGCATACCAGGCAGTCTTGTCCGTGTATCAGCATGAGCTTCGTTCGGGAATGAAGCGCTCAGAGGTGAAGTCATATCTGGAAGCTCAAAGAATCACTTATGGGCCGATTTCCTGGGGAGGAAGCGGCGATGCATGGTCTTACGAGACAAGAATTGGACAGGAGCCCGGCGATCGCCTCGTCTGTGATTCCTGGGCTGTCTATATTTCGCTGGACTTCAGCAAATCCAGAGGAGATCAAGACGAACTCATCCCGTCCCCGGACGATGCTTTGAAGGAAATCAGGATCAAACGGGTCGGAGACTGCCTCTGACACTTCAGTGTCCCAGCGATACCTACTCGATCTGCACCAGCCCGCCAGTTTCGTCTCCAGCAGGTGCGGGCGCGGGCCGCTGGGGGGCGCGCCAGGAGTCGAAGAGCGAAACCTGGTGAACGCACGAAACCGTACAATGTGGCGCGCAGGATTTTTCGGTCAGATACTCGCGGCGGATATCGTCCATCGTGTATTTCTCAAGCGGGATGCCGGGATAGCCGCGCTGCTGCGAGCAGTAATGAACCAAGCCGTCCTCGCAGATGTAGAGATAGCGCGCGCCGGCGCGGCATCGCCACTGGTTCGGGCGGCCGAGGGCGATGTTGTCCTGGAAAGAATTGATGCGCGAAAAGCTGCGCTTCTCGAGATTCTTCATCTCGTGATAAACGCGGCGCTCTTCGTCCGCCAGCGGCTGCAGCTGGCCATCGCCGTCGTGAATGATGCCGATAGTCGAGCTGAAGCCCAGTTCCATGGCGCGTTTGCCGATGGTGAGCGCGTCCTGCGGATTGTGCACGCCGCCGCCGACCACCGAATTGATGTTCACGTGGAAATCGGCGTACTCGGCCAGCATCTGCAGTTTCTTGTCTAGAACCTTCAGGCTCTTCTTCGAGACTTCGTCAGGGGTAACGTTGTCGATCGAAATCTGCAGCCACTCGAGGCCAGCGCGGTTTAGCCGTTCGATTCGCTCGGGCACCAGCAGATATCCATTGGTGATCATTCCGGCGACGGCGCCGTTGTGGCGAATGCGACCGATGATTTGATCGAGTTCAGGATGCAGGAGCGGCTCGCCGCCGCTGATAGTGATGACGGACGTTCCAAACTCGCCCAGCTTGTCCACACGGCGGAACATCAACTCGGTCGCGACAGGCTTGGAGAAGTCGTCAAACTCGTTGCAGTACTTGCATGCGAGATTGCAGCGGCGGATCGGAATGATATGGGCGAGCAGCGGGTGCTCGGAGGAGAGGAATCCCCAGGCAATCTTGCTCCAGCCGTGAATACCGCGCGACAAGTTGGCCACGCGACGACGCAATTTGCTTCGACTAGACGGCATGCTGGATTGTGTTATTTAACCACAGGCAGGGCCTAAGTGCATCCTGATCAACAGCGTATGGGGGAAATTAAACAGCGAACGGCGCACCGAAGCGACTAAAATCATTCACCACAGAGACACCGAGACACAGAGGAACGCCAGAAAACCGGATCGACATTTCCTTAGTTCTTTCTTCTTCTCTGTGCCTCTGTGTCTCTGTGGTGAATGGTTTTCACGCGATCCGAACGGAGGCTGCGTCAACAAGGTCCAGAAATGCGACTTTCTTCTCCGCGGGGAGGAACGACGCTTCGAACGAGTTGCGGGCCAGTTCGCGCAGGTGCTCGTCGGTGAAGGCGAATTCGGTTTGGGCGAGTTCGTATTCCTGATTCAGGCTGCTTCCGAACATGGCCGGGTCGTCGCTGTTCAGTGTGATCATCAGGCCATGGTCGAAGTACCTGCGCACCGGGTGGTCACAGATTTTGGCGCAGCATCCAGTTCGCAGGTTGCTAGTGATGCAGACCTCGACGGGAATCTGCCGTGTCGCGAGTTCGTCCATGAGCTCCTGGTCCTGATATGCCGTCAGGCCGTGGCCGATGCGCTCGGCGCCCAAATTCAGAGCGCCCCATATGGACTCAGGACCGGCGTACTCGCCCGCATGAGCAGTCAGACGCAGGCCCTCTCCAGCGGCGTAAGCGTACTGCTCGCGAAAATGTTCCGGAGGAGCCTTCTTTTCGTCGCCACCGATTCCAACCCCGACAACGTTGCGCTCACGATACCTCGACGCGAACTCGAAAACTGTCTGCGCGGCTTCCACGCCAAACTGGCGGACCGCGTCGAAAATCCATAGCAAGGACACTCCGAAGTCGCGCTCGCCGCGTTCACGTCCGCGCGCCACGCCTTCGAAGATGGCGGGGAAGTCTTGATTTCGCCAGAGGCATACGCCGACGGAAACGTAGACCTCGGCGTGCAGGACGTTTTGAGACCTGAGCTGCTCCATCAGGCGGTAGGTGATCAGCTCGTAGTCCTCAGCCGTCTGCAAGTCTCCTGTGATCGTCTTGAAGGCCATCAGGAAGCCGCCAAAATCTTCGTACTCATAGACCGCCTGAGCTTCGGCCAGGGTGCTCTGGCGTCCATGGCGCTGACGTAATTCCAGCAAGGTCTCCGGCGTGACCGACCCTTCCAAATGAAGATGCAGCTCGGCCTTGGGCAGCGCGCGGATCAAGCTGGACGACATGAATTGATTGTAGATTGACTCACACGTATGACGGGAGAGGGCGTCCGTCGCTCCGCACGAGATTCGGAGGGCTTTTCTGTTTAGGAACGAAACATCTCACATCTTCTGGCGAGAAACCACGATTCGGGCAAATGCGGCCGATACCAGCAGGCTGATCAACACCGCGATTGCACATCCGAAGATGAGGCGTTGTTGCATTTGTTCCGAGACACTTTCCAGGTCAGACATGGGATACGCAAGCCGCACCGCGCCTCCCGACACTGGAACCGCTACATAAATCACCGGCACTCGGTTGTGGCTACGCGTTTCGACGCCAGTAGATCCCTTTATTGCAGCAATAAACTCGGGGCGGCGGCCCTCGTCGGCGAGGGAAGCCACGGGGGTTTCTGAGTCGGCAACGACCTTACCGTTACTGTCTACGATCGTGGCTCGGGCTCCGGCAGCCTGCCCTTCCTGCGACGCAATCACGTCAATCGCATGGGCATGATCGGCATTGATCCGGTTGGCCAGCATTTGCGCCTTCTGCCTGAGATTGCGACTGATCTCATCCTGAAGAACGCTCTCCCAAGGGCGTTGCGACACATGAACGATCGCGAACGCCGAGAGGGCGATAATCACGAGGAACGCAGTGAAAAGCATCGCGAACATCCGCAAACGTTCGCGCCGCCCCGGTCGCGAGCTGAAGTTCTGGCCCGAGGTACTGGTGGTTAAAATTTCAGTGGCCATTGGTCGTCAGGGCCAGAGCAAGCAATGCTTTCTGCTCGACATCGTGGGCTTTAGCAGATCCGGTTGCTGGGGTAGGGCTGGCGGAGCGCTTCACTGAAAGAACATGCCGGTCGCCTGCGAGATGCCGCAACCGAGGGAGCATGTAACTCATGGCGCCCATGTTCGCAGGCTCTTCCTGCACCCAGACGATGTCGCGTGCGTTCGGATGTCGCTGCAACTCGGCGGCAAGCTCCGCCTCCGGAAAGGGATAGAGCTGGTCCACATAAGTGATCGCGATGTCCGTGATCTTTTTCTTCTTTCGTTCGGCGCGAAGTTCGTGCCCGATCTTGCCCGAACAAAGCAGAATGCGTCGAGCATCGGTGACCTCGTTGTCGTGCCGGACCTTGTGGAACGATGAGGTGGACAGTTCGGAGACGGGCGACGCCGCATCTGGATGCCGCAACATACTTTTGGGAGTAAACA
>WNFZ01004119.1_pt1 | contig 15558 bp, 15 predicted proteins | sample 5400081 | NCBI WGS metagenome assembly WNFZ01 (sample SAMN13153365, study PRJNA577476) | soil metagenome | isolation source: 80 cm soil or saprolite under grassland replicate 1 | place: USA:California | collected 2016-06-15 | reverse complement strand
GTAGCCATGCCTTGAAACCGCAAGACGTCCACGGATTTCAAGTTGGCATCCATCTCTACAAAAGTTTCGGGATCGAGCAGGTTCTGAATCCGCTCCGTAGCGGGTTGCGCAAAGTGGTAGTCGCAGCGGGGACAGACACGTTGATTTTGCGCCAGCTCTATTTCCGGCACGACTTCCGAACAGCCGGGACACTTTTGAAAAAGGCCTCGCGGAATTTCTCGCTTCTTGCCGGCCTCGGCCTTGATTGCTGGCTTCTTAAAGATTGCCATGAGACCTATGCGCGTGCTGCCGTGGCTGCGTGAACGGAGAACGCCCCCGCGCGTTTCAAAACCCGCGCGCACTCGTTCAACGTGGAGCCGGTGGTAAGAACATCGTCGACTAACAACATCCGCAAACCTCGCACGTTCGCGTTTTTTCGTAAACGAAATGCGTTATGCAAATTTTCCATGCGTTCCGAACGATCAAGTGCAGTTTGTGTCGTGGTGTACCGAGTGCGTTCAAGCAGCGGTTTGGGAGGAATAGCGGTCTGCGCGCTTAGCAATTCTACAAGCAGGCTGGCCTGATTAAATCCGCGTTCTCGTTGCCGGGCGGGATGTAGCGGCACCGGCACGATGACGTCGAATCGACGGCCGCGCAGCCGTTCATCGTCCAGCGCAGCATGCAGCCAACGCGCTACAAGATGGCGCAGGTGAATTTGGCGCCCGTATTTAAATTCGTGAACAATCTGCCGAACAATACCGCGACCGCGGTATGCGGCCACGGCCGCCTCGAAGTAAATTGTCCGATGGGCGCAGTTGGCACATGTAAATGCGCCTTTGATGAAGCCGTCGAATGGTTCCGAGCATTTCTCGCAAAATGGCGCGCTGATGCGAACGGCTTTTGCTTCGCATTGATCGCAAAGATACTCGCCAGCTCGAATGCTTGTCCCACAGATTGCGCAAACCGGAGGATAGAGAAGCGATACGGCCGCTTGCAGGAGCTCAAACCTTTGAAGGGCGATCATATTTCAGCCAGGTCCGCATGAGTATCCAAGTGAATGTGGCTATGGCCAACGGGATGATTCCAACAAGCAGATTCTTTCCCAGCCATGGGAGGGCCAACGTTTGCCGACGCGCCAGCAAGCTGAAAGTACCGCTCCCGAGGATCCATCCTGCATGAAGTCCAATCGATAACCATAAGGAACGTGTAAGCACGCGCGCATCCGCGAGAATACAGCCGATAAGAAATAACGTCGCAAACGCGGATACCAGCATCATCGGGTCGCCAATTCGACCAAACGCATGGGCAATCGAATTTAAGCCTGAGCTCCATGTTACGACGGCCGATGTTTGTTCCGGAGCTTTCAAAAAATGGACAGCAGCAAAGAGCGCGGAAACGGCAAGGATCGCCAGGTACTTTCGACCTGTCCTCAGGAGAACGCCTAAAACGATTCCGCGAAAGAACGCCTCTTCGATGAATGGAACAGCGATTGAAGCAGCAAGCAGTTTACCAAAGCGTGACCAGGCAAAGATGTGCCGAAATGAATAAACATGAAGTGCAATGAGCAGGGCTGACCAAAAGAGAAATGGAGCAAGGACTGCTCCAGCAACGACGATCGCGATAAAATAGAGCGCCAGTTTAGCTACGTCTTTCAAGCCTGCTAATGTAAGGTGTTACCGCAATGCCGAGTCAACACATATGGACGCGCAAGGATCAGCATGGGACCAAGCGTGAAGTCCGAGCCACGAAATTCGGGCGCGCGTGGAAGTTCCAAGCCAAGACTGCGGGCGATCTTGAGTGGATCTATTATGAGCGCCCGTTACTGGAGGACCTGTTGGCGTTGAAAGAAATTCTCGCGCGAAAATATCAGCGACGACGCGCTTCGGCCGATGACGTTGCTTCGGTCGAGAAATTGCTTGCCGATGAAATGGAGTTAGGGTCGCCGCGTCCCGGCGTTCCGTCGGCGCAGCGCGCCGACCGCACCAGATGACTACACGTTCATGCCTGAGTGGAACACGGCGCGAATACATCGATGGTAATTCATCGATCTGGACAAACATCCATGGCCACAATCACCCGCACATCAACGCGGCTATCCGCCGTCAGCTCAGCCGCATGGCGCACACTTCATTTCTCGGCTTTACGAACCCCGCGGCTATCGAATTCGCGCAGGCGATCGTGGCTCTTTTCCCGGACACGCCGTTGACCAAAGTTTTTTCTCCGATGATGGCTCAACGGGAATTGAAGTGGCTATAAGAGTTGCCGATCAGTACTGGCGGCTGCGCCGCTCAAGACGATATCAGTTTATCGCCTTTCGAAGCGGCTATCATGGCGATACTGCTGGTGCCGCCAGCCTGGGTGCTGCCTCGATGTTCCAAACCAGATCGTCTCGGTGGAACTTTCCTGCCATCCAGGTCTCAGATTTCAATACCCTGTCGGCGCTTACCCCAGCCGAGATAGCGAAGATTGCTGCTGTGGTTATCGAACCGCCTATCCAAGGGGCGGCGGGAATGCGTGTTTGGACATCTGGCATGTTACGAGCCGTCAGAGACTGGCGTAGTCGAACCGATACGCTTTAATTGTCGACGAAGTGATGACTGGCTTTGGCCGGACGGGACGAATGTTTGCAAGCGGACATGAAGGCGTGATTTCGGACATTCTAGTTCTAGGTAAAGGATTGACTGGAGGATATCTTCCGCTCGCTATTACTGTAATTTCAGAAAAACTGTTTTCTGCGTTCGACGGCTCGGTCGCCGACGGTAAAGCGCTCGCCTACGGCCATAGCTACACGGAAAATGCCTTGGGTTGCGCTGCGGCCAAAGCCAGCTTTGAGGTTTTTGAAAATGAGCCGCGTTTTGGAAGCTCTGGAGCCGAAAATCCGGTACCTCAGCTCGGCACTTGCCGGTTTAAAGGAGGTTCCTGGCGTAAGCGAAGTGCGCCAATGCGGATTTATTGCCGGAATAGAAACCTCGCGCGCCGAGATGGCCGCAGCCACTTGCATCGAAGCGCGGCGCCACGGCCTGCTAACCAGACCAATTTGGAATGTGGTTGTTTTTATGCCGCCACTCTGCATTACAATGGCTCAGTTAAGGAAAGCCGTAGAAGCTCTCCGAACGTCGATCATCGAGGTCTGGCGCTGGACCAGTAACTCCGGAAAAAAAGATGCCGAAGAAATTACGGCTTGATCAGCTTCTCGTTGGAAAGGGTTTCTTCCCAAGCCGAGAGCAAGCGCGACGAGCAATAATGGCTGGTGAGGTGATCGTCGGCACTCGGGTTGCGGCAAAGACTTCAGAGCTTCTCGATAAAGGGGCGGCGATCACAGTGAAACCGATGCGAAAATACGTCGGGCGAGGCGCACTGAAGTTGGAAGCCGCTCTCGATCATTTTAACATCGATGTGGATGGACAGAAGGCGCTGGATATCGGCGCTTCAACCGGCGGCTTTACCGACTGCATGTTGCAGCGTGGCGCCTGTAAGGTTTATGCGGTGGATGTCGGCCATGGTCAGTTGGATTGGAAGCTCCGCAACGATCCACGGGTGATTGTTCTCGAAAAAGTCAATGCACGTTTGCTCTCACGTGAGCAGATTCCCGAACTTGTCGACATTTGCGTGATCGATGTTTCCTTCATCTCGTTGACCCTGGTCCTGCCGAACGCGTTCGATTTGATAACCTCAACTGGAGTGATTCTCACGCTGGTCAAACCACAGTTCGAGTTGCAACGCTCCGAGGTGGGAAAAGGCGGAATTGTTCGTGATCCGACCTTGCACCGAAAGGCACAAGACAAGATTGTCGCGTTTGTCACGCAGCTGGGGCATGTGGTAACTGGGATTGTTCCGTCTGCCATTAAAGGCGCGGACGGCAATCAGGAATTTTTTGCATGCATGCGAAAACGATTGGCTTAATAGCACACACGGGAAAGCAAGGCGTTGCTAAGCTGATCAATGCCATTGCCCAAGAGTTCGCCCGGTTTTCAATCTCGATCCTGTTCGAAAAAGAAACAGCGCGAATTGCTGGAAAGAAATCGGGGCATTCGCTGACAGAATTGGGAGCTGCGGCGGATCTTCTGGTGGTAGCTGGGGGTGACGGAAGTATACTGCGCGTTGTTGGCCAACTTGGCGAAAACATCAAGCCAATCTTTGGTATCAACGTCGGTTCACTTGGGTTTCTAACCTGCGCAAGTTCGTCAACCTACCGGGAAGCCGTGGAATGCATCGCGAGAGATCGGATTAATTTCAGCCAGCGGGCGCTACTGGAGGCTCGAGTTACCCTTGGCGACAAAAGAACAGGCAAAATGATCGCACTGAACGATGCCGTGCTAAGTCGCGGTGAACTGTCGCGCCTGGTCTTGTTGCGCACCCGAGTCAACGGCGAGCCGCTTACTGAGTTCAATGCCGACGGTTTGGTTGTGGCAACGCCCACTGGTTCGACGGCTTACTCGCTGTCGGCTGGTGGACCGATTCTTGATCCTGAGTCCGGAGTTTTCGTTATCACACCGATTTGTCCCCACGTTCTCACGAATCGATCGATCATTGTCGCTCAAGGATCAATAATCGAAATCGAAGCAAGTGATCCAGATTATCCGGTCTTCCTAACGCTGGACGGCCGTAAGCCGATCCATGTCGAGCGAGGGTCAATGGTCACGATCCGCAAAGCGAAGAAGACTCTTCCACTGGCCTCGTTGCCAGAGGCCTCGTTCTTCAGTGTCGTCCGGCAAAAGCTTAAGTGGAGCGGCAGTAACGTTTGAGCGGCGGGTTGCAGGCAACGCCGCTTCGGCCGATTCGAGCAGCGCGAATCTGCCGCACAAGTTGAGTCACAAAAGCCAGACACGACCGCATTACGGCTTCTTTTTCATTGTGTGTTTATCCAAAACCCGATAGTCAGTGCTGAGCATGAATCTTGTGAGCACGCCGGATGGCCGAATTATCAATCTTGATCACCTCACATACGCAGAACGCACAGGCGAGTATCTGATTTTGCATTTCAGCGGCGGCGCTGAGAGTGCACCCGGGTCGATTATCAGGCTCAAGCAAGGCGAAGGCGCCAGGCGGGTTTGGGCGTATCTGGCCGAAAAACGCACGGGAAAGATCGAGACCCTCTAGCGGAACGGCAACGACCAACCGCGAATGGGTCCGGCCGTGATTTTATATGACATATATTGTCTGATGTTATAAGTTGACGGGCCGGCCCTAGGCTGGTCCTCGCGTCCGTTCGGAAATCTTGTGAAGATCCCGTCGCGGTCTGAAGACCTTGCTATCGCCCTCGCCGCTTGACGCTGCCACCGCTGGTGTTAGCATCGGCAGTTTCGGTTTTTGCTCATGAATAGTTCTCGCGATCGTTTAATCCAGTGCGTCATGCTCGGTGTTTGTGTGATTTTCAGTCATCCCAAGCCCGCTGGTGGAGCTAACGAGGAAATGTCGGGCAGCATTCAGGAGATGATGAGCCCGGAAGAATTCAAGGCCGCCGGCTTGAACAAGCTCTCCCCCGAGGAGCTGCAAAAGCTAGATGCCTGGCTGCAAGGCTATCGACAGGTAACCGAAAAGAAAGCTACCGCGCGGGCCGCGAAGGTCGAGCGCACCAAGATGGATCTGCTTGTCAGCCGTGTGGATGGGACGTTTAACGGGCTGACAGGTAGGACGCTAATTCGTTTGGAAGACGGCACTGTTTGGAAACAAGCAAACGCCGATGACCGCTATCGAGCGAAGGTCACGGATCACCCGGCAGCTGCGGTGATTCACGGGGTCTTTGGCTACAAGATGCGGATTGAAGGGACCCAGGAATTTTACGTCGATCCGGTCCGAAATCCCTAGGTAAATTTAAGCAAGCGGTTGTGTTGCCGAAGCGGCGGGCAGCAATCGCGCCAACCCGAACTCGGCGTGGATCAATTGCGCAGCGCGTTCTGCGTCTTTTTCGTCGACGATGACGGCGATCTTAATCTCCGAAGTGGATACCAGTTGAATATTGATGCTGTTTTGTCCCAAGCATTCGAACATTCGCGCCGCGACACCTGAATGTGATCGCATTCCGATTCCCACGACGCTGAGCTTCGCCACGCCACTTGTAGTATTCAGGCGGTGTCCGCCAAGCTCACCCACCACTGGCATCAAGATCTTACGGGCGTTTTCCAGTTCGTCCTCGTGAATCGTGAATGAAATGTCAGTCGTGCCGGCGATCGACGCATTCTGCACAATCATGTCAACGATAATGTGCGCCGCGGCAATATTGGAAAAAATCCGGCCAGCGATTCCCGGTTCGTCACGGACTCCAGCGATGCTCAGCTTTGCCTGACACCGGTCGAGACTGATCCCGCGAACCACCACATCTTCCATGCTGGGAGCCTCTTCCCTGGTGGTCGTTCCGCTCCTTTTCTTAAAGCTCGAACGCACCTCAAATTCGACACCAAATTTTTTCGCGAATTCTACGGCGCGCGACTGCATCACCTTTGCGCCACCGCCCGCCATTTCGAGCAATTCATCATAGGAAATTTCCTTGAGCTTCTTGGCGTCGAGGACGATCCGCGGGTCGCAAGTAAAGACTCCATCGACGTCGGTAAAAATCTGGCAGGCGTCCGCATTTAGTGCGCCCGCCAGCGCAATCGCGGTCAAATCCGAGCCGCCGCGCCCCAGCGTGGTGGTCTCTCCTTCCGGCGTCTGACCCTGAAAACCAGCGACAATCACGATGTAATCGTCAGAGAGCAGTTCGTGAATTTGCTTAGGACTGATATTGGCGATGTGTGCTTTAGTGTGATTGCGATCTGTTAGGATTCCCGCCTGTGCGCCGGTCAGCGAAATGGCGAGCCCGCCGAGAGCGTTCACTGCCATTGCAGTTAAAGCAGTGGCGGCGTGCTCGCCGGTTGATAACAGAATATCGAGCTCGCGCGCTGTCGGGTGCGGCGATATCTGGTGCGCGAGCTTGAGCAAATTATCCGTCACTCCCGCCATCGCGGAGATGACCGCTACGACTTGAGAGCCCTCGCCCTGTGTTTGGAGCAGCCGGCGTGCGACGCTAAGTATCCGCTCAGGCGTCCCGATGGAAGTGCCGCCATATTTTTGAACAATCAAGCGCATCTCACATAAACTTTAATTGTAGCCAAACAGAACAGCGATGGTTTTCGAGAGTCCGTTACAGTCCAATCGCGCGTCGCACGTCCTTCACATTTGCGGCCACCGGTTTCAATTCTTTCATTCGGGCGAGAATTGGATCGGGATCTTTCAACCCATGTCCCGTGACTGTGCAAACTATCCGACTCGCTTCCGGAATTTTCTGAAATGAGTACGCCGCTTCATCTGAATCACAGCATTTGAAAAGCCCGGCGATCGCTGCTGCGCTTGCCGGTTCGATAAAAATTCCCTCATGTTTTGCCAGCCAACTCTGCGCTGCGAGAATCTCCGCGTCACTCACGATGTCGATTGCTCCACGCGATTCCGCGATTGCCGCGCAAGCTTGCTTCCAGCTGGCGGGATTTCCGATTCGAATTGCAGATGCCAGCGTTTTCGGTTTTTCGATAGTACGATTATAAAAAATTGGCGCCGCACCGGCCGCTTGAAAACCAACCATTGCTGGCAATCTTGTTGATCTCTGGTGCCGCTCGTATTCTCGATAGCCCTCCCAGTACGCGGTAATGTTTCCGGCATTGCCGACGGGCAGCAGATGGAAGTCAGGCGCGTTGCCCAGAATGTCGACGACCTCAAATGCAGCGGTCTTTTGTCCGGCGATTCGGTCCGGGTTAATCGAATTTACAATAACAAACTCGTGCCCCTCGCCTAACTCACGTACAACACGAAGCGCGTCGTCAAAATTGCCATCGATGGCGATGATTTTGGCTCCGTAAGCAAAAGCTTGTAGCAATTTTCCGGTGGCGATTTTTCCTGCAGGCAAAATCACTAGGCACGAAATTCCCGCGCGCGCGGCGTAAGCAGCCGCCGAAGCCGAAGTGTTGCCGGTGGAAGCGCAAATGAGAGCCTTTGCGCCGCGCTCCATCGCTTTCGACACGGCCATCGTCATACCGCGATCTTTAAAGGAACCTGTGGGGTTGACGCCTTCGTTCTTAACAAAAACTTTACAGTCGCGGCCAACCCGTTTGCTTAATTGCGCACAATAAATCAGCGGCGTATTCGCCTCGCCCAACGAGACGATCGGTGTCGAAGCAGAAACTGGAAGATATTCCCGGTAATGTTCGATCACTCCCCTGCTCTGCTGCAATTCTGATGTTGTTGATCGCATCTATTCGAAGTAAATCCGCATGATTGTCGATCGATAAGTGCAGTGTAAGATCATGCCGTATGCCGGCGCTGAGCAAGGAAGATAAGCTGCGACTATTAACCACCATACTGGAAAGTCGCCACGCAGATTTGCGCGAGCAGAATCTAAATCGCCAGGGCAAAGGACATTTTCATGTTTCCGGAATGGGTCACGAAGCGCTGGCGGCGGTTTCGATACAGATGGAACCGGACGATTACATCGTGCCGTACTATCGCGATCGGGGTTTGATTCTGGGACGTGGCATGACGACGCGTCAGCTGGGTCTGGAATATTTCGCGAAGCGCAACACCGGCAGCGGCGGCCGCCAAATGCCATCGCATTACAGCAACGCTGATCTGCACATCTGGAGTGTACCAACGCCGACTGGTTCGCAACTCCTACCGGCGTGTGGAATTGCGTGGGGCATTCAACTCGACGGCAAGAAGAATCTCGTCGTGACGACAGTAGGCGATGCGGCGACGCGCCAGGGGGATTTTTTCGAAGCGATCTGTTTTGCCAAGGAAAAGAAGCTGCCGCTGCTCTTTCTCGTCGAAGACAACGCCTATGGGATCAGCATGCCGACGAGAACGACCAATCCGCTCGCGTTGAATGTTCTCGAGCCAGACAACTGGCGAAGGATCGATGGCCAAAACGTGCAGCAGATTTACGATGCCACAGCCGAAGCATTCGGAAAAATTCGCGCCGGCGGCGGGCCATTCTTTTTCTGGATCAAGATGGAACGGCTCTCCAGTCACACGAGCTCCGATGATCAAAAACTTTATCGAAACGAGCAGGAATTGCGGGACCTCGAAAAATTCGATCCACTCAAATGTTGGAAGGACCAACTGATCAAGGAAGGCACTATTACCGCAGACGACTTCGCGAGACTCAACAGCGAAATTAAGGAGCGAATTCGTCGGGAATACGGCGAAGCCGAAAAAGCTGAGGACCCGTCGCCCAACGAGCTCCTCACCAACGTCACAAAACCGCCGCCAAAGATCGAGAAAGAAATCCTGCCCCCCGGAAAATACCGCATTGGCGACACCGTGAACAAAACCTTACGCGCTGGTCTGGAGGACGATCCGCGACGAATTCTCTTTGGCGAAGATATCGAAGATCCCAAGGGCGGTGTGTTTCGCCTTACTCAGAAACTTTCAACTGAATTCCCGAAGCAAGTTTTCAATTCACCGCTTGCCGAATCGACCATCCTCGGGGTTGCCTGCGGCCTTGCTGCGTACGAGAAACGCCCAGTATTCGAGCTGCAATTCATCGACTTTATTTATCCCGGATTCAATCAGCTCGTCACCAACATCTCCAACCTGCGCTGGCGATCGTTCGGCAACTGGAAATGTCCGGCGGTGATTTATGCGCCGTATGGCGCGTATCTGCCTGGCGGCAGTTTGTGGCATAGCCAGGCAAACGAATCGGCGCTCGCGCATTATCCCGGTTTAAGTGTTGTAATCCCGAGCACGCCCGCAGACGCCGCTGGATTGCTTTGGACGGCAATGCATGCTGAGGATCCGGTGATTTTCTTAATTCCGAAGCACTTGCTTTGGGCCGAACACGAATATACGGAACCGATCCAGGCCGTCCCGCTTGGACGGGCGCGTCAATGCACAAACGGCTCGGACGTGACGGTAGTTGCCTGGGGAAATACGATTGAGAAATCTCTCGAGGCGATCGCGAAAATCGAGAATGAAACAAGCGTCGAGCTAATCGATCTGCGGTCGATCGTTCCGTGGGACAAGGCTGCGATTGAAAAATCAGTGCGTAAAACTCGCCGACTGGTTGTTGTCCAGGAAGACACTGAGAACTGCAGCGTGGGACAAATGATTATTTCGCACGTCACGAGCACGCCCGAGTTGTGGAATGAAATGATCAGTCCGCCGATTCTCGTTAGCAAAGCGAACGTCGTGATTGGTTATAATCCGATCTACGAATACGCTGCGTTGCCGGACGTCGAGCGCATTGTCGCCGCCATCCGGCACTCGGTTGCAACCAAATACGAACGCGCAGGTGTAGCCGCGGGCGTTGACCGCGGCCGTGCTGTTCAAGAACATGAACTGCTTCAGCCGCGGTCACCGCTCCCGGCTACAGTGGACGCCAGCAAACGGCGCGTCCAAAACATCACCGTGCCCGTCATGGGCGAAGGAATTCGCAACGCAAAAGTCGTTTCGCTTTTAAAGAAACCAGGCGATCCCGTCGCGCTCGACGATGAATTGTGCGAAGTCGAAACGGACAAGGCCGTTTATCCAATCCAATCGTCGTTCGCGGGAGTGATGGGCGAATGGAAAACGAAAGTTGGCGATACGGTCGATATTGGCCAGGAGCTTGGCACACTTCTGACCGACGAAGCATCGTTAGCGGATCAGCTTGAAGCGGAGGCCGAAGTTTCGGCAGATCAAGGAACTGTAGCCGCGGGCGCGAACCGCGGTGTAAAGGCAACTGTCCCCAGCCGCAAAGAACGCGACGTTGCGCCCGAAGACAGACGCCGCTACAGCGGAATCGAACCGGCGCTCTCGCCGACAATCACGCGCAAGCTCAGCCGCGTCATTCCTGCTAACTTGCAAATTGATGCGCGATGGGACGCAGTTCGCGAAGCCCGCGAGGCAGCGAAAACGAAACACCCCGAGAATGCCCCCTCCCCTTCAGTGATGATCGCGTGGGCAGTCGTGCGCGCGATGGAAAAGCATGCGCCATTCCGTCGGCTAATTCTCGAAGACGATCAGATTGTGCAAAATGACGATTTCGACTTGGGCGTTGCGGTCGCACTCGAGGACGATCGCCTGGCGACTGCAGTGATTACGGACGCAAATCGCAAAAGCTGGCCAGAATTCATGGAGACTTACGAGCAGACTGTCGCTGCGACGCGTAGCGGCCGAGTCGACGCGATGAATGCGCCGGTTGTGATCACGAGTTTGGGTGCGTTTGGAGTGAAGGCCGGAGCGCCGATCGTTGTGCCGCCCTCAGTGGGCACTTTGTTCGTTGGCACGGCGCACCGCGAACTGATTCCGAACAAAAACAAAAACGAGAGCGCGGAAGTCATCACGCTCTCGCTTACATTCGATCACCGAGTCGTAAACGGCGCCGGCGCGGCAGCGTTCGCCAACGAAATCAAAAAACAGATTGAAGGATTTACAATTCCTTCCGAGGAAAAGCTCGGCGCAGCTGCGCGCAAGCGCTGAGCATTCTTTTCCATTACATTCAATCTTCCGCTGCGTTTCGTAGCTTTAGTACGGTCAATTGTCGACCGAACCAATCAACATCAACGTGAGGGAATTCTTATGGCACGAAAACTCGACGGAAAGAAAGTGGCCATCCTTGTGGCGGATGGTTTTGAACAGGTGGAAATGACAAAACCGCGCGAGGCGCTCGATGAAGCTGGTGCAGAGACAAAAATCGTTTCGCTGAAGCCGGGAAAGATTCAAGGCATGAATCACGCAGATAAGGGCGACAAATTCGATGTCGATCTGACGGTGAAAGACGGACGCCCTAAAGGGTTCGATGCGCTTATGATCCCTGGCGGTCTGTTTAATCCGGACGTACTTCGCGTAGACCAGAACGCGCTTGAATTCACGCGACACTTTTTCCGGGAACACAAACCGGTGGCGGCCATCTGTCATGGTCCGCAGGTGCTGATCAGTGCGGATTTTGTTCGCGGCAGAAAAATGACGTCATGGCCGGCCATCCAAGTCGACATGCGCAACGCGGGCGCGCGCTGGGTGGACGAGGAAGTGGTCGTGGACAACGGCTTGGTTTCCAGTCGCAAACCCGACGACATTCCAGCGTTCAATCGAAAGATGATTGAGGAATTTGCCGAAGGCCGGCACACGGCAGCCGCAGCAGCGTAGTTCTCATCTGCCGAAGCTGGATTCAGAGCGCGGAAACAGCACGGTAAATTTGTAGGGCGTCTGTGCCAGACGCCTAGCAAGGGAATTGGCGTTTCATAGAACAGATCCGGCGGGCGCCGAGTGACATAGACGGGAAGCCCGAAGGGTGAGCTCGCTGGCGCGAGCGAATCAAACGCCCTACAATTGCTTTACGTCCGCGCATTTATGACCACGGCCAACAAAATCACCATTGTCCGGATTTTGATGATCCCGGCTTTCGTCACGATGGCGATTTATTACGGCGAGAGCGTCAGGCGCGGACAACCACTGGAATGGCAACGTTTCACTGCGATCATCATTTTCATATTGGCTGCCGTAAGTGACGGCTTGGACGGATACGTTGCGCGGCACTACAATCAGCGCAGTTCGCTGGGAGTCATTCTCGATCCAATTGCCGATAAAGGCTTGTTGCTCAGCGCCATCATTACCTTAAGCATTAGCAACTGGAGCGAGCTCGACCCCGATTACGGCAGCTTTCCGACTTGGTTCCCCGTCCTTGTGATTTCGCGTGACGCGATTCTTTTCGTTGGCGCAGGCGTGTTGTATTTGCTGATTGGAAAAGTCCACGTGAAGCCGAACTGGACCGGAAAGGTAGCGACCGTTTTACAAATGATCGCCATCGGGTGGGTCATGCTGCAACTGCGGTTGCTTCCCCTACTCTATGTTGTAATTGCGGCTGGCTTTTTCACCGCAGTCTCCGGAATCGTTTATGTGACAGACGGCGTTCGGCAATTGCAGGCTGCAGGCCACGCCCATGCGGCGAAGTCGTAGATGTGTCTGCTGCGGTGAACGATACGAGCACACCGCCGAATGTCGCAATTGTCGGTCGCCCGAACGTAGGCAAGTCCGCGCTGTTCAATCGCCTGGTCGGTCGAAAGATCGCTATTGTTCATGATCAAGCGGGAATCACACGCGACCGGATTTCTGCAATTTGCAATCGCGGCGCACGCCCATTCACAGTGTGGGATACCGGCGGAATCTTCGGCGTCGGCGAACGCGCGCTGAGCGCCCAAGTACGCCTCGCCGCAGAAGAAGCGCTGCGCGAGAGTGATCTTGTACTGTTCGTTGTCGATGCAAAAGAAGGCTTGTCGCCGGTCGATGAAGACTTGGCGGGCACACTGCGCAAATCGCAAAAACCGGTCGTGCTCGTAATTAATAAGATTGATCACGACAAGCACGAGCCGCTGGCGGCAGAATTCGATTCGTTAGGTCTCGAGCCGAGCGTTTCGATCAGTGCAGAACATGATCGCGGAATCTCGAAGTTGTTAACAGAAATCGAGCGGCGTCTCCCCTCGCCGGTTGCTCCGGCCGATATCAAACATCAGACTTCAAACTTCGAACCTCCATTGGCAGTGGCGATCGTCGGCCGACCAAACGTCGGTAAATCTTCTCTCATTAATTCCATTGTTCGCGGCGAGCGCGCGATTGTCAGCGAACTGCCCGGAACAACGCGCGATGCCGTTGACATTCTGTACGAGCGCAATGGGCAAAAGTTCGTTTTCATCGACACAGCGGGAATTCGCCGGCGCGGAAAACATTCAAGTTCGGTCGAGGTTTTCAGCGTTATGCGCGCAGAGCGCAGCATTCGCCGCGCGGATCTATGTATCCTCATGGTGGATCTCACGATGGGCGTAACAGCGCAGGACAAACGGATCGCGGGATTGATTCAACAGGCGCGGAAACCAGCGATCGTTGTGTTGAACAAATGGGATCTAGTGAGACCGAGACGCAGAGAAAAAGAGGCGGTAAGGCAGCTTGCCGAAGAAACGCGTGCGAGAATTTTCTTCCTTGAATATGCGCCGGTGCTGACCGTGTCGGCGCTGACTAAAGAAAATGTCGAGAAGTTGTTTGCATCGATAGAGACAATCCAGCGGGCAGCTCAGCAACGCATTGGCACCGGAATCCTGAACCGATTGCTGCGACAGGCGTTTCAAGCCAATCCGCCGCCGTTGGTGAGAGGCAAACGCTTGAAATTATTTTATGCAGTGCAAACAAGGAGCGGCAAACAAGATCCGGTAATGGAGGCCGGAGCTCCAGCGACGCCACAACGGCCGCATCCAATCCAAATGTTGAAACGGGGTCGCCGGAGCTCGCCCCTCCAGGCACCGGAATTTGTCCTCTTCGTAAATGATCCTCGCTTGACGAATGAAACATATCGTCGCTATCTCGAAACTCGCATTCGCAAAGCAGAGCCGTATCTCGGACTGCCAATAATGATAAGCCTGCGTCCCCGCGCGAAAAGTGTCGCCGGAACCTTGCGTGTTCGAGCGAAATAGGCGCACACATTTGCTCGTGGCACCTGACAATCAATTACTCCGGTTTTTGCCGATACGGAACATCATTCCGCGCGATCCACGCCAGCATCGGCATCGCCACGGCGGCTAAAGCGAGAAGCAAAATCGCTCGGTACCGCGGTTTGTGGAGAACTGACATTGGTCCTTCAACTTTTAGAACGTTTCTTCAGTGCCACAGGAGGTTACATCGGGAACCTTGAATCATTTCCGCGCCGCGAGAGATTGTTGTTCTTGCACGAATGGCCTGTGAGCACGTTTGATCGAACATTCTCCAACCATTGCGTGTCTCACCAGACCGTATGAAATCGACGCAGGAAATTACGCAGGAAGTGCGGGAGCTGGGCCAATGGATTCCGGCGCTTCGCCAGCAAGTCGGACACGTTGTGGTGGGCCAGAAGTATTTGGTGGATCGCCTTCTATTGGGTCTCCTCGCCAATGGCCATCTCCTGCTCGAGGGCGTTCCCGGGCTGGCGAAGACGCTCACCGTGAAAACAATGGCTGCATGCATCCGAACCGGCTTTCAGCGGCTGCAATTTACGCCAGACCTTCTGCCGGCAGATTTAATAGGCACACTCATCTACAATCCGCGCACCGGCGAGTTCACGACCAAGCTCGGTCCGATCTTTTCCAATTTGATCCTGGCCGACGAAATCAATCGCGCACCGGCCAAAGTTCAGAGCGCATTGCTGGAGGCGATGCAGGAACGGCAGGTCACGATCGGCGAAAAAACATATCCTCTTTCCGATCCATTCCTGGTTTTGGCGACACAAAACCCGATAGAGCAGGAAGGAACCTACCAATTGCCCGAAGCGCAGCTGGATCGCTTCATGTTCAAATTGAACATCGGTTATCCGCAGAAATCCGAGGAGCGAAACATTCTCGATTTGATGGCGACCTCCGCACCGGATTTGCGAGTGGACCCTGTGATTGATCCGAACCAAATCATCGCAGCGCGCAAGGTAGTTAACAGCATTTACATCGACGACCGCGTGAAGGATTACATCGTCGACGTTGTGTGGGCGACGCGAGAGCCGGCGGCGTACAATCTGCGTCTGGAAGGTCTGATTCGATACGGCGCGTCGCCACGTGCGACCATCTATCTTGCGCTCGGCGCCCGGGCGCACGCGTTCCTGAACGGTCGCGGTTACGTTACCCC
>WNFZ01005269.1_pt1 | contig 15570 bp, 15 predicted proteins | sample 5400081 | NCBI WGS metagenome assembly WNFZ01 (sample SAMN13153365, study PRJNA577476) | soil metagenome | isolation source: 80 cm soil or saprolite under grassland replicate 1 | place: USA:California | collected 2016-06-15 | reverse complement strand
GATTCGTTCCATTAATTTTTCATATTGTCCCGGGATCGTCACACTCAAATCCACATTAGGACGCAAGTCCATAATGCGAGTGACATCTAGAAAGTCAGCATATTCTGCTTTGATGATCAAATCATCCGGTTGGACCTTGGGCGTTAGTGGGATATTCGTCTTGACTTCGATCACACGCGCCTCAATGGCCTTCGCTCCCAGCTGTCGGGCAATCGAGACGCGATGATTCCCATCGATCACAAAATAAACTTCTCCCACCTGATAGACTTCAATCGGAGGCAATCCAAGGCCTTCTTCGGTTGCAGCTTTGACGCGCGCCCAGCGCTCTCGATCCTCGTTACGGCGCGGAAGAAAAGTTCGTGTGAAATCAGTATAACGCCCCACACTGCCTATAATAGAATCCAGCGGAATATTCTTTGTCCCACGTTCGGCGCGGACACGAAGTTTCAATTTCTCGGCCACCTCTTCATAAGAAAGCAACTGGGTGGATTCGCCACGCAGGCGCGCCAGAATGTCTTGTATCGAAGCGCGGCGGCGCGCCGATTGAAAATCTAGAATAGCAGCTTGATATTGATAAGGGTTGGAGGACATCTATTTGTCTATCGCTTGTCTCATAAACAACTTTACTTTGTATATAGATTTGAAGGAATTCAAATAGAAAGTAATGTAAATTATGCGGCACTCCGTAATGCAAGAGCAATCGCTTGTTCTAAAGTAAGAGCACGACCCATATTATATTCTTTCTCAAAGGTTTGATCATCCAGATTGATACTGTCTTCGATATCTGTGAAAAGGAAGGTGACGGTGCCGGTCGGCAGACTTTGTCCTCGAATTGTCGCTTCTGTATCTCCCATGTAAAGAGTATACAGAGATTAATAGCCCGATTCAAGCAGGAAACTATATGGCTTGTCTTTTCGTCCTAAAGCCTATACAATGAAAAAGTCAACGCAATGGAGGTTTCTATGAAACAAGATCGGTTCCTGACAGGTATTTTGATCGGTATTGGGGTGTTGGTGATCGCCGCGTTAGCGGTATTTTTTGTTCGCAGAGATGGGCAATCATACGTTTCGGATAGTACACCAGAAGGTGTCGTCCACAATTACGTGTTAGCTGTTTTGAATAAAGATTATAAAAAAGCATATGGCTATTTGGCAGACTTGGATCATAAGCCCACATTTGAGGAATTCCGTAACCCGTTTGTGACCGGTTCCTTAAATCCCGGCAACTCCGCGCTGGATGTCGGCAAATCTGAAATTACCGGCGACGATGCCTATGTGGAAGTTGCCGTGATCTATAATCCCAGCGACCCATTCTCGACAGGTTACCGCGATGTGCAGCGCGCCATCCTTGTCAAACAAAACGGCGCGTGGAAATTGTCATCTATGCCCACCTATTATTTGTGGGACTATAGCTGGTATCAGGCACCCCCGAAATAACATCTCGCGCTGAGCGGAGCCGTAGGCGTAGTCGAAGCGGTGCACTTGGAAGGCCCTTCGATTATGGACTACCCCCTCCGCCCACACCGTCCCGAAGGCGGTGTCCCTTCGCGAGAATGACATAACTGAGGAATACATCATGAAATCCATTCGTCGCTTATATTTTTATCTTGTTGCTTTTATCAGTATTGAAGTCATAGTTTGGGGATTGGTCGGGCTGCTACGTTCGATCGTGGACAATACAATCTCCGGCGGTGCCGACGCGCTTGCCCAGGCATTGGCGCTCATTCTCGTAGGCGTGCCGATCTTCCTCATCCATTGGCTGTGGGCGCAGCGCGCTGCATCGAAAGATGAAGAAGAGAAGACCGCCAGTATCCGCGCCTTATTTTTGTATGCGATTTTGCTTGCCACATTGATTCCTGTGGTGCAAAACCTTTTATCGTTCCTTGACCGGTCCTTTGTTGAAGTCACGGGCCTGGGAGTGGAACGGTCCTTTAGCGCATTTCGCAATCAAACAATTGCGGACAACCTCATCGCGATTTTGATGAACGGTATTGTCGCAGCTTATTTCTGGAATGTCTTGCGCGGCGATTGGGAGACTTTGACGGATGTCCTAAAGGGGACTGATGGTAAAGAAAACTTCTCCGATGTCCGTCGTTTGTATCGCTATATCTGGGTGCTCTATGGCTTGTTGATGACTGTTTTCGGCGCTCAGCAAATTTTGCGCTTTCTCTTCTATATTCCTGGTGACGTACTCGGAGAACCTGGTCGGGAAATCGTTGTCAATGGGCTCGCTCTGCTCGTGGTTGGAACGCCAGTATGGATCTATGCGTGGCGGATCATTCAGGAATCGTTGGTGGACCCCGCCGAAATGGGCTCGACCCTGCGCCTTGGCATTCTCTATTTACTTGCACTTGGTGGCGTAATCACCGTCCTGACGACCGCCTGGTTGGTGATTAACACCATTCTCCGCGCCGTGTTGGGAGAAGACATTGCCTTCAATGAGATGATTCGCCAAATCGGCGGACCAATTTCCATCGGCGTTCCGCTGGGAATGATATGGGCATATTATGGTCATTGGCTCGATCGTCACATTGAAGCCGTTGGTGACAGAGTCCGCCAGGCAGGGATGAAGCGACTCTACAATTACGTTTTATCGTTCATCGGGTTGGTCGTCGCGTTTATCGGTGTGGCTGCGTTATTGAATTTCCTTATTGATGTCACTACACAATTTGGCTTTTCATTCACTGATTCGTTGCGGAATAATCTCACAGCCTCCCTTTCTTCTTTAGTTGTTGGATTGCCGCTATGGCTCATCATGTGGCGTCCGATGCAAACAGAAGCATTGTCTGCTGGTGAGTTGGGCGACCATGCGCGTCGCTCTGTTTTGCGGAAAGCATATTTATATCTTGTCCTATTTGCGTCTGTGATTGGTGTGATGGCAGCCGGGGTCGGATTAGTCTATCAACTCATTCGAGTCGTTCTAAATGTACAAGTTTCTGATTTCCTGAATACTGTTCTCAATCTCATCCAGTTACTTTTCTTGTTTGGTATTGTGCTGGTCTATCACTTAAATGTTTTGCGCTGGGATGGCGCCTCCACTGCCGATGCGTTGGCAGAAAAGCAAAAGGATTATTCGGTATTAGTCGTGGATTCAGGAAATGGATTTGTGGATTCCATCAAAGTTGCGTTGATGAAGCTGGGATCCAAGGTTCAAATTACGGTTGCGAATCCCGAAGCAAAACCGGATGGAAATTTCAATGCGATCCTGTTGGACGGAGATTTAGCGGTCAACGCTCCGGAGTGGATCCGCTCGTTTCACGGAAGCAGGATCGTGGTCCAGAAGGAATCGAAAGATATCGTGTGGACGGAGGATGTGGCGCAGGCGGTGCAATCCGTGCAGAAGTTGGCAGAGGGTCAGAACATCCAAAAGCAAAAAACGAGTCGTTCTCCATGGACAGTTGTCATTTACGTTTTTGCGGCGCTGTTCGGTTTGCAGGTGTTATTCATGTTGTTGGCTTTCGGTATTTCACTTGTTGTAAGATGATTTGTTAAGCGACCAGCACTTTGATTTGATGTAAAATTGAAACAATCATTTCATCGAGGAGACGCGCCATGAAAGTAACTGTTCTTCAAGAGAATCTTGCTCGTGGTCTCGGCATTGTCGCAAAGGCTGTGTCGCCGCGCAGTACATTACCGGTGCTGGCAAACATATTGATTGCTTCAGACGAAGGGCGCCTGCGTCTTTCGGCGACGAACCTTGAGAGTACTTTTTCTGACCTGGTGAGCATGTTGCCGAGCGATCAGGTTTTATTGAAACTCGATCCGTCCACGCAAACCCTGAACGTACGCGGCGGAACTTCGACGAATGATATTAAGTGTATCGACGCCCAGGAGTTCCCGCCGATGCCGGTTCCCGATTTTGCGGACGCCGTGCAAATCAATGTCGGAGATTTCCGCGAGATGATCCACCAGGTCGCGTTTGCGGCCTCATCCGATGAGGCTCGTCCCGTTTTAATGGGCGTGCTCGTGCAGGTGGAGAAAGACAAGCTGACAATGGCTGCCGCGGATGGATTTAGACTCTCTGTACGCAAAGCGGTTCTTTCCACGCCTTCGCCTTCTCCAGTTTCCGCAATTGTCCCCGCCCAAGCCTTGAAAGAGTTAGCGCGCGTAGCCACGGATGGCGAAGAACCAATCTATATGGTGTTGCCCAAGGGACGCGGTCAAGTTGTATTCCGCGTCAAAGATGTGGAGGTGGTCTCACAACTCATCGATGGAACATTCCCCGATTATCAGCAGATCATCCCGCGCTCCTACAAATCTCGCACTTTAGTTTCCACGGCTTCATTGTTGAAAGCCTGTAAACAGGCAGAGATCTTCGCCCGCGAAGGTTCGAACGTGGCGCGCTTCAACATCAAATCTGCCCAGGGCGAAATGCAGCCCAGCGAAGTGGAAATCTCTGCAACGTCGGAAGAAACAGGCAAAAATGAAACCATCGTTGAAGCAACGGTGGATGGCGGTGGATTGCTAATTGCCTTCAATGTGAAATTCCTGCGCGAAGCATTGGAAGTCATCCGCACACCGAATGTTGCCTTGGAAACATCGGCGCCGAATGCGCCCGGCGTGGTCAAACCGGTTGGTGATGACCAGTTTTTGCATGTAATTATGCCGATGCATTTAGGTTGAAAGTTATAAGGTTTGAACGTTGAAATGTTTTGCGGCGGACAATTGTCCGCCGCTTTTTGTTTCCGATTCCCCTCTCCCAATTTTGGGAGAGGGGCTAGGGGTGAGGGTTACGCCGCGGGCAACAACACCTTAAACGTCACCCCCGCTCCCGCGCCTTCAGATTCTGCCCAAATCTTTCCTGCTTGTGCTTCAATAATTCCCTTTGCGATCGTGAGCCCAATCCCTAAGCCGCCATAGTGACGAGTGTTCGGCTGCTCGATCTGATAAAACTCCTCGAAGATCTTCTGCAACTGATCGACCGGAATCCCAATGCCCTGGTCCTGCACCCACGCTAAAACCTGATTGCCATCGTTGATAGTTCCAACCACGATGTTGCTTCCCTCCGGGGAAAAGCGAATGGCATTGTTCAGCAAGTTAGTGAAAGCTAGGGAGGTCCTATCGATATCCACGTTCACATAAAAAGGCTGTTCAGGAAAAGCATAAATCAACTTTTGATCACGGGTAGATGCGATTTCTTTAATCCCTTCACAAGCATAAATCAAAACATCCTGCATAGGGACCCTCTGTGGCTTGAGGATCATCTCATCCGATTTCAGCATGGCGAGATTATTCATCTCATCCAGAATGGAACGCATCTGGCGCGCCGCCGTCAATACCTGGTTGGCGTGCTGGGAAAGTTCGCCTTTTGCATCTTCTTTCAGGAACGTGGAATACCCAATAATGATTCCCAGTGGCGTTCGTAGTTCGTGGGAAGCCAGCGCCAGAAAATTGCTTTTGAACTGATTCGATTCTTTGACTTGCTGAAGCGCCTTCTTTGTCGTTTGCAATAAGCGAGCATTTTCGATGGCAATTGCTGCATGAGCCGCAGCTACGGAAAGCAGTGTGGCATCCTTCTCGTCAAAAATTCCATTGCGCTTATTCACCGCTTCGAGCACACCCACTGTCCTGTCTTTAATAGGCATGGGCACGCCAAGCAGACTCTTTACTTTGAATTTGATGTGATCCGAGGCAAGAGAATAATGCCGTGGATCCTGTTCGGCATTGTTGAGAATTAAATGTTGGTTGGTGCGGAAGATTGTTCCGGCAAGACTACTGTCAATTGGTACAGGGACCTCTGCCAGTCTGGCAGAATCCGAGCCGGTCGCGGCGGCGAAATAAAGCCGCGGACGATTTTCGTCATACAGCAAAATCGAGGCGGCTTCGCAATCCAGGAGATCAGTCGCTGTAGCCGTGATGAGCTCGAGCAAGTCATCCAGGTCCAGTGTGGAATTGAGTATCATACTCAACTCCACGAGGCGCCTCAACTGCTCATGCTGTCCTTCGAGATCACGTAATTGACCTGTTACAGTTGACATGCTTACAGTGTACAGAGTTTAATTGGATGATTCAAGTCCTACTTTTGGATTTGGTAAACAATAAAGCGATTATTGGAGAGGACCCTTGTCAAAGGCAAATTACAGGAATCAATCCTCTCTGGCGGGATTTGTTGATTTTCTCCGACCTTTTTGCTTAATACCAGATAATCCCCTTTCAACATCCGGTCACATTCTGTACTCATGATCGAGGGGCGATCTGTCATAAGCCTCATCACGCGCGGCTTGAAGAAAATGATGACACTATCGCCAGAAGTTTTTTCCTGGATGTATTGATACACTTCCTTGCTGTAGGGGTCAAACGGTCCATTAATGACTCGATCATCTTTCAAGTTACTGTACGCATTAACGCTGGTATTGAACAGAAAAATCAAAATCATCAATGACCAGAAACCATAAAAGGACCACTGTCCGATTGTTTTAAATTTTTCTGGCAACTTTCCCGCAACAAATTTCATCCCCATGAAGACAAAGTAAATGAAAATAGGCAAAAGCGGGAAGATATAGCGAGGTCCTTGCCAGTAAGGATAAGCAATGTGAACAATCATCCAGAAAACAAAAAAGAGGATAAAAATGACTTCATTTTTTCGCCGTAGCCATGCACCGATAAGAAAGAAAATCACTAACAAATAATATAAATATCTCCAGCCTGTCTCCGTCATATCGCCAAAAAACGATCCATAGGCGTAGAAATAGCTGACCGACATATTTTTTACAGTATGAATTGTCATCCCTGCATATTGAGCAAAATAAGATGCTCCGCCATTGGGAAAGAGTAACGAATTGATGACCCACAACACAATAAATACGCTAAAGACAATCGCTGTATTGAGGATGATCTGTTTGACCGTGCTCCAATCCTTGCGGTTATTTAATAATCTAAAAAATTCAATGAGTAGGAAACATCCAAGCAGTAAGACCCCAGTCGCGCGCAGGAAAAACACTGCATAGAGACAAGCGCCAATCCCTATATTTCGCAAGACACCGCGTTCGCCGTTCTTTAGTATCAGCCACAATGATAGCGTAGAAAAAAACAAAAAAGGAATATCAGATAATATTTCGTTGAGAAATTGAAGGAGCAAAGGATTAAATGCAAACAGCGCAACGACAAGCAGGTTTTCGGTCTGCGGGAGCCTTGTTCTTACCAACAAATACAAGCAAGTTAGAAAGCCAGTATAAAAAAATAATGCAGGCAATTTAAGGGCTAATGGATTGATGCCTTTAAATGCTAATACGGGAGTCAAAACCAAAGGATAGCCCCATGGATAGGCAAGTGGTCCCAAGTAGGTTGTTGATTCATTATTTGTAAATGCACTTGTTTGCATGAACTGGTCAATGGTGCCATTCAATATACTTTTGCCTTGCAAAATATACCATGCAAAATCGTCACCCCAGTCATGCCCACGTGTCAAAGTGGATGCGCCGAGAATGAATGAAATGATGATTATGATAAGCAGGAGTTTGTTGTGCATGTTGTGATTGTACCTGTACCATATCGAACATTAGTTCTAATTTGTCTAGACAAGATAGCCACTTGTATTAAGTGGCTATCTTGCGTTCTGGCTCAACCGGTAATTGATTCCGTTTTATCAAGGGAGTCACATCTGAGGCATTGACCTCAGTCGACGCGCTCGCTCTGTTAATGGGCGCTTGGCAACTATGGTGATTTTGCCGCTTCCTGAAGGCGTATACACATTGAACGCTTCCCAACCGTCAGTTCCCCAGTCGTTTAGTGTTGCTTGAATATCTTCGTCTTTTGTGCCGAAGACACCGCCGATTGTTTGAACACGATATTCCCATTGTTTGGTTTCGTCAGCCATAGCTACCTCTTATAAAGCAAGCAATACATGCAGAATAAGATCTGCTGAAAAATGTGCAATCATCGCCGATTCAAGTCCGCGCTTCCAAAAGAGCCAGCCACATACGATGCCGATCAAGCCGTTCAAGACGACAGCACGCGTGATGATTAGTGGAGTAATTGGAACAAGCAATGAGGTCATGGGAAGATGTCCAAGCCCAAACAAGATTGCAGCGAGAATATTTGCAATCCAAAACACTATGCTTGTCGGTTTGCCGTCTGATGTCTTGCTGATGAAGCGTCCAAGCCACATAAAAAAGGACATCGCAAACAAGCGTAACTGAATCTCTTCGGCGATGCCGCCATAAAAAGAAGCCAGAAATCCTTTCCATGCAGCTGGTTGCCCCGTTTGTAAATTGAGCGCGGTGGCTGCATTACCAAGTTCTTTTGCCGCTGCTGGTTGAAAGTACAAGAATTCAAATCCTAATAGAACTAAAGTTGATAGCACACCCAGGACAACACTGATAGGCAAGATTGCGCGAACTTTGTCGGCGGCAGATTCGCCGCGGATGATGGAATTCAGAATCGGTGTGGTGAGACCGACGCGCCCAGCAAAGAATAATCCACCAAAGACCGCGACCGCAAAAAGCATCAGGATTTGCAGGGTTTGGGCGATGATCAAGGTCGGTAACGGAATTTGAATCTTGACGAGTATGGCTGGTGGAAGCATCGCGATTGCATAAGGCAGAACGAGAAGAGTCGCTGCAATGGCTGCAATCCAAAGAATTAAAAAGACTTTCCAGTTGATGATGGTTTTCATATTGCTTTTCGTTTCACGTGAAACATAGGAGCAGGAGGGATCTGCTCCTATTATGTATTAGGCTTTGACTTCTCTTTGATAGAGGAGGTAAGAATAAACAAGAGTTATCAGCGTAGAAATCATCAGGGGTGCAAAGAGGAACCAGAACGCGGTCATTCCACCTAAGAAGGAGCCAATAAATGCCAGTGCACCCGAGATCATAAACAACACCGAACCCAATCGATGGGTCTCATCCCAAACTCTGTCACTGGAAAGCGTCCATGGCGTGCGAATGCCGATGAAGAAATTGCGTTTTGCTTTGCGGAGCATATATCCGACAAAGAAAAATAGAATACCCAGAGCAGGCAACATGGCTTTGCTTATCCCAAAGTCCGTATAGCCGAGATTCCAGCGCAGGGTCAGGAAATAAATGTAGACCATGAACGCCACAATCAGCGTGATAAAGAGATTGAATACGTCCCGGAATTGAGCGATATTTGCTTTGAGTGGATCAATGCTTGGGATGATCATGAACAGCACCAGCATGCCGAGCGTGATCAGCGGCATCAGGAACACGCCCCAAAACTTGGATATATAACCATTGACTTCATCATTGGGACCCCAGTGAGAAGCCATTAGGTCTGGTAGACGGTTCCACAGTACAACACCGACAATTGTGGCGGCGATGACCATGAGTAAAACGAGGATGGTTGTAGCACGAGTGTTCATTCAGTCTCCTTCAATTTGTTACTTTTCTTTCGGCACATTGTTCTGCGCCATCGAAACCATGCCGCTGAGTCCACCGAGGTTCATAGTGTCGATTGCCGAACTGGGAACAATCACGAGTGCGCCTTTTTCTTTTAGTCCTTCGAAGAGCATGTTCATAGCGCGCAAGTGCAGCGCAGTCGGATTATTTACATATAGTTGTGACGCCTCAGAGAAGGAGGATGCAATCTGTTTTTCAGATTCACCCAAAATGACGCGCGCCTGTCGTTCGCGTTCTGCCTGGGCCTGGCGGGACATGGCATCTTCGAGATCCTGCGGGATGACAATATCGCGGATTTCAACCGAATTGACGGTGACACCCCAGGGCGTAGTGCGTTCATCAATGATATGTTGGAGCTCTTCGTCTATCGCAGAGCGCCCAACAAGGATATCTGCCAGCATCATGCGACCAATAATGTCGCGCAGCGCCGTTTGAGCAGACCAGGCGATCGCATTCTGGTAATCCTTAACTTCGAGCGCGGCCTTTTCGGCATCCCAAACAACCCAGAACAAGACAGCATCTACATCCACGGGCACGGTGTCTTTAGTTAGAGTCTTCTCAGCTGAAAACGGCGTGACCATCACGCGGTGATCGATCCAGGATGGGATCGAGTCGATGATTGGGATGATCCAAAATACGCCAGGTCCGCGCAACGAATAGAATTTGCCAAGGCGTAGTATGACCGCTTTTTCCCATTGCGAAGCGACTTTAAGCGCGAACATGATGTATGTGCCGATAAGCATCCAGACCACGACCCAGGCACCAATCACGGCATCACTATACTTCCCATCACTCCAAATCGCGCCAAACATGGCAATTAACAAACAAATGCCAAAGAGCGTTGCGGCAATTGAAGAAATATGTTGTTCTGCCTGTTGGGCTTTTTTCTTTTCTATAGCTGACTTGATAAATTTTGATTCCATTTCGTATTCTCCTTTATTGTTCGCCATCGGTTTCTTCCGATGAGTTCCATGTCTTTAGTTGTTCCTTGATCATCTGGTTGATTTCTGTTTTTGAGAAATCAAGCCGCCTTGCTTCACTGAGAAATCGTTGGGTCAGTGCTTCTAGAGATTCTTTTCGTAATTTTTCGGTCACGTTCGGCGGCGGAACATCTGTGATGTACGTGCCGCGTCCTTGTTGGGTCGAGATAATTCTCGATTCATCCAGTATGCGATATGCCCGTGCTACTGTATTGAAATTTACTCTTAATTCTTCCGCCAGTGCTCGCACTGTTGGTAGTTGATCTCCTGGTTGAAGTACACCTCCGACCACTTGTGCTTGTATTTGATTTACGATCTGGGTGTAAATGGGTAGCCCCGAGCGGAAGTCTATTTGGAGTAAAAGTTTCTTGTTTGTCATAGATTGTATCTTTGTATCATTGTAATAATTGTATCATTGTCATAATTGTATTCCGGATGCAAATTCTGTCAAGTCCCAAGCATAGGACGCAAGTACCCCCTGTTTTTAGTTCACTATTTATTTTGGAATCGCATTAACCGTTTAATAGCTTTACCTAGCCGTTTAATACCCTCTTCGATCTCACCAGGCGCCTGTGCTACAAAATTGAGTCGCAGCCAACTACTGCGTTCTACATCATCCGGGAAGAATGGACTTCCTGGAGCGAAATCCGCGCCTTCCTCTCGAGCCAATGGAAGCAGCTCTTCAGAGGTCATGCCTTTCGGTAATTGCAGCCAGATAAACAATCCGCCTTGAGGAATATCGAACTGAACGCCAGTCGGCAGATAACGTTGAATTGCAGAAACCATCACATCGCGACGTTTGCGAAAAATCTGGCATGATCGATGCAGGTGCGCCTGATATCGTCCCACAGTGACATAGGCTTCCAAAGCATGTTCGATGAGAGTGGATGTGGCGAGGTCACTGACTCGCTTGAAGTTGACAAGGCTGTTATACACGGGACCTTCAGCCGCAAGAAAACCGACGCGCAGTCCGGGCATCAGCATCTTCGAAAATGTGCTTATATAGATCACGCGTCCGCCTGGGTCCAGAGCTTTGAGTGCTGGCTGTGAACGCCCCTCGTAGCGCAAGTCGCCCACGAAATCATCTTCCAAAATTGGAACGTTGTATCGATCTGCCAGAACCAGCAACTGCCGGCGCCGCGTGCTGGTTAAGCAGGTGCCGGTCGGGTTATGGAAGTTCGGAATCGTGTAAATAAGCCTGGGATGATGTTGTTGAAGCAACTTCTCCAGCCCTTCGACCTGCATTCCTTGACTGTCAACGGGAATGCCTACTACCTTGAATCCAAGAGCACGAAACAAATCCAAAGCACCAGAATACGTAGGGCTTTCCACCAAAATCACGTCACCGGTATTAAGCAGAAGTTGCGAAACGAGAGACAACGCTTGTTGTGAACCGGCTGTGATCAAAACATTTTCTGGTTGTGTGTGTAGTCCCTGGCTCGCCAAAATATGAGAGATACTCTCGCGCAATGGACTATATCCACTTCGCTCTCCATAATCCAGTGCGGCAAATCCATCGCGGCGCATCACCGCCTGAAGGACTTTGCGAAATTCCTCCGCCGGGAACATATTCGCATCCCCAATGCCACTCGCAAAACTGATGAGTTCTATACCACGCTTTGGAGCGAGTTCCACATCTGATAATTTGCTTGTACTGGCATGTTCATGTACTAACAGATTTTGTTGCCAGAGTGGCCAAGTGGCATCTGTATCATTCTTTTGAAAAGATAAGAGTTGATCAGGTTGCAATACATACGTGCCACTGCCCAATTTGGAGATAACCAACCCTTCTGCTTCCAGCTCAGCGTAAGCGTTTTCCACGGTGATACGGTTTACGCCCAGATCCTGAGCCAGCTGACGATTGGCAGGCAGGCGTGTATCCGGAGCAAGACTGCCCGAAAGAATTCCCTGTCGCAAATAGGTTTTTATCTGTTGATAAAGTGGAATTTCACTTTGACGGTCTAGGGGGATGCGCATTTTCTGCCTCCAAAGGTATTGGTACGATAAATATATCCCTCTTTTGGCTAATGATATAGAGCCAGTTAATGAACATTTTTATAATTCCATTAAATTGGACTGCCATTTATTTGAAATTATTGGCTCTTAACATATTCCAATTTTTCCCTAAAATCAATTATGGAAAGTGTAGGAACAATATAAATAATACGCTTCGCTGCTGGATTTGGCGAAACGTCAGCATGATAAAATATTTTGGTCATTATTTTGAAAAGGAGAAAGACAATGGCAATCGAACAACAAACTGGTACCTTCGCAGTCAAGAAGGGCTTGGCGCAGATGCTTAAAGGTGGCGTCATCATGGATGTAGTCACGCCCGAACATGCGAAGATCGCTGAGGAAGCGGGTGCATGTGCAGTGATGGCACTCGAACGAGTCCCCGCCGATATTCGCGCGAATGGTGGTGTGGCGCGCATGTCTGACCCGGATTTGATTTTGAAAATTATGGACTCGGTATCCATCCCGGTGATGGCGAAGTGCCGCATCGGTCATTTCGTGGAAGCGCAGATTCTCGAAGCCATCGGCGTCGATTACATTGACGAGTCCGAGGTGCTTACCCCTGCGGATGAGTCAAACCATATTTTGAAGCATAATTTCAAGGTGCCGTTCGTTTGCGGATGCCGCAATCTCGGTGAGGCGTTGCGACGTGTGGGCGAAGGCGCAGCGATGATACGCACCAAAGGCGAAGCCGGAACCGGCGATGTGGTCGAAGCGGTCCGTCACGCGCGCACTGTGCTTGGTGATATCCGCCATTTGACGGCGATGGCAGATGAAGAACTGATGCGCTATTCGAAAGAGATCGGCGCGCCCTATGAGCTCGTCAAAGAGACGAAGGAACTGGGCCGCATGCCGGTTGTCAATTTTGCAGCCGGTGGTGTTGCTACTCCCGCAGACGCGGCATTGATGATGCAACTTGGCGTGGACGGTGTCTTTGTCGGCTCCGGAATCTTCAAGAGCGGTGATCCTGCTCGGCGCGCAGCGGCCATCGTCAAGGCAGTGACACACTACCAGGATGCCTCCATTCTGGCGGAAGTGAGCAAGGATCTCGGCGAGCCGATGGTGGGGCGGAATATCTCCCAGATGCCCGAAGCGGAAAAGATCGCCGGACGCGGGTGGTAAATATTGGCTTTCTGCGATCAGCATTCAGCTTTCAGCAAGATCAAGCTGAGTGCTGATCGCTGAGCGCTGAAAGTTAACTATGAAAATTGGTGTACTTGCATTACAAGGCGATTTTGCAGAACATATCGCCATGCTCAAACAGTTGAATGTCGATACTGTAGAAGTCCGTTTGCCGGAGCATCTTAAGGGGCTCGACGGTTTGATCATCCCCGGCGGCGAGTCGACAACGATTGGCAAGCTGGCGGTGGCATATAATTTGATGGAACCCATCCAAGAGTTTGGTCAACGCCACGCCATTTGGGGAACGTGCGCCGGCGCGATCTTTTTGTCGAAAGATGTAAGCCGCCACCAGCCGCTGCTGGGTCTCATGGATATCAAAGTGGAACGGAACGCGTTTGGTCGCCAGGTTGATTCGTTCGAAGCGGATTTGAATGTCCCCGAAGTAAAACAGGCGACCCATACAAAAGATGATTATCACGCAGTCTTCATCCGTGCGCCAATCATTGAATCAGTATACGGCGATGCAAAGGTTCTCGCCTCTGTTCCCGATGGAAGAATCGTCGCCGCTCAACAGGGACATCTCCTCGCCACATCCTTCCATCCGGAATTGACAAGTGATTCGCGCTTTCACGAATATTTTCTGTCGTTGGCTGACTAAACCATTTAAACGTGGTAACGTTAAGTATGTCTATTCGTCCCCTCGCCATATTTGATCTTCCTTATGTTTATAGCTTTCGTGACGAAGCTATCGGCTTGGATACTGCGCGCACGCTCACGCGCGGGAATCCTTTAGGCGCGGTAGGGTTGATCGCCTACGTCAATCCGGTGCGGCATATTTATTCAGCCATCATCAACGGCGGACAAGAGGCAGCGTTGGGGGGAGTCATTCATTCGCGCGATGAGACATTCGCCAAGCTTCTTTATCTTGCACCCGCAACGCAATTGAATCATCCTAATCTGCCAGAGTTAATTGAGAATCTTGCAGTGCAGGCAGGTGAGTGGGGTGCATTTCACGTTCTGGCGGAAGTGGATGAACGAAGCGACGCTTTTGTCCCGTTGCGAAAATCAGGGTTTTCCGTTTACGCCTGGCAGAGGATGTGGGATGTCTCGCATGTCGTAGAGTCCAGTTCCAGCGTGGAGTGGAAGCGGGTGCGATCCACAGATCTGCCCTCGATCCAGAGTCTCTATCATCAAATTGTCCCGCCTTTGTTACACCCGATTGAGCCGCAGCCGAGAACGCCCTCCGGTTGGATGTGCGATGATGGCGTCAAATGTTATGCGAGCATTTCGCAAGGGGTTTATGGGATTGTACTCTTCCCGTTGATCCACCCCGAGGCAACCGATGTCGGAGCAAAACTTGCATCCTTGATTACAAATTTGCCAGACCGCCGAAACCGACCGGTATATATCAGTGTCCGTTCGTATCAAGCATGGTTGGAGCCCGTCCTGGCAGATTTAGGGGCGCAAGGTGCAGATCGACAGGCAGTGATGGTGAAGCACCTGGCACACTTGGTCCGGGATGCGCAAACAGTATCGGCAGTGCCACAAGGAGTGAGTATTCAACCATCCCGGGTCAGCAAGGCGTTGGGGAAAAAGTAATATTCCCTCACTTTTCGTTAATATTTCTACAACCAATTTCCAATACGAGGAAGGGATATTCCTCGTATAATTGTATATAGACTGATGAATAGGCAGGAACTTTTCCATGGTGATTTTCATTTAATGTCCGTAAGCCGCGCAGAACAGGGATATCGCGGCGCAAGTATGATTTTTCCCTTTCCCTTTGTCACTATCATGAAAAACGTAGTGCCGCCTGATTATGCAAACCGGAAGCAAGAATCAGATTTAAATGAATTCAACAGTTTGCTTATTGTGAGACGAGCGGCAATCAAAACGCTGTGAATGGTGACGTTTTCACTTACTTATTAACTATGACTCAACTAAAAATAACAGACGATCTTGATGCACTTCTCGATGTCCTTCCACTCGATATCCGTCACGCGGTGGAGAAAGCGAACGACAGCGAGAACCTGCTTGAGATCATTCTCGATTTGGGGCGTATCCCGTCATCTCGTTTTGTGGACCATGAGATCAATA
>WNFZ01009004.1_pt1 | contig 15575 bp, 14 predicted proteins | sample 5400081 | NCBI WGS metagenome assembly WNFZ01 (sample SAMN13153365, study PRJNA577476) | soil metagenome | isolation source: 80 cm soil or saprolite under grassland replicate 1 | place: USA:California | collected 2016-06-15 | reverse complement strand
GCCCGGACGTGCTGGCGCGCCCACCGGCGCCGCCGGGCACGCTCGGCGAGGATGGCGAGCACCGCCAGGACGAGGAGCAGGAGTGCGGCGATGGCGAACAGGAGCCAGCGCAGCCAGTTCGGCATGGGCTTTGGAATGACCTGGAACGATGCCTGAGCGAGAGTCCGCCCGTCGGTCGTGGCCAGCCTCACGGGGGTGATCCCCGGCTTGGCATCGTCGGGAACGGACCGGCGCACGGAGATGCTCCCGTCCGGCCCCACGGTCACGTCGACGCCGGAGCCAGATCCGTCGAGGAAGATCCTTTGCGGGCAGTTCGCGAACTTCTGGTCAAGCTTGGCTGTAATGTGTACTTCCGTCCCAGGAGTCCCCTTCCTGGGCGTGACTTGCAGGTCGCGGACGTCCCTTGCCGAAGTCGCACAGTTCGGGGGCATCGACTCCACCCGCAATTTCGCCGTGCCGGTGACCTTGGTGCCGGTGACGGTGCCGGTGACCGTGTAGTCCCCGGGCTGGGTGGCGCCGCAGCTGTCTTGGGTGCACGAGCCGTTCGGCTCCTTGATCGAGAAGCGGGTTCGGGTGGTGTAGTCGCCCAGCCGGTGGTGGTCGGCGTCAAAGCCCCGAGCTATGTAGGCCTGCGTGGCACCAACACCAATGGTGGCCTCGCCCGGCTGGAGCTCCAGCGTGGCGAGCGGCCCCGCCACCACGTGCAGGATGGCCGTGCCGGTGACCTTGGTGCCGGTGACCGTGCCGGTGACCGTGTAGTCGCCCGTCTTGGTGGCGGTGCAGGTTGTCCCGGTGCACGCGCCGGGCGGGTCGATCGAGAAGCTGGTGTAAGCGGTGTAGTCGCCAAGATCGTGGCCGGCGGCGTCATAGCCCTCGGCGGTGTAGTCGCGGTGCTCGCCGGCCTGGATCGTCGCCGTGGACGGGCTGAGCTCCAGGCGGGCGAGCGGCTGCGGGCGCCCCATCCGGCGGTGCCGGGGCACCACCTGCACGGCCGCCGTCCCGCTGATGGTTTCATTCCCGAGGTCGACGGTGCCGGTGACGGTGTGCCGCCCGAGCTTGGTGGCGGTGCAGGTGGCCTCGGTGCAGGAGCCATCCGGGCGGATCGGGCGGCTGGTCTTGGCGGCGCTGAAGCGGATCGAGAGGCTGGTCTGGGCGGTGACGTCGCCAAGGGGATGGCCGGCGGCGTCATAGCCCTCAGCGTGGTAGGTCACCTTTCCGCCGGAAGGCATGAACACCCGGGCCGGGCTCATTACCAGCCGGGCAAGCGGCAGTGAGCGCCCCACCTGGTGGCGTGGGGACTCCGCCGGACCTTGTGAGGGCGCGACTGGACGGCCTGAGGACTCGCCCCGACCGCGTGGGGACTGGACCGGACTGTGCGGGGGCGCGACTGGGCGGCGGATGGGCTCAACCGTAGGGTGTGGTGGCTCGACCGGACCGGGTGGGACCACCTGCAGGGTTGCCGTATCGCTGATGACGCGGTTCCCGAGATGGACCGTGCCGGTAATCGTGTGCCGCCCGCCCTTGGTGGCCATGCAACTGGCCCCGGTGCAGGAGCCGTCCTGGTTGATCGAGAAGCTGGTCTGGGTGGTGGCGTCGCCAAGCTCGTGGCCGGCGGCGTCATAGCCCGTGGCCGTGTAGGCCTGGCTGGCGCCGGAGCGGATCGACGCCTGGGCCGGGCTGAGCACCAGCCGGGCGAGAGCCCGGTTCAGTGGCGGCCTTCCCGCGGTGGGCTCGGAGCCTCTGGACGCGCCGGCGGCTGCGGGATCCGTGAGGATCGCACTGAGAACCATGAGCGCCGTGAGGACGAGCGGGAGCAGCCGCGACCGCATCCCCACACTACGGCCCGCGGTCCGGCGATCGGGCGTATCTGGCTGGCTTGAGGACGAGTTTTTCGCTTGCTGCTGGCCTGGGGCATCGGGGGTCTGGGGTTCGGGTGCCTTCCCCGATTGGGATGTCACCGGATTCGTGTTGGAGTTCTCATCGGGATGAGACATTGGGCCCCCCCTCATTGGCCCCGCGCCTCCAGGACCCTTTCATCCGGTAGGCCGCGATCTGCTCTGATCGTTGGCTTGCTCCGACCAGGCGTCAGTGCTCCACGTCACACTCAGGTTGTGACGTTTGGCACTTTCTTATGCTTTGGCCTAGCGGGCGCATTTGCCCTGGTGAAGGGGCTCTACGCCACCAGGCGTGGGAAGCGTCTTCGCAGTCTTGCGGTTCGGTGAGTCCGCCACGTGACACCGCAGTGCAGGAGCAGCCGCGGTGGTAGTTGGGGAAGTTGTGGAAGCCGTGCCCGACGCGCTTGACCTGCTTGATGAGCAGGTTGACCGGCTCGGTGGGCCGTTGGAGCCCGCCTCCGGTGGCGTGGAAGGCGAGGATCTCGGCCTCCCACGCCCGCACCGGTGCGAGCCAGCCGGGAAAGCTCCGCCACTTGGACGCCATCGCACCACCGGTAGAAGCGCTCCAGCGCGGCGCGAGCCGCCGCCGTGCTGGCCGCGGCGTAGACGGCCCGCGGCAGCTCCTTGCCTTGCCAGGCCGCGGCCACCTCTCCGGTGGGGATCTCCAGCTGTAAGGCGGGCTCGCAGCCGCGCCCGTCCTGTCTCGCTGAGCTGCTCTGCCGCGGTCAGAAGCAGCTTGCGGATGCGGTACAGCGGGTCACGCTTGCGGCTCCGATGCCCGAGGGTGGCCTGCTGCACCCGTCAGCGGCCCTGGTCGACCACCATCTTGGCAGCCGGATGGCGGGGGAAGTGGTCCACGACCACGCTTCGTCCTCGCGTTGAGACTGGAGGTGGCTCTCCGGCCCGCTTCGGGCACCGAGCCCGGCCAGGCGGCGACCCCGCTGAGAGGTTGAAGAATCGCCGACGCGCGTCCGGTGGTGTCTTCTGGCTGCCCTGGGATTTCGCCCCCCGCAAAGAGCTCGGGTCGCAACGGCTGTCGGGCTCAAACGCAGCACTATCGCCCAAGCAACGAAAGCTCATTTGGGCGTAGCAGCTCTCACCTATACGAACTAGTAGTGGCCGCTGAAACGATTCTCGGTAGTTCTGCTGACGTACAGCGACGGTCGGGCTCGGTGAATCGCGACCCCCTGCCAATGGTAACTAATCGAAAACAATGCAGGATCGTTGTCATCACGGGTGTAACAGAAGGCAACGAATTCGCCCTTTTCCGAATGGCGCCAACAGTTGAGCCGCCAGTTCAGCGCGTTGGCACGGGCTTGGCGTGATCAGGTGCACAGCAAGAACCGGGGGGTGATACGCCGTGAGCTGATCCTGGCGGCGGTGAAGAAGACAGCTTCGGCCAGGCAATCGCGACAACACGCTCCATCGGGCAGGCGAGGTCTTCTGGTGCCTGCCAAGAGGCTCGCACACCACTTTTACGAGGGGGGTTCCTGCGCATGGATGTTTCAAGATTGCGGCGTCGCTCGCTGCGTGCTGGCATAGCGGTTCCGTTGAGTGTGGCACTGCTGCTTCTCCTGGCTCTGGTGTATCCCGGCCTGGCGTTGCCGGGCAGCACCTTCGAAGGCAGTGACGGCAACCTGGTGGTCAATACCGCCGGCAACACCGACTGGAGCAACGCGCCCAACCGCGTCCGAGGCGACGACGTGCCCAGCGGCACGGGGGACAACGCGTTCGGGCAGGGCACCAAGGAAGACGATGAGAACGTGTCGGTCGTCACCGGGTCGATCCCGCCCAACAAGAGCGACCTGACCCGCTTCTACGTCGCCAACGAGTTCGCCAACAACAGCAACTACCTGTACCTCGCCTGGGAACGGTCGAACGTGCTGGGCTCAGCCAACATGGACTTCGAGATCAACCAGAAGACCCAGCCGAACCTGACCACGACCGGTCCCAAGACGCTCAACCGGACGGCCGGCGACCTGCTGATCACCTTCGACTTCACCAACGGCGGCGGCAACCCGGTGCTCGGCCTGCTGAAGTGGGTCACCAGCGGCCCAACCAGCCAGTGCTTCTCGAGAAACGCACTGCCGTGCTGGGGCAACCGCGTGAATCTCTCGGCCGCCGGGTTCGCGGAGGGCGCCGTCAACACCTCCACGGTCGACGACCCGATCGCCGGTGTCAGCCTGCCGGGGCTGACCTTCGGCGAGGCGGCGGTCAACCTGACCGCGGCGGGCGTCTTCGGCAGCACCTGCGAGGCGTTCGCCAGCGCCTTCCTGAAGAGCCGCTCGTCCGCCTCCTTCCCGGCTGAGGTCAAGGACTTCGTCGCCCCGCGGCCTGTCAGCATCAGCAACTGCGGCACCATCACCATTCACAAGATCACCGAGAACGGCGATTCCACCTTCGACTACACCACCACCGGCGCGCTCACCCCAGCGACCTTCAGCCTGTCCAACGGCGGAACCCGCACCTACAGCGACGTGGTGGCAGGCTCCTACAGCGTGACCGAGTCGGCCCCTCCGGCCGGCTGGACGCTCAAGAGCCTCGAGTGCACGGCGACCGGTGATGGCACCAGCGTCACACCCAGCGACGCTACCGCCTCCATCACGATGGCCGGCGGCGGCACGGTCGACTGCACCTACACCAACCACATCAATCTGAAACCGACCATCGCCACGAAGCTGTCGGCCGAGTCGGTGACCGTCGGCGCAACGGTGCACGACTCGGCGACCCTGCACCGACAACCCGCAGGATGCCGGCACCAAGACCGTCACCAACGGCGACGTGCCCGACTCCGACCCGATCACCTTCAACAACGCGGGGACCTTCTACTGGCAGGCCGTCTACAGCGGCGACGCCAACAACGACGGGGCCACCAGCGCCTGCCAGAGCGAGATCCTGGTCGTCAACAAAAACCAGTCCGCGATAAGCACCGTCCCGAACCTGATTCCCAACGACGACGCGACCGTCAGTGGGCTGACCGACGATGCGGGCGGCACGGTCGTCTTCAACCTGTACAGCCCGAGCGACGCCACCTGCTCGGAGACGCCCGCCTACACCCAGACGGTGGACGTCACCGGGAACGGCACCTACTCCACGACCAACACGACCTTCATCGCCAAGGCCGCCGGCACCTGGCGTTGGCAGGTGACCTACAGCGGCGACGCCAACAACGAAAGCTCGACCTCGCAGTGCGGCGTGGAGCACTTCACCATCGACAACGGCACGTTCTAGCCCAGGTACCACTGCTGTGATGGGGCCGGTCTTCCTGACCGGCCCCATCACACTGAAGACCAGAGTAAACAGCGCAGCAATCACCACCGTGGTCTTGCCGACCCCGGACGCCCCTCCAGCAGCTTCGGGCGCTCCACCTTTCATGCGAGGAGCTTGCCAGATCCCGAGTGACGACCGACCGTATGGGGGGATCAGCCTTGGATGGCGTGCTCCCGGAGCCAGCCCAGGGCCGTGTCGCCGGAGTGGAGGACCGAGATGTGCCCGTCGTCGGGGCGCAGCCACAGTCCTGACGAGCGTACCTGCCAAGGATCAAACCCCCAAGGGGCGACGTATGACAGGTCGTCATCCACCATCCCGCCCCGCCCGCCTTCGATGGCCTTCCCGGCGATGGCGCCCAGCCAGGACCATGAACCCGCCAGCGCGGCATGATCCGCCGAGGTGAACACCTCCGGGTCGAAGTCGGTGGACGCAAAGTGGCCCTCGAGCGCCGCTCGTCCCTCGGCGGCGGCGCGCAGTTCCGCCTCTCCGGAGGCCGCCATGCCCGCGAACCAGTCAAGCCCCTCGGCGTGGAATGGGGCCAGTCCGGCCGCGCAGACCGCGCCGAGGACCCGCTCTGGCAGGAGCGCGGCGCATGCCAAAGGCGTACGGGCACCCACCGGAATGGCCCATGACCGCGAACTGCTCGATGCCCAGCGCATCGGCGATGCTGGAGACGTCAGCGGGCACTGATGCCACGTCCCGGCCTGGGCGGGGCGTTGATCCGCCGTATCCGGGCCGGTCATGCGACACCCAGCGGATGCCGTGCTCGGCAGCGGCCGCGAACAGGGGCTCGGGCGGCGCGCCAAGGTTCGGCGTGCCATGGTGCCAGAACACAGCCAGGCGATCGTCGGCACCATCCGCGGCGGCGTCGTAGACATGCAGCGTGCGCCCGTCGCTCAACTCGAGATCAGCCTCTGTCCGCACGCGCCGAGTCTATTGACCGTGACTGGGCCGCGCTAGCCGGAACGGGCTCCTCGCAGCACGTCCAGCAGGGCGACCAGCCCGAGGCACGACCGGAACGACAGCGCCGCCTCCGGCTCGTCCAGGAAGTAGACCCCGATCTGGTCGAAGCGGTTGCGCAGCACCGCCAGGAACGACTCGCCGTGCGAGCGCTCCTGCAACCGTTCGCCCGACCACGCCCGCGCCTCCACGATGGTGGACTTGCCGCTCCCGTTCTCCCCGCACCTCCAGCCCGCCCTGCTCGATGAGCTGCGCCACCGCCGGGATCGCGAAGGGCCAGCCGTCCAGATGCACTTCGCCACGGCACCCAGTCCACACGTTCGAGGTGGCGTGGAAGCTCGGTCCTGCTCGCGGTGTCGGTCATGGCTGGTCGAGGGTCCAGGTCCGGCCAGAGCGCGAGATGATACGCTCGCCGCAGCCGTACCGGCGGGTGTAGCTCAATGGTAGAGCTCGAGCCTTCCAAGCTCGTGACGCGGGTTCGATTCCCGTCACCCGCTCTGGTTTTCCCACCGGTCAGCTGTGTCCCGAAACGACGTAAGCTGTGCATATGGCCGCAAAGATCCAGTGCGGCCGATGCCAGGGGTGGGACCGCCTGACAGTGCCGGTCCGAGAGTGGCGCTGCCCGCACTGTCGTTGGAGCCCCACGGACCGAGCGTCGGGGACCGTTGGGCCAAGTGCCGCCACCGAACACCAGTCGCCAAGTCTGGGCACCCTGCAAGGCACCTCCGGCCGGATCCCATCACCCTCTCGACCCTGAAGACCGATCTTGGCAAGGTCCGAAGGCACGTCGACTCGGTCGACGACGCTCGTCTACGCACTCGCCGGTACAGCAATACGATGACGAGACGTGAGCCGGTTATCCCTCCGCGACCCGCCTGAACAGTTCGGCTCGGAGTGCCTCGCGCCTGAACTCCGGTAGAAGCCCGAGGTTGGCCAATCGCTCTAGCGTCGCCTGGGCACTGGTGTTCGCCAACGTCGCCATCTGAACCAACCATTCGACAGAGGCATAAGGCTCGGCAACCTCACGGGCTGCCCGATCAAGCAACGGACGTGGCATCAGAAATGCCGCAGCAAACGCATTGGCCCTGCGTTCGATGTCTTGAGGTGCCCATGGTCCCGACGCGACCGCCAAGCGCTTGGCGCGCCATCGGTCGAAGAGCAGATGGCATAGTTCGTGGGCCAGGGTGAAGCGCATTACCTGCTCGCTGCGCCCAAATTGGTAGTTAAGGTTGAGAATACATGTCGGCCGGTGCCCAGGCCCAGCAAGGCTGAGACCGCGGATGCCTCGATCAGAGAGCTCAGTATCTTCGGTTCGGGTCCCGGCTTGGCGAAGGATCGCTCGTATGTCGACAGGCTGCTCGTCGTCGACGTCAAACTCTGCTATCGCGAACTCGGCAAGACGGTTTCCCTGCTCATAGTCTGGCAGCGTCGGCGCCGCCACTTGAGCAAGTGCCATCTGGAAGCTACGGGAGAGGTCATCTTCCTGAGGACTGGCCGCAACGTTCTGCTGTGCGTAAAAGTCGATCATCAGCCTCGTAAGCGTCATGACATCATCGGAGGAGACGTCTGGCGCCACAGACCCGAACAAAGCCACCAAGTGCGGACTGCCCTGTATGACGAGATCAGTTGTATCTGGCTTGAGTAAGGCATCCCGCGTTTGCGGAGACGTCGTTTCAAGCAAGCGCTCTGCTTTGCTCAAGATGCTCGCGGCACGCCGTTCTGTAAGACCAATAAGCCAGCGAAGGCGGCCGGCGGCCCTATCTGCCCGTGAAGCAGCTGCAAGCGCATCGCGGGCCGCTGTCGCACGTTCAGACGACGGATACCGGCGTACCAGCTCGTTCGCCGCCGCCGTCGCAACCTCATAGAGAATTGAAGCAATCTCACCTACCAGTACTCCGTTAGCTCTTGCGAGGGTGCTGTTCTCGGGTGTACCTGTGAAGCGAGATCACCCGAGCTGAAAGGAGCCCGCCACCACTACTGGTGGCACCACATGACACCCACACAACTTCGACGCATCCGAACCCGTCTGGTCACCTTCGCCGAGAGCATCTTCGAGCCCATCCCCCGTAAGGATCAGCGCGCCCGAGGGGAGACCTACCTGCGCGGGCTGCTGCTGGACGGCAAGCGCAAGTCGATCGAGCCGATGGCCAGGCGGCTCACCAAGGGTGATCCCCAAGCCGATGCCTATGCGCTGGAGCAGGCCCTGCAGCAGTTCGTCAACCAGTCACCTTGGGACTGGACCCCGGTGCGTCGCCGGCTGGCCCAGCGGATGACCACGGTGATCGCCCCGGCCGCGTGGGTGATCGATGACACCGGCTTCCCGAAGTTCGGCCGCCACTCGGTGGGGGTGGCGCCGCAGTACTGCGGGGCGCTGGGCAAGGTGGCCAACTGCCAGGTCGGCGTGAGCGTGCATGCGGTCACCGACCAGGCCTCCTGCCCGCTGGACTGGCGGCTGTTTTTGCCCGAGGAGTGGGACCACGACGCCCAGCGGCGCCGCAGGGCCCACCTGCCCGACCGCGAGCGGCACCAGCCGAAGTGGCAGCTGGCCCTGGAGCTGCTGGACGAGCTGGCCGGCTGGGGCCTGGTGCCACCGGTGGTGCTGGCCGACGCCGCCTACGGCGAGGTCAACGGGTTCCGGCTTGGCCTGGAGCAGCGCGAGCTGGCCTACGTCGTGCAGGTCCCCGGCACCATCAGCGCCTACCCCGAGGACGTGGCACCCGAGGCGCTGCCGTATGCGGGCCGCGGCCGCCCCCCGGTGGCGCGCTACCGGCAGCGGCGCTCCTCGCTGCGGCAGTTGGTGCTGGCCGCGGGCGAGCAGACGGCCAGCGCGGTCGCCTGGCGGGAAGGGGCCGACGGGCAGCAGCTGGTCTCCCGGTTCGTGGCGCTGCGGGTGCGTCCGGCCGGGGTGCGGCTGCGCCGCGCCACCCGGGGCGGGGAGCTGCCGGTGCGCTGGCTGCTGGCCGAGTGGCCCCAGGGCGAGCCCGAGCCGGTCAAGTACTGGCTGGCCAACCTAGACGACGACCTGCCGCTGGTCGAGCTGGTTCGGCTGGCCAAGCTGCGCTGGCGGGTGGAGCACGACTATCGGGAATTGAAGGACGCGCTGGGCCTTGACCACTTCGAGGGCCGCTCCTTCAAGGGCTGGCACCACCACGTGACGCTGGTGTCAGTCGCCCACGCCTTCGTCACGCTGGAGCGGCTGGACCCAAAAGCGCCTGCGTCGGCCTGACCACCTTCCAGGTCGTGCGCGAGCTGCAGCTGCTGCTCGCCTGTTGGGCCGGCGCATGTCCCCTCTGTCAGCGGAAACTCCCACGGTCGACGGCATGGCTGCACCCATCAGCCACGCCGACGTAACGGAGTACTGCTACTGGGTAGTGCGCCCGCCCTTGAGGTGCTGCGAAGTGGAAGCCTTCCGGAGCTCCAACAAGTCTGTCCGAGGTCCAGGAGACCTCGACCTGATCTCCCCACCGGCGGAAGAACACTCGCGGGAGGAGTCCCCCGTCGGCGGCGGACTCTAGGGCATGGCGCCGCCACCAGGTCTGCCAGTCGTCGAGCGCGGCATAGTAGCGTTGGTCGTCCACTCCGATCGGCAGAGGAGGGTCGACGGTCATCGCCTCTGCCGCTGTGGCGAACCGGTCGACGACTGGCAATCGCTCCTCGTGCAGCAGTGGATCCCACTCTTCTGCCAGCCATTCGATAAGCGGGAGAAGGTACCAATGCACAGAGTCGTCTGACTCGCCGCCGACCGTGTGAGCACAGATGTTGAGTCCTTCGACCCAGAAACGAACACTACCCCAGGAGCCGCTGTAGGCGGGGTCGTCGAATAGGCTCTTGTCGGGATCGGGCTCGAACGAGAGGCGCACAGCGAACCGAGCAGTGTCGCCCGCGAACCGCTCCCAGGTACTCACCGTGCCCACCCGTGTCTTGACCGCTGCTTGAGCCGGTCCTGACGCAGGACTCTTCGAGAGATGCGGCCCTCCTGCTCCTATCGACAGAAAGCCTGCTGACCGTCCGTTGCCCACCGTCGCCGTGGCCACTTGGGGGACTCGATGCTCTCCTCCAGGAGCTCCTGCGGAGTGACCGTCATATCGACCGGGCACAGCGTTCCTTTTCGCCCAGGCTGCCAGGGATGCTTGTGCTTCTCGTCGGCACATATCGCAACTTGCGCCCCTGTTCACCTGACTGCTGGGTGGCGAGGCGCGAAGCTATCAGATTGGTCGGGCCCTGAAGGCAGCAACCCTTCGTAATCTGTCCCGCAGACTGGGTTCGAAAGAGTTCCCGTCACCCGCTCTCGTCATCCCACTGGTTGCAGCGTTGGGCTCGTCGTCTCCGTTCGGAGACTTCCGGTTCGTGCCCTCCACACTCGCCCCGGCTTGGATCGACGCCAGTCGAGACCTATGGCAACAGCGCCGCCAATGCGTGACCGGCTGGCCCCAGCCAGCCGGCCAGGTGCTGTAGCGGGCCCACGAGCCGATCCGCAGCCGCTACCAGCGCACCGCACCCCCCGAGGACTCGGGCTGCCTCCTCCAGGCGTCCAGCCACACGATGCTTGTCGGGCGTTCGTTGGTGCAGCTCATCCTCGACGTCGTCAAGGACCTGGTCGACAGCCTGCCGGGCAGGGTCGGGAAGGGTCGTCTCAGCCAACGCACCCCGCAGGTCGGCGACCGCCTGCAACGTGCCGACTTGGAAACTGGCGTTGAGCTGCCCAATTGTCTGGTCACCGGCCACATTGTTGATCGTGCCGCCCTGCTGGCTACCGATGTTGAACACGTTGCCACTACTCATCGCGCTGCCTCCCTTGCCCGCCGCCGCATCAGCAACCCGGTCACGATGCACGTGATACCTGCCAAGACCATCGCCATGGCGGCGATCATGAACGGCAAGGTCGAGGTCAACAGGCGGGAAAAGACCTGACCTGCTTGCTCCGGTGAGACGTCGCTCGAGGAGAATACGAGATTCATCCACTCCCGGAACACCGAGATGTATCGTAAAAATCCGATCAGGCTGAGCGCGAAGCCGGTCAGCACCAGCGCCACACCCGCCCGAATCGTGATGCGGGCTCGACGTCGCAGCGGCTCGAACTTGAGCGCGTACTCGTTGTAGCTGATCTGGTCGCGGCCCACGTTGCTGATCACGCCGGCGCGCTGCGCGCCGACATCGAACCGAACGCCACCGCTGCTCGCTGCCTCGCGCCTGGCTGCCCTGCTCGCAGATTCCGGCGGCCCTTGCCGCGGAGCAGAACCCTCCTCCGAGCGGAACTGGAGGTCGATGCGCCCGAGCCGGATCACATCACCAGGCCGCAGCAACGCCGGCCCATCGATTGGCTGTCCATTCACCAACACGCCAGCAGCCGACCCGGCATCCTCGACGAGCACCGCGCTGCCAGCGCAGCGAACCACGGCATGGTGTCGACTGACGTACGGGTCGTCGAGGCACAGGTCATTGTCGGCGGCACGCCCGATCGTCCGCGCAGGGCTGTCAAGGGTAAGCATCCGCTCATGCGCCGCACCGGGGCTCACGACGACGAGCCTCTGGTTCGAGGTGAAGATACGAGTCTGGTCGGCGTCCCTCCCCCAGCCGGCCTGTACCGGGTCAGGCATGGTGCCCCCTCCTGCTGAGAGGCGCTCGTGCTGGCTTGCCGTTTCCCGCCGTGCAGCATCCCTCGTTGGGTGATGGTGGGCCGTGCGGTACGGCAAACCAAGCAAGTGTCATCGGTCACAGTGACGCAGAGAGCAAAAGCGGTCAACCGGATTACACCGCCTAGGCAACCAATTGCATGTTCAGGAAGAACGATCAGGTCATATCCTATGAACAGCTCATCGAAGTTGGGCCCCCAGGGCTGACAGCTGTCGTTGGTAGCCATGGCACCCGGTCTTGCGTGGGCTCAACCGCTATAGGCCCATCCGGCCCATTCTTCGATGTCCACGGCCATGACGGGGCCGGCGGCTTCGTCAAGAGGGGCGCTCCCGAACTGCGGGTACTTCTCCCAGAGCAAGCGCCGGGCATGGTCCCGCTCCTCGCCGTCCTCGATCGCCCGACCGCTGCCACGAAGGCGCACCCACCAGACCTTCGACCAGTCCTCGTCGTAGACGTCGACCAGGACCGTCACCCGGTGATCGCGTTGCAGGTTGCGCAGCCGTTTCACGGGACGCGAGTCCGCGTCGGTGGCGGAGTACAACTTGTCGCCGTCGATGACGAAGACGATCGGCACGAGGTGCGCGCGTCCCTGCTCATCGAGGGTGCCCACGCGAGCCACTCTCGCCTCGGCCACCCTGCGGCGCATCTGAACCTCATCCATAGCCATAGCCTGATACCCCAAGAATCGGAAGCGGGCCGCGTCCGGCCCGGCGGTGCCTCGTGGCGCCGCGTGACGACGACCCCGACGCGGAGGTCTTCGTCACCCATCCCGGCTTCGACGAGGACCTGGTCATTGTGACCGAATCGCGGACGCTCACCCAGGTGCACACCGGGCGCCTCACGCTCGGCCAGTCGAGGCTGGCGACCACTGACGGCGGCCGGAACGCCGAGGCCCCGTCGGCGCCGTCTCGGCGCTCGCGGGGCCTCGATCCGCGATGCTCAGGACTCGAGCGTGGCCTTCACCGTGATGCGGAGGTTGTTGCGCAGGGCGTTGGAGATCGGGCATCCCCGCTCCGCTTCCTCGGCCACCGCCTGGAAGCCGGCCTGGTCGAGGCCCGGCACCACCCCCCGGACCTCCAGGGCCGAGCTGGTCACCTCGAAGCCCCCACCCTCCTTGGGGTCGAGCGAGACGGTCGCGGTGACGTCGAGCCGCTCCGGCGGGTTCCCGCCCCGCCCCAGCGTCGCCGAGAACGCCATCGCGTAGCAGGCCGCGTGGCTGGCGGCCAGGAGCTCCTCGGGGCTCGTGCGGCCGTCCGGCCGCTCGACCCGCGACGCCCAGGTCACCGGGTACTTGCCGATCCCGCTGCTCGCGAACTCCAGCTCGCCGCTCCCCTCCGCGAGCGAACCCTCCCACAGAACGCGCGCCTGCCGTTCGGCGGTCGCCATCCTGGCTCCTTTCCAGTCGATGTTCGAGAAGAGCAAACCCTAGGACCCGCTCCTTGGCCAATTCGAGTCATGCGTTCCGAACTCGACGGCGAACGAGCGGGCGTCCGCCTCCAGGAAGCGCAGCAGCGCCTCGCCCTCCTCGGCCAGTTCGGCAGCCGCGGCCTCCGGGAGCGGCTCGAACGGCGCCAGACGGAGCGCGGCCCTGTCGCGCTTGCGCTCCACGGTCCATGTGCCGGCCACGAACCCGTCCCACAGGAACGTCGCTCGTACGCGGAGACCCGACCACGTCTGGAAGTCCGCCGCCGTGGCCGGCCCGAATGCCGCCAGGTAGCGGAGCACGAGCGCCTCCGGCGCGCGCCGTCCATCACCGGCTGCAGCGGCATCCGGAGCGCCGCGTAGTCCCTGGCGCTCGTCAGGTGCAGCGTGCCGCGCATCATCGTCGCACGGACCACCTCGCGGTCGTGGAGCGCATCGTGGAGGTCCTTGCGGGTGAACGCCTCCAGCCGCGTCCACAGCCCGACGAACGGCGGCTTCGCCTCCTGCGCCTGCGTACCCGCCAGCCGCTCCACCGCCTCGACGGCGGAGACCCGCTCCCGCGCCAGCAGCATCTGGCGCGCCAGCGTCGCGCGATTGAGCTGCCTGCGGCGCAGCGTGGGCGGTTGCACGCCGCCAGTCTGGCCCGCCCCAGCCCCTCGCGCCAATCGTCAGGCGATCACCGGCTCGTTGCGTCCCTCCAGGTAGTGCGTGATGCGGAGGCGGATCGAGGGGTGCATCGGCAGGGCCTCGATCTGGTCCGGCGTAAAGAACCCGACCTCGAGGGACTCGTCGGTCCGGTCGAGGACCCGCCCGCCGGTCACGTCGCACGCGAAGCAGATCGAGAACTGCTGGCGCACCTCGCCGTCGGCGTACTCGATCACGTGCCTGGGATTGGAATAGATGCCGATAACGCGCGTGGGCTCGACCTTCAATCCCGTCTCCTCCTCGACCTCGCGGACGACTGTCTCGGCGATGCTCGCGCCGATCTCCATCGCCCCGCCCGGGATCGGCCAGAGCTGGTTGTCGCTGCGACGGTGCAGCAGGATCCCCCGTTCGCGTCGACCACCACCGCGGACGCCCCCGGCACCAGCGAATTCGCCCGGGGCGAATCGGGCTCGTCCTCATGATCGATGCGGGTCATCGCGTCTGTCCCCATTGAGACCGGGTCCCCATGTCCCGACGATGCCGCCCCCCGTCAGGGCGCCGCAACCACAGCGAGCCGAATTCGAAGTCCATCCCGGCCACATTGGCCAGGTCGGGAACGCGATGCTTCGCCTCCCCTGAATGCGGTTGGAAGGCACCACCGGTCGAGAAAATCGGTGGCGTTCGTCGCTTGGAGCATGCTTGAGTGCCCCGCATGACTGGGTTCGATGATCCCGAGTTCTTCGGTGAGCGCTGGGCGGATGTCTATGACCAGGGTCGGCCCCTGGATCCGGCGCCCGCGGTGGAGTTCCTCGCCGAGCTGGCGGGCGGCGGGCGCGTCCTGGAACTGGCGATCGGGACCGGCCGGGTCGGGCTGCCCCTGGCCTCCCGGGGGATCACCGTCGAGGGCATCGAGGCCTCGGAGGCGATGGTTGCCCGGCTCCGCGCCAAACCCGGTGGTGAGCAGATCCCGGTGAGCATCGGTGACATGGCCGACGTGCCGGCAACGGGGCCGTTCCGGCTCGTGTACCTCGTCTACAACACGATCTTCAACCTGATCAGCCCGGAGCGGCAGACGGATTGCTTCCGCAACGTCACCCGCGTCCTCGAGCCGGACGGTGCGTTCGTCATCGAATGCTTCGTCCCCGACCCGTCCAAGTTCGACAGGGGCCAGCGAGTCGAGGCGCTCTCGGTGACCGAAGACTCCGCCACCATCGAGGTCTCCCGCCACGACGCCGCCGCCCAGCGCTACAACAAACAGACAATCAGGTTCAGCCATGAGGGCATCCGCCTGCTGCCCGTCGCCCTGCGCTACAGCTGGCCAAGCGAGCTCGACCTGATGGCCCGCCTCGCTGGCCTTCGCCTCCGCGAGCGCTACGCCGACTGGGACCGCCGCCCCTTCGGCTCCACCAGCACCAGCCACATCTCCGTCTACCGCCCAGCCTGAGCGGCTGCGCCCACTTCCTCCGGTGGGACCTCCACCGGCTCCTGGAGCAAGCCGGACTCCCCTGCCCGGCGCCTTGTGAGCTCGCGGCAGCGCGGCAACGCTGCTGCTCGGGCATACTCAGGTCGGGATCACGTTGGGCTTGCACTCGCACGTAACCGCTACGATGCGGCGCGACGCCGTGCACGCGTTCGAAGCGGTGTCAGGCAGTATCAAACGTAGTAAACAGCGCTCCGAGCAGGTCGAGGAGCCACACAGCAGCAGCCAGCGCCCGTAGCTCAGTGGAGAGAGCGGCGGACTTCTAATCC
>WNFZ01003118.1_pt1 | contig 15582 bp, 16 predicted proteins | sample 5400081 | NCBI WGS metagenome assembly WNFZ01 (sample SAMN13153365, study PRJNA577476) | soil metagenome | isolation source: 80 cm soil or saprolite under grassland replicate 1 | place: USA:California | collected 2016-06-15 | reverse complement strand
TATCAGAGCGTCCGGAGCCGCGGCAGCTGCCTCGCGCAAGAGCGCGGGCGTCTCGCCGGTCGGAACGGCGAGCAGAACGACGTCGGCCCCGCTGACGGCCTGTGCCAGCGACTCGGCGGCGTCGATACCGCACTCCCGCGCTCGCGAGCGCGTCCCGGCATCGCGGTCGTAGCCGAGGGCCTTCAGCGCCAGCGCGGCCGATCCTCCGATCAGTCCGAGACCGACAACGGCGGCGCGCGTCACGGCGAGGATTCTTCTCCGGAAAGGCGGACCGACTCCTCCTCGTCGCCGGGAACGCGCACGGCCCATTCGGGGCGGAGGTGTCGAGCCCCGCGCAGAAAAACGTGGCGGATCTCGGCCTGCGGGCGGTCCGTGTTCCAGTGAATGAGAATGCGGATGCAGTGCCCGAGCGACCCGGGAACCGGAATTTCGCGGACGCAGAGCAGAGGGATGTCCTTCCATTCGGAGAAGCCGCGCGCCGCCACGGCGGGGAATGCCGCGTCCAGGTCTTCCGTCACGGTAAACACGGCGCTCGCGATGTCGTCGGGGCGTATGCCGTTTGACTCCACGACGAGCCGGATCAGTTCCCGCGTGCGTTCCGCGATCTCGCCCGCGTCGTTACGAGAAACCGTCGTCGCTCCACGCACTCCCCGCACGTGCGAACTCTACCGGGAAAGAGTGCAGAGTTCTCAGTCTCGGTTCTCAGTTACGCTACAGCCGGATCGAAACGAGAACTTTGCACTCAAGAATTCGAACTGTTATGCGACACGTCCTCGGGATCGACGCGGGTGGCACGAAGACCCGGGCTCTGCTGGCGGACGCGACCGGCCGGGTGGTGGCAGGTTCGGGGGGAGGCGGAGCAAACCTGCGTACGCACGGAGAGCTGGAGGTCGAGAAGGTCCTTCACTCCGTCATTGAACAGGCGGAGGGGGAGGCCGGCGTCCGCGCGGAAGCTCTTGCTCTCGGCATCGCGGGCGCGGACCGACCCGACGATCACGCGGTGCTCCGCGAGATCCTGCGCCGGATCGGTTTCAAGAACCGTGTCGTCGTGACCAATGACGCTCGGATCGCGTTCGTAGCGGGCTCAGCGCTGCGTGTGGGGCTCGCTCTCGTCTGCGGCACGGGCTCGATCGCGTGGGGACGCAACGCCCGCGGCGAGATCGCGCGCGCCGGCGGCTGGGGCTGGCACCTGGGCGATGAAGGCTCCGGTTTCTGGATCGGCGAGCGGGCGATCCGTGCTGTGCTGCGCGCGGCCGACGACCGCGGCCCGGTGACGCTCCTGGAAAAATCTCTCTTCGAGCACTTCGGGATCGAACGGCCCGAAGAGATTGTTCGCGTGCTCTACGATCGGGATTACCCGAGGCACCAGGTGGCGATTTTCGCCCTCCGCGTCGAGGAGGCGGCGGGCCGCGGGGATGCCGTCGCACGCCAGATCCTCGCGGCGGCCTCGGAGGAGCTCGTCCTGGCGGCGCGCAGCGTGATCGGACGATTGAATCTCGAAGAAGCGCCCTACGACGTCGTGCTCTCGGGCGGCACGTTTGCCGCTCTCCCGGCTCTGGAGGAATCCGTGCGTGGCAAACTCGCTGGCGTGCGTGCGTGCGTGCAGAGACTCGAAGAAGAGCCCGCCATGGGAGCCGTCAAGCTGGCCCTGGAGGAACTGGGAAGGAAGGATTGAAGAATTGAGGGATTTGCTACCCGGAGCCCAATCTTTCAATCTTCAATCTTTTCCATCATCAATCCTCATCATGCGCGGCCCGCACGAAACTGCGATAATGACGTCGCGGCCCTTCAATCAACATGAAAAGACTGATCGTCAACGCGGACGACTACGGCAGGACCCCGGGCGTCAACGAGGGAACGCTCGAAGCGTATGTCAAGGGAATCGTCACTTCCGCGACGGTCATGATCCTCGAGCCCGCGGCGCAGGAAGGAATCCATCTCGCTCGCGCCGCCGCTCCAGACCTGGCCCTCGGTCTCCACTTTGCCGTCACCGGCGGCGGAGCCTCCGCCAACCCCGCCGGTACCCTCCCCCGGCTCGCGCCCGGAGGTCGCTTCGTTCGATCCGTCGAGGAACTTCCGGACAGGATTCCTGAAGAGGAGATCCGCCGCGAGCTCGAGGCTCAGATCGCTCTTTTCGAAAAGCTGGCGGGAAGACCCCCAACGCACCTGGACTCCCACCACCATTCGGCCGTACACGTTTCTGTTCAGCCGGTTTTCGCGGCCGTGGCCCTGGAGCGGGGGCTGCCCGTCCGCGCCGCGAACTCGCGGGCGCGCGGGCAGTTGCGCGGATCAGGACTTCACATCCCCGACCATTTCATCGAGTCCTTCTACGGATCGGGAGCGACGGCGGAGAACCTCAGGTTCGTCCTCGCGCATCTGCGGGAGGGAGTCAGCGAGCTGATGTGCCATCCGGGCCATCCCGACGAAGCGCTGCTCGCCGGCAGCTCTTACGCGCGGGAACGGGAGCAGGAGATCGCCGCGCTCTGCGATCCGACGCTCCGCGAAAGCCTTTCTGCGGACGGCATCGAGCTCATCACTTTTCGCGAGCTAGCAGGCTGCTGAAGAGGGATGCGGGCGTCGCGTCCGGCATTTTGCTTTTCGCGGCTTAGGCCGATAGCGGCGTGAAGAGTCTCGCTTCTCGTCCGAGACGCCGCGAGCAAAAGGCCGTCCGCCCCAAGGGGTTGCGGCGGCGCGGGGCCATCTGCTTCGTTGCCGCTCCTCACCGATGCGCTTCGGCATCGCCTGCGTCGCGTCGCCTTGCATCTGGCCCCGCGGCGCGCGCAACGCCGCCTCACACCCCTCTTCAGCAACCTGCTTACGGCTTGAGGCTCGAGGTCCTCCCGGACCCGCGGGCCGTGGCGCGGCGCGCGGCGGAGGAAATTGCCTGCGTCCTGCGCCGCAAGGGCCGGCGCCGGCTCGTCCTGGCTTCAGGCAAGACGATGATCGCCGTCTACGCGGAGCTCGTCCGCCTCCACCGGCGGGGCCGCGCCCCTTTCCGGGGCGCCGAGACGTTCAATTTGGACGAGCTCCTCCTTCCTCCGGGACACCCACAGAGCTTCCGGGCCTTCATGGAACGGCATCTCTTTTCCCGGGTCGGCCTGCCGGCGGTGCACGTCCACTTTCTCCGCGGCGACGCGACGGACCTCGAGGCGGAGTGCCGGCGTTACGAGCGGCAACTCGCCCGGGCAACACTGGACATCGCTCTGGTCGGCATCGGCGCCAATGGCCACGTGGCCTACCTCGAGCCAGGCACTTCGCTCGCCCCCGTGAGCGCACGCGTGCGTCTCTCGCCATCGACGTGCCGCGATCTCGCCGCGCAGGGCATCCGGCCGGCGCCGCGCGAAGCGCTCACCATGGGAATCGAGGCGATTCTCTCCGCGCGCCGGATCGTGCTCGTCGCGATCGGGTCGAGCAAGACCGCCGCCATCGCGCGCGCGGTGGCAGGTCGCGTGACGCCTTCCTGTCCCGCCTCCTTCCTGACCCTCCACCCCTCCCTCTCGGTGATCCTCGACCGCGCCGCCGCAAAGCGCCTCGCGCTTCGTGCTCCCGGCCGGAGAAACCAAACTCGGAAGCACAAGGATGGTCGGCCCTCCGCGCGACGGTAGAGTGCTTCCAGCGGGAGGGAGGTGCCTCCCGGCATCGCTGTCAGGCGTCTAGCCGAATAGCAACGTGATCCCCAGAGCTAGCGCCAGAAAGAGAATCCGGCGGAGGAGAATCACCATAGCGATTCCCCGCCGTGCAAGGATCGTGCTAGACCTGAAGTCAGCGCGCGACGGCGACTCCACAGGGGCCTTCTCCGGCGGGGCGCGAGCCATGTCGAGTCAGCACGCCGCGACGGCGTGTCCTCCGGTGCCTCAGAGCGCGGCAGGGGGAGCGATGCCGGTGCCGGCGGACTCGGCGTCGAGGGCGCGGCTGATGTTGGTAGCGGCGGAAATCAGGGCCAGGTGCGTGAGCGCCTGTGGGAAGTTGCCCAGCGCTTCCCCGGTCTTGCTGATCTCCTCGGCGTAGAGGCCGAGGTGGTTGGCGTAGCCCAGCATCTTCTCGAAGATGAGCCGCGCATCCCCGAGCCGTCCTCCGCGCGCGAGCGCCTCGGCGTACCAGAACGTGCACATCGAGAAGGTTCCCTCCTCCTCGTCGGAGACGCCGTCGGGAGAGGCCCGGGGGTCGTAGCGGTGCACGAGGCTGTCGGAGACGAGCTCGCGCCCGATCGCGTCGAGGGTGCCGAGCATCCGCGGGTCCGAGGGGGAGACGAAATGCACGAGCGGCGCGAGCAGGACCGAGGCATCCAGAAATTCTTTGTCGAGCGCCTGCACGAACGAGCCCTTCTTCGTCGAAAAGCCGCGGCTCATGACCATGTCGTAGATCGCGTCGCGCTCCTTCAACCATCGCAAGACGTCCCCGGGAAGGCTCCGCACGGTTGCCATCCGCCAGGCGCGGTCCAGAGCGACCCAGCACATCAGCTTCGAGAACGTGAACTGCTGTTTTCCTCCGCGGACCTCCCAGATTCCCTCGTCGGGCTGCTGCCAGTTGTCGCAGACCCAGTCCGCGATCCCGCGCATGCGGGTCCAGAGCTCGTGGCCGATCGGCCGCGAGTAGCGGTTGGCGAGGTAGACCGCGTCCATCAGGTCGCCGGTGATGTCGAGCTGGAACTGGCGGGCGGCGCCGTTGCCGATGCGCACCGGCCGGCTGCCGCGATATCCCTCGAGGTGATCGAGAGTCTCCTCGGTGATGCTGCAGCGCCCATCAATGCCGTAGAGGACCTGCAGGCCGGGGCCTCCCTCCTCTCTTCCGCAGCGCGTCTCGAGGAAACGGATGAAGTGCTCGGCTTCGTCGGTCAGGCCGACGTGAAGGAAGGCGTACACCGTGAAGGCGGCGTCGCGGATCCATGTGTATCGGTAGTCCCAGTTGCGTCCGCCGCCAAGCGACTCGGGCAGGCTCGTCGTCGGCGCCGCGACGATCGCGCCCGTCGGGGCGAAGGTCAGCAGCTTCAAGGCCAGGCAGGAGCGTTTGACCATCTCCCGCCAGCGGCCGTGGTATTTGCTCCGCCCGATCCAGGCCTGCCAGAACTTCAGCGTCGTGCGGAACTCCCGCGCGCAGATCTCCCCCAGATTCAGGCGGGGAGGGCCTTCGCCGATCCCCTGCGAAAGAAGAACGGGGATCTCGTCCCCCTGGCGAAGCACGAAATCGCATCCGACGGCGTCGCCGTCGATCCGGCAGTCCAGAGGCGTCGCAAGGTCCACGGAGAATTTCCCCGTCGAGAAACAAAAGCCCCGCGGGGTCTTTTCAACCCGGTGCGACGCGCGCGCGTAGTCGAAGGCGGGACGGCAATCAAGCCGGAACGGGATCGAGCCGCGCACTCCGCGCACCAGCCGGATGACCTGATGCTGCTCGGGGCTCTTCCCCTGCGGCCCCTCGTGGACCGGCATGAAGTCGACGACCTCGCCGACGCCATCGGGAGTCAGGAACCGGGTCATCAGGACGTTGGAATCGGGCAGGTACATCTGCCGGCGGCGGGCTTCCGATGCGGCGGCGATTCGGAACGACCCGCCCTTCCCGGCGTCCAGAATCGAGGCGAAGACGCTCGGCGAGTCGAAGTAGGGAAGGCAGAGCCAGTCGATCGCCCCGTCCATTCCGACGAGCGCGGCCGTATGGAGGTCGCCGATGACCCCATGGTGCTCGATCGGCAGATAGCTCACGAAGCGGCGGGCTCCTCGGCGGAGGAGGCGAGCGGGGCGCGCTGCGGCTCCTTCCCCGCGCCCGAGGCCGACATGAACGAGTCGAGCCAGCGGAAGAGGTCGTTCGACCGCACGCGTGCCTTGAGCGCCTGCATCCGGGTCCTCTGCTCCTCGGCCGGCATGGACAGCGCCCGTGCCAGCGAATCCACGACCCCTTCGACGTCGTACGGGTTGACCAGAAGCGCGCCGCACGAAAGCTCCGCCGCAGCGCCCGCAAACTCCGAGAGAACGAGCGCTCCGTCCTCGCGCGTCCGCGAGGCGCAGTACTCCTTGGCAACGAGGTTCATCCCGTCCTTGAGAGGCGTGACGAAGGCGACATCGGCCGCCATGTAGTACGCCGAGAGCTTGGGACCCTCGAGCGACCGGTAAATGTAGTGGATCGGGACCCAGCCCGATCGCGTCAACTCCCCGTTGATATCCCCCACCAGGCCGTCGATGTATCTCTTCGAGTCCCGGTAGCCTGGGATCTCCTCGCGACTCGGCACAACGATCTGGAAGAGAGTGACCTTCCCGGCCAGATCCGGACGGCTCTTGATCAGGAGCCGGAACGCCTCGAGCTTGTCGGGGATTCCCTTGGTGTAGTCGAGGCGGTCCACCCCAAGCACGATCTTTCGTCCGGGCTCGTCCTGGCGCAGGCTCATCGCCTTGGCGAGGACCGAAGCCTCCCCGGCGCGCGTCTCGAACTCGACCGCGTCGATCGAGATCGGGAACACTCCGACGCGCGTCTCGCGGTGGCCGACACGGATTTTCGCCGCGTTCTCCCCGCCGCGGATCTGCGCCCCGGGCACGAGCTGTGACACACACCGCGCGAAGTTCGCGCGGTCCCGCGGCGTCTGGAAGCCGACGAGGTCATGCTCGAGGAGTGCATGCAGCAGTTCCACGCGCCACGGAAGGTGACGGAAGAGATCGGGAGGCGGAAAGGGAATGTGAAGGAAAAACGCGGTTCGGCAGGAGACGCCAAGTTGCTTCAACTCCCACGCCATTAGGATCAAGTGGTAGTCATGGACCCAGACGAGGTCTTGCGGCCCGGCCTTCTCGGCGACCGCCCGGGCGAACTTCCGGTTGACCTTCCGGTAGGCTTCCCAGTAGCGCGGCTCGAAGCGACAAAGCGATGGGAAGTCGTGGAAGAGCGGCCAGACGATCTCGTTGGAGAAGCCGTTGTAGTAGCCCTGTTTCTCGGCCGAGGTCAGCGTCACCGGCACGAGTCCGAACCCCTCTCGGGCCGAAGACTCTTCGAAGAGCGGATCGGCGTGCGGGAGGTCTTCCGCGACGGCCCCGGTCCAACCGATCCATCGGCCGCTGCGCTGCGACAGGACTGCCCGCAGCGCGGTGACCAGCCCTCCGGATCCCGGGATCAGGCGCGGCCCTCCGGAGGCCTTGACGGCCACGAACGGAAGTCTGTTGGAGACGACGATGAGGCTCAGATACTCTCCTTTAGAGAGATGGAAGCAAGAACAGTTCCCTTTTCCCTTCGCGCTCGCCGCGCCTTGGCACCGTCAGCGTCCTCACCCTTTTCCTCTCCCGGAGGAAGAGAGGGAAGAGGCCTCAAGCCATCGCCGCAGGAATTCTAGGAGTTCTTCCGGGGGCTTCAACCACAGGTCCGCGGCGGTCGGGCGCAAGGCCTTCCTTACCAGGACCGATAGGCCCTTTCCCGCCAGAGCGGCGAAAGCATCCTCGTCGGTCTGGTCGTCTCCCAGATAGGCAACCGCGGCTCCGCGCGGGAACTCCTCCAGGAGCCTTTCGATGACCGCGCCCTTGTGGTCCCCGCGGGGGCGGACCTCCACGCCACCTTCGAACTCGAGCACCTCGAGATCCGTGCCCGCCGTCGCCGACCGGAAGCGCTCGATCGCCCGCTGCCGGAGCCGCGCCGCGTCTAGCGGGGCACGGTCTCGCCAATGGACCGCGACGCCGAAGGGCTTGCGCTCGAGGGCGCTCTCGCCCGCCTCGCCCGCGATCCATCCCGCCAGGACCGAGAGCGCGCGGCGGTCGGCCTCGGGCAGCTCCCCGCCCGTCTCGCGCCGGCCGTCCCGCGAGCGCTCACGGCCGTGACTTCCCCAGACCTCGGGCGCCCGGGAGAGACCGATCAACCCCTCGAGCGATTCCGCCGGACGGCCGCTCACCAGGACCAGGAGCGTTTCTCCGGCGGCCTGGATTGCGTGGAGCATTTCCCGCACGCCCGGGTAAGGAAGAGCGGACTCACGCCGCTCCCGGAAGGGCGCGAGCGTCCCGTCGTAATCGAGAACGAGTGCCCGGGCGGGGGCGTCCCGCAGACGCTCGAAGAATCCGTCCAGATCCAGGCCCTGTCGCAGGAGCCGCATATCCAGCGGTTTATTTCACAATGCCGACCGTCTGGGAATCGGAATCGGTGTCCGCTGCGCGTCGGGCTCTCCCCTCGCCGGGACCGCGTTGGGGACTCGCCGTCTTCGCCGTCCGCGGAAAGCGCCGCCGCGTCGTTCCGTCTGCTTCTTTCCGCCGGTCTTGCCCTCGCCGATCCCTCGCCGGATCGGATCGAGGGGATCGTAAAGGACGTCTTTTGGGGCGCCTGTGGCTGGCGCGACGGCGCGGCTCGAGGACGGCGCCTGTCCCGAAGGCATCGCTCTTGCTTCGGAATGAGACGAAAGGGGTTGTCATGCCCGATAAGGAAACTGAAGAGCGCGCCGAGGAGGACAAGCGCGAAGGCAAGGCGCCGAGCACCCAGGCCGGGGAGTTCGTCCGGGAGGAGATGCACCACGTCCGTGAGGGCAAGCACGGAGCCCGTTCGACCAAGCAGGCCATCGCAATCGGCCTGTCAAAGGCCCGCCGCGCGGGTGTCAAGCTGCGCGCTCCCAAGAAAGGAACGGCTCCCGCAGCGACGCGGCGCAAGGCGGCGCGGGACGTTCGCCGAGGCAAGAGCAGGAAGAAGCCTTCCGCGATACGCGCGCGAGCCGTCCGGGGAGCGCTCAAGCGTGAAGGGCACCGTGCCGCGACGAGGAAGGCTCTGTCGCGCCAGGCTCGCACCGCCGCGTCCCGCCGCTCGGCGGCGTCCCGGTCGCGCGCAGCGAAGAAGGCCGCCGCCACGCGCAAGAAGAGATAGCGGATCTTCTCCCTCTCCCGACGGGAGAGGGAATGGATGAGGAGCTTCTACCCCTCGCTCTCGACCTTCTGCTCGTAGTACTCGGTGATGTGGTCGTAGACCCGCTCGGGGAACTGGAGATCCTTGTACACGTTCCCCGAGTCCGGGTCTTCCGGACTCGGCACGATCGGGAAATCCTGATGGCTCTGCCACTCCAGAATCCGCTCGCGGGTTGGCGGCGAGTAGTCGTGCTCTTCGACTTGCCGGCAGAGTGCGCGCGCCCGAGTCTCGTCGCAGTCCGGATCCCGGCTCAAGTACGACACGAGATCGTCTTCCGAAAGGAAGTGCCGGGCGACCATCGTGAAGACGAGCCGGCCGTAGTGGCCGATATTGCATCCGGCCTCGAGGGAGGAGGCCAGGTGCGACATCATGCGGTTGCGCCGAAGGTCCTCGACCGACACGCTCCTTCATCCGAAGCAATGCGAGTGCCAGAAGAGCTTTGTCAACCCCCACTGAGCCTATCCCCAGCGGACGCGGCCATTCGAAGCAGTACGAGCAGATCCTCGCTTCCTCCTTCGCTGAAGCTTCGGAGGACGAGTCGCTCGGGATGACACGGAAGGGCGAGGGCTCGGGATGACAGGCCCAGGCTATCGTTTCCCTCGGCTCTCTGTCTCGAGGGCCGTCCGCAAATCTCCTTGTGCCTTTTCGAGGCGCCGGCGCGCCTCTGCGGCAGACAGGCGTGCCCGGCCCATCACGATCGCCGTCTTGACCTGGCCACCGGCGCGGGCGAGAAGGGCCTGCGCTTTGCGAGGAGTGGATCCCGTCGCCGTGGCCACGATCCGCAGGGCCCGATCTTTGAGCTTCGCAGAGCCGGTCCGCAGGTCCACCATCCACGGACCGAAGACCTTGCCGGAGGAGGCGAGGGCCGAGGTCGTGATCTGATTCAAGGCGAGCTTGGTCGCTGTGCCGGCCTTGAGCCTGGTCGAGCCCGCCACCACCTCGGGTCCCGTTTCGAGCCGGACGAGGATCTCCGCGACGTCTTCGATGCCGGGCGAGCGGCTCGCCGTCACCAGAACGGTGCGCGCGCCGCGCTCTCGCGCCCGCTCGAGCGCCCCCCGGACGAACGCTGTAACCGAGCTCGCCGAAACCCCGATGACGAGATCTCCCGGCCGCGCGCGGCTGGCGCGCCGCATGCCGTCTTCGGAGCGGTCCTCCGCTCCCTCGCGCGCTCGAAAGATCGCGCCGCGGCCGCCGGCGATGACGGCCTGGATCCGATTCGGGTCCGTGCCGAACGTCGGAGGCAGCTCTGCCGCCTCGAGGACCGCCAGCCGCCCGCTCGTGCCGGCCCCGAAGAGAAAGCAGGTCCCTCCCGCCCGGAACGTCTCGGCAAACGCCTCCGCCGCGCGCACGATTGCGGGCCTCGCCCCGCGCAGCGCCGCCAGGACGCGCCGGTCCTCCGACTGCATGAGCGCGACGACGCGCCCGATCCCCATCCTGTCGAGCCGTTCCGACCGCGGATTCGTCGCCTCGGTCGCGAGCTTCTTCCAGCTTTTCGGGCGCCGGGACATGGAAGGAGTCTAACCGGCCTGCCGTGGAACCCCGGTCAGTCTCGATACCATCCCGTCGATCGTAACAAGGAGGAGAGTGAGATTAGGCGTGAGCATGACTTGCACTGCTTAGTCCGAACTCGCGACGCTTGCGTCACGGCGTGATAACGTTTCAGAAAGTAGTGGATGACGGGGCGTCGTTCCGGGTGCCTCTTGGTTACGCGCGGAAGCTCGTGACTCCTCCGAGGCGCTGCCCGCGGCGCGAAGCGCCTGTGACGATAGCGGTCGCCATCGTCGCTCTTCTTTGGGCGCTCTTCCCGGCCGACTCTTCCGCCGGCGTCGACACCTGGACCACCAGCGGGCCTGAAGGTGGGATAGTAAATTCGCTGGCCATCGATCCTTCGGCTCCGGCCACGCTCTACGCGGGCACGTACGGTGTCGGCGTCTTCCGCTTCGTCCCCGCGTCGCCAGATCGTCGGCCCGTTCAGCGCCCGCCGCAGAAGCTTCCGACGCGCGCCGTGACACCCCGCCGGTGAAAATGCAGTCGAGAGCCGAGAGCCGAGAGTGGGGTCCCGGTGCCTGAACTCCGCAACTCTCAAGTCTCAACTCTCAATTTTCCCCTAAAGCACGGCTTCGAGGATCCGCTCGACTTCGCCCGCGTCGTTGTAGAAGTGGGGAGAGAAGCGCAGCGAGCCTTCTCGCGGGGCGACGATGACTCCGTGCTCTTCGAGGCGTTTCGCGAGGACACGGGAGTCGGTGTCGGCGCGGACGGCGGCGAGGATGCCGGATCGGAGGGGCTCGGGCGAGGTGATGGTCCAGCCGCGCTCGGCGAGGCCGCGCTTCAAGGCCTCGACGGTTTCGAGGATCCTCGTCCGGATCGTCTCGGCGCCGACTTGCGAGAGGAGGTCCACGGCCGCCGAGAGGCCCGCGATGTTGGCGGTCGGAAGAGTGCCCGGCTCGTAGCGGCGGGCGCTCTCATAGAGGTCCAAGTCGTAGGCGAGGTAGCCGCGCTCGTGCTTGATGTTCCACCAGCCGGCGAAGAGGGGCGGAACTCGCTCGCGGGCGTTCTCGGAGACGTAGAAGACGGCACAGCCTTCGGGGCCGAGCAGCCACTTGTGGCTGTCGGCGGCCAGGACGTCCACTCCGGCTCTCTCGACGTTCAAGGGAAGCGCCCCGAGTCCCTGAATCGCGTCGAGGACGAAGAGGATGCCGCGCTCGCGACAGAACTTCGAGATCTCTTCGATTGGGAAGACCCAGCCGTTGTGGAAGGCGACCCAGGACACGGCGACGATGCGCGTGCGCGCGTCCACCTTCTCCGCGACGCCGTCCAGGGTGACGCGGCCCTCGCGGTTCTTCGCCATACGGCATTCGACGCCGCGTTTTTCGAGCGCCAGCCACGGGTAGGCGTTGGAGGGGAACTCCATGTCGTCGGTGACGACGTTGTCCCCCTCCTTCCAGGGGAAGGACTGAGCGACGAGGTTCAGGCCCCAGCTCGTGTTGGGAAGGAATGCGATTTCGTTGCGGCCCGCACCGATGAACCGCGCGACCTTCTCGCGCGCCGCCTCGATCGCCGCGTACCAGCGGCGCCAGTCGGCGGCGCCTCGATCGCGCACGTTCTCGTTGTGGGCGGCGATAGCTTCGGCGACCCGGCGCGGCAGGGGAGCCACCGCGGCGTGGTTGAAGTAGACGAGGTTCTTCCGAACCGGGAACTCGCGGTCGAGGCTGGCGGGAGAAAGGTCGAGCAGCATACGCCCGAAGCATAAACGTCCCGCGCGTCGAGGCGTAGGCTACTGTGGACTTTGATCATTGCGAGGACGGCTCTTCTTTCTTTCGCCGATCTCGGCACGGCCCTTGGCGTCCGCGACCGTGCAAGAGCGTCACGCGCCGTCTGCGAGAAGCCCCGGCGATCATTCTCCGGAGGGGCGGTCGCCGCGTCCTGTTTCGGGGCTTCGGGTGACCCCTCGCGCACGCTCTGTCGGTCCCTCTTTCAAACGTGGAGGTCAGTGATGCAAGCTTCCGGAAAGAGTGGCTTCGGCTCCGAACTTGTTCTGCTCATGTCTCTGGCGCTCGTCGCGGCGTGCTCGGAGTCACCGCGCGCCTTTACCGCACAGGAGCTTGCGCCGGGAACCGGGCAGACGCTGCCGATTCCCGCGCTCCAGCAGACCCCGGGCGGTCGCGCGGTGCTCGTCGTCTACCGCCTGTCCAGGATGCACGGCAACCACTGCCCGATCGACTTGTTTCTGGACGGAACTCCGGAGGGTGATCTGGCAGTCCGGGAATATCTCTTCGTGACCTGTTCGCCGGGCAGTCACGTCCTCATGATGCGCATTGGATCCGGAGAGTGCGACGCGCGGCGCGTGCCGTGGCCGATCACTGTCGAGGCCGACAAGGTGTACTGCTTCCGAACGAGCTACGACCTCCAGGGGGGGCTCGAGAGAGTTCCGGAAACGGTGGCGGCCAGGGAGATCGCCGGCTGCGTTCCGACCGCTTCGAGACCCCCTGGCTAGCCACTCGAGGAGTAAAGGAGGAAGCCCAAGTCTCGAAACTCCGCGGGCGAGGAAGGAATCGCCGCGAAGCACGGCCGTGACGCCGGTCGGGTTTCGAGTCTTCATTGGGCGAATCCGGCCGAGGTCCAGAAGCCTGCGGAACAAAAGATCTGCCCGGCAGTAAGGTCTGGGCTCACCCGGCTACCGAAACTCGAGCCAAGTTGTCCCCCACACCGGCCCTCTCCCGGGGGGAGAGGGAGAAGCTACTGCGTGACGGTGAAGGGGACGAGAGCGCCGGTCTTCTCCCAGCCGATGCCGATCGCGCCGCCCTTGTCGGTCATGTTGACGAAGCCGATCGTGAATTGATCGATCGAGACGGCCGGCGTCACGATCTTCATCGGCGCCCGCACGACGTCATACTTCGGGTCGTAGCCGAACGAGCCCCACGTCTTGACCTTCTCGTTGGGATCGTACTTCTCCTGGTAGGGCTGCTTCGAGACGATGAAAGTCCAGCCCGCCTCCTTCAGCTCCACGAAGAGGCTGTACTCTCCGGGCTCGAGGTTCTTCCCTCCGATCTCGAGCGGGACTTCGGTCTTCAACCTCGTCGTCTGGTTCGCGCCCAGGCGCCACACCGGCGCTCCCGCGTTGACGGTCTTGCCGTAGTCGGCGCCCTTGCCGAAAATGTTCGTGCGCCCGCGCAGGATCGGGCGGCTGTAGGTGATCTCGATCCACTTGCCTCCCGTGTAGCGGCGTTCCTCGCTTTCGGGATTGACCCAGGTGCCGCCCACCTGCGTCGCGGCGGCGCCGGGCGGGCTTGCGGCGCGGCGCGGGCCGGAAGGCGTCGGCTTGGCCGTGGGGACAGCCGCCTGCGCGAGAGTGAAGGCCGCGGCGAGCAGCATCAAAACCCCTGTCATCCACTGGCGACGAAACATCTTGTTCTCCTCTTCAATGAGGGAGGAAGCATATTAGAATTCGCCGGCCTCGAAATGAGAAAAGTTCTTCGGTCCCGCGGCGTCGTGGTTCTGGGGTGCCTCGTGATGGCTCTGTCGCTGCCACGGAGCGGCGGGCCCTCCGAAGTGAGGAGCTGCTCCGTCTGCTGAAGAAGAGAGGCAGATCCTTCGCTTCGCTCAGAGCCTGCCCTGAGGTGGAAGGTGATCGTCGGTCGAAAGAGAGCAGATCCTTCGCTACGCTCAGGATGACAGGGGAAAAGCGCGAAGGGATGACAAGGGAACAGGGCGAAGGGATGACAGAAGAGAGGAGACGATGAACTGGCTCTTTAAAGAGGAACCGACCCACTATTCCTATGACGATCTCGGGCGTGATGGGAAGACGTCGTGGTCCGGCGTCAAGAATCCGCTCGCGCAGAAGCATCTGCGATCGGTGAAGAAGGGGGACCGGATTTTCTACTACCACACGGGTGATGAGAAGTCGGTCGTCGCCATCGCGAAGGCTGCCTGCGACGCCTACGCCGACCCGAAAGACAAGACGGGCAAGCTCGCGACCGTGGACATCGTTCCGGTCAGGAAACTGGCGCGCCCCGTGACTCTCGCCGAGATCAAGGCGAAGGCCTTCTTCAAGGACTTTCCGCTCGTGCGGATCTCCCGCCTCTCCGTCATGCCCGTTTCCGACAGGGAGTGGGCCGAAATAGAGAAACTCGCCGGTTCTTCATGAGGAGGATCTCGATGCGTCTCTGGACCGTCGCCGCGCATGCGCTCGCTCTCTCACCCGGCCTCACCGCACAGGATCACACTGGGCACGGCGTTATCGCTCCCACCGCGCCGGCGCCGGCGCCGGTACGGGAGGAGAGTCTTCCCCCTTCGGAGCAGCAGGCGAAGGCCGTCCTGGAGAAATCGCCGCGACATGGGGAGTTCGTGGACGTCAAGATGCCGTCCGGTGCTCCGGTCAAGACGTGGGTGGTCTATCCCGAGCGCAAGGACAAGGCCGGTGTCGTCATCCTCATTCACGAGATCTTCGGGCTCTCCGATTGGATCCGCGGCGTGGCAGACCAGCTCGCCCGTGAAGGATTCATCACGAAGGCGCGGGCCACGGTTTCCTGCGCGCCCAGGAGGACCGCCAGGGCGCGAACCTGAGGGCGACCAAGCAGGCCTGGCCCCGCACAGTCGCATTCCTGCGGGACCAGCTCAAGTAGCGCTTCGCTCGGAGCCCAGCCAGGCCAGGGCGTCTCCGACCGAGCGGAACACGCTCACCGTCTTTGTGCTTCGTTTGTCCAGGCCCCGGTGAGTCTCGTACATCCTCCCGAGGGCGAACGGGAGATCGTCCGGGGCGACGATCGCGAGCCTCGACGGAGAGAGTGCATCCATGGCCGCCGACAATTGCGCCAGCTCCCGGATCCGTTCGGTTGACGGCGGGGTGATGTCCGCGACATCGCTCATTTCGAAGAGCTCGTCGTAGCCGGCGACTTCGGGATGGGACCAGACCGAGCTCTGGTAATGGAAGACCTCTGCGTCCGTCAGAGTCCCGTGGCCCTTGGCGAGAACGAGGCGGCGCCCGTGATCGATTTCGTGCTCGATCGGCATCTATCGCGCTTCCTGCTTGCGCGGGGTGACCGTGATGTTCCTGGCGGCGTACCAGGGGTGCAGCTCGAAGCGGAGGCGTCCGGCCTTGACGGCGGGGTCGCTTTCGACGAGAGCCTTCGCCTCCTCCGCCGAGCTGACACGGAAGATGTAGAGGCCGCGCAGGTCACCGTTGTCCACGAAGGGTCCCGCGATCACGAGCCTGCCGGCGGCGGCCATCTTCTGGAT
>WNFZ01008644.1_pt1 | contig 15605 bp, 15 predicted proteins | sample 5400081 | NCBI WGS metagenome assembly WNFZ01 (sample SAMN13153365, study PRJNA577476) | soil metagenome | isolation source: 80 cm soil or saprolite under grassland replicate 1 | place: USA:California | collected 2016-06-15 | reverse complement strand
GAACGGTTTGCGCTACTTCGTAAATTTGTGGAGCGGCGAATGTTTGCGCCACTCCACAAATCTGGAGAAACAGGCCCTAAAGGTTTTTTGCCAAGGCAAACTGTGTATATATGAAAAGGTCTTCATAACGCAGAGTAGCTTGTAATGCAAAGAACTTTTAGGGTTTTAGCTTCTTACTCCGAATCCACTTGAAGGACGGGACGATGCTACGCTCTTTTCTCATCTATCTTTCCAAAGCTGCCTGGGCGCAGAGACTGGTTACAAGTTGGAGCTTCGCATGGCGTGCGGCATCAAGATTTGTCGCAGGGGAGACTTCTCAGGATGCGATCCGTGCAATCCGTGAGTTGAATGAAAAGTGTATCAATGCCACGCTAGATCATTTGGGGGAACACACATCTACTGTGGAAGAGGCAGATAAAGCCACAGGAGATATTCTCTCGGTTCTCAATGAAATTGATAAGGCAGGTATGAGGGCGAATGTTTCTATCAAGTTGACTCAGATCGGGATCGGGCTTGACGAAGAAATTTGCCGCCAGAATTTGACGCTTATCCTTGACCAAGTAAAAAAGCATGGAAATTTCCTGCGCATTGATATGGAAGACACCCCTTACACCGATATAACTTTGGCGATGTACTATTCCATGCTGCAGCGTGGATTTAAGGTCAGCCATGTGGGGCTAGTAGTGCAAGCGTATCTCTATCGCACTGAAGACGATGTGCGTAAATTGCTTGAATACAATACACATCTGCGTCTCGTCAAAGGTGCATATAAGGAGCCATCTGAAAAGGCATTTCCGAAGAAGGCTGACACAGACGCAAACTTCGATTTATTAACGAAGCTGATGATCGATGCCGCACTCAAAATCGAGGCAAACAAGATCAGTTCAGATGGACGTGTACCACCCATCCCTGCGATTGCCACACATGACGAAAAGCGCATCGCATTTGCAAAGCAGTATGCTGAGAAAGTCGGTTTGCCAAAAGAAGCTTTGGAATTCCAGATGTTATACGGGATTCGTCGTGACTTGCAGGAACAACTCGTAAAACAGGGCTTTCCGGTTCGCGTATATGTTCCCTTCGGCTCGCATTGGTATCCATACTTCATGCGTCGCCTCGCAGAGCGACCAGCGAATATCTGGTTCTTTATTTCCAATTACTTCCGCAAGTGAGTAAATAAGTAAACATGTAAACAGATTTTTGATTTGTCTACGTGTTTACTTGTGTACCTGTCTACCGATTTCTCTATTTACCAATTACAATTCTCCCATGCCCCAACTGGCTCTCATCACCGGCGCGGCACATCGATTGGGAAAAGTCTTCGCCCTGACTCTCGCGCGGCATGGATTTGATATAGCCCTCCATTATCATCAATCGTTAGACGCGGCGCTTCAAACTCAGGCGGAAGCTGAATCCCTGGGGAGGCGCGTGATCTTATCTCAGGCTGACCTCACTGACCCCGCCCAAATCCAATCACTAGTCTCTAACATCGATTCTCTCAAAGTACTAGTTAATTCCGCCGCGTTCATGCCAAATGGTAATGTGGACTCGCTTACAATCGAAAACTGGGATACATCACTTGACTTGAATCTCCGTGCTCCGTTCCTTCTCGCTCAAGAATGTGCAAAGAAAATGACAGATGGCGGACTCATTGTCAACATCACGGATGTAGGCGCGCAAAAGACCTGGAGTCGATATCCCTCTTATACCGTCAGCAAAACTGCGCTCGAATCGTTGACGAAGATTCTGGCGCGTGCGTTTGCGCCGAAGATACGCGTCAATGCGATTGCGCCGGGATTCGTCCTGCAATCAGACATCGTCTCTGATGAAGAGTGGCAGCGGCTGATTAATCGGATTCCACTCAAACGCCCCGCGCGAATGGAAGAGATTGCATCTGCCCTCGAATTTTTATTGCAAAACAAGTATATTACCGGGCAAACTATTGTCGTAGATGGGGGTTATTCGTTAATATAATTCGCGCTGAGCAAATGATTGACCCACGGATGAAGCGCTATTAGAGGAGAATTTAATGTCCGAAATCGTGGAACTCGCTGAAAAACTTAAGTTGGAAGGTGAGAAATTTACTTCCATTTTTACCGGCTTAACGGATGAACAATGGATGACAGAAGTCTACACTGAAGGCACAACATGGACGATTCGTAACGTTCTGTCACACTTCGTCACTTCCGAGCGTGCATTGATCAAACTCTTTGAGCAAATTCGCCAAGGCGGTGCGGGCTCCTCAGAAGATTTTTCAATTGACCGTTACAATGCTGCCATGCAGGCGAGAACAAAAGAATTGACCCCAGGAGAACTGCTCGAGCAATACAAAACGATCCGTGCTGAATCAATAGCTTGGACATCAGGTTTATCCCAGGCTGACTTGGAAAAACAGGGACGTCATCCCTTTCTCGGAATGACAACGATCCGTGAAATGATCAAGATGTTATACATCCATAATCTGACTCATTATCGTGATATGAAAAAGGTTCTTCGTTAAACACAAAGGACACGACACTTGCACCTGACGCACACCTGTCCTGGCGTACGGTGCCAGGGAGTGCAGGTGAGTGCACGAAGGAAAATCTGGGAAAGTCTTCTTGTTGCGCAACATATCAGACCATAGAGTCCTTTGTGCTCTTTGTGGTAAAGAACATGCATCTCCCTCCCTTTAAACTCGAACGTTACTTCGCCAAGTACGAATTCAATACTGAATATCTGCTATGTTTATCGGATTGCGAATCCATATCCATCGGGGATTTGCTCGCGATAGAAGAGGGGGCGTCGGAAAAATTTCAACAGGTCTGGTTAGGCTACACCGAATCGCAGGGAAGTCCCTCATTGCGGGCGGAGATTTGCAAACTTTATGAGACGGTTCAACCGGAAGATATCCTCGTCCACACAGGCGCGGAGGAAGCGATTTTCCTCTTCATGTTCGCTGCCTTCAAAGAACATGACCATATCATTGTCCATTCACCCGGATACCAATCATTAGCGGAGGTTGCCCGCGCTGCAGACTGTGAAGTCAGTTTGTGGCAAGCGCATGAAGAAAACAGATGGGCGCTCGATCTCGATGAGCTCCGTCATCTCATACAGCCAAATACGAAAGCCATTATCATCAACACACCTCATAATCCAACTGGCTATTTGATGTCTCGAATAGATTATGCTGCCATACATAAGTTCGTGCAAGAAAATAACCTGCTTCTCTTTTCAGATGAAGTGTATCGGGAATCCGAATATGATTCAGCGACTCGTCTCTCCGCTGCATGTGATCTAGGAGATTATGCTATCTCGCTTGGCGTAACTTCAAAGACTTATGGACTCGCAGGCTTGCGAATTGGATGGATTGCTACAAAGAACAAAAAGATCTATGAGAAGATGGCTGGGCTCAAAGACTACACCACCATTTGCAATTCTGCCCCCAGTGAATTTCTCGCGGAAGTCGCGATGCGTAATAGACATAAATTCTCTGAGCGTAATCTTGATATCATCAAAGATAACTTAACTATGATGGATGATTTCTTCACTCGCCATGCTGACTTAGTCTCATGGATCCGCCCACAGGCAGGCCCGATGGCTTTCCCGCGTTTGCTTAAAGGTGATGTTGAAGAATTTTGTGATAGGCTTGTAAAGAAAGCAGGTGTTCTACTGTTGCCTGGTTCGATTTACGATGACTCGAATAATCACTTCCGCCTTGGCCTGGGAAGGAAGAATCTCCCACAAGCAGTTGAAAGATTCGAGGCTTATCTAAGCAAAGCATAATTTTTGGTGTTTTTGTTGATAAAAGCAAGATGAATTAAGGAAAGTGCATTCATATACATTATGTTCCGTAATCTTCTAAGACTCTCCCGCCCCCTGCGGCTCTTCCTCGCCGCGCTGACATATTTCCTCGGCGCGAGTATTGCCAACTACCTTGGCAAGCCCTTCCGTACAGACTCCTTCTGGTTCGGCCTCCTTGCTGTTCTTCTCGCACAGACGAGCATGGATCTGTTAGCAGAAGTTTTTCGACCGCTTAATGAACCTATCATCGAAGATGAGACTCGCAAAGATCGTCTCGCGCTTCACAATAACGCGCTCTATATTTCGATTGCCTCCCTTACAGCGAACGCCGTCATTGCAATTCTCCTCTATCACAATGACCATCTTTCGGTTTCCGCTTTCTTCTTTCTCCTGCTTTCCCTCATTCTGATTCTGACCTACTCTATTCCTCCTTTTCGTTTTATCAACCGTGGGTTTGGCGAGTTCCTCCTTGCCGCACATTTAGGATATGTTATTCCTTCCATTGCATATATTCTACAATCTGATGAGACCCATCGCTTTCTGCTCATCACCCTTCCACTGACATTCTTAGCTTTTGCCTATTTCATCATCATGGATTTTCCATCGTTTGCATCCGACGGAAAATACAACCGCAATACTTTTCTCACGCGTCTCGGCTATGAACGGGTTGTGCCTTTACATCATCTTTTTGTACTACTTTCTTATCTTTTCTTTTTGTCTTCACCGGCCTTCGGTCTATCGCTTTCCCTTCTTTGGCCCGCCTTTCTCACACTACCCTTTGCCCTCTTCCAAATTTTCCAGCTTCGTAACATTTCCCTCGGTGCTCCTGTCAATTGGACGCTCCTCACTGTGACGGCCCTCTCCGTATTTGGGCTGACTGTTTATTTCTTGACTTTGACGTTCTGGCTTCGCTAGAGTATGCCCGAATTTTTGACTCTCCTTCCTCCAGATGAAGCCCGCTCCCTTCTCTTCGCTCATCTGCTTCGCGATCAGCCGACCACTGATTCTGAGTTACTAGACGTTCCCTCATCTCTAGGCCGTGTCTTAGCAGAAGACATTATCGCGCCACATCCCTTGCCCGATTTTCAACGCTCGACTGTGGATGGTTACGCGGTCCGCACACATGATACGCATGGAGCTAGTGACTCGTTGCCGGCATATCTCGATCTAATCGGTGAAGTCCCAATGGGAGATGCGCCTGCGTTCGAGCTTAGCGCGGGTCAATGTGCGTTGATCCATACAGGTGGCATGTTGCCTAAGGGAGCAGATGCAGTGGTGATGTTGGAATATACCCAAATAATTCGCAGAGGTGACCTTTATGGTCGCCCAGAGGTTGGGGCAAGCCCAACTTCTCCACAAACCGAAATCGAAATCTTCCATGCAGTCGCGGATGGTGAGAACGTGATACGCGTTGGTGAGGATGTGGCTCAGGGACAAACGATCCAGGCAAAAGGGAGTCTGCTGAGCCCCGCTGAAATTGGCGGACTCATGGCTTTAGGGATCGTCAAAGTTAGGGTGGTGAGAAAGATCCAAGTCGGATTGATTTCTACGGGTGATGAGGTGATTGATCCGAGTCAGTCACCGCAACCGGGTCAGGTGCGCGATGTCAATTCATATACGTTGTCAGCTTTAATCGAAAAATCTGGTGGAGTTGCAAAGCGATATGGCATCATCTCTGATGAGTTTGATTTACTGAAAGATGCAGCAGCTCTGGCACTCTCCGAATGTGATGTCCTGATTATCACAGCAGGTTCATCTGCTTCTACGCGCGATATGACCGCAGATGTGATTCGCTCATTGGGTGCGCCAGGCGTGTTGGTCCATGGCATCAACACGCGCCCCGGTAAGCCAACGATTTTGGGCGTGTGCAACGGGAAGGCAGTCATCGGGCTGCCGGGCAATCCCGTCAGTGCGCTGGTGAATGGATATTTATTTGTGGTGCCAGTAATTGAAAAATTATTGGGCGCGTTACCTAGGCCCAAAGCAACCGTGCTTGCACGATTAACTGTGAACCTGTCCTCTCAAGCGGGCCGAGAAGATTGGTGGCCTGTAAAATTACTCCGTCCTGAGCGGAGTGGAGCGCAGTCGAAGGGCGAATATCGGGCAGATCCCATCTTTGGCAAAAGCAACTTGATCTTTACCATAGCCTCTGCAGATGGTTTATTGTGCATTCATCCTGATGCGACAGGCTTATCTGCCGGCGAGATAGTGGAAGTTCTTCTAATTTAAGCTATCCTCTTCCTCATCGTCGAATTCGTCATCCTCAAAATCATATTCTTCTTCCAAGTCTTCAGGAGAGATAATGTCCAGGTTTACTCGGTTTTGTTCAAAGGCCTCATTGATGGCTGGGTAAACTTCTTCGACCGCTTCCATATTGTCCAGAAACGAAATAATGAAAGCATTTAGCGTGGCATCGAAGGTCTTAGTGTCCCGCAACATCTTTTCAAAGCCTTTGACAACTTTGTTGTGTAACACTTCGTTTTCATCTGTCATCATGTACAAGCCTTCTGCAGCGAGACCTCGCCGTTTTGCAGATGCAGAATGGTCTTCAAGGATCATCCAGAGCATGGGTTCAACCTCCCTGCCCATATCTGCCCAGATGTGCGGCAGATGGTCGGAAAGCCAGTCATTTTCAAAGTCTGCGAGTTCAGCTAGCGCGGGGGCGGAATCCCATGCTTGCAGGTTGCCAAGAGCGTGGATCGCGTGCCAGGGCGCCCAGCTTGCACTCTCCGATGGCCAGCCATTCAGAAGGCCGGAGTCAAGCGCCATTCGTGTCAGCGCCGGGACGAATTTCTTCCAATCTAAATATTCTTCCTTATCTGCAAAGTCATAGGACTTATTCAAGTTATCTCCCCATTCAAGCAATTCGGCAATTGGCATAGGGTAGGATGAGGACCGAGGCGCATCGAAATCAGCAGAGCGCGTTGGAATTGCCGGAGGAGTAATGTCTTCCCAATCTCGCCAGCCGATGATCAAGAGTCTTTCCAGTTCTGCTTCGTCGCCAGTGGGGTTCGCGTTTTCGCCGCGCAAGGTTTCTGTGAATTGTCTTGCATGCCTCTCGTAAAGCTCCTCAAGTTCTTTGGCTGTGTAAAATGTCAATCCTGCGCCAAAGCGTGCATAGCGAAGGCGGTAATCCCGGTAACTCCTGGCGTCATCTGCGACGCGGGATGGGACATCCATACTTTCCTTGAATACTTTTTCTGCCCGCAACAACTCATCTTTCCCATATTTTTTTAATAACTCGTGATAACGCGGGTCATCAGGCGATACTTGCATTACCGCAAGGCTTATCAACTCGAAGCCGAGTTGGTTACGGAGTTGAATGATCTTCTCTCGCTCCTCCGGTGATGGATATCCTATTCGATGTTTAAGCCACTCTATTTGATGATCTAGAGCTTGTTTTTCTTGATGTCGTTTACGTCTGCTCATCTGATTTCCTTTTCTGTTTTATTCCAAAGACTTAGAAGTTTATTGTTGCCACGGCAACTTTTCTAAATCTACATTCCCGCCACTCAAGATCACCCCCACTTTCAAACGAGCTAAATCAATTTTCCTTTCCCATAACACGCCAACAGCCACAGCGGAGGACGGTTCGATGATGATCTTGGTGCGTTCCCAAATAAATTTCATTGAGTCAATAATTCCCTGTTCACTGACAGTGATAATTTGCTCGACATACTTCTGAATGAGCGGAAACGTTAGTGTGCCAAGTGATGTCAGCAACCCATCTGCAATGGTCTTTGGATTCACTGATGGAATGATTTCTCCGGCTTTGATAGAGCGATACGCATCATCTGCCATTTCAGGTTCTGCTCCGAGGATGCGGATTCTGTTACTGGTCTCTCTTGCCGCAATAGATGTGCCGCTAAGGAGACTACCTCCACCTACAGGCGCGATGATTACATCAAGATCTGGAACCTCCTCCAAAAATTCAAGGGCCGCAGTTCCCTGCCCCGCGATAACGCGCTCGTCGTTGTAGGGATGGACAACTGTAGCTCCCGTTTCTTCGACGACTTTTGCAAGTGTCGCTTCACGCGCCATCAGAGTTGGCTCGCAAAAAGTGATTTTTCCGCCATATCCCGCGACCGCGGCTTTCTTCACAGCCGGCGCATTGTTTGGCATGACGATATAAGCTGGGATGCCGCGTAACCTGGCTGCCAGCGCTAAAGCCTGCGCGTGATTTCCAGACGAGTGAGTGGATACACCGCGCGTGGCTTTTTCATCACTGAGCGAAAACACTGCATTGCAGGCGCCTCGAAACTTGAACGCGCCAACCTTCTGCAAGTTTTCGCATTTGAGAAATACTTGTGCGCCAACTTTTTCATTTAGACTTTCATTGGTTAACACAGGCGTGCGATGTACGTAGGGTTTGATCCGTTTTGCTGCTTGGAGGATGTCTTTGAGGGTAAGGGGCACCGGGTTAATATCCTCTCTCAAAATCAACTTGATATTTTAAAGGCTTGCCTTCATTGTATCGATAATAGTTTTCAGTAAATAACTTTGTAATATCTTCAGGATAACTAATTGCAGAGGTATGAAATGTCATGTACAGATTTGGCGTTGCCCAGAAGGGATGATCTTCAGGTAATGGTTCTTTTTCAAACACATCCAGAACTGCCGCGGCAAGTTTACCTTCATTCAACGCCTGGACCAATGCAGATTCATCCACTGCATTCCCGCGCCCAACGTTGATAAGGATCGCATGGGAAGGCAAATTGCTGAGCAACTGCGCGTCTACAATCTTGTTCGTGTCGTTTGTCCGGGGCAATACAATAACAAGATAATCCAATCCTTCCGCAAATTCTATAAGACTCACTCTTCCTATGGGAGAGGGTCGGGGTGAGGGGTGATAATATTTGTCTACGTCTGTACTTGTTTCGCTGTCCCGCGTAAAACCTCTAACAGTCATTCCGAAGTGTTTTGCTGTGCTGGCAAGGTGAGCGCCAATCGAGCCGACGCCAAGCAAGCCAATGGTCTTGTGGCGCAACACCCCTGATTCTGGTCGCTGCCACTGTTTTGATTGTTGAGCATGAATCCGTTCAAGGATTTTCTTTTCATGAAACAGCAAATATCCAAAAACATATTCAGACATGAGTTCACCAAACACGCTGCGGGCGTTGGTAAGGATATAGTCGCGCCGCGTAAATGGACTGGGCCCACTTCAGCGTAGAAAGAGTCGGCAGCGCATCCCGAATCAATTTGGGCTCGCCGAGGACAATGTCGCAGTCTGTGGATTGATTTACAATTTCCAGATTTGGTAAATTCTCGCTTTGGATAAGGTTGATATATTCATCTGCATCTCGAGATAAGATCATGAGTTTAGACATAATGTTTCAATTATAACAATGGGCTTCATCCGATTCATAATGACAAAAAGCCGTGCATTACAATGCACGGCTCTTTGCTCTATATAGTTTGATTACGTCTGGAAGACTAGGTGCGGCGCACTAAACCTACCAGGAACAGCAGAACGACAGCGCCTAATATGGCAACGATCAGACTGGTAAGGTTGAAGCCAGTCACGCCTTGCGCACCGAAGGCATTCATAATGAAGCCTCCGATGAGGGCGCCCACAATGCCCACAACGATATTAGCGAGGGCTCCCATCTGTGCGTTTCGTCCCATGATGATGCTTGCGATCCATCCAGCGATGGCACCGAAGATGATCCATAGGATCCAATTCATTACCATTTCTACCTCCGAGTGAATAGATTAAGACTTGGTCAATTCGTACTTAGCGGGCATTACGTTCCCGCTCATTGTAAGAAACGAAAACAAAAATAGATTGTTACGTTTCTCTTCCTACACTATTACAACACTCAGGATGCAGAAGGTTTCGGTCTACAGAAGATATTCTTAGAGTTATTTTACCTGCGCCTAAGCCTCAATATGGTTGTCAGGATTCCTGTGAATAAAGAGGCAGCCATCATTCCAACAATAATCCGTGCAGTTTGACGGTTTTCCCTTTCCAATTTGTCTTCGCTGGCAGCAATCGTAGAAGTCACCGGAATGGCATATTGTGGCTTGAATTCTTTGCTTGCTTTTCGTTCAGAGCGAACCGTCTCTCTGGATTCAGCAGTTGCTTCTTTCCCTTCAGAGACGATTTTCGAGCCATAATTGTTTGCGTAGACTTGGGTGAATTCTGCACCAAAGAAGAGGACTTGGGCCGAATAATAAATCCAGACCAGCAACAGAACTAATGAACCTGCTGCGCCGAATGAAGATGCGATGGCGCTGTTTCCTAGATAAAGTCCGATCAGCAATTTGCCTAATGAAAAGAAAACAGCAGTCACAAAAGCTCCCGGCCAAACGTCGTGCCACGCGATCTCAGCATCTGGCAGGACCTTATAGATCAGAGCAAACAAGATGGTGATTACTCCAATGGAGATGATCAAGTTTAGAGACTGCAAAATAAGTTCTGAGAGGGGAAACGCATTGCGGATGGTTGTTTGTACTGCTGAGAGACTCGCACTGATAACAAGCGAAACAAGTAAAAGAAATCCAATCCCTAAAATCATCGTGAAAGAGAGGAAACGATTAACAATCACCTTTTTGATAGATTGAAGAAAACCATTCGTCTCTTCTTCCTCGATATCCCAGATGGTGTTGAGCGCGTTATGCAACTCATTGAACACTCCCAGCGCACCGAATAACAATGTAATTACTCCAAGGATTGTAGCAGTAATCCCTTTGGCTGAATTGCTAGCGCTCGTAAGCAAATCTGAAACGAATCTTGCTCCCTCCGCGCCGACCAAGCTCTGAATCTGGTTCATCACTTGCTGCTGGACAGCTTGTTGTTGCCAGAACAGACCTGTGATGGCGATAACAATTACCAGAAGGGGCGCGAGAGAGAAAATTGTATAGTAGGCTAGTGCAGCCGATAGGCGGGAAGCTTTATCTTCCTTCCAGCCCTGGTATGTAAGCTTCAGTAGATTTGGTAGATTCGAGAATAATTTTCTCATTTCACAATCAATTTACATTCTGGTTGTCACATAGGACTTCGCAAACAATCTCTCTTATTGTTATAGACGAAAAACGAATCTAATAAAATAGAAAATATCCCCACCATATGGCAGGGATTTTTTTGTTTCTTCAATCGAACTTTTTAAAACTTACTTTCTAATTGTCGCATCCCGCTCGGGTCCTACCCCAATCCACTTCACAGGGGCTTCAGTCGCGTCTTCGATCATCTTGACATAGTTTTGCGCATTGATTGGCAAATCCTCAAATGATCTTACTTTGGTAATATCTTCTTGCCAGCCTTTGACAGTTTGGTACACAGTTTCAACATCTTGTAACCCATACGTATCTACATCAGCATAACTCACGTTTTTGCCGTTCAGTTTATAGCCAGTGCAGACTTGAATTTCATCTAACCCACTCAGCACATCTAGCTTTGTTATGCACAACTCAGTGACCCCGCTCAATTGCACAGCGGTTCGCACGATCTCCAAATCTAACCAGCCAACTCGGCGCGTACGTCCGGTCGTTGCAGCGGTCTCTGCGAATTTTTTATATACCTCACTTTTCACATCATGGATTTCCGTAGGTAGTGGTCCTGCGCCAACGCGCGTGGTATAAGCCTTTGTCACACCGACAACATTCGTGATGTAGCGCGGTGGAATTCCCAGCCCGGCCGAAGCCGCGGAGGGAATCGTCGTCGACGCAGTCACGAATGGATAGGTTCCCCAATCCGTATCTAAAAACGTTCCCATGGCTTGCTCGAGCAAAAAGTTTTTATTCGTCTTCAATCCGTCCTGCACGATCCCAAACAACTCGCGAATGTAGGGTCGTAAGCGCGCGTAATATTCACCATACCTATCACGTACCTCTTCATACTTCAGTGCCTCTCCGCCCAACGCAATGATGATTTTATTCTTCAACTCCATTTGCACTTTTAAACGTGACTCAAACATCTCATTCGCGAAATCACTCCATCTGATCCCGTTATAGCTGACCTTATCTGCAAACACAGGACCAATCCCACGCCGTGTCGTCCCCGTCGCGCCAGCGCCTTTTGTTTCCTCATACAAGCCATCCAAAATTTTGTGGTAAGGCAGGATCAAATGTGAACGTGGCGAAATCCATAAACGTCCTTCTACGCCGACTCCCGCTTTATTCAGTAAATCAATTTCATTAAGCAAAACCTCTGGATCAATGACTACGCCGCCGCCAATCAGTCCTACTGTGTTCTGTGCAAAAATCCCTGAGGGTATTAGATGAATCTTAAATGTCCCATACCCATTGATCACTGTGTGCCCCGCGTTATTTCCGCCATTGAATCTCGCCACATAATCTACTTGCTCTGAGAGGTAATCGACTACCTTACCCTTACCTTCGTCGCCCCATTGCGTGCCGATCACTGCTATGACTGTCATAACGCCTCCATGTTTACTTGTGTACCTGTTTACTCATCTACGTCCTTCACAACCTCATCTGTAATTTGAATTGCCAGCCCGATATATTCTTCTGGTGACAGACTCATCAACCGTTCGCGCGTTTCCTCATCCACATCCAACGACTCGACCCAAAGCCGATACCTGCTCTCGTTAAATACATGTCCCCGCGTCTGAAACTTGAGTGACTCGTACGCATCACCTCTTCCTGCGGCACGGAGAATTGTCTGCGCGCCCTCACTGACAACTTCCCAATGTTCGTTCAACTCTTTTCTGATATTTTCTGCATCTGCTTCAACGCGACTCATGCCGCGCATGATATTGTTCCACGCGAGTAAAGAGTGACCCAAAGCAACACCAAAAGTTCTGCGGACTGTTGAGTCGGATAAATCTCTTTGTAACCTTGAAATTGGCAATTTCTGTCCGTAGTAGGTGAGGAGTGCATTTGCGATTCCAAGATTACCCTCCGCGTTCTCGAAGTCAATGGGATTCACCTTCTGTGGCATCGTTGAAGAACCTACTTCACCTTCAACAACTTTCTGCTTGAGAATCCCATCGCTGATGTATCTCCAAATATCCTGCGCGTAATCAATCAGTATCGTGTTAGTTAATTTTATGGAATCAAAATAACGAATCCAATTGTCATATGGCAGAATTTGAGTCGTGACGAGATTAGGATCCAAATCAAAGCTTTGGATAAATTCTTTGCTGAATGAAATCCAGTCAATGTTTGGCGCTGCGGATTGTAACGCGTTAAAGTTTCCAACAGCCCCTGTCAACTTGGCTTCGAACTTGTGGTCCGCAAATTCTTCGCGGCATTTGTTGAGGCGCGCAATGTAGACCGCGATCTCTTTGCCCAATGTTGTCGGCACAGCAAGCTGACCATGAGTCCGCGCGAGGAGAGGGAGGGAACGATATTTCTTCGCGAAGTCACGGAATGAGCTGATGAGATTATCTAATGCGGGGAGCAAGACTTGATCGCGAGAGTCTTTGAGTGCGATGGCTTGCGCAATGCTGTTGAGGTCTTCGGATGTCAAGCCGAAGTGAATCCATTGATGGAGTTCACCAGGAAGTTTCTCTCGTAAGAAATATTCGATTGCTTTGACATCATGTCGGGTGGTTTTTTCATATTCCTGGATCTTACGCGCATCGTCATCCGTGAATGAGGCTAGGGCGGCGCGCTCGGAAGAGGGCAAAGGGCGAACCAAGCCAGTTTTGGAAAGAGCAGACAGAAAGTCCAGCTCGAGCCGTACGCGAGTACGTAGATAAGCAAATTCGGAGAAGAAGTCTCGAAGAGGAGAAGTCTCATTTTCGTAACGTCCATCCAGGGGAGAAAGCGCGTGTAAAGCCATTGTCAAGCATTATAATTCGAGCGACTTAAATCAAGAGGAGTAACAATGAAAATTTTGCCTGAAACGGCTTTGACGTACGATGACGTTCTGCTTGTCCCTCAGTATTCTGACGTAGATTCGCGGCGCACCCTTTCGACCCAAAGTTGGCTGACCAAGAAAATTGTCTTGCAGATGCCAATCGTTTCCGCAAACATGGATGTAGTCACTGAAAGCGAGATGGCAATCACCATGGCGCGCGAGGGCGGAATTGGTATCATCCATCGCTTTATGACGATCGCTGAACAAGCCCGACAAATCGGACGCGTGAAAAAAGCTGAATCATTCATTGTAGACAAGCCAATCACGCTGACAGAATCACATACGGTAGGCGATGTGAAGCGCATCGTGGATGAAACAGGAACGGGCGGAATTCTGATCTTGGATAAAGATGAAAAATTGATCGGCATTGTTTCGACGCGTGATTTGTTGTTTGAAGGTAATGATGAAAAACCAGTAACTGCGATCATGTCGAAAGATGTACATACCGCTTTACCCAATACATCGTTGAAAGATGCGGAACGATTGTTGCATGAATACCGCGTTGAAAAGTTGCCGCTGGTGAACGGTGATGGCAAGGTGGCGGGACTGGTGACCTTGAAAGATATTATGAAGATCACACAATTCCCAAAAGCGACGAAAGATTCCAGGGGACGTTTGTCAGTCGGCGCGGCAGTGGGTGTGCGTGATAAGGAGATGCGTCGCGTAGAAGCTGTCCTCGAAGCGGGAGCAGATTGTATTGTGGTAGATATTGCGCATGGCGATTCACAACTTGAAATCGAGATGATCAAAAATATTTCCAAGCATTTCCCTGAGGCGCAGATCATTGGCGGAAATGTTGCAACAGCCGATGGAACCAATCGACTGATCGACGCGGGCGCGGATGCAGTGAAGGTTGGCGTGGGGCCCGGGTCGATCTGCATCACAAGGATTGTCGCGGGTTCAGGCGTACCACAATTCACTGCTGTAATTGAATGTGCAGAAGCTGCGCGCGAATATGGGATTCCAATTATTGCCGATGGCGGGATTCGTCAGCCTGGAGATTTGGCGAAGGCAATTGCGGCCGGTGCACAAACTGCGATGATCGGTAGTCTGCTCGCAGGCACTGACGAAAGCCCTGGACTCATTATGACGCGCAAGGGTCATCGGTACAAAGCCTCACGTGGTATGGCTTCGCTGGAAGCGAATATTGATCGTAACCAGCGCGAAGGGAATGACCTGACCCAGGAAGAAATCGAAGATTATGTTGCTGAAGGTGTAGAGGCGGCTGTGCCGTATCGTGGGAAAGCACGTGAAGTATTGACTCGATTAGTTGGTGGTTTGCAATCAGGCATGAGCTATAGCGGCGCGCACTCAGTGGAAGAGTTCCAGCAAAAGGCGATCTTTGTGCAAATGACCGGAGCAGGGTTGAAAGAGTCAGGTCCACATGATGTTGAGGTGCTAACCTAACCTCACCCTCGGCCCCTCCCCAACAAGTGGGGAGGGAAGAAGTATAGTATGAAAAATGATTTTCCTCGCATCTATGTTCCGCCTAGTTTTAAACGCAAGATGGTTGAAATTGCGCGGGAATTTCGGAAGGAATCCACGCAAGGTGAAAAAATTCTTTGGAAGGCTTTACGTGGAAAGAAGTTGGATGGAATTAAGTTTCGCCGCCAGCAACCCGTTGGGTACTTCGTAGTTGACTTTTTTGCTTCTGCCTTTCGGTTGGTAGTCGAAGTGGATGGTCCAATCCATCAACAGCAAGTGGAAGTAGATAAAGCGCGACAAGATATTTTAGAAGAATTAGGTTTGGTTGTCTTTAGAAGAGACAAAACTGAAACTGTCGAACAAAGCTTGCCGACTGCGCTTGCTCTAATTCGGGGAAAGATTCAACAATTACAACAAAAACCAGATTTTCTCTCCTCCTTTATGGGGGAGGGCCAGGGTAGGGGCTGATGTCTGTCTACCTCCACGATATTCCTCTCCCAGAAGCCCAGGCGCGATTAAAGCAGGCACTCCAAGATGCGGATCTGTGGCGAGTGCTTGGAATAGAAATAATTCC
>WNFZ01003108.1_pt1 | contig 15608 bp, 13 predicted proteins | sample 5400081 | NCBI WGS metagenome assembly WNFZ01 (sample SAMN13153365, study PRJNA577476) | soil metagenome | isolation source: 80 cm soil or saprolite under grassland replicate 1 | place: USA:California | collected 2016-06-15 | reverse complement strand
GCGGCGGCACTCGCCGAAAGCGCCGCGATCGCCAGCGCCTCACCGGCAATTTGGAAGCGAGATTTGAACATCGGTCGAGTGGCAAACAAAATTTCCGTCGAAAAGAGTATCGAGCAATACCACCGCGAGCACAATGAACTGCCAACAGGTTGTAAAATCGCTTCGTTATCTCCTGACTGATCCTCCCCAATTCGATATCCTGTAATCTGGCCCTGGCTGGCGCGGACCGAATGCAATTCGATCACTTGAAACGGCGGGAGTTGATGGCACTTCCCATCATGCGCGCGAGCTTGCGCGAGAGGGCAAGGCCAAGCCCCGTTTCTACCTGGGTAGCTTGCTCAACAACTGCTGTGCAACCCGCATAATGTCGTCCTTTCGATAATCTGAACCAGATGATGGTTGCTCACTTGCACGTCCCCAATTGACGCTCTTGAACGTGGTGTCGCCTGCGTCGAAGCTAAATATTGCTGTCGTTGGTTTGTGAACAATTGTGTTTTTGCCGACCGCAAATTGATTGGGGACGACGGGGGTAGCCATCTCTTCCTCCTGAGAAATTCACTCCTGCAGGGCTTTCGGCGGGTGAGAAGCAGCCAAAGACCATGCGAAATCAACGAAAGCCAGCACTGTAATAGCGGGATAGCCCATCGATCTCGCCGGGCGTCAGTCTTGCCGCAATCGTCCGCATCCGCGCATAGACATCGTTGCGGCGCTCACCGGAGGCGTACATCCGCAACTGTTGGACCAGGTAGGCATGGCCTTGCTCGGACAGGATCGGCGTTTCGATGGGGCCGCCCGACCCGGGGCGGTGGCAGGCCGCGCACGGCGGAATATTGCGCTTCGGATCGCCGAGCTCGACCAGGCGCACGATCGGCGCCGGCAACTCGCCAAGCGTGGCGGGATTCGGATTACGTTTCGGCTGCCCGGCATAATAGGCCGCGACGTCGGCAATGATCGGCTCTTCAAGAGCGGTCGCGATGCCGGTCATGAGCGGATTGGCGCGGCTGCCCGTACGATAGTCGTGCATTTGCTTGTAGATCGCCGCGCCTGATTGCCCGTTGAGGTTGGGATAATCCGGCGAAACGGATACGCCCTGCTCGCCGTGGCAGGCGACGCACACTTCCAGCACCTTGGCGCGTCCGCGTTCCGTATTGCCGCGCGCAAGAATCTGCAAAACTTCCGGCGTCCAGACGACCTGCGAGACCGGAGTCGGAGGAGACACGGTCGCGGGCTGTGGCTGGGCCGGCGAGCCCGGCAGAATTCCGAGGGCGCGGCATATGGCAGTGTACATGTCGATGCCGGCACCGCGGCCCTGCACAACCGGAATAATGAGAACGCCGAGGGCCACTCCGAACAGCAGGATGCCGAGCACTACGATGCTGGCCCAAATGCGCCAGGGCTGATCAAGAACATGGGGATCGGAAAGGCGCGGATCAGACATGGCCCCTATTCCACACGGTGCACGATGGCTGCAGGCGAAGGTTCGATCACGAACTGGGCGATCGGCCAGCCATAGGCCATCAGCATGAGCACCAGCACCAACACGTTCCAAAGGCCGAAGCCATTGAGCGCCGCCGGGACACGCTGCGGCGGGTGAACGGCGAGCGCATAGAGCGGCCGGGCAACGGCCATCGCCGCGCTTCGATGCAAAGCGAAAAGATTGCCGACGAACAGCAGCGCGGAGGCGAGCAGAACGAGCCCGCCGCCCAATGACACGATCACCCACGGACCCCAGCCCGCGATGATCGGATCGGCGTAATTGAAATTGGCGACCCGTCGCCACTGACCCTGTAATCCCAGCAAGTGCCATGGCAGGGTCATGACCATCATGCCGATGAACCACAGCCACAACTGAAGGCGCAACGAGGCCAGCGACGGATATTCGCGCCCGGTCAAGCGCGGCCAAATCTCGTAAGCAATCGCGAAATACATGATCACGACCGAGCCGCCGAAGATCAGGTGGAAATGCGCGGTGACCCACGAGGTGTTGTGCACCATCGCGTTCATGCCGTAGCCCATGTTGATCAACCCGCCGAAACCGCCGAAGCCGAGCATGACGAAGGAGAGTCCGGTCGCGAGCACCATCGGACGTTCCCAGGGCAGCGCCGCGATCCATCCAAACAATCCGCGCCCGCCGCGCAGCCGGCCGGCGATTTCCAGGGATGCGGTGATGGTGAAAATCGTCAATAAGGTCGGCACTGAAACGAAGGCCGTGAGCAGCACCTGAATGAACTTGGTGCCGTTGCCGTGCTCGGGATCCATCAGCAGGTGGTGCATCCCGACCGGCAGGCTGTAGACGAGGAACAGAATGAAGGTGAGGCGGCCCATGGTGTCGCTGTAAAGCCGACCGCCGGCCGCCCGCGGCACCATCGTGTAAAAGGCGATATAGGCGGGGATCAGCCAGAAATACACGATGGCGTGCAGCGTCCAGGAGAACAGCGTGCGCGCAAGCCCGACGTCGATTGTCTGGATGAAACCGAATGCCGCCGGGATCACCTGGAACAACAGCTCTACCGCCAGGCCGACCGTGGTCCACAGCCACATCACGGCATTGGCCACGGTGGCGAACATTGCGAGCGGAACGGGACGCCCCGGGTTTTCGCGCTTCCACGCCCGCATCGCGACGAGCATCAGCACGCACCAAACCCACGATGCGATCACCACCAGAACTAGGCCGATATAGAACCAGGGGCTGGCGGTCAGCGGCGGATAAAACGTGAAGAGTACCGAGGCCTGGCCGGTCAAGATCGTTGCGACCGCCAGGACCACGCCTGCGATTGCTACCCAGAAGGCGCCCCACGCCCAGGCTTTGCCGGGAAGCGGACGGGCAAGGGCCGTGACCGCAACGAAGTAGCCGAACCCCATGATGAAAAACGTGGTGAGCACATAGGCCATCGCGACGCCATGCGCCGTCACCGATAGGAAATATTGGCTGGGCGTGCCGACATTCGCGCCCAGCGGGCTGCGCACCCACATCTGCCAGGCGCCGAGGAGCGCAGCGACCAGAAATGCCGCGAAAGCAACCCAGAAATGCGCCAAGCAAAGCCGCTCAACGTTGCGCACAGGAAACCCTCCCATCGCGATCGGGCTGGAACGCGCTCTGCGGTAGAACCTGCACGGTCGCCCACATCTCGCTGTGACCGAGCCCGCAATATTCATGGCACGGCATCAGCAGATCACCGCTGCGCGTGAACTGCGTGTGCACCTGCGCCACAAAGCCCGGCACTACCATGGTGTTCACGTTAGTCCCGGTGATCAGGATGCCGTGAATGACGTCGGGCGCGGCGAAACGAAGCGTCACCGGCCGCCCGTGCGGCACCGCGATGCAGCGCGGAACGAACATGAACTGCGTGGCGATGATGCGCGCCGTAACGCTGCCGTCTGCGGCCACGCTCGTGCCGAGGTTATGCTCGGCGAACTCGCCGGAGAGCTGCAGTGCTTTTGGATCGATGCGTTCCACATTGCTGGGCGGGTTGATGCCCATGGTGAGCGCGGTGAAGACGATGATGCTCAGCGTCGCCGCGATCAGCACGCCAACGCCGAACGACCACAGCAACTCGGTCCCGAGGATGCGCCGCTCGTGCATTTCGGGCTGGCGTTCGCTCATGGCTCACCCGACCGTGCCGCGCGGGAGGAAGACCAGAAGATAGATCAGCAAATAGCCCAGCACCAGCAAGGCGACCGCAGCGCCGGCGAGCACGCCGGCGCCGAGCGGCACGTGCCGCATCACCGTCGCGAGTGCCACCTCGTCGACCTCATCGGCGACCTCGAACGGCGAATCGGCCGCAGATGGTTCATCAGGATGCACGACTCACCTCCGAAACAAGCTCATGACGGCGGCGTTTCCACGCAGCGATGATTTAGTGACCGCTCCCTGGTTCTACCTTGCCCTCAAAAATCTCTGGCTTCGCCTCGCCCTCCACCTGCAGAATTCCAACTAACCCGCGTTCGGCGCGCGAGAGCGCGTGATCCACCAGGATGTAATTGCCCGGCACATCGAGTTTGAATTCGACAATGGTTGCGCCGCCGGCTGGTACGGTGACGGTTTGCACCCCGCGGGCCGGCGGGCTTTGCAAATCTCCAAAGCTATAAACCCGGTCGAAGATTTCGCCGATGACATGGAAGGACGAGGTGTAATTGGGTCCGCCCACGCCGAAAAAGATTCGGACTGTCTCGCCGACCTTCGCCTTCATTGGGTGCAGCTTGGAAAGAGCCCCCACCGAACCGTTGAAGACGAAATATTCGGGCCGTTCGTTTAAAAGTTTCTCGACGCTGAATTCCTGACTGCCGCGCTGCCCGAACGCGGCCTCCGTGTAGATTTCTCCCTGCATCACGTAAAGCTCATGATCGACCGGCGGCAAGCCGCCCTCGGGCTCGACCAGGATCAAGCCGTACATCCCGTTGGCGATATGATGGGCCACCATCGGCGTGGCGCAATGATATACGTAGATGCCGGGCACCAGCGCCTTGAACTTGACCATCTTTTCATGGCCTGGATCAGCTTGTGTGGCTGCTGCGCCGCCGCCCGGCCCCGTAGCCGCATGAAAATCCACGGAGTGGATCATGCTGCTGTCGGCGGCGTTTTTAAGGTGCACCTCGACCGTATCACCGACGCGAACCCGTAGGAACGGGCCGGGGACCTTGCCGTTGAACGTCCAATAGCCAAATGTCGCTCCTTCCGCGAGCCTGCCTTCCAGCTCGACGGTGATCAGGTCGACGCGGACGGTCTTAGGCGCGCGCGTGCCGATGGGCGGCGGCAGGTCGGTCGCTTCGCGCGAGATAATCGCTTCGACGACGGTTTGCGCAGGAGGTCGTGGCGTCACCAGGAATTGCCCTTTCATTCCGGCAAGCTCATGGCCCGGCACGCTGCAAAGATAGGTAAAGTCTCCGGCGCGCTCGGCTCGAAAGGCGAGCGTTGTGCTGGAACCCCGCCCGGTGATCCGCGGCGATTTGGCGTTTTGATCGGGAAAAACGATGTCGTGTTCCGCGCCTTCACCGTTGATCAATGTGATCTGGACCACCTGGCCCTCGGCCGCCGATAGAACCGGATTGACCTGGCCGTCGATCATCCCGCCGATACCAATGAAGACCATCCGTCCCTCGGCGATCCCCGACCGAAGGGTGTAGCGAATATCTGGAATGTAGCTGACCGAGCCGCGCTGCGGAGGCGCCGCGGGAGCGGGCGCAGACGTAACGGCGGGCGCAGCTGCCGCGCCGGCTGCAAGGTATGCGATCACATCCCGGCGCTCGTTCTCGGTCTTGAGTCCGGGGAAGGGCATCTTGTTACCGGGCACGGCTTTCTGCGGGTCGAGAAGATACTGGTCGAGGGTTGCGACGTCCCAGCTCAACCCGGAAGCCCGCAGCGCGGGTGAATATGCGTAGTTGGGATCGCTTGCAGCCTTTTTACCGATGATGCCCGCAAGCGTGGGACCGAGCGCATTCTTCCCCGCCTCAAGCGAGTGGCAGGCCTGGCACTTGCGATAGACTTGACGACCTTGTTCTGGATCGCCCGCGCCTGCCACCGGCCCGGCGGTGTTCTGGGCATGGCGCTGCGGGGGTGCAGGGGCACGCTGGACCGGTTCGGCCGGTGGCCTTGCGGTTTGCGGCAGAACCTGTTGCATCGCGACGCTTTGAGGAGGTCGCGATTTGTCGATGGAATAAGGCAGGAGCAGCGTTCCACCCACCACCAATGCCGAAAAGACGATTGCCACCGAAAGCTCGCGCATGTGTCCCGACCTAAAGAGCTTGAAAACGGCGAGAAAGTCGCCGAGTTCGTTCAGTCTGCAGTGACTGGCATTTCACTTGGGCCCGCCCCGTGCTTCTAAGGAAAGATAGCACAGGCAACCGGTGCACTGCAGGATTTCGATCCGGTGTTTGTCCGCTAATGGAATGGTCCGGCCGTGCTCCGGCCCCGCCTGCGAGCGAAGCTGGCAGGGGGCCAATGCACGGCCGGACCATACACTGGGTCATTTTCTTCAGATCACTCCCGGCGCTCGCGGCATGTCCGCTTCGCTCCGATCGCTACCGAATTTATGTTGAGCTGCGAACCGACGCGAGGTGCCACCACCGGACCCTCCGTGGCGTAGGGGGGACGAGGTCAGTCGCGGGGCGGCCGGTAGCGACGCACGACAACCGAACGATACACAAGCCTCCGTCGGCCCGCAAAATTTCGTCGCGGAAACGACGGGCTTCTTGTCGTCACGATTGAGTTTCCTCGCTTTGCCTTACCGGCGGAAATCCAGACGCCCTCCGGTCCACCGTCCATCGATTCTTTGATTGCTCACGATCAAACCGATCCAGGGGCGTGTGACCTTTGGATCAGTCAAATTGATATACTTTCCAACCAGCCTTGTTGTGCCTTCGCGCTGTGCGTCAATGAGCCCTCTGCGCGCTCCATTATCCCAGTCGAACAGGATATAGATACGGTCGTTCGCCGTTCTCACTTCGGCTTGACCCTGTTTCCATTTGTTCGCGGCATCTCCTGGAATCGTTGGGTCCGCGCCGCCATTCCACCGGCTGGACCAATTTCCTTCGATCGTGTCGTATTGGTTGCGCTCGCTTGGAGTCGCCCATGCGACTGCATTTTCATCGTCCGAGGTTCCCGCGAGCTTGGCGCCAGCGGCGAACTCCAGCACCTCCTGGTCGTTCGGATTGGGGACATCCATGACGCCAAATTGGTTTCGAGTTTGGCGGTCTTGATCAACGCTGCGTCGGTTTCCTGGGTCTTGCGGTTTCATTGGCGACCTCCAATTTGTTCCGTCGGTCTTTGCGCCCTCAAACCGGTTCAGACTTGGCATGTCGAACCACGGTTCGCGACCCGTTTCTTGCTCCCGTTTTTTGCAAAGCTCACGGCCTCATCGCGACCGTTGATCTCCTCCTCCTCCCGTGTAGCCCAATCTCAACCTGAATCACCGATGCGCTGCGGAGCAGCGTGCCGCTGCACTCCGTTTGTTAGCGTATGCGGGCATCATTTGGGGAACCCTGGTCTGGGTTTGCCCTACGATTGCCACCGACTACAAGCATTCAGATAGGAAAGGTTTCCACGTCGGGGGGTATAGCAATGATCCGCGCCACGGTAGTCCGTGCGCTTGTGTTGGCGGCGGCGTTTGCCGCGGCATTGACGCCGGTCACGTGCCTTGGCGAAGACAGCAATCAGTTGCCGACCAGGGCAACAAAGGAGTTGCCGCCCGAGCTGCTCTCGCTATTGCGACAAAAGAAGATGCCAAAACATTCACCGATCCTTGTGCGCATTTTCAAGGAAGAGGCGGAACTCGAAGTCTGGAAGCAGGACACCACCGGCCATTTCCAGCTCCTCAAGATCTTCCCGATCTGTCGGTGGTCGGGCGATCTTGGGCCGAAGTTGCATGAGGGCGACCGTCAGGCTCCAGAGGGGTTCTATACAGTTACGCCCGAGTTGATGAATCCCAATTCCAACTTCTATCTTGCGATCAACACCGGCTTCCCCAACAGCTTCGATAAAGCGAACAACCGCGACGGCAGCTTGCTCATGATCCACGGCGACTGCACGTCGAGCGGTTGCTATGCCATGACCGACGAACAGATCGGCGAGGTCTATTCGCTGGCGCGCGACTCACTCCTCGGCCGGCCGTCATTCCAGGTCCAGGCCTATCCGTTCCGCTTGACGCCGGCGAATCTGGCGCGGCATCGAACTCATCCGCAGTTGGCCTTCTGGAAGATGCTCAAGATCGGCAACGATCACTTCGAGGCGACGCATCTCGAACCCAAGGTGGATGTGTGTAATCGCCGCTATGTATTCGATGCGCAACCTCCGCCGAATTCGCCGGATCCTCTTGTGTTCAATCCCACCGGTAAATGCCCCGCCTTTGTCGTGAATCCGAAAATCGCGCGGCGGGCGCTGGAGAAACAACGCACCGACGAGCTCGAATACGCGCGATTGCTTGAAGACAACGTGCCAGCCGCCCCAATCTACAGCGGACTGGACGGCGGAATGAATGAGGTTTTCCTCGCACGGTTTCCGGTCAGAGTGACGCTTGCGAAAGTGCTGCCGTATGCATCTCACCTTCCGCAACTGCCACCGATCCCCTGGGTCGACAACGATGGTTCGTTGACGAGTAAATTGTTTGGCACCTTGTTCTGATCGACATGGGCGTTGCGGTACGCACGGGCGTGCCGATTGCCCCGCGCTACGTTCTGTCGGGCATAGTTAGTGTAAGCAGACTTTGACGTCGCATGGTGCCGCTGTCACCCGGATCAGCACGGTAGGAGACTGCTGCGCTGCGGGATTTCTATCCAGCCTATGTCCGCTAATGGAATGGTCCGACCGTGCTCCGGCCCCGCCAGCGAGCGAAGCTGGCAGGGGGCGCCAAAGCCAAGGAGCACGCCATGTCACACAAGCTCAATTCGCGCCGGGCCAACGCGCCCAATGGGGTTCGCCGGATATCTGCTTTGCATCCAATAGCGTCCGCATTTACGCAGCGTCGCGAACTGACGCTTTGTGCCATAACCGGTCGTAAGCAGCCGCAACAAATAGCGGCGTTATTCGATCGCCTCGTCGGCGCGGACGGGCAAGCGGCGGGATAGTGATACCGAGAGCTTCCTCGGCATGCTATTCATCGCCTGAGCCCGCTACTGGATCAAATTTGTCCGCACAGCCAAATACAAAACCAAACCACACGCTATAACAATCAATACTAACCAAATTGCAATTTTCCCCAACCTTGGCACATGTCCGTAAGGTTTATGTCCCATTTGTTTTTCTAAGTGCGGATGATCATCGTCCATAACTCTCTCCTATAAAACGCGAGATCATTCGATCACTTCGTCGGCCAGTGCAGGCGGCCGCCGCGCCGCCGAGGAGAGTGATGAAGTCGCGCCGCCTGATGTCGAACATGGAGCTTCCTCCTGGGCTTCTTCCCAGGGGATGAGGGAGTTGGTTCCCGCTCCTATGCTCCCATCCATACGATAGCACATCACGGTTACGCGGGCGAACGCTGCACTGCGGGATTGCAATCCAGCTTATGTCGCAGATGGGCCAGTCGCGTCTGATCGTTACCGCTCCGGCGGTCGCGGCATGTCCGCTTCGCTCCTCAAAGCGGACATGCGCTAGCTTGCCTCGATATGTCCGCTTGGTGCCAATCGCGTTCGAACGCGCCGCAGCAAAAAAGCACCGCTATTCGATGATTTCGTCGGCGGCGGCCGAGAAGGCCATCGGCACGTCGATGCCCAGCGCTCTGGCGGTCTTGAGGTTGAGGACAAACTCAAACTTGGCTGCCTGCATCACCGGCAGCTCGCCAGGCTTCTCGCCCCTGAGAACGCGCGCGACGTACACGCCTGCTTGGCGATAGGCATCGGTCACGCTCGCTCCATAGCTCGCCAGACCGCCGGCTTCGGCAAACTCCCGCCGGTAGTACATGGCCGGCATCTTTTGACGCGCGGCGAGCGAGACAAACTGTTGGACGCGGCCGCCGTAGAAGGCATCGGCGCCGAGCAACAGCGCGCCGACCCGTCGCTCGCTGAGCGAGTCGAACGCCTTGTCGATGTCGGGAGCGGTTGCGGCATGCACGACCTCCATCGTGAGCCCGAGAGCGCGCGCGGCCTCCGCTGCGTCGGCCGAGCAGCGCGGCGTTTCCGGATTGTTGGGATTGACCATCAGTCCGAACGTCTTCGCGCCCGGCACGAGGTCCCGCAGCAGACTGAGCGCTTTGGTTCCCAGCTCCTCGGAGAAGAAGGTGATGCCGGTGACGTTGTCGCCAGGCTGGCGCAGGTTCGTGACGAGGCCCATTTTCACCGGATCGGCGCCGGTGTTGAACACCACCGGGATGGTCGTGGTGGCGTTCTTGGCCGCCAAGTTGGATGGTGGACCGCCCACAGCCGCGATGACGTTGACCTTGCGACGCACCAAGTCCGCTGCCAGTTCAGGCAGACGATCGACCTTGCCCTCGGCCCAGCGATATTCGATCGCGACGTTTTGGCCGACCACGTAGCCGCCCTCCTTGAGACCCTGCTGGAACGCGGCCAGTTGTGCCTCGAACGGCGCGGCCGTTCCGCTGTGCAAAAAGCCGATCACCGGCATCGCCGCCTGCTGCGCGCGCCCCGCGATCGGCCAAGCCACGGCTGCGGCACCGAGCAGCGATATGAACGCGCGTCGCCTCATGGGGCGCCCCTCCTCAGGCTTAGGGCCGCACATTACCACACCGTTGCGCAAGAACGCCGCTGTGCATCTGTCGCAGATGCGTCAAACCCAGTAACGCTCTGTACCAGCATATGTTGTCCGGGTTGCCCCCCGATAGCGGACATTCAGCGACAGGCTACGAATAGTGTCCTTTACGTCGTAGAAATTAGAAGTGGGACCTGAGTTGAAGTTGGGATAATCGCCGATGGACCGGAAAACATATCTTGTGGTGGCTGGGGTCATCTTCACCTTGGTGGCACTGTTCCACCTGGTGCGGATTTATATGGAGTGGCCAGTCATCATCGGGGATTGGTCAGTGCCGAAATGGGTGAGTTGGGTCGCCCTCATCGTTGCTGGTTTCCTTGCTATTGTCGGGTTTAGGTTCACGGCGGATGAAAACGAGTAGGGCCACCTATCTTCCCCATCCCAGTAGAGCCGTCAGCCCCACCATTGGCTTCGACGAACAAATCTCTGGCGGAGATGAACAAATCCCGGGACGTGGTCAGACCTACTTAAGCGATATCAGCCTGAAGGTGATCTGGGAGAAGCAAAGAACAAGCACCTTCTCCCACCACCGCAGAGTGAAGAGGCTGAATTCGATCCGCTCTGCTAACTAGAGGCCCCGGTCAGAAGTGGTAGCCGGGGCCTCTTCATCCAGATGAATGTCATGACCTCCAGCGACAGTCTTTTGCTGCTCCTACGCCGCCTGGACCAGCTTGAGCGAAAGCTCGACTGCATGCTGGAAGAGCTACAGACCCCCACAGCCATCGGCTATTCGGCACGCCGGGGCAATCGCCCAAGGAAGGACTGAGGCCACCGGCCTGGGCCTCTGGCCCAACGATCAGAACAAACAACTTGGGAGCTTGGTCTGAACATGAGGGATAGGTTCCTGTCTTGGCTTGGCTGGCTGCTAATGGCTCCATTCATCATTGGGCCTATTGTGGAGCTAGGGTTAGGTCCTTAGCGATGGCGCATGGCATCAGAATGCCTTTTGGATATTCGTTCTATCGGCTATGGGCTGGCTGTGGGTATGATGACGGCTTACTTGGCCGCCCGTCTGAATGCACGTCAGGTCTCGACCGGTTCTCGTATTCGAGCGGCTACTTCCAGGCTCGCGCATGTCGTGCAGGGACGCAGGAAGACCTTCGGCGGCGCTACACTCGGCCGTCAACGCAGCGGACCCGTCAACCACACGGTGGCAGCTCTCGGCTGATCATCATTTAAGCGCCGCACCGCCAAGCAGCGTGATGAAATAGCGGCGACCGATGTGGATTGCCATGTGACCCTCCCGTGGGAGGTCATGCCCAATGGAGGGACGTTACCACGCTTTGATCGCGCAGTCTGTGGCTACTTCACGCTCGGGACGACCGAAATCTAGGGCCAATTCGTAAGTCTATCGAATGCTTCGGAATGACCGCTTGGGGTCATTTGCGAGCCCTAACCTGACTCATGCAGTGCGGCAACCGGCAGTTCAGGGGCTGCGTCTATGGCTTGCTGGCAAGCACGATGTTGTACCCATTGCCGAAGACGAAAACCTTCGACGTACGCCAAATAATGCGTTCCAGGTCCACCATGGTGCGCATGCGCAGCCGGAACTTCCACAGCAGTAAGTGTTGAATGAAGTTGAACGTTAGGCCCCATGCCCAGAAGGGCAATTGCCGGTAACGGATCGGGTGGAAGCCAAGACGGCGCAGCTTGAAGACGAGCAGATTGGCGCCAAGGAAATTGTAGCGCCAATTCTCGAAGAAGGCGGTGACGCTGCGATAGTCATGCTCTCGACGGCAGGCGTCCAGGGATCCCGGTGAACGAATGAGCAGCCGCCCTCCAGGTTTGAGCGATCGCCAGCAGCGCACCAACCAGGCGTCCAGGTCCTTGGTGTAGCCGATCGACTCGAACGCGTAGATCGCGTCGAAATACTCGTCCGCCAGTTCGAGGCGATCGAAGTCGGAAACAACGACTTGGACACGACCATTGAATTTCTCGAATTTGCGCCGGCAAATATCCGCCTGCACAGTTGAATTTGTCACGCACACGATTTCGACGTTGCACTGGCTCGCAAGGTAGTAAGCGGCGGCGCCGGATCCGCAACCGAGGTCCAAGAAGCGCATCCCGTGTTGCACCGGCTTGAGAAGAACATAGTCAGCTTCGTGGGGGCTCGTGAAGATCGCGCGCGGAAAAACGCACGTGCTGTAATTGTCGTTTTCGCTGCGATAGGACCCAAACACGTCGTCGTATGTACGGTTCTCATCATCGTGCTTTAGGAAGTCGTCGGTCCTCGGCGTCCACTCGACAAGTTGTCGCTGTTCGAATTCGTTCAGCGTATGACCGATATGGGTTGCATCCTTCGGATAGATGACGAGGAGATACAGGATGTAATGAAACAGATTATATGCCGCGAACAACCCGAGGACGATCGCCGCTATGACTAGAAATGTCGAAACATCACCCACGGGTCGTTCCTGCGATTGTGTTGAGCCGCGGCTTCTGAAAGTTCCCTGCCATTGGGGCGCGTGTCCGGACTGTCCAGAATTGTGGGGGGTAGAAAGCGTCTCTTGAAGATTGGGTCAGCCATCGCCAGCAGTAGACACCGTCAAAGCCAAGACACAGCGCTGAATAAACGGTGCAACGAAGACGACGACCGGCAACATGGTCAAAAAAGCTATCCCCCAAGAGAATAACCATTCCTCCACAAATCGCATATTGAAATTAGTCAACTGGTGAGTTGCGATCGCGGTTGCGACGCCCGTCGTGATTGCCGCCTGAATAATACCGTAGACAAGCGGAGCATATTGCTGCGGAAGTCGTGCCATGAGGGTCCTGGCTTTGAATGAGCCACGGATCCAATGTAGCCGTGGTCCGCTTACCCTCCAAGCTTTTGCCGGTCAAAGGCATGGTAGGACTGTGCCGCCGGACGTCCGGCAGATCACCGGTATTTCGGGAGCAGGGAACCATCCTCGACCGAGACGGTCGAACCCGCATGTCCATGCATTTACGCTTCGCTCCGAGAGCGCACGCAAACTCAATCGGAGGGTGCCTGTCGCGAAGTGCCATTAACGGACATCGCAAACACTTTGGGAGGCCCCGCGGAGCGCGACAAACCGGAGACGCTCCGGGACCACGGGACTATCAGTTGACTCGGCTGCCTCGCGTCAGCTCCGCGACTTTTCTGATATGCGCGACCGCGGCGTTTGCTCCGGCCGTCTTGGTCAGCAGGTCCAACGTTGCATCATCGTCATCACCGACCGGCGCCAGCGCCTGATCCATATAGGCCCGCGCGTGGGGATCGCAGGCGATGGAAATCTTCAAAGCGAGCAGCCGCGCGATCACGCCGGCCAAAATGACATGCTTGTAGAGCGTCTCCCACACAAAGCGCGGCCAAAAGACCCAGACTCGTTCGCGCGGCAGGCCGGGCCGGCGTTCCGAGGGATTTTTCAAACGGAGAACACCGCTCTGGAGCGGATGGACGTTTTCGAGACGTACCATAGTCGCGAACGAGACCAACACCTTGAGGAGGCTGCCCGTCGGCACGCCTGTCGCTGCCGCGCGACGCATGAGCGTCTTCATGTGCTCCGGCGTGTAATACAGCGACCAGGCTTGGCGGTAGATCGCCTCCCACTCAGCCTTGCTCATGTTGGCGTGGGCAGTGCAGACATGCTCCACGTCATATGCATTGAGGTCCGGTTCCATCGCAACGTCCTTGCGCCAAAGAATCTGATGATCCTCCGAACCGGGTAGCGGCGTCAGGCAGAAAAACTCGATAACGTCGAGCGGGAGTTCCCTCTGTATGATCGCGATATCACGCCTGATGCTGTCGGGTGTATCGCCTGGGAAGCCCAGGATGTAGCCGGCAAGCGTGATAATGCCCTGCGCCTTCCAGGCGAGCAGCATCTTGCGATATTCGGTGATCTTGTTCTGGCGCTTCTTCGCTGCGTTGAGATTGTCCGGGTTGATATTTTCCAATCCAATGAACACTCGCGTAACGCCGGCCCGCTTCGCCTTGGCAATGAAGTTTTCGATCTTGTGGCAAAGGGTATCGACCTGGATCATCAGGCCGAGCGGAATCCCATCCTTCTCCCTGAGCTCAATCAAGCGGTCGAAGATCGCCTCCCACCCCTGGTTGCGCGCGAAGTTGTCGTCGGTAATGAAGAATTTGTGGATCCCCTGCGCCCAGTTGAGACGCACGAGATGTTCCACGTCGTCGGCCGAGCGGTAGCGCGACTTGCGGCCCTGCACGTTGATGATCGTGCAGAACGAACACTGGTACGGACAGCCACGGCCCGCGTCGAAACTCGCGCTCAGACCGAGGGTGCGTGCCACGTAGCGCCGCGGGAGAAACGGCACCGGCGTGCCCTCGATCCCGGGCAGGTCTTTCATGGAACCGTACAAAGGGGCAAGCCGCCCGTCGGCGGCATCCCGCAACACCGTGTCGAGCCGGTCTTCGGCTTCGCCGGCAAACATGGCAATGCCCATGTCGCGGCAAGCGTTGAGATCGACCGCATGGCCATCAAGCATCGAGAGGCATCCCGACACATGGAAGCCGCCCATGGCAACCTGGATCCCGGCGTCGCGCAACGGTCGTGCAATATCGAGAGCGCGGGGGTATTGGTTCGACTGGACGCCGACGAGTCCGACGAGCCCGAAATTACCATGCGATCGGAAGCGGGCGACGAGCGCCGGCACGTCGATGCGCGTGTTGGTTTCGTCGATCGCCTCGATGTCGATGGCGACATCCGGTCCGAGCACGAGCCGCTCGGCACAATCTGCTGCAATTGCGTAGACGGCGGCAAGCGAGTTCGACGGGATCATCGCCCGCCACCAGCGAATGACGTATCCGTCGTCATCGTAGTGCGATGGCTTGATCAGAACGAGTTGAAAGCGCCGCCTCATGGTCGAACATTCGAGCACAATCGATCTCCGAGGTCGACGCAACACAACGTCGCGCGGCAGCCGTCGACGACATACGGGCGGAGGCCCACGTGGGCGACCATGAGGCAACAGGGGCTCCGAGTCAAAACGCGGCCGTGCGACGAGCAAGCGTGAGGGCAATCATTCCTTACGCCGCCAGCGCTCCATCTCGGCGATGATCGCTTCGAGCTTTGCATCGTTTTGCATCGTTTTCACGGTCGAGACCCGCGTTGTATTTGGGCAACACGTTTTGGAAAAGTGATTACCCGCAGATTTCTTGTCTTGCACGAAGCGACTGTAAGCCGACAATCGATCCTATCGTCTGCTGTGCGGCGTGCCTTACGGTGGGACCGAACGGGGGGAGGGGAGTCGTGAGACCGCGGCAGTTTGCGCTGGTGCTGTTGTGCGGAACCGTCACCCTCGCCGGTTGGTGCGCGGCTAGGATCGGCGGCTTCGATTGGCTCGAGAATCCCGCAACGCCGATCTGGAACCGCGGGGCGACACGCGACGCAACGACTTCGAGCGCTGACGCCGAGCGCGTCGGCGCGTCGCT
>WNFZ01003107.1_pt1 | contig 15611 bp, 16 predicted proteins | sample 5400081 | NCBI WGS metagenome assembly WNFZ01 (sample SAMN13153365, study PRJNA577476) | soil metagenome | isolation source: 80 cm soil or saprolite under grassland replicate 1 | place: USA:California | collected 2016-06-15 | reverse complement strand
GGTTCAACGCCACCTGGCCACCCGGCGCCCCCTCCGATCCGCATGTGGCCTGGGCCCGGGATGGGTGGGAGCGGATCCGGCCCTTCTCGACCGGCGGGAACTACGTCAACTTCCAGCTGGCCGAGGATGACAGCACCCGAACCGCCGCCGCCTACGGGAACAACTACCAGCGCCTCCAACGGGCCAAGGCCAGCTACGACCCCGACAACCTCTTCCGCGTCAACCGCAACATCCCCCCGGCGGCCTGACGGCCAGTCCACCAGCGCGAACACGACCCGAGGCGGGAAGAGGAGTCAGCTCCACGCAAGAGAGTCCAGATCCCTACTTTCGGCTAGCTCACAATGCCAACGGGGTCGAGACCCGGCCAAGGTCAGCATCAACTCCAACCGGCCAGCAGGAGCGAAACGATCACTTAGCCCCGCTCATGAGCCGTGACCAGCACAACGGCCCGCCGACAGCCCCAGCCGTCACCCGGCGTCCCCGTCCGTTGCGCTCCGTCCCGCGCGGCTTGGCGTCGGGCGGAGGGAAAGTGGAGGGAACCGGCCCGCCCGACCAGGGTCGGCGCCCTGCGTCGCGGCCAACGTAGGAACTCCAGGCCGACGAATATCGCTGAATTCGTACGGGCTATCGGTCAGTGGAGGCGGACCGATACGCATACGAACCCAGCCGCCCCGGGTCCGAGCTTGTGGGTGACCACCCATGCCTGGGGCTACCGGGATTGAGCGGCAAGAGTCGCCTGCATCTGTTCGAATCCCGGGAGCTGCACGAGAGCAAGAGGAGTCGAACACCGCCTGGTGTTGATGGAGATCTTCGCCGGGTGGTGGGGCCAGGGAGCGACACAGGTACGCGTCCGGTGTGATGGCAACGGGCTCATCGGTAGAGTAGCGCGGTCACGGATCGTTGATGGGCGGAGCTGTGCTGATGGCGGTGGATGCTGCGCTTGTTGATCGGGCGGGTGAGCTGAAGCGGGAACTGGTGGCGTTCTCCCGGCAGCCGCGCTACGACCGGGCGTTTCGCGAGGTGTTGGCCCGGCACGGCGACGGCTCCGAGGTGTTGGACGAGCACCGGTTGATGATGCTGTGGGACTACTTCGTGCTGGAGCATCGGCTGCGCAACGGCCGGACCATCGTTGAGCAGTTCGTCGATGCACACGCTGAGCTTTCTCCGCAGGAGCGGGAGATGCTGCTCGGCTGGCGTGATGTGGTGCAAGGGCCGTTCGAGGTGCAACGCCGCGACGGGCCGGCCCTGATCGTGGTCAACCTCGTGGACGATCTGACGTACCGGGTGCGGTCCAACATGGGCACGTCGGTGTTCCGGCAGATGCCGCGCCGATCGTTTTTGATCACACGGCTGGTACCGGTCGGTGAGGAATGGATGTTGAGCGGGCCGACGAGCGTGCTGCGGCCGGCTGAACGGGACGTCGCCTACCGCCTGGCGTACGAGATGTCGATGCGTGCACCGGAGGCGGTGTACCGCAATCCGGAGAAGTTGGCCAGGGCGTGGGAGATCCAGCGGGCGGATCGGCAGCGGTTCATCGGGTTCTTCGGCACCGACCTCGTGGTCGTGCCCGGTGATCAGGTGCAGGAGCGGCTGCATGAGTTCCACGAGTTTTGTCGCGATGAGGTGCTGCGTACGACACCGGGGGGGGCGCGTAGCGGCGGTGGGGCCGCTACGCCGGTCGTGGAGTTGCCGCTGGATCTCGTTGCGTCCGAGACGGTGGCGTTGATCTACGACGAGGAGGACGGGCTGGGCTTCTACGCGGAGTTCGGTCTGGTCGAGGCGGCCTTCGCCGACCCGGATCTGGTGCGGCGCCGTCGGTATCGGGAACACGTGCTGTCGTACCTGCACGATGACAGCGTCGAGCCGATGGTGCTGCGTCGGCTGGCCGACCGGGACCCGGACAAGGCCAGTGTGCTGTTCCGCAGGCTGCTGAAGCGACCGCGGTTCGACTGGGCCCGCGACGGTGAGGAGTTGCTACGGACGGCCAAGGCCGCCTATTTCGCGAGGGTGCCTCGACCCCGGGTAAGCCCGGTCAGTGAGCGGCTTGCCGCCTACGCCGGCCGACGGTGAGATTCGGCTCAGCTCGGCCAGGTCCAGTCCGGGCGCGGTCGGGCCGGGAACGGCTGTCGACCGAGGTAGTGGCGATACGCGGCGTGAATCCAGGCCGTAACCGTGTCCGGCGGAAACGCCAGGTCGGCGAGGGCTACCTCGCCGGTGCCGTTCGACCCCTTGCAGATCGCGACCAGGCCGCGGGCCTCGTTGGTGTAGTCGAAGCCGGTGACCGTGACTGGCGCGCCGAGCAGCGTCGCTGCGGCGGGTAGCCGGGTCTCTTCTTCGATGACGGTGAGGAAGGCGGTGTACTGCTCGTCGTCGCCGTAGGCGTCGACGAGGATGGTTTCGACCACGCTGTCGAGGTCGCTGCGCTGCCTCATGGTGGACGAGTATAGCCGTGCCTTGTCGCAGTCGTGATCCTGATGGAAGGGGAACCGTGTCTGACGATGATGTGGCGGTGCTGGTGGACCGGCTGCGCTGGGATCGGCGGCGTAACCCCTACCGGGGTCGCCGCGAGTACTCGCAGACTGTCCGGACCCTGGCCGAGGCATGCGAGCGGCTGATCGCGTCGGGCCAGCCGAGACAGGCCGTTCCGGTGCTGCGCAAGGCGGTCGACCGGATCACCAGCGCCCTGATGTACATGGACGACTCGTCGGGGATCGCCGGCGACGACCTGTACGACATCATGGGTCTGTACGCGCGGGCGTGCGCGGCGGCGCCGCCGAACCCGACAGGTCTTGCCGGATGGCTGGTCAAGCTCCAATGCGACGGCCCTGGCTGGCCGCGTATCGTGCTACGCGACTTGGCCCCGGCGCTGGGCGAGCGCGGCATCGCAGAGGTCGAGCGACTCGTCGCACTACGGGCACAGACCGTGGACCCGCAGTCGTGGACCGGCTCCTTTGCGGTGCGCGACTTGCGGGAACAGTTGGGGGAGATGTCCGGTGACGTCGACCGCTACGTTGCCGTGTTGGCCGAGCATCCGACCAGTGCGGTGCAGTACGAACGAATCAGCCTCGCACTGCTTGAGGCCGGCCGCCGGCAGGAGGCGATTGAGTGGGCGCGACGCGCACTGGCCGACAGGCCCGGCTGGCCGCACACCGACCGGCTACGTGATGCGCTGGTCGACATGCTCCTCGACGAAGGCGATACCGAAGCCGCCATGGTAGTGCGACGAACCGAGTTCGAACGGCACCCCAGCGGACCTGCTCCGTTCGCCCGCAGGGTGCGCAAACTCGGACGTGGCCTCTGAGCTGCCAGTTCGCTCGACCATCGCGCGGTAGGGTGACGCCTCCGCTGACCCTGTTTCGGAGGCTACCTCCGTGCTGTTGAAGCTCGCCTACCTGACACTCTGCCGCTCCATCCAGCTGCTCGTCCTGCTGGCCCGCGGCGACACCGCCAAGAACCTGGAGATCCTGGTGCTGCGCCACCAGCTGGCCGTGCTGCGCCGCCAAGTCGCACGCCCCAAGCTCCAACCCGCCGACCGCGCCCTGCTCGCCGCGCTCAGCCGGGCACTGCCCCGCGCCCGCTGGCCCTGCTTGTTCGTCAAACCCGACACGCTGCTGGGCTGGCACCGGCGGCTGGTCGCCGGCGCCTGGACCTACCCCGCACCCCCGCACCGGGCGACGCCACTGGACCAGGAGCTGCAGCAGCTGATCATCCGCCTGGCCACCGAGAACCCTCGCTGGGGGCTATCAACGCATCCGGGGTGAGCTGCTCCGGCTTGGCCTGCCCGTCTCGGCAACCGCAATCCGCACCACGCTGCACCGCCACGGGCTCGACCCGACGCCGCGGCCAACGGCCACCACCTGGCGGGCGTTCCTGCACCGGCAGGCCGCCGGGATCCTCGCCTGCGACTTCTTCACCGTCGACACCGTGCGGTGCGACGCAGCGGCCCAAGCGCGAAGGTTATCCCTGACACGACTCAGGAGGAGCCGCTATGAGCACGACGGAGGTTCGCAGTTTGCCCATGGCCCCGGAGCACCACGGTGCGTTCGGGCAGGACGCGTTCGGTCGCGGCGCGGAAAAGGTGGCCCGCTTCTTCGGCACGCCGCAATACATCGTCGGCCAGACGATCGCCGTGGTGGCCTGGATTGCGGTCAACTCGGTGGCGCTCACCTACCACTGGGATCCCTATCCGTTCATCCTGCTCAACCTCGCGTTCTCGACCCAGGCCGCCTACGCGGCGCCGCTGATCTTGCTCGCACAGACCCGGCAGGCCGATCGTGACAAGGACCGCGAGCTCCTCGTTGAGCGCCAACGCGAGGAGATGGAGCGCAGGGACGAGCAGAGCGTCGCTGCGATCAAGACCGAAACCGACAGGCTGACGCGTCTGCTCGAGGCAAACACCGACCTGACCCGTCAGGACAAGGACCTTACGGAGCAGGTCGCCGATCTAACGAAGCAGATTCACGCGCTGCTCACCGCGCGCTGATCGCGGAGAGCCGGTGTACGGGTCGCGCGGCCGCGCCTCCTTCGCGTCTGCTGCGCCGTTCGGCACGACGTCCGAGGAGCCTCATCGGCGGCCTCCCTCCGTACAAGAGCCCCTCCGTCAACGATCCCACCGACCAGGGCCAACCACGAAATCCCCTGGTGCGACGCAGCGGCCCGAGGATCATCCCGACACAACCAAAAAAGAAGCTCACTGGTTCCAATGAGTGTCCGTGATGCTCCAAAGGTCCTGACCTTGGCGGGGCCTGCCCATAGTAGGGCAGCGGTACTTCGTGGCCTGCTCACGGACGGGGTTCCCGCGCGGCCAGGATCGGAGGTGGTGGTGTGGCGGGCCGCATGCCCGACTCGTGTGCGGGCGGCCGGGCCAGTTCCTGGTGTCCTTATCGGAGGGGTGTAGGTCATTGCTGTCCTCGAACCGGCCCTTCCACACTGGCCGCATGGGCGCGGCACAGGTGGTGATCGTGGTCTACGACGGGGTCCAGTTGCTGGACGTCGCGGGACCGCTGGAGGTGTTCGACGGCGCGCAGCGGGCGCTGGGGGGTCGCTACCGGGTGCGGGTGGCCTCGGTCGGTGGGCGCGACGTCACCACCTCCGCGGGTGTGCGGCTCGGGGTCGAGCTCGACCTCGCCCAGGCGGTCGATGATCTGGACACCGTGCTGGTGGCGGGTGGTTGGGGCTATGCCGAGGCCGTGGGTAACCCGCAGGTGGTCGGCCAGGTTCGGCGGTTGGCCGCGCGGGCCCGCCGGGTCGTCTCGGTGTGCACCGGCGCGTTCGTGCTGGCCGAGGCGGGGCTGCTGGATGGGCGACGGGCCACGACGCACTGGGCGTACTGTGCCGCGCTCGCGGAGGCGTACCCCGCCGTGCAGGTGGAGCCGGACGCGATCTTCGTCCGCGACGCCAGGGTCGTCACGGCGGCTGGGGTGACCGCCGGGGTCGATTTGGCGCTGTCGCTGGTCGAGGAGGACCACGGAGCGGACCTGGCCCGTCAGGTCGCCAAGTGGCTGGTGGTCTTCCTGCAGCGACCGGGCGGACAGTCGCAGTTCAGCACGTGGTCGCGGGCCCGCCCGCCAGCAGGTGACGCGCTGCGCCGACTGGTCGGCGAAATCGCCGCCGATCCAGCGGCCGACCTGTCGATCTCGGCGATGGCCGAGCGGCTGTCGATCAGTCCCAGGCACGTCAGCCGCGTGTTCGCGCGTGAGCTGGGGGTGAGCCCGGGACGATACGTGGAGCGGGCTCGCGTTGAGGCCGCACGGATGCTGCTAGAGAACGGCCGGGACGGCGTGGAGGCCGTCGCCCGGCGGTGCGGGTTCGGGACCGCCGAGACCATGCGCCGCGCCTTCATCCGGGAGCTCGGGGTCCCGCCCAGCGCCTATCGCGATCGTTTTGCCAGTACCGCCACCGACTGACGATGGAGACCGCCTTGGACGCCGCCTTCGTACTGTACGACCAGATGACTGCTCTGGATCTCGTGGGTCCGTATGAGGTGCTGAGCAGCCACCCGCGGGTGACGCCGCACTTCGTGGCGGGCCGGGTCGGCAGCGTCCGCTGCGACAATGGCCTCACGCTCTGCGCCGAGGTTGCCTTCGACGAGGCGCCCGACCCCGACCTCGTCATCGTGCCGGGCAGTTCGCGCTGGCGCAGCGCCCTCGACGACCGCGAGCTGGTCGGTTGGCTGGCCGCCGTGTACCCGGCGGCCACCTGGACCACGTCCGTCTGTACCGGGTCCACGCTGCTGGCCAAGGCCAGCATCCTGGCCGGGCGGCGGGCGACCTCGCACTGGGCGGTCCGCGACGCCCTTGCCGGGTACGGCGCCGTGGTCAGCACCGAGCGTGTGGTCATCGACGGTGACGTGATCACCTGTGCTGGGGTCTCGGCCGGCATCGACATGGCCTTGGCGCTCGCCGCCGCCGTGTGGGGCGAGGCGGGCGCCGAGGCGATCCAACTCGCCCTCGAGTACGACCCCCAACCCCCGTTCGACAGCGGCGCGCCGGAGAAGGCGCGGCCCGAGATCGTCGCGGCCGTGCGAGCCGCACTCGGCGCTGCATGATGCCCGCCAAGCAAGCGAGAACGACGATGGGGGCGATCAGCCAGCAGGCACTGGGCGGCCCTGAGGTGCTCACCGAGGTGGAGGTGGACCGCCCCCAGCCCGGCCCTGTGCAGGTGCTGGTCCGCGTGCATGCCGCTGGGGTCAACCCGGCGGACTGGCAGGCGCGGGCCAACGGCTGGGGTGGGGCCGTGCCGCGGATCCTGGGCTTTGATGTCTCTGGCGTGGTGGAAGCGGTGGGGTTGGGGGTGACGCTGTACCGGCCTGGTGACGAGGTGTTCGGGATGCCGGACTTCCCGAGCCTGCCGGGCTGCTACGCGGAGTATGTGACCGCCCCGCCGCGGCACCTGGTCCGCAAGCCGGCCGGCGTCGACCACGTGCAGGCGGCCGCGCTCCCGCAGGCCGGGCTGACTGCCTGGCAGGCGCTGGTAGACATCGCCGAGGTGCAACCGGGGCAGCGGGTGCTGATCCACGCCGCAGCCGGCGGGGTCGGCCATTTGGCCGTCCAGATCGCCAAGCACCTGGGCGCGCACGTCGTCGGCACGGCCCGAGCGCCCAAGCACGACTTCCTCCGCGCGGTGGGCGCTGACGAGGTCATCGACTACACGCACGAGGACTTCGCCGAAGAGCTCGACGGCCTCGACGCCGTGGTCGACACCGTCGGCGGGGACTACGGGCCACGGTCACTGCGAACGCTGCGCCGGGGCGGGACGCTTGTGTCACTGGTGTCCACGGTTGACGACGATTTACGCCGGCAGGCCGCCGAGCGGGACATCTGGACGGGCTTCACCCTTACCGAGCCCGACCACGCCGGGATGCAGGCGATCGCCGATCTGGTGGATGCGGGCAAGCTGCGCGCCGAGATCGCCACGATTCTGCCGCTGGCGCAGGCGGCCAGAGCGCACCAGCTCGGTGAGACCGGCCACACGACCGGAACCTCCGCGTCCTCGACCAGTAGCGGGCAGCCGCACCTGGTGAGTTTGGCGTCGTGAGCCCCTTGTGGGGGCGTGGCGACGCCGCCATCAACCACGCGCCCACTGGTACCACCGACGAGCCCAACTCACATGATCCAGGTCACCAAGCACCGCTGCCCTCATGGGCAAGGTGTTCACCTCCGCCTGGAGGTCCGCTCCCCTTGGCATACTGCCCACGTTCGTCACTGCCGGCAGCCGTTTTGGCCTGGTTGGCTGCTCGTCTGGCCCACCTGGTGCCAGCCCGTCCGCCCGGCACCGGCGGCACCCCGCCACTGTCGCTGGAGGTCCGCCTGCACGCGGCTGCCGCGGTGCTGCTGGACGGGCTGTCGTATCGGCGCGCCGGCCGGGCGGTCGGGATCTCCAAGACCGAGGTCGGTGACAGCCTGGACCTGCTGCTTGGCCCGCTAGGCGACCTCGGGCTCTCAGTCGATCGCCCATCTGGCCAACGCCTGGGCGCTGCGGCGCTGGCGCGGGCTGCTGTACCGCGTCCGGGACGTCTACCGGGCCGCCGGGGCGCTGGTCTGCCTTGGTCGTTGGCTGCACCGGGTTGCCGCATGACAAGACCATCACGGACACCCTCAATAAGTAAGCGACCGGTGGCAGGTGCACTAGGCCACAGCGGCTGGTGGTCTACGCCCACCGCCGCGTCCAGGTTGTGCAGCTGTTCGCAAGGGGGAGCGGGTTGGCTTGAACTCAAAATGCGGTTGGATCTGTTGTCGGCGTGCTGATCAGGCCTCTGCTGCCGTCAACCGTCAGCTGCTGTCCGGTGGTGATCAGGCTTGTCGCATTCGCCACGCCCACGACGGCCGGGATGCCGTACTCGCGCGCGACGACCGCGCCGTGGGAGTTGGCACCGCCCATCTCCATGACCAGCCCGCCGGCAGTGAGGAACAGCGGGGTCCACCCGGGGTCGGTGGAGGGCGCGACCAGGATCTCGCCGGGCTGGAGGTGCGCGCCGGTCGGGTCGAGCACGACCCGCGCATGACCGGTGACTGTTCCCGCGGAGGCGGCGGTGCCCACGAGCCCGCCATCAGTGAATGTCATGGGCGGCCTGCCGGCTTCCGGCTCGGTGCCGTCGCTGAGCAGCACGCGCGGGATGTGTCCGCGCCGCAGCTCACGCTCGTACGTTTGACGGCGGTGGGTCACGACGGCACGGAGGTCTTGGCCGTGGAGCCCAGCGGCGGCCTCACCCAGGTCCAGGAAGAACACATCTTCGGCGGCGGCGAGCCTACCCGTCGCCGCCAATTGCGCCCCGACGGCCGCCAGCTGATGGCGGACCTGGGCGAGGACGAGCACGATGAAATACTTGGGGAGTTCGCGTACTCCGGCGAGTTGCCGTACCCGGTTCAGCGCGAAGCCCACGGCCCGGCCCCGCACCCGGCCGCGTCGACGGGCGCGCGCGGTCAGCGTGGCTACCATCGCCTCTGCTTGGGCGGCGCCCCGGGCGAACAGCAGGTCCGGAGCCCGGTCCGGGTCCTCTAGCCGCAGGTAGTTGGCGAGCACGCCAATGATATGGGTCGGGTCTTCGGCCCACCGAGGCAGGCCGACGTCGATCTCGGCGACGGCGCGGTGGCCATAGCGGTCGAGGAAGGCCTCCAGGCCACGTTGCACCACTGGCGGCAGCGTCTGTGTTCGGTAGCGGCCGGCCAGCTCAGCCGCGGGTGTGCGCCGGATCACGTTGGCCGCGTCAGCGTCGGCGCGGATCCGGGTGGCCAGGCGCCACAGATCCAGGTCCATCTCGGTCGTCACGTTGTGGGGCAGGCCCCGCAGCACCGTTGCAAGCTCACCCGACCGGGCGTCGGCGCCCAGTAGCCTGCCAGCCAGGCCCAGCATCGCAAACCCGGCCGCTGCCGCCGGCAGTACCCGCGGGACGAGTGACGTTATGGTGTCGCTGAGGATCCTCACGGCAAAGTCCAGCCGCTGCGCGGCGGGTGCCGAATCCGGCAGGGTCATGCGCCGCTCCAGCTCCACTTCGATGCGCTCAAGCCGGCGCCGGGCGGCCGGCGGGCGGGCCAGCGCCTGCCCGGCCACGAGCGGTACCCCATAGCGCACCGCGAGGCGCCCGACGCGGCCGACGAACGGCCACCAGGACCGGTGCATCACCGACAGTCGAGCATCGTCGAACAGGCTGCGCAGCACCGCGGCCGAGCGCGCCTCCATCACGTCCAGGACTCGCGGAAACAGGGCCCGCCCGACGGCGCTGCGCATGATCGGCGTGATGTCAACAAAGACGCGGCCGGCGGCGTCGCGGATTGCCGGCGGCCCGGCCACCGCGTCGATCGAGCGGACCCCGAACAGGCGCACGACCGAGGCGCCGATCACCCGGATGGCTGACAGGCCCATCGGCGTAAGCGGCCGGTGCAACCCCTGAGCAAGGCTGAAGCAGAAGTAGACCCGGAGGTCGGAGTCGTCGAGCCCAGCAGCCGGCAGCGGGAATAGCGTGGTGATCGGCCGAGCCTGGGTCAGCCAGAGGCTGCCGGCCGGATCGATGGCCCACTCGATGTCCTGCGGCTCCCCATAGTGGGCCTCCACTTGTGTGCCGAGTACGGCCAGCGCCCGGATCTGCTCGTCGGTCAGGCAGAAGGTGTCGGAGGCTGGCTGGACAGACGGGTCGATGCCGCCCCCTTGGCGTGCCTGGATCACCAAACGCTTGTCGCCCAGGCGCCGTTCGAGCACCGCACCGGATGCCAGGTCGACGACGAAATGGTCGGGGTTGACGGCACCGGAGACCACGGCTTCGCCAAGCCCCGGCGTCGCGTCGATGACCGCCTGTCGGCGCCGGCCGGTCACCGGGTTGGCGGTGAACATGACACCGGCCACGGCCGCCTCCACCAAGTGCTGGATGACCACCGCCAGGCGCGCCGTGGCGTGGTTGATACCGTTGGTCACTCGGTACACCACGGCCCGGTCCGTCCACAGCGACGCCCAGCACCGGTGGACGGCATCGAGGACGGCCTCGACACCCACGATGTTCAGATAGGTGTCCTGCTGGCCGGCGAAGCTGGCGAACGGTAGGTCCTCCGCTGTGGCGGAGGACCGCACCACCACCGGCACCCCGTCACCGAGGTCCAGGTACGCCGCCGCGACCGCGTCGGCGACCAGGGCGGGCATGACTGTGGCCAGGATCCGCTCGCGCGCCTGGCGCGCCAGACCCGCCAACGCGCCGGTGTCTCCTGCCGGAGTGGCGGCGAGCCGATCCAGGATCTCGGCGAGCTCTGCGGCAGTGGCCACGTCCCGATAGGCCTCGGTAGTCACGCAGAACCCGGCGGGGACCGGCAGTCCCGCAGCGATGAGCTCGCCCAGGTTGGCGGCCTTACCGCCAACAAGGGGCGACGCGCCCGCGTCGACCTGATCCAGAGCGACGATGAGCGGTCGGCCCCGTCCCTCAGGACCGATCTGCGACCGCATATCCATCGCCTGTCTCCCCTGCCCTTTCCGCCACCAGCGCCGCCGCTCAGACAACCAATCCTCCTGGCGGGTGGATCGGTGTGCCATCGGACCCTGCCACTTGGCGGGCAGCGCCCACGTCAGCCCCGACACCCGATCTCGGAGGCGCGTCCATGCTCGTCAACCGTCTCGCCGCGCGTCTTGGCCGGCGGCGAGCATGATGGCACTGATTCTCAGGGGCCAGCGATCATCACAAACACCAGCAGCAGGGCAGTCAGAAAGTCCACAAGCGTCTTCTTCGCCACGCAGCCAGCAGCTTCGCACGTGAGGCCCAGTGGAGGCCCCGGCAGACAAGCCGTGCATCATGAGGTCGGTGGTTCCGGATCACCCAGCGGTCCTTGGGGTTGCGATTTTGAGACTTCTCCAAGGTCCTCAGGCGGCCTCCAGTCGCGCACTGCGGACGTAGTCGTTGACCGAGTGGTCGATGACGGGGAGCGCGTCGCGCAGGGCTGGTGGGGCGGGTGGGTGATCGGCGGCCAGCAGCGGGAGCAGCAGCCGGTTGTGGACCTTGGTGTAAATAGCGCGGAGCGGGTGCCCGCCAGGGGTCAGCACGTAGCAGTTGCGGCCAGATAGCCGCTGGATGAGGCCCTTGCGGCCGTCGAGGTGGGCCGTGGATCCTCCGGCTTGATGAGCCGGGCCAGCAGCGGGTACGGCTGGCCGCCGGCATGCTGGACACCGCGGTAGCCGCTCTCGGGATCGCCGTGCTCGGCCTGCAGCTTGGGGGGTGACGACCACCCGCTCGTGCTGGGCTGGACGATCGGCGCCGCGGTGAGCCTGGGAAGCGTCGTGTACGCCGCCGGGCTGCTGGCATGGCGAGGAGGCCGGGCACTTGGCCTGCGCGTCGTTGGCTGGGTCCTGATGGTGGCGGCCTTGGCGATCCCAAGCACGCTCACGCTTGGGCTCCCCTTGGTGGCGCTGTTGGCCCTGACGCTGGCGCCCATCCCGCAGCAGAAGGTGGCGCAGAGCGGCCCCGCAAGCTGACAGGCGTACAGGAGCATGCGACGCAGGGGGGAGTAGTGACGGCGCTTTGGATCGGGATTGGCCTGGCAACCGTGCTGGCCGGAATGGCCGTCGCAGAGCTGCTGCGGCGACGCAGGTGGCGGGCTCACATCGAGGCAGACGAGCCAGGATTGATACCGGCGTTCGACAAGCGGTTACCGACGGGCACCGCAACCTACTCCTCGGAGGAATCCAAGCTCCGGTCTCGGCTTCGCCGCCTTGTTGGCCGCTGAGCGTGCGCGCACCGCCCGTACGTTCCAGGCAGCCTGTGGGGCTCCATGGGGCTGGCTGACCCGGTCGGGTTCCAAGGAGCCGAGCCAACTATCGTCCGGCGGGCCAACTACCGATCGGAGTCACGCGAAAGCGCGAAAGTCGAGAGACAGAAAAGGGGACTGACATGGCGGCCAAGTTCGGCCTTGATCCTCATCGGCTGGACGACGCGGCGCTGCAACGCGAGCTGCGCCACCAGTACGTGACCCGCGAGGAGACGTTCCTCCACGGCACGCGCCAAGCGCTGCTCAACCACACCGAGCGCATGCTCGAGTTGGAGCGCGAATACGCCAGCCGGTTCCCGGAGCGGACCAAGGCGGACGCGCTGCGGACCCGCAAGGGCTCCCGGATCCAGGCAGGGCAGCCGGCGGGCCGGTAGACGATTCGATCGGACCACCACCAGGGCCCGCCTGGGAGGACACTGGGTTCTGATGGAATCGCAGAGGAGCTGATGCATCGTGGCCAAGATGGTGACGTTTCCCACCGCCAGCGGCGACGGGCAAGGCCTGCTGGCCGTCCCGCAGGCCCCTGGGCCGGGGGTGCTGCTGCTGCCCAACTTCCGCGGCCTGGCGCCCGACACCGTCGCCGCGGCCCAGCGGCTGGCGCGGGCGGGCTGCCCGACGCTGGCCGTCGACTTCTTGCACCGCGTGGCCTTGCGGTTCGGCGACTTCTACGAGCAGGCGCCGGACGCTATGCTTTCCCTCGACGTCGGCACGCTGGCCGACGACATCAACGGCGCGGCCGCCTTCCTGCTGCGCCACCCGCTGGTCAGCGGCGCCCACGTGTGCGCCTTCGGGCACGATGGGGGTGGCGCGCTGGCGCTGTGGGCGGGGGCGATCTGCCCGCGGGTCATGACCGTCAGCGCCGCCTATCCGGCCCGCCAGGTGTGGCGGGCCGAGGGCATCCACCTGCACGGATTCACCGGCAGCCACGTGCTGGTGCACCTGGCCGACGACGCCACCAGCTTCACGCCTGCCGACGCCCAGCGGCTCCGCGATGAGCTGCAGCCCGCCGGCACCGGCGTGGAGATCGTCACCTACTCGGGCACGCGCCACGGCTTCCTGGCCGACATCCGCCCCGACCTGTTCAACGACGCCGCCGCCGAGCTGGTGTTCGAGCGCACTGCGGCCCTCGCCCGCTTGGCGGCGGCACCGTCTGCGACGCGCGCCGGTGATGAGGGGGCGAGATGACCAGCACGACCGGCATGCAGCGGGAGCGCCACAGCGGCGAGCTGGACCTGTTTGGGTTGTACCTGAACGAGGTTGGACGCCTGGTCGGGTGCGGAAACTTGCGCATGGCCGGTGAGCTGCCAGTTCGCAGGACGCACGCTTGGTATGGTGCGTCTCGGCCACCCCACTGCGGAGAACCTGTACATGCTGTCGAAGCTCGCCTACCTCACCCTGTGCCGCTCCATCCAACTGCTCGCGCTCCTGGCCCGCGGGAACCCCGCCAAGGACTTGGAGCTCATGGTGCTCCGCCACCAGCTCAGCGTCCTACGCCGCCAGGTCCCACGACCCAGGCTAGAGCCCGCCGACCGCGCCCTCCTGGCGGCAATCAGCCGGGCGCTCCCGCAATCCCGCTGGTCCTGCTTCCTGGTCAAGCCGGAGACCTTGCTCCGCTGGCACCGCCTGTAGCTGCCGGAAACGTCGTCCCTGAGGTTGACGTGCGGCTTCGCATCAGTTGTGGACTCCCGCGATGATGTCCGGCCATGACGATCCGACTTCTCTACCTGATCTTCTGCCAGCTCCTCGGCTGGCTCACACTGCTCGCCCGCGGGCAGGCATCCAAGAACGCAGAGTTGCTCGTGCTGCGACACGAGGTCGCGGTGCTGCGCCGGCAGGTCACCAGACCGCGCCCCACCTGGCCAGACCGGGCGATCCTCGCGGCGTTGACTCGGCTCCTCTCAAGGGAGCGTCGACACCATCGCCTCGTCACACCGGACACCTTGCTGCGCTGGCATCGGGCCCTGGTCAGGCGCCACTGGACGCGTCCCCACCGCCCACCCGGTCGACCGTCGCTGGCGCCAGTGTTGCAGCGCCTGATCGTGCGGATGGCGGCGGAGAACCCGACCTGGGGGTATCGGCGCATCCATGGTGAACTCGTGCAACTTGGCTACCGGGTCGCGCCGAGCACCGTGTGGCTGCTGTTCAAGCGCGCCGGCGTCGACCCTGCGCCGCGCCGTGCGGGACCGGCCTGGCGGCAGTTCCTGTCCGCGCAGGCCCAGAGCGTGCTGGCATGCGACTTCTTCCACGTCGACACGGTGCTGTTCCGGCGCCTGTACGTGCTGTTCGTGCTCGAGGTCGCCAGCCGCCGCGTCCACATCCTGGGGTGACGGCCAACCCGACGGGAGCGTGCGTAATCCAGCAGGCCCGCAACCTGCTCATGGACCTGGCGGACCGCGTCGGGCAGTTCAGGTTCCTCATCCACGACCGGGATACGAAGCTCACCCACAGCTTCGATGTAGTCTTCGGCTCCGAGGGCATCCGGATCCTGCGCACACCGGTGCTGGCGCCACGAGCGAACGCGTTCGCCGAGCGATGGGTTGGCACCGTCCGTCGTGTGCTGCTCGATCGGTTGCTGATCTTGGGCCGATGGCAGTTGGAGACAGCGCTGGCGGCCTACGTGGCGCACTACAACGAACACCGACCACACCGCGCGCTCGGGCAGGCAGCGCCGCTCGGGGTGGCCTCTCCGGCTGCTCCGCCAGCGGACATGCGGGTAGTGCGGGTGGACCGACTGGGTGGGCTCATCCACGAATATGCCCAGGTCGCATAAGGTGCACGAGTTTTCGGCACCCACAAGCCGGTCGGACCGGCACGGGTTCGCCTCCGCGCCGGCAAGCCACCTGTGGTCGGTACGCCCGTCAGCGTCACGCGCGCCCGCCACGGTGGCTACAGGAGCACGCACCCCGCTGCAACGCCTCGCCACCGGCCTCGCCCCACCGCGAGCAACTCCCACAGGCCGGCGGCGACGCCGCGGTCACCCCGCACCACCGAGCCGCCAACCAGCACCGGCCCGCGAACGCAAACCGGCCGACCCACAGCCCACCAAGCAGAGGCATGCGATCTTTGACGATCAACTCGTGTCGCCGCCCCCAGCTCCGGCTGCATGCCCCGCCGAACCGGCCGCGCAGTGGGCGCCGACCGGCCGCCCCCCCACGCGCCACCAAGACCTGCCGCGTCCGCAGTGCGTCCGCAAGAGGGAAAACGGAGGGAAGCCGGGCCCGGCGGAGCCTGTCAACGGTGTGGGCGGTTGGGCTGTGGCCCTATCGCACGCGGGTCAGCCGGCCATAGGAACTCGCAACGGCGAGTCCCTGGCCAATAAGAGCCGTCCGCCGGGACCGAAGTACAGTCTCCTGCTGGAGACTTGCGACTGGA
>WNFZ01003103.1_pt1 | contig 15615 bp, 10 predicted proteins | sample 5400081 | NCBI WGS metagenome assembly WNFZ01 (sample SAMN13153365, study PRJNA577476) | soil metagenome | isolation source: 80 cm soil or saprolite under grassland replicate 1 | place: USA:California | collected 2016-06-15 | reverse complement strand
CAGTCATGGAAGAGAGAGGTCTCGCGGCGTGATGTCGGCATGATCGGCACGACAGCAGGTCGAAAACTCATATACGTCAAAGAGCACATGTTTCAGAGTGATGTTGATTATCTGGCGCGACTAAAATCGGAAAGGTGAACCAATCATTGAGTTGAATTGCTAAGTTCAATGGGAAGCGACTCACGTTTTTCGATATCATATAAATATGACGCAATAATGGATGGAGAGATCAGATTATGAACAAACTTACTCGCGACCAGTGGTATGAATTGGATGAGCAAATGAGCCATACGCCTCCGGAGGCAGACGCCGAAGGTGTTCCTGGGGAGCATATAAAGTTGATTGCTCTCCTCAACAAGTTTGGGTTCAATCCCATGTCTAAACATGCAGCATTAATCCTGGCTGAAAAATTATTGAATGAAGGTTGGGAAGATCCAAACTGAGTAGGGCAACAATGAAAGTACCTTGTTTGTTGACGTGTTCCTACAATTCCGGGCAGCTCATAAAATAGCTTCTTCTTTTACGAAGATACAATGACCAATGCGCAAGGATAGTGGGTATTACCGGGGCACGGCAACGTTCATTATCCCAAAAATGTGATAATTTCTGCTAGTAGCAAATCTATCTCACTGGCAAAGTTGACCTGTGTTTTAGTGGGCAACACTTCTTTTCTGCGTATCTGAACATGGAGGTGAGCATCCGCTATCTTCCTACATGAAGTATCCAGGTGTGACATTGCTTCCCTGAATGATCGTGATCCTTTGTGATTGTTTGCGACCTCAGAAAAAGTGCTGGCGCCAACGACGGGCGGAACATGGTCCAGCAAGGCGCGCGTAAGCATGGCAACAGCCAAGTAGCTTTCATGAGCATAACAGACATTAAGTTCTCTACAGAGTTCGATGAGCCTCGTCAGATCATATTTCTCGGACCGTATCGTGTTCAGCTGTTCTATTCTGGTTTGATCTACATAGTCGGCGGACGCGTACTTACCCGTTCGTGAGAGCAACTCTGGTAAGCTCGTTGTTTTCCTGTTCCTGGCGAGATACGTTTGTCTTTCGGATTGATCCAACGGCACATCCGGGTCGTAGCCTGCCATCGCGCGTTCAAATATATATGCGTTAAGATCATCAGGGAGGTCTTCTATATCTTTGGGCAATTCTGCATTCCATTCGTTTGAACCGAACGAGCCGCTAGAACGGAGTTGGGAGATGAACAGGAGACGCCCAAGTTCCATCGTTTTTTCAGGCGTAATGCGAAGATGTTTAAGCGTTTCTTCGCTAGAAATATGGGTCCGATTGGGTTCCTGCGTGGCTAGAGTTTGTACAAGTTGGAGATACTTTATAAGCAATCCTTCGATATGTTCCCCATCAGATGAGAGCAGTACTCCGAGAAAGGTCAAACCGTAATACGAATTACTGTTCTCCTCGTGCTCATAGACTATTGAGCCTCCAAATTGCTCCAAAAGCGGCCTGACCATTTTCTTGCCTCCGTTTGTTGTATGGAGCAATCTGGCCGGGATCCAATGACCTGCTTGCAGGTAATGCCGCCAAATAATGGCCAGGAAATCACGCTGTTGAGACGCAAACTTGTTGCGAAGTGTATCAAGATTGTTCATTTAACCGATTGTAATACTGACTAGGATGGAGTTACGACTCTGGCATATTAGGTATCAGATTACTTCCCTCTCTGGCGTGAAATTATAGTGCTTTAACAACTCTGTTTCAAATATTTTTTCTAGCTCTTCGAGTTCTATATTATAGTAACAAACGCTCTTATCTCTTTTTGAAATAACTGTGCTATCAGAAAACTCCAAAACCAGACGGCCATGATGTACAAAGTCAGACCTTATTTGAAATAATAACTTGGCGAGTTTCTCTATTGGTTCCCTTTCCTCATCCAATTCACCAGCACCTTCTACATTCACCAATTTGATTACGGCATTAGTAATATATTGTTGTGCACTTTTATCTAACCCTTGAAAATATCTCACAATTTTTCTTGTCGAACCGTGCTGTACGCAGTATTCTTCAAATAACTTCTTTAGATCAGATTTATCTTTAATGGGGTATGTATCAGCAGGATCATGGGTAATTAACCATTCATAAAAATCTTTATAGTCTTCCGTCGTATAAAGTGATTCTATTAAAGCTATTAATCCAATAAATTTATAAGTCTGCGCGGCAAAATCTACATCGAATCCTTCAGGATGTTCATAGTTAAATTCTCTAACCAGGAATTTATAGTAACTCGCTAGTTGTAAAAATTGGTTTTTTACTTCAGCTGTTGACAATGCTTGGTATTGGTTAACAAAAGTTTCTTTAGATTGGTAATGTCTCTCCATAATCGTCCAAGTAAACTCAAGGTATTTAGCTTCGTTATCAAGAAAATCATTTTTTGACATAGTTCCTCCTCGTGACCAACAGACTGAAACATGAGCCTATAATGGAATGGCATGATGTTGTGAGAGTCAAAGATGCGTGGATGGTACGCTTAGCGCTTCCACTCCAATCGTTCGACCGATGTACAATAAACCGTGTAGGGTTGTGTCCTTTTTTGGGCAACAAATCGAAAATCCATTTAGGCCGAATGCCGACTGGCGTTATACGCCATCAAGGCTGCATTCGCTCTTCCACAAGAAACCCACAATTCAGGAACCACATGGCAGAGGTGTTGTAAATGTGCATGAAGTATTTCCCCATCGTTTTCTTCCAAATCGCTAAAAGCTAATTCTGTCAACCAATCACCGGCAAAGTTTCTCCAGTCTTTCAGATCGGCGCGGCTCGCAGAAGCAACCACACAAATCCTCGTAACCTCTTCGATAGATAGGGCGTATTGAGCATTGCGTCTGTATATGCGTACAAGAATTCGCAATTCATCTGCGAGCGCACTGCTCCTCGTGACGGCAGCCACCGTAGCCAACCCATTCAATACGCCTAGTATCTGTGGTTTGTCTTCTACGTCCGCTAACCGATAGTTTGCAAGTTTCAACGCCTTTGCAGCCAATTCCGCCTGATCTATACTAACACGGAAGATCAATGCTGAATTTACAAGAGCGATAAATGATGATGGGCCTATCTCCTCACTGCCAAGCTGAGTTTGAATTTCCTCCGTAATTTCCTTGGAGAGCGTAGTCCGTGGTTCGTCCGTACCCTCTAGTGGTCCCGGCAAGTACAGGCGAATTAAATCTGGCGATGGAAATTTTTTCAATGTATTTCTGAGAACAAGGTCAGATATCTCGTCCTCGATCACTTGCTCGTGGTTTCGTACTGTTATCATGAGGCGACCAGCGAATTCCGCCTTCAGCTGTGAAGCTACTGCATAATCGGGACTCCAGCGAGGCTCTAACCGCATATCTGCAAGGGACTGAAGATAATACTGCTCTTTGCGACTACTCAATGCCCATCCAACAAATTGATCGATATTAATAGCTGAGTTTACAAGCTGACCATAGATCAATCCGGCCTGTGACAAGGCTGCTAATCTTCTATAAAAAGGAGGTTCTGTCGATAGCAACCGGGTTCTTGATAATTCGCCATCCACAAGGATGAACAGAGCCGAAAGAAGACTGAAACCGCTTGATGGCTCGTCAACATTATCATTGTAAATTTGCTCTATGAGATGAATAAGTATCGGTTTTAGCTCAGGCCATGATGGAAGGATGCGTAGGCCAACTTCGATGGCACCCAACTGTGAGATTCTGTCTCCATGCTTATCTAAGAAATCGAAGGCACGTATAAGTTCATCCTTGTTCAGATGATCCACCGTGATTTCAGCTGTTAATGACAAATGTGATGAGAGCAAGAGAGAAAACAAAAAACCATCATAGGGCCGCCAAGTTGTGAGTTGATTAAAAAGTGTTCTACAACCGCCGGCAGCATAATCACGAATAGAAGAACTCCCATCGTATGTTCCTATCAGTCTTTCGAAGTATCTTCGTGAATGAGGAACTAAGGAGGATATATTAATACTTCTTGCAGCAATTTCGCTGCGTATGGAGCGTGCCTTTTCAATCGGCGTATCGCGAAATTCACTGAGAAATGCATCAACCTCGTTATCTTCTAAAGCACGTTCTCTGAGAATAGTACCCAATGAATCTCGCACGCTGCTGGGTAGATTCACATCAGAGGCTGCCTCAGCAAGATAACGGAGACGCGTTGCGCTATCCGGGGAAAGTACAGAAAGGTCAGGCAAGATGAATTGTTGCTTTTCATGAGAAAGGACAAGCCGGGGTAACTCTTCTTCCTTGCTAATGTCCTTTAATTCCCAATTCAGATTATCCATGTCGGTAATTTCCACCGTAGCTGTACCAGAAAGAACGAGTCGCACAGCTTCGAATAGATTGGACCGTTGTATAGAAAACCCAGAATCTGTAAAGCGAAGTACACCATCCGCGAAAAGATCATATTCTGCCTGAAAACTTGGATCTTCGAGCAGGCTCTTACGCAGTAATGGTGGCGCAAGCTCCAAAGCTGCTTGCGCCAGTATCGACCGAATATAAGCACTATTCGTCATACGGCTCTCCTTCAGTCAGATCCATGTTAGACATCTTGGCAATCTCATTCCTATACCAAGTGACTATCCAAAGATAGAGATCAGGGAATTGTTCTTGGATGGGAAACAGAACTTGGTTTTCAAGCCATTCCCAGTATTCGTCCTTAACTTCCTGGGGCGTGTCGATTAGAGGGGCAAGCAACATAAGGATATATGCGACTCGTCCAGTCTTCACAAAATTATCTCCAACCTCGCCACCAAAGGAGGAGGCCCAACCGCGAACATCTATTTGATTCAACAGCCATTCGGAGCGCGCCCGCACAATTGAAAAATCAGCATCGGCTTTCCATAGATTCCTCAACACTAGGATGAAAACTTTGAGCGACTCATCTAACCAAGGCATTTCTTTCGGAAGCTGAAGCCAGGTACTCATTCGCCCGCGGAGAATGTTCTCCCGAATGGCCTTCAGTTCCGCAGTCTCAACAACTTCGTTATCCTTAATCATAGAGGCTTTAAGATACCCTGCTAATTCATCCTCACGGATGGATACTAAGAAATATCCTGCGCGACGAAGCTGAGTCCTATACTCTAATCGATCTTCGGTTGTAATAGAGCCAATGGCCTTGAGCATGTCTAAAACATCAAGCGTTGTAAATATCGGTGATTGTGCAGTGCCATGATTGACATGATCATGTTGATTTAGGCACCTGTCGTCCGCAACGATAGCATCACAATCTTTTGCCAAAGCAATTACACCCACAGTTGGATGTTCAAATAAGGGTTGCTTTTCTGTCTCCCCAACATTATGCTGCCTACCCAGCTTTATTTTCCCTGATTCTATTCGTGGATTAATTGCAGACCGAATACGTTCTATGGCATCGTTGACCTTGGCAGAAATAGTTTCATAAGATACAAGTTCATTTGCTTCTGAAACCTTCCTGGGCGAAATTGTGGGCCTTAAGCCCGCGGCTTGGAGTCTGTCTAATATTCCAAGATGAAGGAAGTAGGTTACAGTTACGTCATCAAGATACAAAATGGCATTATCTGTAATCTGAGGCTGATTGGGCCATGGCTTTTCTTGAAATTGCAGATAAGCGCGGCATTTCTTTTCTTCTTCAGCTGTGATGTAGCCCTTTTCTCGTAATTTGTTCACAACAGGCTGACAGCCGCTCAATACAGACGCATGTGTTGTCAAATCTGCTTCTTCATCCATCAGAGAACCAAGATGATGGACAGGGGAGGACCGAACAACAATACGTTGTCTAGTCTCATTGTCTCTCACCTTTTCTGCCTCTGCTATTAACAATGCCAATTCCTCACCAACTTGAGCAGATAGATTACTGTCTGGAACAGTACTTGGTACAAGTTTTTCGATCACTTGAGTTGCAAGCAGGTAAAGCAATTGACGTGCATCTCTGATGCGACTGGGTTGGTGAAAGTCTGCTTTTTGCTTCTCCTCGAACAGCCATGCAAGTGTAGAATGAGGTATGTAGATCGTCTCGAAAGCATCAAACACTTTATCGACGAGATCAAGGAAACTTAACGTCAATAATGCGGTAGCGTCTATTCCAATCGCACCGCGCATATTCAACAATGCCGGTTGTCGCTTTCCACTATATGCAGGAATAAGGGCTCTTCGTCTTGGGTCGTTCTCTGATAAATTTACCAAAGCAGGGAAAAGCATCATATACACAAGCGACTTATTGAGGGATTGCGCTGCGAGAAACATAGGAATCTCGCCAGTGCTTAGAAGTTTCAAGATTTCCGTCTCGCGGCGATCCCATTCTGGCTTGCCGGCAAACAGATCCTTTAGCGTCATTTTCTGGATTGGCCCATTTTCTCCCGAAAGAGCGATAGCTGCTTCAAGCCAATTGAAAACCTCGGCGTCATTTTCCCAGCCAGCACTTGAAGCCAAAAAGTAAGCATTTGCTAATATGCTAGGATCATTAGAACCCTTTCGTGCTGCTTCAAATATCAACGCTTTGGCATGGGGCGAGGCTAAATGCAGAGCAAGTTGAGCAGCAGCGATCAACTCCTGTGCGCTTCTTCTATCTCTCTCAATGTATTCATTAGCGATGATTACCAAGAGGGCACCCCAGTCACCCAGAGCGATTGCTAGATTTATCTCCAGTGCGCGATAATTGGGATGATTACGGTCATCGCTCAACTTCGTCAATTCCGAGCGAGCTTCCAATAACACACCCTCGTGATACAAGGACCAGCAATAGAGCATTCGCAGATTTTTTGATTGCTCCAAGAATTCCCGATTAGTTCTCAGGAACTCGATGATTCGTTCATTTTTTCGCATTTGGCTCAGTGCGTTCATCAATCGTTCAGCGTCACGCAGTGAGCGAGTTCTCTCAAAAAGGAGTTGACCGTATTCAGAAATACTCTCCCAGGCCTTCCTAGCTTCCAGTTCGTCGACAAGGCTCGCGAGGTCGCCCAGATTACCTGTTTTGTTGAACTGCTCCTTTCGAGACTCAACAGCATCACTCCCTTGTGCCTCGGCAATCCTCGTCTTGATCCGACTTTCCTCTACAGCCGAGAGGCCCTCTTTTAGAAGAACATCTAAATTTTCATTCGCTCGATCAAGTAACCCGGCTTGCAAAAACAAATCCAGCTGGAAGAGCAGCAAGTATTTCTTGTCAAAGAATTTTATAAGTTCTCCATGATGTTGGGCAATATAATTTGCAACCTCTTCCTGAGTCCTTTTCATGAAGGCAAGCGCGTATCGGGCCACTGCGGTATCGCGCGTGATTCCACCCCGGATAACAATTTGGCGTTCGATCTCTCGTTCAACCGTATCTAAATCTAACGGGACTCCAAATTGGAGCCCAAAATGAACCAACCCAAGCCCAAAGTCGGGATCTCGAAGCATAGCCTCAAGGTTTTGCCGCCCCTTTTGGGTTGTTTCCGGATCCCTAAGCTCAAGCCAAAGTATGTATTCTTTATCTATTTTTGTTGCATGATGGCAGTTTAGCTGTTCCGCAACGCGAGCTGCATCCGTAAAATAGCGATATGCTACCCTACGAGCCTGAAGCCCAGCTGCGTCCGAAGCTAGTGGGAAACTGGCAGCATCAAATGGTACTTGACTAAGTACAATTTCACGAAGTTCGTTCGGGACCGCACTTATGAGGTAAGTTATCGCCTTGATATGATATAAAACAGGAGTCTCTCGAGAATCTTGATCTGTCAACGCATTAGAGAATTCTCTTGCTGCATCCCATTGGGCAAGCTGGAGTTGCTGCATCAAAAAGTAATATTTACCATCAGAATCTAGCTCTGCCGCGCTGATGCTAGCAGTCTCTAGCCAGTTAATAGCTGCTTCTGGTCCATCGTGATGCGCCACAACCATAAATGCCGCGGAGCGAGCTGATGGCAAATCAAGGCCAGCCAGAATGTTAAGAGCAGCGTTCTTGTCGCCCCTATACGAAGAAATAAAAGCGTTTGCAATTACGAATTCGGGGGCACCCCCCAGACTCTTAGCAATCTCCAAGTGCTCCTCTGCCTTATCCAGGGCATTTGAAGAAGATAGGATGCGCGCGCACCAAGCCAGGGCTCTGCATTTTTGAGAAGCGCTACCTCCAAAGAGGTCTCCTGCCATAAGACGCCTTGCGAAAGCAATTGAAGAGCCTTCTCTATCAAACTCTAGGAAAAACCGAGATTTGCGCAATCTCTCAATTTCATTTTCAATTTCTTGATTGACAAGTTCAATGGGAAAATGAGATTGCGCTAGTATATTTTGATGGGCAATTTGTTGAGAAATCTGGTGAACACTGTTAATGATTTCATCACCTTGTTCGTAAGTTGCTAGCTTGCCGAGTTTCTCACGGACATAATCCATCTCATTCTTCAATTCTGCCAGCATTACTTTGTGTTGCGAAAATTGCTGGGCAAGCATCGTCGCGATATTAATCTCCCCTTTTTGGACGGCATACTTCAATAGATCCAATTGTCGAAAGAGATGAGCGATTGCCCGCTGGAACTCATTCCCTGTAACTAACTTTTCAATTCCAGAAGACGAAATAGCATCTGCAACTGTTTTGCGAATTTCGTCATCAGTAATCTCATCTCCTCTGGCAACTCGCTCAAGCATGTTTGAGAGTACATTGATCCCTACTGTGGTAGCTAATGCTCCCAAAACTCCAGGCAAATCCGTACCGCCAATTGCAGCAACCGCCAACAAGGCAGATCCATGCAATAGCATTTGGCCAGGCAATGCTTTGATAACCCTTAACAGAGTTTGCTGAGATTCAGGGGTTGGTGATGATTCGGATGACATCATTGCTTTGTCGCACTACTGCTAATATCAGCAAATGGCACTTGATTCGCACTCAAGTGTCTGTTGCGTTATCTCCTCGTTCGACCAACTCCCTGAGAAACGCCCGCGCCAAAATGGATTGATCGATCTATTCAGCACAGTGCAAGGACATGGCTGGGACTTCTTCATAGGATTTTTCTCCTGCGATTGCCAAAATCTACCTGACTTTATCCTCAATCTGCCTGTAAACATCTCTGCCTCTTCCCACTTTTCGCCAATGTTTTTCTTCTCTTGGGAGTATTCGACCAGGTGCTCGCCTTTGTATTCGACGACAAGGATGCGCCCATTAATCCACTGGCTAGCTTCCTCTTTTTTTCCAGATCTAACTTGTCAGCTGTTTCTACCAGGTTCTCGAAGAAAGTGTAAGAGCCCCAACGTTAAAATTGAAGTTAGTCCATTGGCTGTGCAATAACGCGTTTTTTGCTTTTGAAACCATACATTTCCTAGGTTTACTTCATCTCAAAAACATACAATAAACTATTGCCTAATTTAATACGCTCACTCTTCATGCTTTATGCCACTCCAAGTTCTTTACATAGGCTTTCAAATTTATTTTCTTTTGCCCACCTTAACCACTTTGATGCAGGATAGTAGTAATGAGCATTTCCCCAATCTTTCTCCATATCATCACAGATATCATCTATTATCTGCTTAAGACTATCTTTACTAATGACTTGACCTGACTTTTTCATCCAACTGACCAATTGCTTAAGAATTCTTGTTGCAATCGGGGTAATTTCATGAATATTATTGTTCCACTGTGCCGGAATTGCAAATAGCTCAGAATATTTCTGTATTCTTAGAGGCAAATCAGGATTTGCCCCATTGGGGTGTAATTGTATTAGTTCTTTTCCACCATCTACAACAGTGAATTCTAGATCCACAACTTCGTCGATACTATCTCGATATGGGATAAAGATTTGTTCAAAAGTCACGTCTTTAAGTGGGTCAATCTCTTTTTTGTCGTGATTGCATTTGTCACATAGTGGAATTAGGTTTGAAGGGTGAATTGAAAGAACAGGATAAATAGCTTTGGGAAAAAAATGCTCGATGGTCCTTCCATGATTCATTGTTCCATCACAAGCACAACACATAGTTTGATTGGGGTTGACGGCATCGAAACTGTCCCACCAATCCTTATAATTAAAATGACTATGGTGGTTACATACGATAGGGTGAAATCCATCAATCGATTTTAGTTGGTCATAAAATTTGACTAACCATATCTTGATGTCGTCAGTTTTTGCAGGTTGATGGATTTGAAATCTATATGCGGGATCAGATAAGTGCTCTGTAAAAGCACGGTCATTTTTGAACTGAGCCAATGTGTTTAATTTATCTACTGATAGGCGTCTAGCAAACACCTTGAGTTTCTCCAAAACGTTAGGTGAATTCGTGGTGAGCCATTCAGTAACATCAGAGCCAAATTCCAGTTCTAAATCTTCCACTCTCAGTGGACCAGACGCAGAAGCAGGATCATATGCACAGGCAACTTCCAGCAAGCGTTCCATAAAATTTAGAACGCATTGAAGAATTGGCTCGCTAATTGGAGATTGAATAATTTTATGAAGCATTTAATTTCTCAAGTACATCACGGATTCGGAAACGCCAATAACCTGGGCTCACTTCTTTGAGAAGACTCTCCAACTCTTCACGTTTGCCCCGCTCTAAAGCTTTTGTGATTTCATCGTCAGAGTAACTGTCATCATTTTGACCTGGGTCGAGCACACTAGTTATGATTTCATCAGTGTCAGCCCCAAAGGTTGGATTTCGAAAGTCGACAATATCCGTTGTTCCTTTTTCGTTCTTGAAGAGCAATATCACCTGACTGGAAGGAACATCTCTCAGGACAAAACTTGAGTGAGTTGAGATAAGTATCTCGCTCGACCTTTCACCGAGACTCCTGTACACAAATTTCATCAAACGCCGCTTCCAGACATCATTGAAATGCGTTTCTGGTTCGTCAAGGATGATGAAAGCATCATGCTCGTCCTGAAGCAGGTAAATGATAGCAAAGCGACCAAGAAACATCCGCTCGCCATCACTTAACCGATCGTAAAGGACAAGATCTTCAAGATTGGATTTTTTTATAGCAAAACTCAAATCAGTAAGCAAGCCACTTTGTTGCCATTCGTATAATGTTTGGAAAACTTTGTAGGGAGTTGCATCCTCGCCGCCAAATATCTGATAGAGAGCTTCAATCAATAGATTAGATGCTCCCATTGCTGGCGTCTTGTACTCAATTATATTTGAAATGGTGCTTCGTAAATCAAATGATAGTAGGCGGTGAGTACCTGGCTCGGGTTCACGGCGAACACGAGTGGCAAGTTGAAGCAGGTCATATAGCTGGACAGAATGAGCGCGGCTTATACGATCAGGCTGAAAGTTAATGGTTAAATTGAGCGCGGTAGGATAGTCCCACTCAATTTGTTCAAGCAGGTGACGGTACCCTTTGTCTGGATATTTCTCGGCGTTTTGTTCCTGTTCTTGTGCATGTTCTTGCTTTGTAGTTCGAATGGATTCGTATAAAGCCAGCGCACAAACAGCGAGTTTGATTTGTTCACTGGACATAAACACGCCGTAACTCTGCGTGTTGAGATTTGAATTAAAACTACCTGTTTGTTTCGGACGATTAGGTTCAGCGCCCTGTAATTTGAGATGTTCAAATTCTCGCCAGGCATCCCAATGGATTGGGCGTTCGAGGATTTCATCAGCAGATGTGGAAGAATCTGCGTTACCCCTAATAGCAACTTGGTTGGAAAATAATCCTTGCCATGATGTTGCTGATCCAGAAGTGTAGACCATTAGCGCTGTAGGTAGATAAGCTTCAATACTTCCACCGCCTGGAAGGTCGCCGCCAGAGTAGCGATGACTTACAGGATATGGCAAGACAGATTCAGATTCGAGGGAGAAGCGAGCAATCTGTTCCCAATCTACGTTAATTGGTAAAACAGATTCAAATTCGATTAGCGCTGTATCTTTATCTGTTTCAGCAGGGACAACAAGCAAAACGGTTCGGTCTTGTGAATTGCCAAGATCGTAAGCAATTGTGATGGGAAATGGTAATTCGGCTCGCGAACGTGCCAATGATATAAAAGTCTCTGTAATGGCTCGAAGCAAACTGGTCTTGCCTGTGCCGTTGACGCCCGCTACGAAATGCACAGCGAGTGGTTTTGCCAACACGCTGGATTGCTGGAAAGTAATTGATACGTCTTCCAGTGGCGGTAAGTTTTGCGCGCGGACGTAGCGAAGTTTCATTGATTAAGCTCTTCAAGGTTTGATTCAAGGGCACTTAAATCATCATCGCGGCTTTCATCGGTGGAACGAACTGCACGATAAGTGGGGGCAAAAACTGTAAAATCCGGTGTGGAATTCGCTTCATCTGCAATGGAAATTTGCATTACCAAGCCTAGTGCATTGAATAATTCTAAGGCACTACGCAATTCTTCGAGTGGCAAGTCAGATGCTTCGCTCAAACTTTCAGGGCTAAAATAATCTTCAGCATTTTGAATTAAGTTTAAGGCTTTTCTCTGTACCAGATTAAGGATGAGCGAATCAAATTCGGGCTCATTACGTGAGTCGTCAGGGACTGTCGGTTCCTCTTTTCGACCAGATAGATTCTCTTCCGGTTTTGGTTTATCTATGTCTTCTTGCTCAATTGTAGTATTTGGGAATTCACTCATGTGTTCTTCGCGCCAGGTTGTTGTCAGATCACCTTTATACGCACGAATAACAAGAGACTTTAATAGCAACACAAAGTATTCTAATGACTTCGTCTGATCATCAAGAACACTTTGGGCTTTTTGCACCGAGTGCACATACTCACGCTGAACCGATAACGGAGGCAGAATAAATTCCATCTCAGCAAACCGACTCGCTCCCAAATGTGCTACGCTTGAAGTTTTTGAACTGATTTTTGCAAACTCACCTGTTTTGAAGTAATGTAAGAAAAGCCCTAAAGCATATTTGGGCTCTACAATTGATTTGTCAGATCTAAAACGTATAAGCGTATTTTGGAAACAGCAATCTGGTATTTCATCATGCCACATTGCTGGACGCCCCACCAATTCAGTGCTTTGCCCTTCATTCAGTAATATGTCTCCAGATTCGAGCTTGTAACGAAAAAAATCCCTGTCGTCGAAATCCATTGATAATACATCAGATAAATCAAGCCTGTCTTCAAACACATTTGCTACGCGTAAGTATGGTCGAGTAAATTGACCAGTTTGGTATTTTGGAGCTCGTTGTCTGCCGAGTACAACACTTCCCACCTCCTTCACTTTTTTGACAGCCCATTCATTTTTATTAATTGCAGAATTTCCAATAATTTCTCGGAATAATGAGTCTTTGAGAATCTTAGTTTTACTAATTGCTTCCTTTCGCCAAAGTTGGAGTAAATCTACTTGACGTAAAATGTTGGCGATGTGGCGTTGTTCTTGTAAGGGTGGAAGAGGAATTGGCAAACGGGCAATTTCTTTTGCAGTTAAGTTGGCAATGTTTGTGGTTTGATTGGATGAACCTCTCAGTTTTTCTTGTGTACTATCTGTCCTTAGGTATGAAAAAAGATAGAACGCATCGATTTGTTCAGATACTCGAATAACCGAAATAAAACCACCGAAAGTTGCTTCTACTTCAACCTTATCTACAAAAGAAACTTTTCCAACTAACTCGCGACTGTTTGCTATGGAAATCACTATATCATTTTGATGAACGAATTTGCTTTCTCCTTGAACATATGAACGTGGAATATAAATCAGGCTTTCCCAGTTAACCCGTTCTTGGACATTTGTGGTCCGTAAGCAGGCGATGTGGTTTTCTGATGGATTATTAACTTGAGCGTCAGATGGAAATGTAATACCACGCTCAATAGCACAAAAATCTCCGAGAGCTACCCATCTCCAATGCATTGGCAATGAGATCTGACCTTTCATTCGCCTTTACCTTCAATAATTGCCGACAAAGCATCCAGTCCGTTCTTGATATTTGTTTCGAGCGCCTTCAGTTCAACAATCAATTCTGTTGGAGCAATATGCTCAGTAGTGTCAAGCACCAATTGCTTGTACCGCCCAGCAGAAAGGCTTGTATCTTTCTCTTCTAATTCAGCAAGTGTAGCAGTCCAATCTTTCGAAGCTTTGAGTTTTTGCATAGTGAAGGTTTTTACTTCTCGAACTGGTATAAAGTTGCCTTCATCGTCATTTTCTTCTGCTTGAGCAAACAGTGGCTGTATATAATGAAAAGAGCGCTTTTCGGAGTCAAGTGCTTGCCATTTTTGCCATTCCTCTTCATGAGGAATAATAAAAGAGGGTGCTTTTTCACCGTAACGCAGTTTGAATTTTAAACGCATATCCCACAAATCATTACGTTCTGGGTTGGCATCGCGCTTTGCGTTGAGAGTTTCTCCATCAAAGCCAACTTCGTAAAACCAAATATCCTCAGTTTTTCCACCTTTAACAAAAACCAAAATAGAAGTCTTAACGCCCGTGTATGGTTGGAATACACCACCTGGCAAAGAAACCACAGCTTGTATTTCTGTCTGACTAATTAGTTTCTGGCGTAATGCTTGGTGCGCATTAGATGCGCCAAATAGTACGCCCTCCGGCACAATAACGGCAGCACGTCCCCCTGGCTTGAGAAGCTGTAAAACCAGATCTACAAATAATAATTCGGTCTTGTTTGTCCCGAGTGGGCGTAGGGTATCACCGATATCAGTTTTATCAATGTTGCCAGTGAACGGTGGATTAGCTAATACAACATCAAAATGTTCGTGCCATTTTCCGCCTTCTTGAACTTCAACGTTAAATTTACTTCCCAATGCATCAGCATAATTGATTTGTGGGTTTTCCATTCCGTGTTGGATCATATTCATCCAACCCAGACGGACCATTGTGCGGTCAAAGTCAAAACCATGTAGGTGATTGTTTCGTAATTGATTATGTTCTTTTGCTGTGAGCTTGTCACCGATTGCGTTTATTGGAGTGCCATCTTCTTTGTATTTCAAAATGTCAGGGCTGGTATTTGCTTCCAAAATATGCTGATAAGCATTGACCAAGAATCCACCTGTCCCGCAGGCAGGATCGCAGACCAGTTCGCCGAACTTCACATCTACCAGATCACACATAGCGCGAATGATATGGCGCGGCGTGCGGAATTGTCCGTTCTTGCCAGCAGTGGCAATCTCATTTAGTAAGTCTTCGTATATATCCCCTAATGTATCCTGATTGCGTTCTGATACAAACAATTCATCCAGAATGTTGATTGCGCGTTCCAGCAAAGCTGCATTCGGAATTAGAAAAACGGCATCCCGCATGCGCTCCTGGTCTGCTGGGTTGGCGCCCTCGATGGATTTCATCCAATCAAAGACATAATTTCTCACATGGGTAAAACGTTCTTCCGTAGGGAGTCTTTTTATATGACTCCAACGATATGTTTCTCCATCCAATAAACGTTTTTTCTCGTCGGCTTTGAAATCATAGATGGATTGATATTTCTGTTTGGCAGTGCGTGCAGATTTCTGTCGCTCGGTGTCGAGCTCTTCCAGTCGCTTCAAAAATACCAAATACGTAATCTGCTCGATGGCAGACAAAGGGTTTGCCACACCACCAGACCAAAAGGCATCCCATAATTGTCGAATCTTCGATTTAAGTTGAGGGGAAAGCATAAGGACTCCTGCGAAATTTACTTGTTCTCAGTAAATTGATTTGCAAAATGTAAGATTTCTTCAAGTTCTGGCGGCGTAAACATTGTACCAGCCTGCCCTACATGCGTAAAAGGCGGGTGTTCAAAATCTTCTGTGGTCAAACTTG
>WNFZ01019978.1_pt1 | contig 15617 bp, 17 predicted proteins | sample 5400081 | NCBI WGS metagenome assembly WNFZ01 (sample SAMN13153365, study PRJNA577476) | soil metagenome | isolation source: 80 cm soil or saprolite under grassland replicate 1 | place: USA:California | collected 2016-06-15 | reverse complement strand
GACTATCGCCGGGCCGCCTGGGACGCCGTGCACTTCGCCCGACTGCTCGACAGGTACTGGCAGAACCTCCGCCGGGCCGTGGGCTGGAACGTCCAGTACGCCGGCTGCGTCGAACCGCAACGCCGGCTCGCGCCGCATGCCCACTTCGCCATCCGCGGCACCATCCCCCGGGCCATGCTGGAACGGGTCGCCGCTGCCACGTATCACCAGGTGTGGTGGCCAGGCGCAGAGCTGCGTTACGACGTTGACCGGCTGCCGGTCTGGGATGCTGGCTGTCAAGCGTGGGTTGACGGTGAAACGCACCAGCCGTTGACGCCCTGGGCGCGGGCCCTGGACGCGCTTGACAACGACCCCGAGACCCAGCCGGCGCACGTGGTGCGCTTCGGCGCTCAGGTCAAGGCACGTGGTGTCGATCCCGGATCCAAGGACGTCGACCGGACGATCGGCTACATCACCAAGTACCTCACCAAGAGCGCGGCGGACTGCCACCAGGTCACAACCGATGCCCAGCGTGACCACGTCGACCGGCTTTGGCGCGCGCTGCGCGTCACCCCGTGCTCGGACAGGTGCGCGAACTGGCTCCTGTACGGCATCCAGCCGAAGAAGGCTCACGCCAAGCTGCGGCCAGGTAGCTGCAAGGGCCGAGCACACCAGAAAGCCACCCTCGGCATCGGCGGCCGCCGTGTCCTGGTCTCCCGCGACTGGTCCGGCAAAACCCTCGCCGACCACCGCGCCGACGCCCGCGCTTGGGTCCGTGCCCTGCTCGGCATCAGCGACGGGCACGACCAGGTCCCCGCGGTCGCGATCGAACCCGGCACGCCGGCGCCGGTCGCGTGGGAGCTGGCCCGGCCCGATGACCCCGACATGCAACCGCTGGAACACCGACTCCTACGCGCCGTCTCCCAACGCATCCAGTGGCGCGACCAGCTCAGGGCGGCGCGGGAACGGGCAACCGGACCGCCTGCAGATGTTTCGGCAACTGATGACGATCACGGCAGCCACGGGGAGGACTGAGCACAGTGGAAGACGAGTTGATGACGGTGCCGGAAGTGTTAGCGGCGCTGAACAATCTGCCCCGGCGTACGTTCTACCGCTGGCGGGAGCTTGGCATCGCGCCTGAGTGCATCAAGCTGCCGAACGGTGAGCTTCGCGTGTGGCGTAGTGAGTTACACGCCTGGCTTGACCGGCTGCGCGAACGGCGGGAAGCGGCGTGAAGTCGCGCGAGGTGCGGGTGTGGGAGATCCGCGTCAACAAGGGCAACAAGCGGAAGTCGTACACGGTGCGGTGGACGGTCGCGGCCCGGGAGAAGTCTCGAAACTTTGTCACGCGGGCGCTCGCCGACAACTTCCGGTCCGACCTGATGCAGGCGATCAACCGTGGTGAGTCGTTCGACACGGCGACGGGACTACCCGACTCGATGATCGAGGCAAAGGAAGCGGTCTCATGGCTGGCGTTCGTACGGTCCTATCTGGACATGAAGTGGCCCGGTGCCGCCGCAAAGTCGCGCGACAGCCTTACCGATGCGCTGGCGACGGTAACGCCGGTACTCGTCCGGGATCTGCCGGGTCGTCCGAAGATCGAGATCCTCCGTCGGGCGTTGCGCGACTACGCGCTACCGCCAACTGTTCGGCAACTCGACCCGGCTCCCGAGCTGGCTGGGGCGCTCGACTGGTTGCGGCGTGCCTCGCTGCCGTTGACAGATCTCCGCGAGGCGGCGACGGTCCGCATGGCGTTGGACGCGCTCGCACTGAGGCTCGACGGACGCCCGGCCGCCGCAACGACGGCGCGGCGACGACGGTCGGTGTTCTACAACGTGCTTCAGTACGCCGTCGAGCTGGAGGCGCTGGAGTTCAATCCGGTCGACCGGCTCCGAGTGCGGTCCCGACAGAAGAGGGTCGCCGAGGTTGTCGACCGTCGAGTGGTGGTGAACCTGCGCCAGGCGTCGGAGCTGTTGATCGCGGTGAGCTATGTCGGCCGGCGTGGCAAGGTGGGCCGCGGTGAGCGTCTGGTGGCGTTCTTTGCCTGCATGTACTTCGGGGCGCTGCGTCCGGGGGAAGCGCTGGGGTTGCGCGAACGTGACTGCTACTTGCCGGCCAAGTGCCTGGACTGTGGCGCGGACCTGACCGGGATAAGCGGGAGGTCGGCGGGGTGTGAACACCAGCGTGTCGAGTACGGCTGGGGCCGTCTCACCTTGGTCAAGAACCGACCACAAGCCGGCAAGCGGTGGACCGACAGCGGCCAGGCGCACGACGAACGAGGGCTGAAGCACCGCGCGGAGGATGAGCCGCGTGGGGTTCCGATCCCGCCGCAGTTGGTGGCGATCCTCCGCAGGCACATCGAGCGGTTCGGCGTGGCGGAAGATGGCCGGTTGTTCCGCAGCGAGCGGGGCAACGTCGTCGGCGCGTCAACGTACTCGCGGATCTGGGAGGAAGCGCGGCGCCTGGCGTTCACGCCGCACCAGGTGGACTCGCCGTTAGCGGGTCGGCCGTACGACTTGAGGCACGCGGCAGTCTCGTTGTGGCTGAACGCCGGAGTCCAGGCGACCGAGGTCGCCGACCGGGCCGGGCACTCGGTGGAGGTCCTGCTGAAGGTCTACGCCAAGTGCATCGACGGCGAGGAGGCAACCGTGAACCGGCGAATCGGGGAAGCGCTGGAGGGTTGGCCATGGGTAGCCTGAACCACTGGGCCGCCAGTCCGGATCTCGGCTCGGCCGGCATCGCTGAGCTGCGGAAACAGAGTCAAGATCAGTCCGTATATAGTCCGGGACTGCCGACAAACGGGGGCTCCGGGTGGCACTTGGCTGCACATGGTGGCACATCGACCAAGGTCAGTAGTTGCAGGTCAGCAGCCGTTTCGGCTGATCTTAGGGGTGCCCCGGATTGGTGCGTGGGTGTGGTACCCGGTGCTGGCGCGTTGGCTGCCGTCATGGGAGCACACGGGGAGCACACGTGCTCCGTCGGCGCGGCGCGCCGGATCGGCGTGCGGTCCTGTGCTGGTGGGTGTGGTCCTGCTTGATCGCGTGCGCTGACACGCGGAGCACAACCAGCTCAAGTTGATCGATGCCGCGCCGTGCCGTCCGCCGAGCCAGAGGTCCTCCGGCGTGCGGTGACCACGGGGCCGCGCCGCTCAGGCGCGAACGCGCGGGCGCGGCCGGAGGCCCGATGCGCGACCGGCAGTCCGATAAGCCCGGGCCGGGGTCGCTCTCGGCGGTCGATCTCGATAGCATCGGGCACACGCAAAGTGAATTGGTCAGGCACGCTGCGTCATGGTTCGGGCTGTGCCCAACGTGGCCTGGGGGCGGGAGGGCGGGTGACGGAGACCCAGCGGCGGCCTCGCAGTTCGACCTGCTGGCAGCCTTGGCGGAGGTCGAGGGGGACCCGACCGGCGCGGTTCTGCGAGCATCAGCGGACCGGCGTATCCGGCTGGCCGGCTGGGGGCGCTGGCTTGTGGCACGGTGATCTTCGCTGCTGCTACCCGCACCCCGACCAGGCCGCGTACGTCGAGTGGTTCGTCCTGGACGGCAAGGCGGCCAACCGCGCCCCGGCCTCGCCCAACGGGTGTGGCGGTCCAGGAACTCGGCGCACCTGCTCGGCGTACCGGACTCACCGACGTAGTGACGGCCAGCCGGTACGCGCCAGGATCTCCGCGGCGATCTCGTCCGCGGGCCGGTCGTCGGTGTCCACGCGCAGATCAGCGACCCCGTCCAGGGCGTCGAGGATCCGCGCCGCCTGATCGGCGATCTCGCGCAGCCGCGCCTGCGGTTGCCCGATCAGCTCGTCGCCGGCCAGGCCCCGCGTCGGGGTGAGGCCTCGGCCGCGGCGCGTGACCCGGTCGGCCAGTACCTGCCGGCTGGCGTGCAGCCGGCACAGCGTGATCGTGGCGGCGGGCAGCGCGGCGAGGTACGCCGCCACATCCTCCGGCCGCTCCAGCGGGCCGACCGCGATCAGACATCCCGCCCCGCTGGCCCAAAACGCCCGCCAGACCGCGGCGAGGTTGGCCGCCTTGAGCCGGTGGTTGCCCGCATCGCCCGCCGGGGCCGGGCGGTGCAAGCCGATCTGGTCGAGGTCCACGAACGCGGCGTGGACACCGGCCCGCCGAACCTGCCGGTACACCTGCCAGCCGACGGTCGACTTGCCGACGGCGGCCGGTCCGCACAGCCAGAGGATCTCACCCGGCGTGGGGTCCGGTACCTGCCGCGGCGGGCTCCGCTTCGCCACCGGCGCCGCCGGATCGGGCCAGCCGGTGGGCGCCCGGACCCGGTCGACGACCTCGGCGACGGTGAGCCCGGTGGTGTCGACGCACGCCTCGGTCGCGAAGGCACGGTCGAGGGCGTCGGCGTACGCCAGCTCCTGCGCGAGGTCGTCGCTCGGGCTGCCGCGGGCGGCCAGCCGCCGGCCCAGCTCCGCCGGCTCGGCGCGCAGCCGGCACGTGGTCAGCGCTGCGTGCGGTACGAGGTCGGTCTGCACCCCGCGAACCGGGTCGGTGACGCCCGGGACGAGCACGCACCGGGCACCCGCGTCCCGGAAGTTGGCCACCACCGCGTCCAGCGTGCGGGCCTTGAGCCGGTGGCGGCCAGGATCGTCGGCGGGCTCGGGCGCCCAGTGCTGCGGCGTCGGCGGGGCGTAGCACATCCCGAGCTGGTCGATGTCGACGTAGCCAGTGGGTACGCCCTCCCCGGCCAGCTGGACGAACAGCCCCCAGGTGACGGTGGTCTTCCCAACCCCCGACGCCCCGTACAGCCACAGCACCGGCAACGCGATCACGGCCGCGAGTATTCGGACCAGACAGCACCCGGTCGACCGATATTCCTCGCCCGGGACCGGTCACCGCACGCCAGGCGACCCCGGTGTCGGATCCTCCCCTGGCCCGAAGCCTCGGTCGAACCGAACGCAACCCCGCGGCGTCCGCACATCGGCACAGTCGGGTGGCTGGAAGACCAACCTGACGAGCGCGCGACTCGCGGCATCTCGGCACGGGTACCCGGGTCTGCCAGCAGATGCGTTTTCACGGCCGAGGCCTGTTCAGGATTCTTGCTCCCCTGATCGCGCGCCGGTCGCGTTCCGTCATTGCACAGAACCTGAGCCGGCTTCAGCAGGAACTCGCACGACCGGACAGTTGAGGCCGGCGGAGGTCGATGCGCATCCGGCCGTACGCACGCTGGCCGGATCGCCCGCGTTTCGCGCCACCAACCAGCCGACGGCCGCCCACCTCATAGCGTTGGCCGTCTCCCGCGCCGCCGGTGAGCGGCTACGGTTCACACCGGCACCGGCGCGCCCGTCCGCTGGGTTGGCCCGCCGCTGTCGGCTCGGCGGTGTCAACGTGGTGTGAAGGTGACCGGAAGCCCGGTCAGGCCGCGGATGTTTGGGGTGACCCGGTACGTCAGTTCGTTGAACGGGACGGTGAGCTGGATGTCGTCGCAGCGGGCCAGCAGCGAGGTGAAGGCGATCTGGCTTTCCAGTCGGGCCAGTGGCGCGCCGAGGCAGTAGTGGATGCCGTGGGCGAAGGCAATGTGCTTGGCGTCCCCGCGCCGGGAGTCGAACTCGTCGGGTTGGCTGAACCGGCGGGGATCGCGGTTGGCCGCGGCCCAGGAGACCACCACCGCGTCATTCTTGTGGATCTCGACCCCGCCCAGGGTGAGGTCCTCGGTGGCCTAGCGCAGCAGCGAGGCGGTGGCGGTGGGGTCGTAGCGCAGCATCTCCTCCACCGCGGATGGGATCAATGATGGATTGGCACGCACCGCGGCGAGCTGGTCCGGGTGTTGGATCAGTGCCAGCAGCCCGTTGGGGATGAAGCTCGCCGTGGTCTCGTAACCGGCCATGAGCAACAGAAACCGTCGACCGCAGCTCGGCCTCGCTGAGCCGGTCACCGCCCTCGTCGCGGGACCGCGATGAGTTCACTGAGCAGGTCGTCGGCGGGTGCCGCACCCTTGGCCGCGACCAGGTCGGCGAAATAGCCGGCCATCCAGGCCATCGCCTCGGGCAGGCGTGCCTGGTCGGCCGGATTGGTTGACAGGAACAGGTGCGCGTAGCCGGTGAACTCTTCACGGTCGGCCACTGGCGAGCCGAGCAGCGTCATGATGGTCAACGCGGCCAGCGGTGCGGAGTACTCGTGGAGAATGTCGGCCCGCCCGCGCGGGACGATCGGGTCGAGCAGGCCGTCGGAGATGTTCTGCACGATGGGGCGCAACGTCTCCACCCGGCGGGGGCGTGAACGCCTTGGCCACCAGCCGGCGCAGCCGCGTATGCGCCGGCGGATCGAGGAACACGATCGTCCTGCCCAGACCGATCAGGTCGGACACGATGACCCAGGGCACCGCGCGGACCTGGTCGGTGGCGTTGACCTTGTCCGCAGAAAACCGCGGGTCGGAATACACCGTCTCGGCATCGGCGAAGCGGGTCACAAACCACGCCGGCACCCCGTGGTAGAGCACCTGACGCACCGGCTCCTGCTCACGGAGTCTGGTCAGCGTGGCGTACGGATCGCTGATGAACCCGGGATCCGACGACAGATCGAGCACGTCGTCAGCCGTACCCACACGCTCCCGCGCGGCTCGACAGCCGTCAACGGGCCAGCCGCCGACGCAGATCTTCGTCCGGAACGCCCTCACGAGCGGAAGTGCTCGACCTGACTGGGATTAGGTGGGTGATGCCAACCGCGGTGGAAAGTGAATCTCATCCGTCTGCGGGTCGTACAGAACGATATCGTGGCGTTGGGCGACGTCGATGAGCACTGAGAGCATTGTCGCAGCGTGATTCCACCCGATGTTGAGTTCGATGACGGGGAGTTTCCATGGCTCGTGCCAGCGGCCAGGACGCCCAGGGCGTCTCGATCTCGTTGCCCGCTTCGTCGTAGGCGGGCCAGCGGGAACTGCACTCGTCGATCGCAGCTTGCATACGAGTCGTTAGGGGCACCTCGGGTGCGTCCGATTCGAGAACCTCGTAGATGCCCTCGATGGTTGGGACGGTATCGGGGTCGAGAAGCATCAGGTCGAAGCTCACGGGGGCAGTGTGGCGGGAGAGCATGCATCCGATCAAGGGTCTTGACCGGTACCAGGCGCCCTGATAGCGGCATAGAAAGAGCGGGCGTCGGAGCGAATGATCAGCCAGCTGGTGTGACCGATCGCGACGCCGAGCCGGTCGCTGATCCGCCGGCGGCATCGCGTGTCTGCAGTCCCGTCTCCCTCACCGCTGCCAGGTAGGCGTCGTGTAGGCGTTCGCGGACGGTACGGCCATCGGGTGGCGGGTCGGCAGGGACGTCCAGGTGCTCTTCCCGTAGCTCGGCCATGAAGCGCTGCCACAGTGCGGGACCGCCGTCGGCGAGCAGCCGGGCGCGGACGGAGAGTTCTTCGGTGACCGGCAGCCACCGGCTTCCCCAGGCGCCGAGTTGGGCCATGACCGGTACCAGCTCGATGGCTGGATCGGTCAGGCTGTAGATCACTTTCTGTTTGTGGGTCGTGTCGTCCCGCATGCTGAGCATGCCCATCTCGACCAGGCTCTTGAGCCGGTGGGCAAGGATGTTGGAGGCGATTCCCTCTTGTGATCCGCTTAGCAACTCCCGGAAGTGCCGGCGCCCGCCGAAGATCATGTCGCGGAGGATGAGCAGGCTCCACTTGTCGCCGAAGACCTCCAGCGACAGGTTGATCGGGCATCCGGAGCGATGCGCCTCGTTCACGGCTTCTCCACTGACCGCTTGCATTTGACAAGCAGTCTACCTAGGCTGAATCCGGTTGTAGAGTGCAATCAGAAGAAGGGAGGGGTCCGGGATGGCCAAGCTGATCTGCACCGCACTGACGTCGCTTGACGGCTACATCGCCGACGAGAACGGCAAGTTCGAATGGGCCGCGCCAGACAGCGACGTCCACGCCTTCATCAACGACCTGGAGCGCCCCATCGGGACGTACCTGTACGGCCGGCGCCTCTATGAGGTGATGGTCTTCTGGGAAACTGCTCCGGCGCAACCGAACCAGCCGCCGCCCGAGCAGCGCCCGGACCCGGATCGAGCGGACGTTCGACCCGAACGCTGTCCGGGCGATGAAGGACGCGGCCGATCGCGATCTCAGCATCGGCGGTCCAGCGCTTGCAGCCCATGCGTTCCGAGCAGGGTTGGTGGACGAGGTCCGCCTGTTCGTGTCCCCGCTCACCGTCGGCGGCGGCAATCCGTTTCTCCCCGACCGGCTCCGTCTGAACCTTCAACTACTGGACGAGCGCAGGTTCGACAACGGCGTCGTATACCTGCAGTACCGAGTCTCTCCCTGACAGCAGGACATCTGCGTTGCCCCGGATATCCGCTCATCGGCAGTTTAGGGCGTTCGAGGGGCGAGCGGCCGTGGCAGATGTGCGCGCGATCGCGTCGAACGCCGGTCACGCGCCGGTCGTCACGCTGACGGCCATGACCGGCGCAGGCGCTCTAGCGTCCGAGCCGGCCCAGCAGGTCGCGACAGGCCGCGTCCTCGGAGCCGTGCTTGCGGAAGTCCCGCTTCCGACCACGCTCCAGGAAGAACACGAGCCAGCCGGCGTCACGGTGTTCAAGCACATACGTCTCGTCCGCGCGTTCACCGTCCAGCGACACCACCGAGCGATCATCGGCAGGTAGAAGTTCGCGAAGCCGAGTAACAGTCAATGGTGTGTCAACCATCGACACATGGTCGCCCATTGCGGCGTGGGAATCACGTGCGTGCTCAGCGGCAGAAGCGGATAGATCAATTCGGCCGCCTCAAGCAGGTCCAACAGAGCGGGTCAATCGCTTTGGTCATTGCGTGCGTGCCGGCGGCGCGCGCAACCCGTTGCGCTGGGGACCCACGATGAGGGTTCTGCGGTGGGAGGTTCGGATGGCGCACTGGTTCACGGAGAGCAAGGATCTATTGACCGCTGCCGTGGCAGTCCTCGGTGTCGGGCTGGCTCTCTCTGCAGCGCTCACCAACCGGGGTCAACGGCGCCGAGATGCCCTGTACCGCGTCCACGACCTGCTGACCAGCACGGATCAGCAGCGAGGTCGGCGCCTGCTGTTCGAGGCTGCACGTGCGGGTCAGTTCCCTGATCTTGATTCAGACGAGTACGCGACCATGAATCGCGCCATCGCGACCTTGGACGCCGTTGGGCTGTATGCGCGCCGTCGGATCGTTCCGCGTCGGTGGCTGCTCGACATCTGGCATCATCCGTTTACCGACATCCGGCCCGCGGCCTACGCGTTCATCGCCTACCGCAGGTCCAGGAACAACACTGGTTGGCGGGGCGGGCAACGCCTCGAAGACCTACTTGATCAGGCTTCGCGGTACAGGACCCGCCGCGCTTGCTGCACGGGATTCGAGCCGGATCCCGGTGCAGGCCGCTCGGCTCCACCACCACCGCCGGAACCGAGCGAGCCAGCTCCGGTCTAAAGTCAGGTTGCAGGTCGAGGGAGGGCCCATCCAGCCCACGACCCGCCCGATTCGCGGCCAGATGCGTGTGTGGTTCGGATGGCGTATGAGCCGACCGCCAACAGAAAGATCCGGAGCTGCAGGCACCGCTCGGCCACGCGCGGGAAGGACGAATCGTGCGCCGCAACATCGTCCACCACGGCCCCGCACCCGAGGCGTTGACTTAGGCGGACGATTCGTCCGCCATGATGCGTTCCAGGGTGCGTTGGCCCATCCGGCTCATGGCCGGGTTACTTTCGACGTAGTACCAGACTGCCCCCATCGCCTGCTCGAAGGCCCACGCCTTGCCGCGCTCCCATTCGAGGTCGTCGCACCCGAGGTCCTCGCGGAGCACCTGCCGCGGTCCAGCCTCGAGCAGATGCCAGGCACTCACGAGATCCACAGCAGGGTCAGCCGGTCCGAGGCCGCCGACGTCCAGAATCCCGGCCAGGCGCCCGTTGGACACGAGCACATTGCCGGGAATCAGATCACCATGGGTCATCGCGTCCCCCGCTGCGCGGCGCGGCAGACTCCGCACGACTGCCCACATTCTGCGAAGCCGCGCAACGTCCAGAAGCTGTTCGCTGTGCCGGAAGCAGGTCTCCATCCACGCGTCGTGGGACTGCAGGTCGCCTCCCCGACCTTCGCCGCTGAACGTCCGGCCACGCGTGTCGAGTGCGAGCACATCGTTGATGAACTCGGCCAGGTCGTGGGCAAACGCGACCGATTCGCCTGGGTCTTCGTCGGTGGCCGCGACGCCGGGCAGCCAGGTCTGCACGGACCACGCAAGCGGGTAGCCTGCCCCGGGTTCCCCAAGCGCGACCGGCTTGGGGCGGAAGATGGCATTGACCGTCCCCTGCGAAGCGATGCTTCCGATGGGCAGCCTCCGCCACTCGGGAAACTGCTCATCTACCAACCTGCGCACCATCTCGAGAGACACGCTCAGCTGGTCGACATGCATCTGCACACCGGGAGCGTCGCGCGTCTCGATCTTCGGCTGCAACCTACGTTCAGTCGCGCCAGAGTTCTGCGGGTGCCTTCGCGACATACGGACATCGACATGACCGCCGCGACTCGCGGCAGTTACATGAGTGCGCGCCTGAACACGCGAACCGCGGCAGATCGGTAAGCGGCGCCAGCGGCGCCAGCACCGCAGGAAACCTGCGGCAGACGCGAGGGGGTTTGGCCAGCCGCCAAGACGACGTGGCTCGGGCGCTCGCCGGCAGCACGCGGAGAACGGCCGAGCGTGCCGCCACGGGTGGCCGCCCAGACGGGCACGTCGAAGGTGCAGGAGGTGCCGGAGACGAAGGCGGGGAAGAACCGGCTCCACCTCGACCTCTACCCCACCGGCCGGGACAACGCGCTGGCGCTGGGGCGGCGGATCGAGACCGTCGAGGCGAAGGTGGCCGAGCTGGTCGGGCTGGGCGCCAGCGTGGAGCGCCGGACCCGACACGACGATCCGGAGGACCCGATCTGCTACGTCGTCATGCACGACCTGGAGGGCAACGAGTTCTGCGCCAGCTGACAATTAGGGTCAGACCTTTACCCCGGACCCTCCCCTCCGCGCGATCCGCGGCTACGAGAGTGAAGCCGCAGTTGATTGCTCAGGTTGTGCCGTCAGGCTGTTGCTGTATGGGCCGCGCGGATCTCGTTGGCGACCAGTTCTGGCTCGTCCAATGGGAGGAATGTCCGCCCGTTGGCGATCTCGACGAGGGTCGCGTTGGTGAAGGCGTCGCGGAGGCGCCGAGCGAGGCTGATTCTGAAGAATGGGTCGGCGGCGCCCCAGAGCAGCCGGACCGGTTTGGGGAAGCGGCCCAACCGGTTTGAGATGTCTAGGAGATCCTTCGGGTCGATGTGGCGTAGGAACTCGGCGGTGTTGCGGCGGACCGCCGCATCGGTGAGCGACGGGGTGATCCAGCGGCGGGTGAGCGCGGGGTCGAGCGGGTCGCGGGCCAGCCCACCGAAGCCGAGCACGGAGTGGCGCAGGGCCTTCGGGCGTACCGAGGTCATCATCGCGTGCAGCCGTGCCGGCCGGCGTCCGACCTTGACGATCAGCCCGAATGGCGCGGGTGGGAACTGGTCGAACGCGTCGCAGTTGGTCAGGACGAGGCGTCCGACTCGGCTGTGGTCGGTGTCGATGAGGAACTGGCAGAGCGCGCCGCCGGTGTCGTTGCCGACGAGGGTGACGTCGGTGAGCTCGAGCGCGGTGATGAAGTCGTTGATCAGCCGGGCGATGCCTCGCGGGCTGAGGTCGGTGCCTGCTGCCCATGGGATGCGGTGCGAGCCGAGCGGCAGGTCGGGGGCGTAGCTGCGGATGCCGCGGATGGCAAGGGCGTCGGCGACCTTCGTCCACAGCTCTGCGTTGACCAGTAGGCCGTGGACGAAGACGACCGGCGGCGCCGTGCTGGCCGGCGGCCCGGCGGCCCAGTACTCGATGCGACCTTGCTGGATGTCGATGACCGTCATGGCGTCACCTCGCGGTATCTTCGGTGCATGGCCCCACAAACATACGTACTGCCTGTATGAAAAGCAACCGGAGGACGCAGGAACAGCGCTCGGAGGCGACGCGCGCTGCGTTGATCGACGCCGCGCGCCCGCTGTTCGCAGCGTCCGGCTTCAGCGCGATCGGCACCGAGGCGATCGTGCGGGCCGCCGGCGTGACCCGCGGCGCTATGTACCACCAGTTCTCGGACAAGACCGAACTGTTCGCCGCCGTGTTCGAAGTGGTCGAAGCAGAGATGACCCGGCGCATCGATGCGGTGGTCAGCCACAGCGGGGAAAGCGATCCGATCGCGTTGATGAAACTGGGCGCGGCGACGTGGCTGGACGCCTGCGCCGAGCCCGAAGTCCAACGCATCGTGTTGATCGAGGCTCCGGCGGTGCTCGGGTGGGAGCGGTGGCGCAAGATAAGCCTGCGCTACGGGATGGGACTCGTCCAGAGCCTCCTCGGCTACGCCATCTCGGTTGGACGGGTGGCTGCGCAGCCGGTGGAACCGCTATCGCATGTGCTGATCGGAGCGCTAGATGAGGCGGCGCTGTACCTGGCACAGGCCGACGATCCTGCGCGGGCGCGCCACGAGGTCGGCGCGGTGATCGACCGCCTCGTCGAGTCCCTCGCGACATAAGGGCGGATCCGCATCCGTTCCCACCTCGACCGCCACGACCTGCGCCCGGTTGTCCGCACTTCGACGAAACACCGCGCAATCTTGAACCGATGTGACCGACCAAGCCGTCCGCTTCTGGGCATTACAGGGGCGTTCGGCGCTCCGAGCCAGGCGGGCTCGCTGGGCTTGCGTCGTTCGCTGTTGATGCGGGCCGCGTTCGCGGCGTTGGGCGGCCGGAACATCGGGGGGCGCGCGTTGGCGTTGCGCCAGCACAGGTAGGCGTGTAGCGCGCCGGTTGTTGCTGGAGTGGGGCGCGCAATGCCTCAGCCATGTGTTCGTTGTCGCCGACCGCCGCATCCGTTGCCGGGCCGTCCGCCACGGCCCACCGCCACGATCCGGTTGAGCTCCACTGCCGGGGCCGCGGCGCGCGTGCCCGATGAGCGTGCGGCGTCATTGTCTGCGGGGCGGCGAGCTGGGCGTGCCGCAGGGCAGGTCTGGCTCTCGGTCGGTGAGTGTGTGGACCAGGAGCTCGGTCAGGTTGCCGGGGAACGTGCTGAAGTGGCCTGCGCTTTGGATCACCACCGGCCAGGCGTCCGGGTCCGCGTCGGTGGTGTCCCACCACAGCGCGTCGCGATTCTCGGTGCCGGCGCAGTAGAGCAGGCCACCGGGGTGCGGGAAGGCGGGCCGGTCGTCGAGGTAGATGTCGGCGAGCTGCTCGTGCCAGTCGGCCAGTTGCCCGGGTGGTGGGGCCGAGATGCCCTCGACGAACCATGCTCCGTATGCCGCGTGCAGCCGCTTGTAGTTGTCGGGCAGCCGGACGCCGAGCCGGCGCTCGGCGGTGGACCAGTCCGCGTCGCGGTTGATGTCGGGTGGGCCGATGAGCGTGGCAAGTTGGGCGAGCGGGTCGCGGCGCCGGGCCGAGCGTGGCGGTGGCGCCGGTAGCTCCTCGGCGGCGGACCGCCATGTCCGGTCGGCCGGCAGTGCTTCCGGCGCGAGTACCGGCAGGTCCATCCGCCCGGCCAGCCACTCGTCGATGAACTGGGTGGCGGTGAGGTCAAGACGCTGCCAGCCCACTGCGTCGGCGGCGCAGATCACCACTGGCCAGCCGTCACAGTCGTACCAGGCCGGTAGCCACCAGCAGGTTTCGCCGGTGGTGAACCGGCCCCACAGCCTCAGCCCACCCGGCTGGGGGCATACCGCGGCGGGGACCCGAAGGGTAGGGCCGATCCGGGTGTGCTCGGCGGTCAGGTCGTAGCCCCGGGGCCCGTTCGGTGCGTGCAGGATCAACCGGCGGCCGAGGGTGCCTGCGCCGATGCGGTCGATCAACGCCTGGTAGTCGCTGGGCAGTTGCTCGCCCGACCGGTCCGCGGGCGGGACCGGCGGGACCACGCCGATCGCGTCGACGATGCGCTCGACGGCGTCGGGTGTCGCCACCGCCGGCCGCTGCGGCGCACCGGTCGGTTCGGCCGTCGCGTCGGTGCGCGGGCTCGGTTCGTACCGGGCGGGCAGGGGATCGAGATCCAGTCCCAGCTGCGGATCGGGACCACCGCCCACCAACGCAGCCAGCACGTCGGTCATCGGCCGCTCCAGCCGACGCCAGACCGGCCCGCTCGCGGAGTACATCCCCGGATACCCAGCCGGCATCAGGTACGAGTACACCACCGTCGGCCACCGCTGCGGGTCGGTCGAGGCCGCAGTGTGCCAAAAGAAATGGTGCGAGGCGCCGGAGCGGCCCCACATCAGCAACCCGCCGGGCTCCGGCCAGAACGTGTACGGATGGCCGGGCGGATCCCGATCCCGCCACGCGCGCAGCATCCTGTGCGTGCCGTAGTCCAACTGCGCCGCCGCTCCCACCGGGGACCACACCCAGACGAACTCGCCGAGGGTGATCGGGCCATACGCGCTGGCGAAGGTGATGAAAGTCGGCCGGCAGCCGCAGCCCCAGCGCCTGCTCCACCGCGGCCCAGTCGACCGGCGGCGTCCGCCGCGGCGGAGGGCCGATGAGCCTGGCCAACGCATCAAGGTCCATCCCGGCATTATCGTCCTCGGCAGGCCGAGCGCCCGCGATGCGGTGCGGGAACCAATTCCATGCCGTTGCATGCGCAGGAGTCAAGTCTGTTGCCGGACACCGGGACGGTCGAGCAGCTTGAGCATTTCGCTGGCCGCATCACACGGGCACCCCAGTCACGCCGTGCTCGGGCTTCGCCACTCAGACGAGATCGCCCGCCGCCCAAACGGCATGTCCTCTCATCGGTCTGGGCTCAGGACGTCCGCCCGGCGCTGGACCCCCGGCCACCCGGCGTGACCGCGTCCGTCGCCGACCCGCACGACCTGTGGCACGCAGTCGGTTGGCATCCGATCCAGGCCGGGTGCTGGCCCGCCTGGTGGCTGTCACGGCCAGCGGGCGGTTCCTCCACAAGCGCCTGGGTGAGACCCGTCAGTGGCGTGAGCGTGTCGCAGCTGCGTCAAGTGCCGGTACGAGCGGCATTAGCGCGGTCCGCATCAGGTTCGGCAGCGACCCCGACGGCACCACGAAGCCACTCATCGACGGAGGCACGGTCGTCGACTGCAACCACTGCTGAAGCGCGACCTTGGCGGCGCAGCATTCGGCGATGGCGTCGGCGAGCGGGCCCTCGATCGTGGTGACTGTGTCGGCGTAGCAGGCGCGCAGGGCGGGACTGGTGGTGATCATCAGCAGCGCGTCACGCGCATCGTCGCCCGGATCGGTGTACTGCTCGACGACGGCGTTGATGACGGCGTCGGCGAGGCCGACATCGGCAGGACGGGCGGCCACGGCTGCCGCGACTCGTGACGCACGCTCTGCGGTGACCGCTTCAGCAGATCCGCGACCAGGGTTACGGCTGTACCGCCGAGGAACTCCAGGTCGGCCTCCACGCGCTGGCGGCATCGATCCGGGGGCACGACGGCGCGGTGGTGGCGGCCATGAGTGCTTCCGGGCCGTCGTACCGGCTGCGGCGAACCGGTTCGACGACATGGCCGGCGTGGTGATGGCGGGAGCGGCGGAGATCAGCGCCCGGATCGGGTACCTCGGCTCATGACACTTCATCCGCAGGCGCGCGCCGCTGCCGGCCCGCGTCGGTCGCGCGGGCAAGTGACCG
>WNFZ01018329.1_pt1 | contig 15617 bp, 13 predicted proteins | sample 5400081 | NCBI WGS metagenome assembly WNFZ01 (sample SAMN13153365, study PRJNA577476) | soil metagenome | isolation source: 80 cm soil or saprolite under grassland replicate 1 | place: USA:California | collected 2016-06-15 | reverse complement strand
CATCTTCACCCATGTGTCCGAAAACGATCTTCGCCCGAACGATCCGGAGGAAACCCATCACAACTGGGTGATGGCCGGCGAACGCACCGCGGCCGCCCTCAAAGCCAAAGGTTACAACCACCGCTTCGTTTTCAGCCTTGGCACGAGCCACTGCGACCGCCGCGTTTTCGAGCAAACACTGGCGGACACGCTCGTGTGGCTGTGGCGCGGCTACCACGCTGGTTGAGTGGTCTGAGACGCGAACACGGTGTCGTTCGGACCACGAGGCGCCGTGAACAGCGCGCTCCCGGCAATCTGAACGGGATTGCGTCTTCCAGCCCAGGCTTGGCGGTCAACGCCTGCGTCACGTGCGTGTCCACGAATGGAAGCAGCGTCGTTCGGCCGCCCAAAGCTATTCGGCGAGCAGGGCCTCAACGGCTTTCACCAACTCCGGACCGCGAACCCCGCGAAAGCGAATAATGCCTCGGCCGTCGATGACCCAAACGTTCGGCCAGCTCTGCACATTCCACGCCCTGGCAATTGGGCCATCGCGCTTGTCCCAAATGTTCGGCCACGTGATGTCGTACTTGGCGAATCCTTCGCGGGCACGTTTCAAATCCTCGTCACAACTGACGCCGATGAACGCCACCGGCTGGCCTTCCATGCGCTGGACGAACTGCGCGTGTTCCAGCGCGTCGCTGTAGCCGCAGCACCAGAACACGAGCACGACGATCTTGCCCTGGTAATCGCGTAAACGGATCCGCTCGCCATCGAAGCCAACGCCTTCCGCATCCGGCGCCGGCATGCCGACGAGCAACCGGCGCAGTTCGTCGAGCTCCGTTTTTGCCTTCCCCGCGAGGTCGATCGCATAAGCCTCCCTGGCTTTGCCGAATTCGTTGACGACGCGCTCGAACAGTTTCATGGCTTCGGCGGTTGCCTTCTTGTCTTGTCCGAACCGCGCCTGCTCCTTCTTCATCGTCGCGAGCAAAAAGCACGCATTCGCGCGCACTTCGCTGCTGGGGTTCCTGGCCAGAAACGATTCGAGCAAGTTCGTCGAGCAGCGATAGCGCGCGCTCTCCAGTCGCTTGCAAAGCGCCACCACGTTCGTGTTCCGGAGATGTTCGCGTTCAATCACGCGCGCGGCTTTCTCGACTTCAGGGCCGTCGGGTGTGTTGAACAAAATCCATTGGGCGGCTTCGAACGCCTGCGCCGACGCGGAGACGTCGTCGAGCAGCGGGAGCAGGTCGGCCATGTCGGGTGCCGGCTCGGGCTCGCTACCCCTTCGCGGCAAGTCGTCTGAAAGGCCCGCGCCCGTCCAGAAGCCGATGCCCCGCCGCGACCGCGCGTCAATGACACTCGTGCCGACCTTCATCCCAAGCCCGGCGAGCGTCCAAGTGGACGCCGGGACCGCCAGGTTGAATTCGACGGCCGAGAGCAGATAGCGAATCTCCGTCCGCGGCTTTCCATCCCGGTGATCCTTCGCAATAACTTCGGCGGGAATCGGACCGCCGGACCGATCATAGCGCGAAAGCACGACATTTTGCCCATGAGCTTGTTTCAACAAACGCTCCGGACGCGCGGCATCGATCCAAAAATCGAGCAGTTCGTCATGCTTGGAAAGGACCTGCACTCGCCATGCGGGTTTTCCCTCCACCGATTCTTTGCCCATGAGCTTGACCGATTTCGCCTCTTCGTAGGCCAGACAACTTCGGACCGTGCTTTCGATGAACAACGACACGCGCAGGCCGAAGCACTGCGGGTTCGTGAGGAACTCAGCCGTTCCCCGGCGTGCGTCGTTAATCTCGGCGGTTTGGGGCCGGCCGTCCGATTCGCGGTACTGCAGCAGCGCGGCGCCGTCGTAAATACTGACGACATGCGCTTCGAACCCTTTGAGCAATCCGGCTTTGACGGCCGCTTCGCGATCCAGTCCTTGCTCGCGGATCTTCTTCTCAGACTCGTCAGAACCTACCGAGGTATATGCATACTCGCGCGCGACGGAATCGAAGCGGGCCTTTGGCGCGTCGAACACGGCGACAATGTGTTTATAGTTCGTTTCGCCGATGAAAAAATGCGTGACCTGCACATCGAGTTCCAACGTGCCGGATTGAATTCGCTCACGCGCGCGCGCCACGGCCCGGAGCAATTCAACCGGGTCGGGATCTTTTTCTGTCACCGTTGCGTTTTCCTGCTCCGTCGGCGTTGCCGGCGATGGCCGCGCGGCGCGCGGATCACGGGTATCGGGAGACGGACTCACCGTGAGCGCCAGGTGTCCGTGGTGAGGACGAGTCGCAAAGAATGCGCCGGTCGCGATCAGGACTGTCCCTGCCGCAGCGAGGCCCAGCCGGGTCCGCCAGATATTGAGAAGCATCATGCCAAAGCTTGTGCCGGCGCTGACGGCGACCGGCACCGGCCAACTCACGCATAAGAGCGCCGCGACGAGCGAGGCTGGAGCCGCCACGATGGCGCGCTCGGTCAGCAAGGCGCCCAACGCCGCGGCGCCGCACGCCGCGCCTTTCACGGCCACGCGCTCGCGCAATCGCTCCAGCGCGCGGCTCACGCGCATCTTCGCCGCGTCTTCACTGATGCCAAATGCGGCGCCAAGTTCCCGCATCGAGTGGTGCTCGAAGAAGCGGAGCAAGATGACCTGTCGTTCTGCGTCCGTGAGTTGATTCAGCGCCTCGTCGACCACCGGCGCGATTTCTTTCCAGACGGCATCATCGGCGTTTGTTTGCATGGCGGCGGCGTGTTCTTCCCTGACGCGGCGACGGTTTTCGACGCGCCAGAGGTCGATGGAAACGTGGACGGTGGTCCGATGAAGCCACGCCACGAGCGCGGCATCGTCCCGCAATTCCGGCGCCGTGGAGGCAAGCCGGATGAAAACCGATTGCGTGGCGTCCTCGGCCGCCGCCTCGTTCCCCAGTCGCCTGCGCGCCGCGGAAAAGACGAGGTTCGTGTAGCGCCGAACGAGTTCGCCAAACGCCTTGTCCGATCGGCTTTTCCTGAACTCGGCCAACAGATCAGTTCCGTTCATTCAACTCTATAATCGTCGCCGTTTCGCCGAAGGTAACGAACGGGATGGCTGCCCGCGGGCACCTGATGCGCGTCTGGCAAAATTGCCGCCATCGTCAGGAAACCAAAGTTGAGCGAACGTGCCAGGTTAGATCATTCGTTTCTCCTCTGTGCTGACGACGTAACCTCCTCCACGCGAACCTGGAGGCGTGTGACGTCCGTGGCTCCGGTGTGGCCGGTGCGCTCGACCGAAACATTGGAGTCACAATAGCCCTACCTCCCGCTCTATGATCAGGATTTCTTGTTGTTTGAGCTCTTTCTTCAAATGTTCCTTGAAATTGACCAGGAAGTGGCGCGAGCCGACCGGGTCCTGACTGATGACCCGGTAAATCACGATCTCATCGCGATAGGTCATGTCTCCAAATTTCCAGAAGCCCTGATTGGGCTGCGGAAAATAAGTCAACCCTTCAAATTGCTCCAAGAGGCGGGCCTGCACGTCCTGGAACTTGGCCGCTTCGATAGGGGTACCGTCGTTGTAATAAAGCGGAATAAAAACATCATACTCTTTCACCCGCGACCTCCTCCAGGCTTGGGGCGATGGCCTCGCGGCTCAGCTCGGAAAATCGGATGTCGGCCTTGCGCAAAGCCCTCAGTGCATCTTGGGAGAGCACGTAAGTACGCTCGCGCAACACCATGCCCGGAGAATGGCGCAAGAGAATCGGCAAGGCCCTTGCCTCATCCTCTCTGCTGAGTTGAATAATGACTTTCATACTAAAGTTGTAGCTTCTTTGGGAACTTGGCGCAATGCCACAATAACTGGTATGCTTTGCCGCTTCCGTTTCCCGGATCTGCTGCTGAACACACGCTTTTGTCCCATTTTGACCCTTTCGCCCGCACGGGCCGCTGGGTCGATGGATTTGAGATGCGCGTAACGATAATACCAGCCTTGCGAATCGAGCACGTAAACGTAGTCGTAATCCCCATGCGGCTTGTAGAACGGAGCATCCGCGTATTCCGGAAGCGCCTTGCCGCCCGCGGAAACGACCAACCCCTCGCAGGCCGACAGTACATCCACCATTCCTTCACAACCTCCGATGTCCAGACCGGAATGGTAATAAATCTCGCGGCGAGATGGCGACTCGCCGCCGTCAATGTATGCAGGCTCGTTGCCCATTTGAGTCGAAGTGGCAAACCAGCGCTGTCTGGCCGGATAAACAAACGTGCCCGAAACCAACCAGGGCGAACCTTCTGGCCAAAGCCGGAGACGCGCGTCTTTGTCCAGACCCCACGAATCTTCCCAGCGGTCGCGATTCTTGTAATAGCCTTGGGTGATGGGGCAATCAATTTGCACTCCCGCGAACGTCACCGGGAGGTGATAGGTAGCGGACACGAGGTTCGTCACGGCGCCGTTGATTTCGACTTTCACTTCGGCGCGGCGAACGGCGTCGCGCGCGCTGTCGCGCGTTTCAGTCACCGCGAGCAGCTTAACTTTCGCGCTGGCGCCATCCGCGAGCTTGAGCTCCTGTGTTTCGCCGATGTCGAGATCGACCGTGCGGAATAGCGGTTGCGAAGCTTCCGCTGGCGCAAGGACGTTGGATAGCACTGGAATGGCGAGCAGAAAGCAAAGATGACGGATCGGGAAAGCCGGCATTGCGATAGTGTATCACCGAGACTTTGGCGAGCAATCCAGAATGCTAACTCTCGCGCGGCAATTCGATTCGACCAACCGCCGCGGAGCGAGGGTCGGTCCAGTTATGCTTTCCCACGGCCAACCCGACGCCGCGTTGGATGACTGCCACGGCATGGCGGGTGGATCTCCCGGAAACCCGGCCTGCACACGTGTCTCCGCCTAGCCAATCGCTTCGACCTGAATTTGCCTGTGAATCACGCTGGCTCCTGATAGGATGGCCATCATGCATCGGGTCCTTTTGCGAACGACGTGGTGCAGCATCTGCGTGTCGTTTTCGCTGTTCATGGCGGCGGACGTGTTCAGCGCCGACTCCGAAGGCGTCACTCCGTGGCGTCAGGACCAGCCGCCCAACCCACCGTACTCACCGCAGGAGGCCATCAGCAAAATGACCGTCCCGGAAGGCTTCACCGTTGAACTCGTCGCCGGCGAACCGGACATCGTGAATCCCATCGCGATGAGTTTCGATGATCGCGGCCGCATCTGGATTACTGAAAGCGTCGAGTACCCGCGCAAGCCGGCGGGCGTCGGCCGCGATCGCGTGAAAATTCTTGAGGACACGGACGCCGATGGGCGCGCCGACAAAGTCACCGTTTTCGCGGAAGGGTTGAACATTCCGACGGGCGTGGCGGCTGGCTACGGCGGCGTGTGGGTGCTCAATGCGCCCGACCTTCTTTTCATGCGTGAGAAGGACGGCAAGGAAGACAGTCGCGAAGTGGTGGTCAGGGGTTTCGGCCGCACCGATACACATGAGCTGCCGAACTCGCTGACGTGGGGACCGGACGGGTGGCTCTACGGCTTGAACGGCGTGTTCAATCAAAGCCGCGTTCGCTCGAACAACCGCCAGGAATACAAATTCAACTGCGCGCTCTGGCGAGTGCATCCGCGCACGCGCGAGTTCCAGATCGTCTCCGAAGGCACGAGCAATCCGTACGGGATCGCGTGGGACGTCGAGGGCAGCGCGATTGTCGAGGCGTGTCATTGGGCGAACGATCATCTCTTTCACTTCGTCGAGACCGGCCATTACCAGCGGCAGGCGGGCGCGTTCCCACCGTTCACGATTCCGATCGGTTCGATCACGGACCACGGGCATCAGAAGACGGCCTACTGCGGCATAACATTTCTCGACACCGACGCGTATCCGCCGCAATTCCGCGAGCGCATCTGCGTGGGCAACATTCACGGCGGCGCGATCAACGTGGACCGGTTGCAACGCGACGGCGCGACCTACCTGGCGAAAGGCGAAGCCGATCTTTTCACCGCGAACGATGCGTGGTGCATGCCGGTGGCGCTGAAGATCGGGCCGGACGGGTGTCTTTACATCCTCGATTGGTACGATCGTTATCATTGCTCGCAGGACGCCGCGCGCGATCCCGAGGGTGTGGACCGGCTCAAGGGACGGCTCTACCGGCTGCGCTACCAGAACACGCCGCGCGCGCCGGCGATGGATCTCGCGAGGGAAAGCGACGACCAACTGATTGCGCGGCTGGCGGGCGGGAACATTTATTTCCGCGAAACGGCACAGCGGATTTTGACGGAGCGCCTTTCCGAGGCAGGGCGCGCTGTCCCCGGCAGACCGCGAGGTGGTGTGAGGACACACCGCTCTGCCGAACTGCGAGCGAAACTGGAAGGGATCGTGCTTGGCGCGAGCCCCCTCACCCGGCCTTCCGCCTTCGCCAAGGCTACGGCGGACAGGTCGGCCACCTTCTCCCCCTCGGAGGGGGAGAGGGATGGGGTGAGGGGGCCGGCTGCTACGACCATCGAACGCAAAGCACGGCTGCACGCGTTGTGGGCACTGATCGGCAGCGGCACGCTCGAACCGGCGTTTCATCTGAAGCTGCTCGCGCATTCCGATCCGGCTTACCGCGCCTGGAGCGTTCGTGCCGCCGGAAATTTCGGCAAGGTGTCGCCGGCGATTCGCGGGAAGCTCACGGAACTGGCGCGCGATCCGTCGGCGGACGTGCAACTCCAGGTCGCCATTGCTTCGCGCAAAATCAAAGGCTTCGACGCGCTGGCGGCCCTGAACGATGTGCTCGCGCGCTGCGGACAGGACAAACTCATCCCGTCGATCGTGTGGAACAATCTCCATCCGCTGCTGGAAACAGACACCGCGCGGTTCGTTTCTCTGATGGAGTCGGAGGGACGCACAGCGCGGGCCGCGAGAATCCCTAAGGACCTCTCGCCGGCGCTTGCCGCCCTCTCGCCGCGGATCGTCGAACGCATCCTGAGCGCGCAAAAGCCCGATGGGACAGCGGTTGCCGCTTTTGTCGGGTTTATTGCAGGCCGGAATACGGAGCGCGCCAGGGAATGCCTCTCGACCGTCTCGGCGAAGCTTGATGGATTGAGCGCATCGGCCACGACTCAACTCAAAGCGGAACTGAAACCGGTCCTGCGCGAACTGCTTGAGCGGGAAAAGGACACGCCGCTCTTTTTGAGCGCCCAACTGCTGGCGGCGCGGCTGGGACTGGCCCGGGTTGATCCTGCTGCGGTCCGGGGGCGTTTCACGTCCGCCAACGAACCCGAAGCTTCGCGATTGCAGGCGCTGGATGCGCTCATCGCGTTCCGTGAGCCGGCGTTGCTCACCGTGTTGCCCGAAGTGTTGTCGTCCGGCTCTCCCCATTTCATAAGGCGCGTTTTCGCCGCTCTGGGACGCATTGAAGACGCAAAGCTCGCCGACGTTCTTCTCGGTGAATACCCGAAACTCGCCCCCGAGCTGCAGCCTCTGGCGATTGAGCTGATCATGCAACGCGAGCCGTGGGCGCGGAAACTTCTCGATGCCGTGCTTGCGAACAAACTGCCCAAGGCCGTGCTCAACGCGAATCATCTGCGAAAGATTTTGGAAGGCAACGATCGCGATGCGCTCTGGGCCGTGGAGAAAGCGTACGGCAGGATTCGCGAGGAACGAAATCCCGAGCGCGAGAAGGTCGTGGCCGATATGGCGGCATATTTCCGAGAGCGCATCGGCAATCCGCACCGCGGCCAGACCGTCTTCCGCAACCTGTGCGCGCAATGCCACACGATTTACGGTGAGGGCGGAAAGGTGGGGCCGGACCTGACGGCGAACGGCCGCGCTTCTTTCGAGCAACTGTTGTCGAACGTGTTTGACCCGAGCCTCGTCATCGGACCGGCCTACCAGGTCACCACCGTTGTCACGAAGGACGGCCGCAATCTCACCGGCTTGATCGCCGAGGACAACGCGCAGCGCGTCGTGGTCAGAATGCCCGGCGAAGGCGAGGAGACGGTGCCGCGCAACCAGGTGAAATACACGCGCGTGAGCAAGCTCTCGATGATGCCGGAGGGAATCGAGTCGTTGCTCGACAAAAATGATTTGGCGGACCTGTTTGCCTTTCTGGCGCTCGACAAGCCGCCGACGGACGCGTCGGCCCGGCTCATTCCCGGCGCGCCGGATATTCCGAGAGCGAACGCGGCGCCGAGGAGCCGAACGGCCGTCCGTATCTTCATCCGGTGCGCGACGCTTCGGGGCGAGTGGCGCTCACGGAGGATCGTCCTGCGGATCATCCGTGGCAGCACGGCATCTTCACCGGATTTCATCGCGTGAACGGATTCAATTACTGGAAAGAAGACGAGGGCAAGCAGCGGTTCGCGCGTCTGCTCGATTTGCAGGAAGCATCCGACCGCGTGTCCTGGCGGGCGCTGGTGGAACTGGTCGCGCCCAACGGAGACGTCGTGCTCGAAGAAGAAGACGCGATCACGATCCATGCGCCCGAATCACCCGACGTTTACGCGATCGACTTTGATTTATTGCTGCGGGCCAAAGAACAGGACGTGAACTTCGGCAAATTCTTTGTTGGCGGACTGTCGGTGCGCATGCCGTGGGACAAAGCCAATCCTCGCCAGACGCACCTCAACGCGAGCGGACTGCGTGGCCGGGAATGCGAACAACAGCGCGCCGCGTGGTGCAATGTCGAGCGCCCGTTTGAAAGCGAAACGTTCGGCATCGCGGTGTTCGATCATCCCGGCAATCCAAATCATCCCTCCGGCTGGCGCGCCGACGAGCAGGGACTGATCAATCCGAACGTTTCAGCCCTGGGTGACTGGAAACTCGCGGCGAAACAAACGCGGGGTTTCCGCTACCGGCTTTTGGTTTACCGCGGTTCGGCCGCGCGCGAGCAATTGGCGGCAAGGTTCGAAAGCTTTGCCAGCGAGTCACGCGTCTTCAAATTTTAGAGGCTTAAGCGAAATGAGTTTTGAAGCAGGCATATGAAAAGCATTGATTTTACAAGCTGGGAAATGGCGGGTCCTGTCGAGATAATCTTTGTCTGCACATTTTACGGGTCATGTTTGCAAAAATGGAAAAATCTATTTCGATGAATTTTGTCCTGACTCTTTCAACGTAAATTTGCCGAAGAGTAAAATAAAACAGTTCCTTTGCGGAGTTACAATCAGTCGAAAGTGGATCAGTCGCGCCTTCAAAACGACGAAATAAGTCTGTGAGCGTCTCTAAGTCGGATTCGGAAACAATCCCTTCGGAATCGGAGTCTGGCATTGTGAATCCTCTAAATTTGCACGGTAACGCTCTTCTGCCTGCTGCCTATAGTCCAATGCCAGATCGTATAACTCTGGAGTACCACATCCAGAGTAAAGATTCTTGAGCTTCCACAACACTTTCAACGCCTCTTCACAAAAACCAATCATTTCTTTCCATAAATTGGCGGCTGACTCCGGAGAGCTCTGTTGGATCGAAAGATGAGCGATAACTGCGTATGTATGAACAAGTGCTGACTGAACTTCCCTTACATGCAGCCGAAATTTCTCGCATGAATCCTCTCGCGAAGGGTCTAGCTCTTTGCCCGCTGTTTCCATCGCGTGGACTTCGCAACGGTTAACCGTATTTATGATTTTCAGGCAATCGTTCAACACTCAACAAATTTGACTTCTTTATTTCAATTACGCAACTCAATTACCAATTTCTTTATGGACTAGACCTTACAAATTGCTCAAGCCAAAGAGTCTATTACGATGTCTATTTCTTTCCCATGCGATCCGTTTTGTTCGGTGTTTTACAAGTCAATCCTGAATCGGAAACTTGCGCGGCATCCGCATTGTCTGCCGATATGTCAGCCGTTTCCCACCCGTCTTGCCCACTGCTTTAGCCGTCCGCTCCCAGTCCGTGTCGGCCCGCGTGTTCCACCGGAAAGAGAATTCGTCCGCGGACTTGGAAAGATGCTCCCGATTGTCACTCGTCGCCGGGCTTTGCGTCCCTGCGGCCGAGATCGCGCATGGCCAAGCGGCAACGGTTTTGCGAAGCAACAGTTCCTCGCCCCAGGCTGACATCGCTCGAGTGAGCGACGTCCAGCAACAACACCGTGGCGTGTTCCCTGACTCCGTCGTTCCGGTTTTCGGTCGCGCCCCGGTGAAACCAACAAATGTTGTGTCGCTGAAATACCCGTTATTTCGGAGACACAACACAAGCACGTCCGCGAACGTCCGAAGCATGAGCACGGCCTTGAGCGACCCCTTCTCCTCGGGGAAATTGCGTCGGTTTGTGGCCGCGCCGCTCAGACAACGCGGGCCGTTCGGAATCATCCGTCATGAAATCCATCCTGCTCAAACTGTCCGGTCGCGCGAGCGACCTGGTCGATGTCGAACCGCTCATCGCGCTGTTTCTGGGAGCGGCACTGCTGGCCGTGTTTCTCTCGGCCTTCCGGCAATCCCCATCCCACACTGAGGCCCCGGGAAAAACCAGCCTGCTCTGGACGCTCTACGGCCAACTCCTGCATCTGGCGAGAGCCCTGATGCTCGTCGCGCTGCTGGTGGCCGCGATCGCGGTGCTGCGCATTTATCTGCGCCAAACGGTGTCGAATTTTCAACGCACCCATGGCCGTGTGACGCAGGCAAACTACGACGCCGTGCGAACGATCTGGGGGGCGGAGCAGGAGCAAGGCGAACTGAAGGTCGAGATCTACACCGACGAGGAGGTCACGGAACGCATCGAGTCGGAAGATTTGACCAAGCCCGCCGTTTTGCGAAAGAAAATCGTCCGGCATCCGGTCACGGGCAATCCGTTCGTTACGACCCGACACGACGTCGTGTTGAAGCAAAACCCGCGACAGAAAGGCTCGGCGTATTACAGCGGTTACGAAACGGTTTGTCGCTTTTCCTGGAAACTGATCAACCCCGCTGAGACTCCGCAGCAGTGCAACCTGGTGTTTCCCCTGCCGGCCGCGCGCGCGATGTATGACGACCTGTCGGCCACGCTGAATGGCAAGGATGTGCTCCCGCAGATGCAACTCAAAGAGGCGACATTGACGCTCGCGCGCGAGCTGCAACCGAACGAGGCGCTGGATCTCAGGATCGCCTTCCAAAGCCGGGGCGTGTCCTTCTGGTACTTCCAGGTGAGGGAAGCGCGGGAGATTCGCGACTTCCTGCTCACTCTCACGCTGCCGGACTTGCCGAAAGCCCGGCTCAACTATCCCGGCGGCTGCATGACACCGACGGACATCCAACCCGCCAGCCAGGGCCAGGGCAGCGTGCTGACTTTCCATCTCGACCACGCCATCTCGAACCAGGGCATGGGCGTCGCGCTGCCGTCCCGGCCGCAGCCCGGGGAAATGACCAACGCCGTGCTCGGGGAAACCGAGCGCGCCTGGTTGTTAATCTTTGCGATGCTCGCCTTGACGCTGACCCTCGCGCAAGCCAGGCACGCCGTGTTGATCAGCATTTTCTTCGGCGCGGCGACGGCATTCGCTTACGGATTGCTGGGCGACTTCAGTGACCTCCTGTTTGGATTTTTCGGAACGGCCGGCATGATCCTGATTCCGTTGCTCCTGGTGCTGGCCAGGTTGCTGACCTGTATAACTGGCGGTGCCGCCATCAAAGCACTGGCCCTCCAGTTCCTGATCATGGGGATTCTGTATCCGTGCGCGGCGGGACTGGACTCCGGCCGGCAAACGCTTTACTTGAATCTTTGCGCCGTCGGTTTTCTCGGATTCACCGCCTGGGTGCTCGCCTCACGTCTGCGCGACCGGTCCGGGGAGCAAACGAGCGCAGCGACGGCGGCGCAGCCTGTTTAAGTCGAAAAGTGCGCGGCCAAACGTCTCGGCGGTTCAGCAGACCATTTCATGGTCAGGCGCCGATGGCCTCGTAAGCCACCCGCGTCACCGGTTGTTCGTCGCAAGCCCTGGTTCCGGCTCCGTTTTCGCGAGGAGCGGCGGCTCAATTCTCATGAGTGGCATCGTAATTACTCCCCAAGATTCCGCCGCAGGAGCGCGCTCAACCTGGCAGGTGAAAGCACGGTGAGGGTCTTGCCCTTGACGGTGAGCAGCTTTTGTTCGCGAAATTTTGCGAGCGTGCGGGAAAAGGTTTCACTCACGGTGCCGAGTTCCGCTGCCAGCACGCGCTTGGTCGCGGTCAATTCGATGCGGACAGGCTGATCGCTGTCCGGTTTGGGACAACGCTTGACCAGCCAGTTGGCCAGGCGGGTTTCCACATCTTTGAGCGTCATGTCTTCAAGCTGTCCCACCAGCACGCGCAGATGGCTGCTCATCGAACCGAGCATGCGCAGGGCGAGTTCCGGTTGCCGACGGAGCAACGCAAGAATGCCGGCCTTTTGCACCAGCAACACCTGGGTTGTTTCCAACGAGCGCGCATCCGCGGGATAACCTTTGTCGGTGGCGAGAGCCACCTCGGCGAATGATTCGCCGGCGCGAAAGACATGAATGATCTGTTCTTTGCCGGCCGCGCTGACGCGGTGGACGTTGATCGCGCCGCGTTGGACGATGTAAAAGCCGTGCGCCGGGTCGCCTTCGCGAAAGAGATACTCAGCCTTTTCCAACGACTTGAGCACCGTGACAGCGGCGATGTTTTCCAGGTCGGGCAGCGGCAATCCCGTGAACAACTGGCAACTGCGAAGCGTGTTGACGAGTCCGATTTTTTTGAGTTCGGCGAAATTCTCCGGCATCGCGGTCCAAGCTTAAGCGTGTTCGCGCCAAAAATAAACAATCCAATCGCTACCCTGTCCGCGCTCGACCCTCGACGCGAATCCCTCGCCGGCAAGTTTCTCGATGAGCGGCGATGGCAAAAAGGGCGCGACGATGATGAGTCCTTCATCCGGCTTGAGCGCGTCGATGCGCCGGCGGATTTCGGGGAATGGTTCGATGCCCCGCCGCAGCACGTCGCGCACATCGAATCGTTTGAATTGACTTAACGGCGGCATAGGTGATCCGGGTCAGGAAGCTGCCGGTTGCCCGGTAATATCCGCTGGACTGTTCCAGTTGGCAAAGCCTCCGACAGGTCGGGCTTCGCGGCACAGTGCTCCTGGCGTCAACATCCGGCAACGCAGGCCGGCGCGGCCGCGAAGCCATTGTTCCGTACCCGGACCAAGCGCGGAGTTCATCCAGGAACGCGGGCTGCATTCCTCCACGCCGAAATAGCGCGCGCCCTGAAGCTCAAGCTCCTGTCCGATGAGTTCATTCAAGCTCGCACCACGCACCGGGACATTGCGGCGAGACGTGTCAACGCCCGCCGCAACACGTCGGCGCACCGGCGGCGACCTGAACGAGGGGCTTCAGCTTGGCGATCTTCACACGGAACTCGTCCGGGCCTTTGACCAGGTGTTCCCAGGTGAACGCGCCCGGCCATTGCGCCGAGAACTGGTAGTACAACGGCACCGGGTCATGGTCGTTCAACAGGATGAAATAGTCGCCGACCGGCAATTCCAGCCAGGTACGAATGATGAGCCCGTGTTTTACTGAACAGGGAATCGGGCGCACGTCCATGACCTTGTCCGGGCCGATCAGGTTTGCGCTTTGCAGAGTTGCGTTCATGGCTAATAGATCATGAGTTTAGTCAGGTTTCGACAGCGTCAAGAGCATGGAGAATTGCTTTGTGGCGCGGACCGCGTGCTTCAGATTGGCCGGCATGAACAGGAAGTCGCCGGTCTTCAGCAAATGAAGGTTGCCCGCCAGAGAGAACTCACACTCGCCGGAAAGAATCTGGATCAGTGCGTTTTGCGTGGACGTGTGCTCCGTCAGTTCCTGACCTTCGGCAAATCCGAACAGCACCACACGCGTGCCGGCGGCCCGCAGCAGCGTGCGGCTCACGATGCCATTGGCCGCGAACCGGGTTTCGGCGGGCAGAGACAGGATTTTTTCCGAACCAGCGTCAATCAGCGGCTGCTCAATCATGTCTGCAGACTAACCGCTGCCCCCGGTTCGCGCTTTGACGTGAGTCAAAGTCCTGCCAGATTACATTCCAGCAAACCGCCGACGCGTTCGAGCGTGGCCTCGAACCTGGGCGTCGTGTTTTGAAGGCGTGGGAAATCGCCGAAATTGCCGGGGTTCTTCTATTCGCCAGGCGTTCTCTCACGGTTTGATCAAACCGCTGAACGCCGGGCGGTATGCCCAAAGCAGGAACAGCGCAAGCGCGCCGACCACCACAGCCAGCGGCAGTCCGGAGGGTTCAAGAAAGATGTGGAACAACAAAATGTTCACGATCACCGGACCCAGCAACGTCAGGCCCAGTGGCACAAACCGCCCGAGCAGGCAGATCGCTCCGCCGGCAATTTGCAGGACCGCCACAACGTAAAAGTAGTGGCTCGCGAAGAGCGCCTTCATGAAGTCGCCGGCCATGCCTTGCGGCGGCGGCATGTGAATGAACTGCAGGAACGCGTTCAGGCCGTACACGACGAAGACGAGACCAAGCAGACTCCGGGCGATGAGGGTGAGGATTTTCATGGTTTTCTGTGTCTGGATTTTCGTTTTTGAACGGGAGACAACGGAGAGCATGGAGCAATCCCTCGGTCTTCTCCATTACTTTCTGTTCATCCGTCAGTTGAGATCGAACAATAGGACTTGCGATGGTTTGGTCGCGCTCAGTTCCAGCGTACGTTCTTCACTGATGGCGGCAGCATCGCCTCCGCTCAGTTTTTTCCCGTTTAGCGACACTTCGCCTTCCGCCACCTGGACCCAGGCATGGCGTCCGGGTGCCAGTTGGTGCGTGACGCGACTGCCCGCATCGAGTTTGGCAAGCCAGAGATCGGCATCCTGATGGATGGCAATCGAACCGCCGCGCCCGGTCTTGCTGGTGACCAGGTGCAACACTCCCGTGGGCGCGGTCGCGAGCGACTTCTCCGCATAACGCGGGGTCACGCCCTTGCGATCGGGCAGGACCCAGATCTGGAGCAAATGCACCGCCTCATCCTTTGAGGGGTTGAACTCGCTGTGCTGCACGCCGGTCCCGGCGGCCATGTATTGCACCTCGCCCGCGCGGATCACGCGGCCGTTGCCCATCGAATCCTTGTGTTCCAGCGCGCCGCTGAGGATGTAGGTGATGATTTCCATGTCGCGATGCGGATGCGTTCCGAAACCCATCCCGGGCATGACGAGGTCATCGTTGATGACGCGCAAGCTGCGGAAGCCGATCCATTGCGGATCGTAATAATCGGCGAAGCTGAAGGTGTGATACGTATCGAGCCAGCCGTGTTCGGCGTGGCCCCTTTCGTCGGCTTTTCGAATTTTCATCATGGCAAGACAATGCCACACCACCCCTGAACCTGGAAAAGACCATGTTTCTTGCCTCAGCATAACCAAAGGGTATGCTCGACCGGACATGGAACTGCGCCATCTCCGCTATTTCATCGGCGTGGCCGAGGAGGAGAACGTCTCGCGCGCCGCGTTGAAGCTGCACGTTTCGCAGCCGGCGTTGAGCCGCCAAATCCGCGACCTGGAAGACGAACTCGGTTTTCTGCTTTTGGAGCGCAGCGCCAGGTCTGTGCGGCTCACCGAAGCGGGCCGCGCGTTTTTGACCGAAGCCCGCGCCGTGGTGCAGCGCGCGGAGGACGCGGTGAAAACCGCGCGCGCGATCGCCACCGGCGGGGGCGGTGAACTGCACGTCGGGTACGCGCCATCACTCACTCCGCGAATATTGCCCCGCACCCTTCGCGCCTTTCAGGCCGAGCTTCCCAACGTGCGCGTGAGGCTGC
>WNFZ01009254.1_pt1 | contig 15621 bp, 12 predicted proteins | sample 5400081 | NCBI WGS metagenome assembly WNFZ01 (sample SAMN13153365, study PRJNA577476) | soil metagenome | isolation source: 80 cm soil or saprolite under grassland replicate 1 | place: USA:California | collected 2016-06-15 | reverse complement strand
GTCGGCTGCGACGGTCTGCTGCAACACTTCGACCGCACCACGAGCGTCAAAACGCGCATCATCGCCCACCAACAGCAGGTGGTGCGCATGGACCGCGAGACGCGCCATGACCTGGACGAAATGGCCACGCAGCGCCTGCTGGAAGTAACCGCCAAAAAACTCCCTTCGGCGGACGCCGTCATCGTGGGCGATTACGGCAAAGGCGTCGTCACACAGGTCCTGCTGGACGAACTCAAGAAACTCTGCCGCCCGCGCGGCATCTGGCTCAGCCTCGATCCCAAGCCGGTCCATCATCTCAATCTGACCCGCCTGTCCCTGATCACTCCGAACAGAAAAGAAGCCTTTGAACTCGCCGGCGTCGATGACGACTCGTTGCGGACGGCAAATCCATTGAATGACGCCGCGCTCCTGCGCGTCGCCGACAAACTGTTGAACGAGTTGCAGGCGGCATTGCTGTTGATCACGCTGGGCGACCAGGGGATGTTGCTTTGCCAGCGCGGGCAGAAACCTTATCACATTCCCACCGTGGCGCAGGAGGTGTTCGACGTTTCCGGCGCTGGCGACACCGTGATTGCCTCGTTCACCCTGGCGATTGCGGCCGGGGCGTCACCGGTCGAGGCGGCGATTTTCTCGAATCACGCCGCGGGCGTGGTGGTGGGCAAGGTCGGCACGGCGACGGTCACGCCGGAGGAGTTGCTGGCCAGTTTCAAACGCGAAAAGGGATGACACACCAAACACCAAACACCAAACACCAAGGCTCAAACGGAGCACGATACTCCTGAATGGGAACGCGCGAAGCTAGAGCCTCGTTGGAGCTTGGGATCTGGTGTTTCTCTGGAGCTTGGGATTTGGTGTTTGGAGCTTTATGAGCCCCGCCGTCTTCCTAGATCGCGACGGGACGATCATCGAGGAAAAGGAGTATCTTTCGCGCCCTGATCAGGTCGTGATACTTGCCGGCGCGGCGAAAGCGCTGAAACAGTTGCAGGACGCCGGCTTCAGACTCTTCGTGGTTTCCAATCAATCCGGCGTCGGTCGCGGTTACTTCACGAAGGCGGACGTGGAACGCGTCAATCAATACCTGGCGAGCCTGCTGGCCGGCGAGGGGGTGCGCTTCGAGAAGATTTACATCGCGCCCGAGGCGCCGGATCAACCCAGCCGCGGACGCAAACCGTCGCCGCAATTCCTGTTCGACGCGCGGGACGAATTCGGCATCGACCTTTCGCAGAGCTATATGATCGGCGACAAACTGATCGATCTCGAATGCGGCTGGAACGCGGGGGTGAAGAAGAGCATTCTGGTGCGGACGGGATATGGGGCGGAACTGGAGCGGCAGGCCGCCGATCGTCTCGGCCTCGCTCTGGTGGCCGAGAATTTGAAGGCGGCTGCCGAGTGGATATTGGCGGGAGAAAAAACCGCAGCATGAAAAAACGACGGGCCCAGGCTGATCCCTCCTACCTGTTATCCGCTAAAAAAGAGACCGCGGACACCCGGGGTTCGTTTTTGAATGCCGTTCGACTGGATCGCGAGTCCGTGACCAGTTTTGAGGAGTACCCTTTCGCCGTTCCCGCGGTCCGGCATTTGCATCGGCTGGAATTTCATCCCGCCGTCACGTTTTTCATCGGCGAAAACGGTTCCGGCAAATCCACGCTCCTGGAGGCAATCGCCGTGAAGTTGGGTTACAACGCGGAAGGTGGCGGAAAGAATTTCAACTTTGCCACGCGGGAAACGCATTCCGAACTGCACAGCTCTCTGCGGCTCGAACGCGGCTTCGCTCATGCCACCGACGGATTCTTTCTCCGCGCCGAAAGCTTTTACAACCTCGCCACCGAAGTCGATGCGCTGGGCGTGGAATATGGATATGGAAAGAAATCACTCCACGCCCAATCGCACGGCGAAGCCTTTCTTTCGCTGCTGCTCAACCGACTGCAAGGCGACGGCGTGTATTTGTTTGACGAACCGGAAGCCGCCTTGTCGCCCCAACGGCAATTGAGCGTGCTCACGTTGCTGCGCCGCCTGGTCTATCACCGATCGCAACTCATCATCGCCACGCATTCGCCCATCCTGCTGGCCTATCCCCATGCGCGGATTTATTTATTTTCCGAAGACGGCATCTCGGAAGTCCGATACACCGACACGGAACACTACCGGATCACAAAGGATTTCCTGAATCGCCACGAGCGCATGCTCGAAATTCTGCTGTCGGAAGAAGACAAAGATTTGAATTCGAAAGAGAGATAGAGCGCGGCACTTCTTGTCTTTCGGAAATTTTGACGGCTTGTCCGATGCGCGGAATTAAGTTATTGAAACGAAACCATGAACGCCGTAACCCTCAAAGCCCACTACGACGGCAAGCAAATTCGCCTTGATGAGCTGTTCTCTCTCGAACGGAACGCTCGGTTGCTGGTCACGGTGATACCCGGTGAAACAGCGGAGGTGGAACGACAAGCTTGGCGGGCTGCGTCCCAGGCTTCGTTCGCGCGCGCCTATGGCGAAGACGAACCGGATTATTCCCATGCGGTCATTCGCGAACAGCCGCCGCGCGAATGAAAGACTTTCTTTCACCGCCCTCCGCCCCGGTCCGTCGCGTCCTCGGCCTCATCCCCGCCCGCTACGCCTCCACCCGCTTTCCCGGCAAACCGTTGCATCCCATCGCCGGCAAACCGCTGATCGAGCGCGTGGTCGAGCGGTGTAAAAGGGCCAAATCTTTGAGCGAGGTCATCGTGGCCACCGACGACAGGCGCATCGCGGATGTCGCCCGGAAATTTTGCCGCGTCGAGATGACGCGCGCCGATCACCCCAGCGGTTCGGATCGCATCGCCGAGGTCGCCGCCCGATGCGCCTGCGATGCCGTGGTCAACATCCAGGGCGACGAACCGTTGATCGACCCGGCGGTGATTGACGCCGTCGCCGCTGCGCTCGGGGGCAACGAAATGTCCACCGCCGCCACTCTCATCCAGGACCCGGCCGAATACGACAATCCCAATGTCGTGAAAGTCGTTGTCAATGTCGCCGGGCGCGCCCTATACTTTTCCCGGCGCACGATCCCGTTTCTGCGAGATGACGCCAGTCGTTCGGCCGGCGAACAGATGGCGGCGTTTCCGTTTTTGAAACATTTGGGCATTTACGGTTATCGACGCGAGACATTGTTGCGGCTGGTGACCTTTCCGGTGTCACCGCTCGAACAGGCGGAGAGGCTGGAACAATTGCGGGCGCTGGAAAACGGGATTCAAATCGCCGTCGTTCAGGTCAAGTACGATGGCGTGGGCGTGGACACGCCCGAGGATGTCGCGCGGGTGGAAGCGTTTTTGAAATGAAATTCATTTTCGTCACGGGCGGCGTGGTGAGTTCGTTGGGCAAAGGCCTCACAGCCGCCGCCCTCGGCACCCTGCTCGAGAATCGCGGGCTCAAGGTCGCCCTGCAAAAGTTCGATCCCTACCTCAACGTTGACCCCGGCACGATGAGCCCGTATCAGCACGGCGAGGTCTATGTGCTCGACGACGGCGCGGAGACCGACCTCGACCTCGGCCATTACGAGCGGTTCACCAACGTCAAGCTCACCCGCTTCAACAACCTCACCAGCGGCCAGGTCTATCAGACGGTGCTCAACAACGAGCGCGAAGGGAGATACCTCGGCAAAACCGTGCAGGTCATCCCGCACGTTACCGACGAGATACAGAACCGGATTCACCTGCTCGCCGACCAATCCAAGGCCAACGTGGTCATCACCGAGATCGGCGGCACCACCGGCGACATCGAGGGCCTGCCGTTCCTCGAAGCCATCCGCGAGTTCGCGCTCGAAGCCGGCCATGGCAACGTGGTGTTCATGCACGTCACCTTCGTGCCGTTCATCAAGGCGGCGGGCGAACTGAAGACCAAACCGACCCAGCAATCGGTCGCCAAACTGCGTGAAATCGGTATCGCGCCGCACATCCTCATCTGCCGCTGCGAACGGCCGCTCGACAAGGAACTGCGCCAGAAAATCTCCCTGTTCTGCAACGTCCCTTACGAAGCCGTGATCGAGGAGAAAGACGTGGACCACAGCATTTACGAAGTGCCGCTCATGCTCCAACGCGAGCGGCTCGACGACCTCGTCTGCCGCCTGTTGCACCTCGAGACGCCGGCGGCCAACATGGCGCACTGGCAGGAAATAATCCGCAAACTCATCGCGCCGCAACACCGCGTTCGCATCGGCGTCGTCGGCAAATACATCGAACTGCAGGACGCTTACAAATCGGTTTACGAGGCGATCATCCACGGCGGCGTGGCCAACGACTGCGGCGTGGAGATTGTGAAGGTGGACGCCGAGGACATCGAACGGGAAGGGCCGGAAAAGATTTTGAAAGGACTGGGCGGGATACTCGTGCCGGGCGGTTTCGGCGAGCGCGGCATCGAAGGCAAGATCACGGCGGCAAAATACGCGCGGGAAAACAAGGTGCCCTACCTGGGTCTCTGCCTGGGGATGCAAATCGCGACCATCGAGTTCGCCCGCAACGTGCTGAAGCTCGAGAAGGCCCACTCGACCGAGTTCGAGCCGAACACGCCGCACCCGGTCATCGCGCTGCTGGACGAACAGAAAAAAATCACCAAAAAGGGGGGAACGATGCGGCTCGGCGCGCAGCCGTGCCAACTGGTCATGGGATCGCTGGCCGCCAAACTTTACGGCGCCTTTGTGGTCAACGAGCGGCATCGGCACCGCTACGAATTCAACAACGCCTACCGCGACAAGTTTGAGAAGGCCGACTTTGTCTTCAGCGGCACGTCGCCCGACGGCAAGCTGGTTGAAGTCATCGAATTGCTCAATCACCCTTTTTTCATCGCCAGCCAGTTTCATCCCGAATTCCGCAGCAAACCGCACCAGCCGCATCCCCTGTTCAAAGGTTTCATCGGCGCCGCCCACGCCTACATCCACAACCGACCGCTGTGAACCGGCGCGCCTCAACATGGGTCTGTTTCAGACAATCAATTCAGAGGCCCACAATCGCCACCTGCAGTTTCTCGTTATTGGCGGCTTGGCCGTCAATTTTCATGGGTATTCCCGTGACACGGCGGACCTGGACCTGCTGATCCGCCAGGACGCCCGCGAACAATGGTTGTCGCTCTTTGCCGAGCTGGGTTACACCGTGTACCGGGACAAAAACGCTTTCGTCCAACTTTCTCCTCCCACCGAGGGTGCGTGGCCGGTGGACTTGATGATGGTCCGCGAACCGACCTTCCGGCCCATCTTCGACCATGGCAAAGAAATCGAGATGTACGGCGCGCGAGTGCAGATTCCAACACTCGAACACCTGTTGGCGCTCAAGCTGCACGCCCTGAAGCACACGAATGCGGGTCGTTTTCTGAAGGATTTTTTGGACGTTGAAAATCTGGTGAAGGTGAACAAGGTTGATTTGCGCTCGAACGGCGTTCGGCAAATGTTCCTCAAGTATGGCACCATGGAAATATATGAAAAAAATCCCGCGCCTGCTCCGCCGAATAGTTTTCAACTGAACGAAGCCGCGCTTGCGGCGGACCTCGAACTTCCGGTGGCGCCCGAGTTCGATTCGCGGCCGCCTCGGATTGATCCGCAAGCGATGTTGCGCCGCATAGAGGAGACCATGCCGTGGCGCAGCACGAGGCCGGGCGAGCAAGAACGTCGGCTGGCGGAAAAAATCGCCGTCGAATTTGTGCTCTAGCCTGGAAGTTTTCCAGTGCGCCAGGGCCACAACCAAAATCGAGAGTCAAGCATCGAGAGACGAGAGTGCTCCCCTCATCCTGCCCTCTCCTCTCACCGGATGAGGGGGTGCGCTTCGAAATTCGCGCGCATTCGTGTCCATTCGTGGTTTCCTGATGAATGGAAACGGCCAGACCCTGTAAGCCCGTTATCCCTAGCGGCGCGGCAAGGCATTGATCGCAGAGCCAAGGAATCTGTGTATTATCCCTCGTGACATGAGCAAGTCGGAGCCTGACATCATTCATCGAACACGGGTGGCCGTGATCAGCCTGGTCGCGCTGCTCATGGTTGGATTGGTTGGAAGCGCTGTGGTGTGGCGAATTTATGTGGCGCTGAACGCCGCGGGCCTGGCGAAGGCACGGGAAGCCATTGCGCTCCCAAAAAGCCGTTACCCGGTAGATTTCTCGCCGGGCCTGGCCGTGCTGTCGTCCCATCTTGGGGAACTGAAACGCTTGGCGCAGGCGGCCAGTCACGGCGCACTCTTGACCCTCGACTCGAATTCCAACGAGGATGTTGCCGCTTCGATTACCACAATGTTCGGACTCGCCCGAACATTGGATGAGGAACCCTCGCTGATTTCTCAACTGGTGCGCGTCGCCATTGTCCGCATGGCGGCAACGACTCTGGAGCGGGGCCTGATCGTTGGAGAATGGAGCGACGCCGATTTGAGGGGAGTCGGATCCGTCTGTGCCGCGGCCGCAAAAACCAATGCCATGATGCGCGCCTTGATCGGTGAACGCGCGAGCGCGACTCCGTATTTTCGGATGAGCAGGAAGGAGTGGGAAGAGTTCCTACGCTCGGACTCGACCACCGAAGAGGGCGATATGGAGCCAATCGAGTCGCTGTTGCCGGGCCTACTGCCCGTGCTCGCGCAAGCCACAGGTTTATTCGAACGTGATCTGGGCTTTTATCTCGGCGCCATGGAGACCAACATCTCTTTTTTGCCGGCCGTGCCTCTCGACCCTTTCGACGGCGCGCCGCTCCGCTACAAGCAACTTTCCAAAGGCTGCGTCGTTTACAGCATCGGTCCCGACGGCCGTGACAACGGAGGGAAAGAACCGCCTGCCACCCGCCGCGGCACGAACCGCGTCCCGGAAGACATCACCTTCACGGTGGAACGTTGAACCGCGCCGTACCGTGACCTACTCCGAAGCCATCCAGTTCCTCTACGGCCTGCGCTGGTTCGGCCTGAAGCTCGGCCTGGAGAACACCTTCAAACTCGCAGCCCTGGCGGGTAACCCGCACGAAAAACTCCGCTTCATTCACGTCGCCGGCACCAACGGCAAAGGTTCCACCTGCGCCATGCTCGAAAGCATCTATCGCGACCTCGCCGCACCTGGTATCTTTTCGCGAACGGATTCAGGTCAATCGCCAACTCATCGGCGAAGCGGACGTGGTGCGGTTGGTGAGCCATGTGCAGAGCCTGATGGTTCACTTCGAACCGGATCGTAGGGCAGGCTTCCAGCCTGCCGGTTCGGCGGGCATCCCTGCCCGCAGTTGTGCAACTGGCGGCCCGGATGCCGCCGCCACGGGCAGGCGGGACGCCTGCCCTACTTTCTTCGAGTTCGTCACCGTCATGGCCCTGCGTCATTTCGCCGAGCAACACTGCGACCTCGTGATCTGGGAGACCGGCTTGGGCGGGCGGCTCGACGCGACGAACATCGTCACGCCGCTCGCCAGCGTCATCACCAATATCCAGTTCGACCACCAGAATTGGCTGGGCAACACCCTCGCTGAGATCGGCGCCGAAAAGGCCGGCATCATCAAACCCGGCGTGCCGGTCATCACTGCGACGGACGCGCCGGAAGCCCTGGAGGTCATCGAACGGATAGCGCGGGCGAAGAATGCGCCGCTGATCAAGCTGGGAGAGGCGTCCCGCTCGTCCGGGGCAAGCGGGACGCCTCCCCTGCCCTTGCTGGGCGAACACCAACGGCTCAACGCGGCGCTGGCGCTGGCGACTGTCAAAGCGTTGCAAGACAAAATCCCGGTAAGCGACGACATCATGCGCACGGGACTCGAGACGGTCCATTGGCCGGGACGACTGCAACTCGTCAAAACGCACTCCGGCCAGACCATCCTGCTCGACGGCGCGCACAATGCCGCCGGCGCGGAGGCGTTGCGCGACGCGCTGCGCAGCGAAGAAATCCGGGCGGCGATGAGCTCCTCGCCTGCGCAGTCGTCCACCGGAGCCGGCCGGCAGGTTGCCGGCGCCACGCTGATTCTGGGCGTGTTGGAAGACAAGGATTGGCAGCCGATCTGCGCATCGCTGGCGCCGCTGGCCGAACGCATTTTGCTCGTGCCGGCGCCCAGCGAACGGACGGCGTCGCCCCAAGCCCTGCGCGACGCGTGCCGGAAAGCCAACCGGTCGGCGCAAGTCATCGCTTGTCCTTCGCTCGCCGATGCGCTAAAGCAAGCAGCCAATGACCCGTTCGTTGTCGTCACCGGCTCGCTGTATCTGGTGGGCGAGGCAATGGAACTGCTCGGCTTGTCGCCGACGGCGCCCAGCGAACGCGCGTTGAATGAATGGACCGCGAGCAAAACACCAAATTCCAAACACCAAACACCAGAGAAAATCCAATGAACAAATTCCCAAGGCCCCGGCGGAATGGGAGCAACCCACTTGGAGCATGGAGCTTTTGGGGTATTTGGAGCTTGGAGCTTGGAGCTTTGGCCTTGGCCGCCCTGTCTCTCAGCGGCTGCGTGACGGACAGTCCTCCCTCCGATTCCCCGGCGGCCCCGCTCACCTATCCCATCACCCGCAAAACCAACGTCGTCGATGTTTATCACGGCGTGAAGGTCGCCGATCCGTATCGCTGGTTGGAGGACGACAATTTGCCGGAAACCAAAGCGTGGGTCGAGGCACAGAACAAAGTGACCTTCGGTTACCTCCAGCAAATTCCCGAACTGCCGGCCATCAAGCAACGGCTGACCCGGCTGTGGAATTACGAGCGCTACGGCGTGCCATTCAAAGAGGCCGGCCGTTATTTCTTCACCCGGAACGACGGCCTGCAAAATCAAAGCGTGCTTTACACCCAGCCTTCGCTGGAGGCGGAGCCGACCGTGTTGCTCGATCCGAACAAGCTTTCGGCCGACGGCACGGTGGCGCTGGCCGGCTACGCGGTGTCCGAGGACGGCAATCTGCTGGCTTACGCGCTGTCCAGCGCCGGCTCGGACTGGCAGGAGTGGCATGTGCGCGACATCCGCACCGGACAGGATTTGTCCGACCTCGTCAAATGGTCGCGCTTCTCGGGCGCGTCGTGGACGAAGGATGGCAAAGGATTTTTTTACAGCCGTTTCGATGAACCGAAGAAGGAAAACGAATTCAAGGGCAGTCTCTATTTTCAAAAACTGTATTATCACCGGCTGGGCGCCCCGCAGTCCGAGGATGAGCTGGTCTATCATCGGCCGGACCAGAAGGAATGGGGCTTCTACGGCGGCGTCACCGATGACGGGCGCTATTTGATTGTCGCGGTCACGCAGGGGACTGACACCCGGAACCGGGTTTTCTACAAGGACCTCCAGAAACTCGGCTCGACCGTGGTGGAATTGCTCAATGACTTCGACGCCGATTACACATTCATCGACAACGACGGGCCGGTGTTTTGGTTCCGCACCGACCTGAACGCGCCGCGGGGGCGCATCATCGCCATCGACATTCGCAAACCGGAACGCGCGAACTGGAAGGAAATCATCCCGCAGGCGGCTGAAACGTTGCAAGGCGTCAACATGGTCAACGGCCAATTCATCGCGACCTATCTCAAGGACGCGCACAGCCAGGTGAAGATTTTTTCACGGGACGGCGCGCTGGTTCGCGAGCTGGAGTTGCCGGGCATCGGCACGGCCGCCGGCTTCGGAGGCAAACGGTCGGACATGGAAACGTTCTACAGTTTCTCCAGCTTCACGGTGCCGGGCACGATTTACCGGCTCGACCTGCGCGGCGCTCAAAGCACGGTGTTCCGCGAGCCGAAGGTTGATTTCGATCCGCATGATTACGAGACGAAGCAGGTTTTTTATTCCGGCAATGACGGCACGCGCGTGCCGATGTTCGTCGCGCACAAGAAGGGGTTGAAGCTCAACGGCAGGAACCCGACGCTGCTCTACGGCTACGGCGGATTCAACATCAGTCTCACGCCGGGATTCTCGGTCGCGAACCTGGTCTGGATGGAAATGGGCGGCGTTTATGCCATGCCCAATTTGCGGGGAGGCGGCGAATACGGCGAGGAATGGCACAAGGCCGGGATGAAATTGAAGAAGCAGAATGTGTTTGACGATTTCATCGCCGCGACCGAGTGGCTCATCGCCAACAAATACACCCGCCCGGACCGGCTGGCGATTTCCGGCGGCAGCAACGGCGGGTTATTGGTCGGCGCGACCTTGAATCAGCGGCCCGACCTGTTCGGCGCGGCTTTGCCGGCGGTCGGCGTGATGGACATGCTGCGGTTCAACAAATTCACCGCCGGTTGGGCCTGGACCTCCGATTACGGTTCGCCGGAAAATCCAGAGGAGTTCAAGGCGCTCGCCGCCTACTCGCCCCTGCAAAACATCAAACCGGGCGCGAAATATCCGGCGACACTCATCACGACCGCCGACCACGACGACCGCGTCGTGCCCGCGCACAGTTTCAAATACGCCGCGACGCTCCAATCCGCGCAGGCGGGCGATGCCCCGATTTTGATCCGCATCGAGACGCGCGCAGGCCACGGCGCGGGCAAGCCGATCAGCAAAATCATCGAGGAAGCGGCGCAGCGGTGGGCGTTTCTGATCCGGGAATTGAAGATGAAACCGCCAAAGGAATTCCAAATGATGAATTCCAAATGACGAAAGAAATCCGAAGCACAATTGGCGAAGGGTGGTTGGAAAGAACCTGGACCAAATGCCGCGTGCGATTCTCCCTCTCCCCAAGGGAGAGGGCCGGGGTGAGGGGAAAGGAAACGTTCTCCAAACTTCGGTCGGTGATGCGCCATGGGCGTCTTCGTCACTTGGATTTCGTCATTCCATCGGATTTCGACATTCGACATTTCCCAGGTCCTTCGTCATTCGCGATGCGTTTTGCGCCATTACCGCTGCGCCGACCTTTACTGATGAATCTACGGGATAGACTACGTGCAAGGTTGGCGGCAAGCGTCTCCCTCTCCTCCCTCGGGAGGAGAGGGCCGGGGAGAGGAGGGCCGTGTTTATTGAATTTCCCCTCTCCCTGGCCCTCTCCCCACCCCTGCGTCGTGGGGCGAGGGAATCCGCCGCACGGTGTCGTGTATCCCGCACTTTCTTGAGCAAGATGACTCCTGCGCGGCATATCCAGGCCGTAACCTTTGATGTTGGGGGCACGCTCATTCGGCCATGGCCCTCGGTCGGACACGTCTATGCCGACGTCGCCGCCCGGCACGGAGTCAAAGACCTCTCCCCCGAAGTGCTGAACAAGAGCTTCGCCACGGCCTGGCGCGCAAAGAAGAATTTCCTGCACACCCGTGAGGACTGGGCGGACCTGGTGGACCGAACATTCGCCGGGCTGTGCGAGGTGCAGCCGAGCCGAACCTTTTTTCCCGCCATCTACGAGCGATTTGCCGGAGCGGACGCGTGGCGGATTTTTGATGACGTCTTGCCGGCACTGGACGCGCTGGCTTCGCTCGGCGTTCAACTCGCTGTCATCTCCAACTGGGACGAACGCCTGCGTCCCCTGCTCCAGCAGTTCCGACTCGAACGCGATTTTGAAACCATTGTCGTCTCCTGCGAAGTCGGCTTCGCCAAACCGTCGCCCGTCATTTTCGAACAGGCATCCAGACGAATCGGCGTCGCGCCTGCACAGATTCTGCACGTGGGGGACAGCCTTGCGGAGGATGTGGCGGGTGCAAGAGCCGCCGACTTTCAAGCGGTCTTAATCGATCGCAACGCCGAATCCCAGGCCGACGGGCGCATCCTTTCGCTCCGCGACCTGGAAACTCTGATTTCAGGCCACTGAGTCAGCATGACGCCGGCAGTGTGAACTTTTTTCACAATTTCCCAATCGATCCACTGACCTCCTTTTCAGCGTGGGTCGCATTTGGATGACGCCTGAAGTATCTTGCTGTCAAAGTAACGGGTATGAATCGCCGCAAATCCAAACCCCCGTCCGGACCCCTGAACAAAGTCGGTCCGCAATGGCGTTTTCCGCTCTGGTACTTCGCGTTGATGTTGTTGTTGCTCTGGGGCTGGCAGGAACTGTTCAACCAATTCGCCGTCCGCACCATTCCTTACAGCGAGTTCAAAACTCATTTGGCGTCGCACGAAGTGACGGAATGCACCGTCAAGGAAGAGGAAATCGTCGGACGCATCGAGCCGAAGCCGGAGGCGGCTTCCCCGGCCCGTCCGGGCGACAAAAGTGCGCCGAAGCCGTTCATCTTTCGGACCGTCCGTGTCGAAGATCCCAAGCTGGTTGAAGAACTGCAGAATGCCAACGTGAAATTCGCCGGTGTGCGGCCCAGTTTTCTCACGCAGTTTCTGCTCGCCTGGGTTTTACCCATCGGCGTGATGATCCTGCTCTGGACCTTGCTCGGTCGAAAATTTGGCGCGGCCGGCGAGACCATTCTGAGCATCGGCAAAAGCAAGGCGCGCCTGATCGCCGACAAAGACACCGGCGTGGCGTTCAAGGACGTCGCCGGCTGCGATGAAGCCAAGTTCGAATTGCAGGAGGTCGTCGATTTCCTGAAACATCCGGCGCGTTACACCGCCGTGGGCGCGACAATTCCCAAAGGCGTGTTGCTCATCGGGCCGCCTGGAACCGGCAAAACGCTGCTGGCCCGCGCCGTCGCGGGCGAGGCAAAAGTGCCGTTCTTTTCCCTTAGCGGCAGTGATTTTGTCGAAATGTTCGTCGGCGTTGGCGCGGCGCGCGTGCGCGATTTGTTTCAGGAAGGCAAAAAGCGCGCGCCCTGCATCATCTTTATCGACGAACTGGACGCCATCGGCCGGCAGCGCAGCGTGCACGTCGGCGCGGTGAACGACGAACGCGAGCAAACGCTCAACCAGTTGCTCGTCGAGATGGACGGTTTCGAGGCGAATGCCGGCGTCATCCTGCTGGCGGCCACCAACCGGCCGGACGTGCTCGATCGCGCTTTGCTCCGGCCCGGACGTTTCGACCGGCAAGTCGTCGTGGACGCCCCGGACGCGAATGGGCGCGAAGCGATCCTGAAAGTCCACGTCAAGGAAAAGCCCCTGGCCAGGGAAGTTGATTTGCGGCGCATCGCCCAGGCCACGCCTGGTTTTTCCGGCGCCGACCTCGCCAACGCGATGAACGAAGCGGCCTTGCTCGCCGCCCGCCGTCATTCGAAGGAGATTTCACAAAAAGATCTGGAAGACGCCGTCGAGAAGGTCGTCGCCGGACCGGAACGCAAGAGCCGGCGCTTGAACGAAGCGGAAAAACGCCGCGTGGCCTACCACGAGGTCGGACACGCCCTGGTGGCGGCGCATAGCGAGCACGCCGATCCGGTGCACAAAATCAGCATCGTCCCCCGTGGCCGCGCCGCCCTCGGCTACACGATGCAGTTGCCGACGGACGACCAGTTCCTGCTCAGCCGCTCGGAATTGCTGGATCGCATCCGCGGTTTGCTGGGCGGACGCGCCGCGGAGGAGATCGTTTTCGGCGAAGTGACCACCGGGGCGGAGAATGACCTGGAACGGGCGACGGCCCTGGCGCGGCAGATGGTTTGTGTCTTTGGCATGAGCGACAAGGTGGGCCTGGCGCACTGCGCGCAGCGACCGGCCCGGTTTCTCGCCGGCGCCGAGCCGTGGTTGCAGCGTGATTGCAGCGAGGAAACCGCGCGCGTGATTGACGAAGAAGTTAAGCGCCTGCTCGACCGTGCCTACGCCGAAGCAAAAGAGACTTTGAACACGCATCGGGACGAACTGGAACAGGTCGCCGACGAACTGCTCCAGCGTGAAACGCTGGACGCGCCGACGTTCTACCGTCTTATCGGACGCGTTGTTCCCCGGGAGACCAAACCGGACGGCAATGCCGTTGTGCCGGCGGCCGCCGACAGCGCGAAATTGCGAAAGGCGCAGAAAATGTCCGACCCCGCCGTCTGACGACGCCCCCCGCAAGAGTTCTCCCCTCTCCCCGCGAGGAACGAGTGGGGAGAGGGTCAGGGAGAGGGGCGTGAAAAAGATACCTCCTCTCCCCGGCCCTCTCCTCCATTCCATGGAGGAGAGGGAGTGTCTTTGCTTCCGATTGTGCCGGGCTGGATTACTTTCCACAAAAGTAATCGCAACTTGCACAAATTTTTAACCACGAATGAACACGAATGGACGCGAATTTTTGGCCTTCATTCGCGTTAATTCGTGTCCATTCGTGGTTAAATCACTTCGGTTGCGGCTTGCCGGGCTGCGAAATATCCGGGTTAACCATTGAAAGAATAAGGGCTGCGGTTAAATTGCGGGCGTCGCCGGCTTGGCGCCGGATTTCAGCAACCTGAATTATGGCGGTCGAGTTTAAGGATTATTACCAGACGCTGGGTGTCGAGCGCACGGCGAGTGACGAGGAGATTCGCAAGGCCTTTCGCAAACTCGCGCGGCAATACCACCCCGACGTCGCCAAAGACAAAAAGACCGCCGAAGAAAAATTCAAGGAAATCAACGAGGCGTACGAAGTCCTCAGCGACCCGGAGAAACGCAGGAAATACGACGCGCTGGGCGCCAACTGGAAACAAGGCGCGGAGTTTCGCCCGCCGCCCGGCTGGGAACACGGCGCGTGGCGTTCCGGCGGCGGCCGTGAGCCCTTCACCGATTTCCACTTCGGCGGCACCGGTTTCAGTGATTTCTTCGAGCAGTTTTTTGGCTCGACCGGCGGACGGCGCGCCGGCTCCGCTTTCTCCGAAGATTTTCGGGAACATTCGCAACGCGGCCAGGACGTGGAGGCCGACATCATGGTGACGTTGGAAGAGGCTTTGAACGGATCCATCAGACCGGTTTCGCTGCGCCGCCAGACGGTCTGTGAACGCTGCGGCGGCAGCGGCGAGATCAATCACCGGACCTGCCCGGTATGTCACGGCACCGGCGAGACCAGCAAAGTGGACAATTACAAGGTCAAGATTCCTGCTGGAGTCCGCGAAGGTCAACGCCTGCGCCTGGCGGGCCGCGGCGAATCCGGCGTCGGCAGCGCGCCGGCGGGTGATTTGTTCCTGCGCGTCCGCCTGGCGAAACATCCTGACTATCGCGTGGAAGGCGACGACCTGCATTACGACCTGGACCTGGCGCCGTGGGAAGCGGTGCTGGGCACGCAGGTGACCGTGCCGACGCTGGACGGACGGGTCAGCATTAAAATCCCGGCCGGCGCGCAGAACGGCCAAAAGATGCGCGTCCGCAGCCATGGTTTGCCACAACACGGCGGCGGGCGCGGTGATCTGTACGTCGCCCTTCAGGTCCAGGTCCCGGAGCGAGTGAGCGAGAACGAACGGACGCTCTGGGAACGACTCGCGCGCGAGTCGCGGTTCCGCCCGCGGGATTGACCGCTCTCCGCCCACGCGTGCAGCGCAGGCGTGCTGAGCCATTGGGCGGTGGTGAGTGGGCGACAGGTTTGGATATCGGCATCACGACGTAGCGCTGGCGTCCCCGCCTGCGGATTCTGGCGGCGTCCCGCCGCCATGAGAAATCGTTGGAGTTTGTGTCGCACTTGTTCCTCGCACCGGGACGGTGCTGGAACTCGCAGCCGAGGACGGCTCTACATACCATCGGCAACCGGATTGGTTGGGCACTGGGCATGGGCTAGAGCAAATCCATTAACTGAAAATAACTCCGTCTTGATTTACAAAGCAATCCGCCCGATCGGCAGACGCTCGCGGCAGCCGATTAGCCGCGGTAACCCGCCGGCAAGTCGCGCTTATACCTGCGTCCCGCGCATTGACGTTCTTCCTCGCAAATCATTAGATTGCCTGACTTTCGGCTGG
>WNFZ01004255.1_pt1 | contig 15628 bp, 20 predicted proteins | sample 5400081 | NCBI WGS metagenome assembly WNFZ01 (sample SAMN13153365, study PRJNA577476) | soil metagenome | isolation source: 80 cm soil or saprolite under grassland replicate 1 | place: USA:California | collected 2016-06-15 | reverse complement strand
ATCATCGAAGATATGCTGGAAGGGGTTCCTGTTACTCGCCTGATGCGTGAACCCGCCCCTGCCGTTTCGCCTGATCTCCCTATCAGCACATTGGTCTACGATCACGTGATGCAAGGAGATGAACGCGCATTCCCAGTCGTAGAAGGCGACCACCTCTTAGGAGTGGTTTATATTGAAAATTTGCGGCAGGTCGACCGATCCGCCTGGGAAACCACCACAGTCAAGCAGGTGATGGTGCCAGAAAATAATCTGGACGTTGTTACCCCACGCGAAGATGCGATGGATGCTTTTCAAAAGTTGACACAAAAGGAGATGCGCCAAATTCCTGTAGTGCAAAATGGCAAACTTCTTGGGATGCTGCGCCGCAGAGATATTCTGCGCTGGCTTCAATTGCGATCTGAAATGATGAGCAGTTGACCGGGAGTAAGAAGATAGGAGTTTAAAAATGGAACTAAAAGAAGGAACGAGTGTCTTTACACAAAGCGGTGAGGAGGTGGGGAAGATCAATCGTTTCGTGCTGGACCCAGCCACGAATGAAGTGACTCATGTCGTCGTGCAAAAAGGTTGGCTCTTGCCGGAGGATAAAGTTGTGCCGATCGCGATGATCACCTCCGCCACAGAAGAGCGAGTTGCGTTGAATCAAGGGATAAAGGATCTCGATCAATTGCCACCTTTTGAGGAAACGCACTTTGTCGAACTGACCGCTGGAGACGTCCCTCCGCCTGATTCATCCACCCGTCGATATGCACCAGCTTATTACTGGTATCCACCTTCCGGGTATATGGGCTACCCGGCGTTCGGGCCAGGATACTATGGTTGGCCGCCCCTCGAGACCACGCGAAATATTCCAGCAGATACAGTGCCTTTAAAAGAGGGAGCCGATGTCATTAGTTCCGATGGGAAGCACGTTGGTGATGTTGAACGTTTATTCGTCGATACTGAATCAAATAAAGCTACTCATTTTCTGATCTCTGAGGGTCTGCTATTCAAGGATCGGAAGCTCATTCCCGCGCATTGGATAAGATCCGTGGAAGAAAATAAGGTCCATCTGGCAGTGCCGTCTCGACTGCTGGAACGCCTTCCAGAATATCAAACGTAGAGTCTGTGAAAAAGAAAGAAGTAGTTTTATGCCTCGAACGAAATTACATGAATTAGCGGACTTGGGGCAGTCCGTGTGGTTGGATTACATCCATCGCTCGCTGATCACCTCCGGCGGTTTGCAAAAATATGTTGACCAGGGTCTGCGCGGTGTTACCTCCAACCCAACTATATATGAGAAAGCCATCGCCGAAAGTGATGTCTATGACGATCAGATACATGAGTTGGCGCTCGCAGGAAAATCTGCCGAGGAGATTTACGAGGAGTTGATGTTTGAGGATTGCCGCATGGCTACTGATATCCTGCGCCCTGTCTATGATCAAAGCGGCGGTCTGGATGGATACTTCAGCCTGGAAGTGAATCCACATCTCGCGCATGATACGGCTGCCTCCAGCGCAGCCGCTCGCAGATTTTTCAAAGCGGTAGATAGACCAAACCTCATGGTCAAAATCCCGGCTACACCAGAAGGGATGCCTGCCATACAAGCGTTAACCGCCGAAGGGAACGACATCAACATTACGCTAATGTTTTCGCTGGAGCAATATGATCAGGTGGCAGAAGCTTTCCTTTCCGGGTTGGAAGAGCACATCAGCGTTTTCCATGAGCTGAAGCAAATCGTTTCGGTGGCGTCTTTTTTCGTCAGCCGCATTGACGTGAAGATAGATCCGATGCTCGACAAAATAAATGCTCCCGAAGCGCAAGCCCTCAAAGGCAAAATTGGAATCGCCAATGCAAAGATGGCGTATCAACGTTTCAAAGAGACGTTTCACGGCGAGCGTTGGCAGCGTTTGCAGGAGAAAGGCGCGCATGAACAACGCGTCTTATTTGGCAGCACGGGAACAAAAAATCCGAACTACTCAGATGTTTTATATGCAAATGGTTTAATCGGACTCAATACAGTAAACACCATGCCTCCTGAAACCATTGAGGCGTTTCTCGATCACGGCAAGGTTGAGCTAACGCTCGAAAGAGATCTCGATGAGGCCCGCGCTCAATTGGATCAGTTGGAGAAGCTAGGCATCAAACTGAGTGATGTGACGCGTGAAATCCTGGATGAAGGTGTGGAGAAATTCATCAAACCGTTTGACTCACTGATGGAGACGATCACGCAGAAACAATCCAAACTAATATCTGCATGAAAGGAAATTGAAATGACAGAAATTGACCGAAAAGCCGGTGCGATGTGGAGTGGTGATTCCAAAAATGGACAAGGATACACCTATCAAACTCGCTTCGGCGAGGAATCAGGTACCAACCCGGAGGAGTTAATCGCCGCCGCACATGCAGCTTGTTTTAGCATGGCGTTGGCCAGCACGCTCAAGAAAAATGGCTTCGAGCCGAAAGAAACAGACACGAATGCAACCTGCACCATTGCATCCAGCGACGGTGGCTACGACATCACCCGCATGAATCTGCATGTGCGCGCCGATGTACCGAAAATCGATAATGCCACTTTCCAAAAGCTTGTTCAAGAAGCCGATACGTCGTGCCCTGTTTCAAAGCTATTGCGAAATGGGCTGAAGATAGAGATCGACGCCACGTTGATATAAAGCTCGGCAAAATGGGACTCAATGTTTCACAGAAGCTGATCAAAAGTCATCTCGTCGAAGGTGAAATGAATCCGGGAAAAGAGATTGGGATTCACATCGATCAGACTCTGACTCAAGATGCCACTGGGACATTGGTGATGCTTGAGTTGGAGTCTATGGGACTCGACCGCGTCAGAACCGAGGTTTCGGTTCAATATGTAGACCATAACCTGATCCAAGCCGATTTCAAGAATCCTGACGATCACATTTTTCTGCAAAGCGCCTGCCGACGATTCGGTCTGTGGTTCAGCCGCCCCGGTAATGGAGTCAGTCATCCTGTGCATATGCAGCACTTCGGCAAACCGGGCAAGACTCTGCTCGGCTCGGATAGCCACACACCAGCTGGAGGTTCCCTGGGAATGTTGGCAATCGGCGCGGGCGGACTCGATGTTGCAATGGCGATGGCGGGTCAACCATTCTATATGACAATGCCGAAAATTTGGGGCGTGAAGTTAACAGGTAGCTTGCCAGATTGGGTCAGCGCCAAAGATGTGATTCTGGAAATGCTGCGGCGGCATAACGTGGATGGCGGCTTGGGTTATATCCTCGAATATTACGGTCCCGGCTTGAAGGGACTCTCTGCTATGGACCGTCATGTGATTGCAAATATGGGAACGGAACTGGGCGCAACCTCCACGGTCTTTCCGTCAGATGTGGCAGTGCGTCAATTTTTGTATGAGCAGGAACGGCTGGAGGATTGGAGTGAGTTAGTCGCTGATCCAGATGCCACGTATGATCGAGACGAGGACATTGATCTATCCACGCTGGAGCCGCTGATCGCCAAACCGAGCAGTCCGGGGAATGTTGTGCCGGTCCGCGAGGTGGCAGGTTTGGAAATTTATCAGGCTTATATTGGTTCCTCGGCAAATCCAGGGTATCGTGATTTTGCGATTGCGGCGCAGATGGTCAAGGATCGCAAAGTAGCAGATACGGTGTCGTTCGATGTCAACCCAACTTCGCGCGAATTGCTCGAAGAGTTGATCGAGAGCGGAGAGTTAAGTCATCTTGTACACGCGGGCGCGCGCTTACATCAGGCTGGTTGCAATGGTTGTATCGGCATGGGGCAAGCACCTGCCAGCGGACGAATCAGTGTACGCACAGTGCCTCGCAATTTCCCAGGGCGCTCAGGCACAAAAGAAGATTCTGTTTATTTATGCAGCCCTGAGACTGCGACGGCTTCGGCGTTGACTGGCAGGATCACGGACCCGCGTGTGCTGGGCATGCCCTATCCAAAAATAAAGCTTCCGAAAAAACGAATTGTCAATCGCGAAATGTTGATTCCGCCGCTTCCAATTGAAGAAGCGCGTCATGTTGTTTTAGAGGAGGGATCGAACATCGTCGCTCTGCCAGAATTAGATCCATTTCCTAACAAACTTGAAGTACCGATCTTGCTGAAAGTAAACGATAATATTTCAACAGATGAGATTATGCCTGCTGGGGCGCGTGTTCTGCCCTACCGCAGCAATATTCCAAAGATCAGCGAGTTTGCGTTTGAAATCATTGATCCCACATATGCCAAGCGCGCTTTGGCAGAAAAATCAAGAGGCAGTCATGCAATTATCGGCGGACAGAATTATGGTCAAGGTTCAAGCCGTGAACATGCCGCCCTCGCACCGCGATATTTAGGCTTGCAAATGGTGATTGCTAAAAGCTTTGCGCGCATCCATCGAAATAATTTGATCAACTTCGGTATTTTGCCGGTGACATTCGATGACCCCACAATTTACGATAAGTTGGATCAAGGTGATGTCATCGCAGTACGGAACCTACACAAACAACAAGTAGAGGGCAGTGGCAAATTGAGTTTGCACGTCTCGGAGAGGAATTTGACTTTCACCGTCAGTCATACATTGACGCCGCGTTTGATGGAGATCCTTTTCTCAGGTGGCTTGACGAATTGGGTTCGAAAGCAGAGGCAATCCACACTGGCTTGAACTCATCTTATCAAAGGCACACTTTTGAGCGCGAAACATGATAGCGAAAATTCAGCGACAAAATTACGTCTCCAGGCTTTTTATGTCGGCGGCGACCTCGGACAAATCATTGTTAAGCTGATGCCCTCGTCCATCAAATTCGTGGATCGTCGCCTTCGGGAACTTCTCTGAATGCAGCGCCAAGTGAGCGAACGGCACCGTATCATCGTCGCGGCTATGATAAAAGAAGATGGGGACTGCTTCGAGGAACTTCGCGGCGCGCTCCTCATCCAATGTAAACCCATCCATTTGCCAGGCGCTCGGTCCCCAATATGGTGCGGCGATCAGGAAAATGCCTGCCAGATGAATTTTAATTTTCTCTTCCGAGAGATATTTCAACAACATGGAACTGCCTATGGAATGTCCGACCAGCATTACCTCGCCATCTAACGCGGCAAGTTCTTTGGAAATCTGTGCCTTCCATTCCTTGTAGCTCGAGTCCTCCTCTTCAGGCATCTTTGGGTACAGGACATTGTATTGGGTGCCAAGCATATCTCGCAAAGACTTGACCAACTTTCCATCTTCTGCATACGCCCCCTCTCCAGCGCCGTGGATGAACAATACTTGCTTCTCCATGCTTCTCGTTCGCTCCTTTACAATGCTAAATCTCTACCTTATTTTTGCATAGTTTCGGCTTCCACCAACTTGGAATCTACATCGATGCCTGCCTCGATCACCTTGTGGATTGAGCACTGTTTTGCAATCATAAAGAGCTTGTTATACTCATCCCCACTCAACTCACCAGAGAGAATAATTTCCTCCCTGATTTGTTCACGAGAATGATCTATCTCTTCCGTATTTTCCTTGAATGCTTCGTTATAGGATAACCGCCAAGACCGGCCAGCAACAATCCATGAGGCGTCAATTGATTAATACGCTCCACTGACTTGAATTCACCGGATTCGGGTTGCTGAAGATTCACCGACAAGAATTCGCTCTCAAAGCAGTTATTTTGCCGAATGATCACATGTTCCATAATGAAATGCTCACTGCCCCAGAAGGATATAACAGGACTTCTTAAACGCCCCATGGATATAGGTCAGGAGGATTCACTTCTTGGGGTTCAATGTGAAGAGGATGCAAAGCCTCGGTTTCATCAATATACATAAAAGCATCATAGCGCTTAGGAAGAACTGTAGGAACATAATTGCCGCGGCTTTCAAGGTTCGGATGGTATACAACGCCGATGGCGCGATGGCCGCGCACCTTTTGGAGCTCCTCTGAAGGCTGAGCTTGGTTAAAGATCAAAAGTTGATCGATCCCTGTTTGGTGAAGGACATCCTCCCAACTGTCTGGGCGTCCTTCCGGAACGTTCATCCGTTCCATGGGCGCGCCCCAGGATTTGCCTGCGATGACACTGCCGTGATGGGAACCAAACCCCACCAGCACCACGCCATCCTTGCGTCGTTGTTCGCGGGCAAGCTCTCCTATATTGACCATCCCGGCGCTGGCCATATCTGTGTAACGCGCATCTCCAACGTGTGTATTATGCGCCCAGACAATTGCCTTAGTATCCGGACCATGAAAATCGACAAGGCGGTCAAGAGTTTCCATCATATGTAGATCACGCACATTCCACGAGCCAGAATCCGTGCGAACCATGGTCCGGTAATAATGTTCTGCATTCTTAATGACCAATGCATTCTGCTCCGCGTTAAATCCTGCCTCCGGATCGCCGTCATAACGACTGGCGCGTTGTTGCATCTGCAATAAAAGATCGATCACTTCATCTTCGCAATTTTCGGGAACCATGCGTGTGTTCCACGCATACGATTGTGGATCTTCTCCATAGGGTTCAAAGCAGTGATACGCCTGTAATGCTGTCTGCACGGCTTGCGGGTCTTTATTCTCAAGATAATTGATGATCGATTCCATAGACTCCCAAAGGCTATAAACATCCAGTCCATAGAATCCCGCTTTGTCCGATTTATGTTCGTTGAACTTGCGCATCCATTCTGCGAAAGCAACGATCTCCCAGTTTGCCCACATCCAAGTCGGCCAGCGATTAAAAACATGTAAAACATCTCTGGCGCTTTTGCCGGCATCTGGAAATTCTTTGACATAGCGATTGACCCGATAGCAATCTGGCCAATCCCCTTCGACGGCAACGAAGCGGAATCCTTTTTCCGCGATCAAACGGGAACTGAGGCGAGCGCGCCATTGATAAAACTCTGAAGTGCCATGTGATGCTTCACCCAGCAATACAAAATGCGCATCTCCGATCCGTTCCATCAGAGGATCTAAATCTTCTCGAGTCTTCAAGGGGTACGAGAATTGCCGAACTTCCTCCGCAAGAATCTGCACCGCGTTTTCATCTACAAATCGTGCTCGTTCTCGTAACATATCTCTCCGTGTGTATACCTTAGCGGACATTTACCGGACTAAGATAAGTTTGGAACCAATCCCTGGCGAGTCGCGCCGCATATTCAAGTGTTCCAGGCTCCTCAAAGAGATGCGAGGCTCCCGGAACAATTGTTAATTTCTTCTCTGCTCCCGGCTGCATTTGTTTAAGCGCTTGCTCGTTCAGATCAATCACAACATCATCGTTGCCTCCCACGATCAGCAATGTGGGTGCTTTCACTTTTGGTAAAGCTAATCCAGCTAAATCGGGGCGACCGCCTCGTGACACCACTGCATCGACATTTTCAGGCAATTCAGCGGCGGCGATCAACGCTGCTGCCGCACCCGTGCTCGATCCAAACAAACCGATTGTCGCAAAGTTATAAGGTTGTAGATCAAGCCATTCGAGCGCGCCAATCGTTCGTCTGGCAAGCAGGTTGATGTCAAAGCGTAAATGACGTGTCTCGAGGTCGATCTCTTCTTCTTGTGCTGTCAACAAATCGAAGAGCAAAGTAGCCAGCCCTCCTTCTTGCAGCATCTGCGCAACATATTGATTCCGAGGGCTATTGCGGCTGCTGCCGCTTCCATGCACAAAAACTACAAGCCCTTTTGCAGCTTCAGGGATACTTAAGATCCCCTCCAGATGGATACCCGTGCTTAAAATCTTCACGTATCGATTCTCTGTATTTGTTTTATTCATACTGCCTCTCAATTCCGCGACTATTCATAAGTCCACAATCAATTGTTTGCGCCGACGTATATCCTCCAGAAATAATCGCACGCCTTCATCCGTTGTTTGGGAGAAGTCTTCATACCACCGACCAACTCCATCAAAGGGTTCCGGCGTGATCGCACAAACGGTTTCATCGACTTCATCCTGAAATGCTTCGCATGTTTCGGGTGAGGCGGTTGGCACAGCTACAACAATTCGTTTGGGACTTTGGGCGCGCAATGCAGCAACCGCAGCGCGCATGCTTGCGCCGGTTGCCAAGCCATCATCCACAATGATAACGATATGATCTCGAACCACGGGGGCTGGGCGGTCTCCCCGGTAGAGTTGCTCACGGCGCTGTAGTTCTTTTAACTCGCGTTCTGTGACACGATTGATGATCTCGTCAGGAATATTGAGCGCATGGATGATATCTTCATTCAACACCCGTACACCTCCAGATGCAATCGCGCCGATTGCCAATTCCTCTTGACCTGGTAATCCAAGTTTTCGAACGATAAATATATCCAGGGGAACATTTAGAGCCAGAGCCACTTCATATCCTACCGGAACACCCCCACGTGGCAAAGCGAGAACGATCACATCGGAGTGGTTGGCATAATGCAGTAATTTTGGGGCAAGTTGTCTGCCCGCATCTCTCCTATCTCGAAACGGTATCATACTATCTACCTTTCTAGAAGAGAGGTTGTTTCCTAATTCCTATGAGCCTTATGGAATCGGCTTAGTAACTAGACTCTTCCGAGGGAAATATAACCCTCACTTTTTGCAGTGGGAATAAGGGATATTCCCAATAGAGTAGGGTTTTTCCTAAGAAGAACTATTGCTGCAACGGTGTATTATTTTAGATGAGGGTCTAGGAATTCGATTCAGTCATCAGAGGATAACACTTGTTTAGTCTCGTTATAGTGAGTAGTAGATTGAAAGGAGTAAGTAAAATGGCACCAGATCAGTATCGATGTGGAGAGTGTGGCGCAACCTTCAATAGCAGATCAGGGTTGGAAGAGCACAATCGCGCGATGCATTCGCGATATACCTGCGAAGTTTGCGGAGAGACCTTTAACTCAGAACGCGACTTGGAAGAACATAATCGTGAGCGACATCCGGAAATGCAAAAGACGGGCCGCAAGCTCTAAACAGAAGCTGAAAGATTTTATCCAAATATTGAAACTGCCTGAACGCTCGTGGGAACATCACACAAGCCCATAAGCGTTTGGGTAGTTTCGCAAATAGAAAAGAATACTAAAAGTTACGCATGTTCTCCATGCGTAACTTTTAGTAAACTCGAAGGATTGCCTCACCTTACCGTGATCTGATCGTCGACCTCCTTTACGCCCAATGTATAACGAGCGGTATCATAGGCAGCTCGTTTTGCTGACCAACTGGGCACCATACCGGTGAGAGTGACTTTTCCCTTTGCTACAGTCACGTTGATGTCATCTACATTCACATTGAGATTTCGGTCAAGGGCGTTGATAAGATCCTCGGCCAGGCTCTCATCCGCGATCGTCTGTGTGGGAACAACCGCGATCTTATTCGTCACTCCAGCTACTCCCCGCGTGCTAAAAGCCAAGTCTTCCGCTCGAACCTTCTTCCAGAATGTGTCAACCGTGCTTTCCAAAGTCACCCAGCCTGCTACTACGTTGACCTGAATATCATAGGGAAAGAGGTCATCGTCCCAATCAAATCGATCTTTGATGTTTGAGGCAATATTGTCGTCAGAAGGGGCTTCCATTAGATAATCTACCTTGATTTTGTTGTTAACCTCGCGTACCCCTGTGATTACCCAGGCATCCTCCGAGGCGGCCGCTCTAGAGGAATAAGTTGGCACCGTGCCAGAGAGCGTCACGATCCCGTCATCGACCGTGACCGATACTTTCGAAGCATCGACGCGCGAATCCCAATAGAGGGAATCGACCACATCCTTGGCGATGCCTTCATCAGTTTTAATTCTTACTGCCATCAGTTTACTCCTTTCATAATCGTAGTAACCAGATGTTACGTATGCTATTTGCACATTTCGGAGAAACAATTCTATTCGAGGTTATTACGCAAGAAAATGGGAGGCATCACTTAAATTGCATTAGGATTTTCCCCCATGAGCAGAAGAATTCTATTTATACGAGCCTTAGGCTGCTTTAATAGAACTTGTCATATTAAGGTGTAATATGAAAAAACAACCATATATAAGTAAGGAGGTTGGTATGTCTAATTTAACTCGTTGGGAACCCGCACGTGAGATGATGACACTGCGTGAGGCTATGGATCGTCTCTTCGATGACGCATTCACACGGCCATTCTCCCTCGTCCGGGAAGGCGGCTGGTCTTCACCAGCGATTGATATGTACCAGACCGACAATGAAGTGGTCGTGAAGGCGGCGCTCCCGGGCATTAAAGCTGATGAGGTGCAGATCAATGTCAGCGCCGATACGACCGCCCCGGTCGTGACGATTAAAGGTGAAACGAAACAGGAAGAGGAAAAGAAGGATAAATCCTGGCATATCCGCGAACATCGTTGGGGTGCATTTGAGCGGTCAATAATGCTGCCAACGAGTGTGAACTCGGATCAGGCGAAAGCCGATTTCGACAATGGTATTTTGACCATTACTTTACCAAAGTCAGAAGAAGTCAAACCAAAGACGATTACGATCAAAACAAAATAATCATATTGCTACTCCGTAATTTATGAAGCGCAATAACAACTGGGATATCGTGGTCATTGGTGGGGCGAACATGGATTATCTCGTGCGTGGAGATAATTTGCCCAAGCCTGGCGAAACTGTAATGGGTAATCAATTTCAAGAAGCGCCGGGCGGAAAAGGCGCAAACCAGGCAGTGTCAGCATCGCGGCTGGGTGCGCGTGTAGCATTAGTGACACGTATCGGTGCGGACGACCGTGGGAAAGTAATTTTAACGCGTCTCAAGAAAGAAGGAATCAACACCGAATATGTTGTTGAGGATAAAAAAGAATCAACCGGTGTCGCCTTAATCATGGTCGGGGAAAGGGGTGAAAAGGAGATCTTCACCGCACCTGGAGCCAATCTTCAGTTCAGTATCGATCAAGTTCGTGATGCGACTCTAGCCATTCAATCCGCACGTGTCGTACTTCTTCAACTGGAAGTGCCATTGGAAGCGGTGATGTTGGCAGCACAATTAGCGTACCTCGCGGGACGTAAAGTCGTCCTCGATCCTTCCCTGCCTATTTCACTACCTGATGAGCTGTTGGATATGGTGACGCTCATTAAACCAAATGCGCGCGAAGCAGAGGCGCTCACTGGCGTCCAAGTACAAGATCGCAACTCTGCGCGGGAGGCAGCGAAACATCTCCTCAAACGTGGAGTAGACGCTGTTGCAGTGCAAGCAGGTGAAGAGGGAAACTTGATCGTCACTTCCGACGATGAGTATTGGTTCCCTATCATACCCGTTCAAAGTATTGACGCGACAGGAGCTGGGGATGCGTTTGCCGCAGCACTAGCAGTCGCGCTCCTAGAAGAACGTTCATGGCAAGAAGCTGGCGCCTGGGCGAGTGCTGCTGCCGCGCTCAAGACGACCAAGCTCGGCGCACAGGCAGGGCTACCAACGCGTGATCAAGTATTTACACTCGTCACAAAGGAAAAAAGCGAGACCTAATTGTTATGCAGAATCGGATAATAACATGTTCAAGTTCTAATAGAGAAAACAGTTTGACCTCGTACAATCTGCCCTGGAAGAAGGTTTGACCTGACAGGCAATTCAGGGGAACCCGACGGAGAAAATTGTACGACTTTCATTTGAAAGCTCTATAAGTGTTGAGGAAACAAAAACATCAACATTATGTAACTCGAAACCGCCGTTAAACTTGTATTTGCTCCGCATTAATTGCAATTGTTTGAGCCAGTGGTGAAAAGGTATTTGACGGGTGCCGCTCGGCAAAGGTAATAACAGCAAACGCGCAAACCATCCCTTGAACTGCTGAATTTCAGTTGTACAAGGGATAGATTTTTATCTATCAGAAAATGTGCTGATCTAGCCTGTCGGCTCAGAAACGCTCTGTAAAACTTCAGCAGACACTTTCTTGGTACCGTTCGTCGCAATGTCACCTAACGAAACAACGCCCACTAGGAGTTTGTCGTCGCGGCTCAAAACTGCCAATCTGCGGATCTGATGCTTTTCCATCAGTTCAGCAGCCTCTTTTACATCCTGATCATCGAAGCAGTAGATGATAGGATTGGTTATCAAATCTCTACCGATACTTGTGTTCGGGTCCATGCCTTCTGCTGTTGCCCTCAGGGCAATATCACGATCTGTCACCACACCGACTAAACGGTCACCATCGCAAACCGGTAGAAACCCAACGTCGCGCACCCTCATTTTCTGAGCTTCTTCCTTCAACGAGTCGCTCGGTTGAACAATCTCAACTTCCTTGGTCATAATATCTTTGACTTTCATGCTGCACTCCTTTCTTCCACACGATCTTCTAACTTCGTTACGCCATGCTGACTGGCACAATGGGCGCAACAATACAAAGCATCGGCTGTTTCCATGCCGTGACCGATAATTCGGCAGCCACAATGAACACATGTCGGCGCAAGAGCATGGATCGCGCACTCAAAGCTGTCAAATACATGTGTCTTGCCGCCCATCTTCACTTCAAAACATTTATCATAGATGTTGCCACAGACTTCACATGTGGCTGCCTTGTTGCCTAACATATTCTCACCTTTATTCATATTTACCTCTTTCTATGACTTCTTGCGTCGAGCAGCCTGTGCCTTTTTGATATTCTCACGCCTTGCTTGTTGTTGTGCAGGTGTTGGCTTTGCCCGCTCCGGTACATTGGGGCGATCACCCGTCGTATGAGTTGGAGCAGAGCTTAACTTCTTGAGCAAGTCTTTCGCATCTTTCGTATCTCCAACAAGTTTGCTGTTCTCTACATGCGCATCGTCCTTGCTAATCAACCATGTAGCCGTAGCCCAAGAGCCACTGGAGCGTTTCCCTGCCACACGCTGCAGATGACCAGGTCCACCGACATCCTGTGTGCGAAATGTAGTGAATTCCTCTTTTGGGCGCACGTCCACACGATAGTAATTTCCTTTACCAGTGGTGCCTGGTTTCTTTCGCCCGCGGCTTTCGGGTTGTGCCCTTGCGTGCTCGCTCTTTGACATACTTTTCCAACGCGCTTGGGCTTTCTTGATATTCCGTTTGGCCGCTTCACGTTGTTTTTGTGTCATATTTATCACTTCCTTTCGCTGAGTCATTGTTCCTGCGAATAGCCTTAATCTATTTCGACCCCCACTCTTATATAACAATATTTGTAAAGGAATTACGGGACAATGGGGGAAATGCCTTATCCAAACAGTGGAATCCCTAACCATCCAACTTCTAAGCTGATATTTAAAATACAGAGGAGCCAGAGATTTAACTCTGGCTCCTGAGCGATGCCATCGATTACGACCCAGCATTCATGACTTGCATTAAGTTGTTCGCGTTGTGGTCGTCAATGCGCTCCAAGCACCGAACACGGCAATTGCCGCGCCTACAACGATGTCGTTCCATCTGATGCTCATCGTACTAGCAAATCCAAGAATGAACGGTGCAATGATCATCCACACGCCCAATAGAGCGTTGATCCAGCTTAGCCCAGGCGTACTGGCGGGATCCGCAGCACGTATCCATGCCAAGATTAACACAATCGCGCCCACGATAATGCTATTCCACAACGCGACCATTGTTGGATAGCCTAGCACAAATGGAGCAACGATCAACCACACGCCCAGGATCATGTTAATTCCGCTCAACACTTTGGTATCTTGATTCATCTCTCGCTCCTTTCTCTCAAACTACTCCTTGCCCCCAAAGGTTAGCTTATAGTTCGACCAACCGCTAAACCAGACCCTTATTCACCATCTTTATAATAGTACTCGCACGTCAGCAAGTTCAATTGGGAATTTCCCTACCCAGACCTATTCCCCACTCTCTGGTGCAATATGAAATTTAGAATAGTACGGAAAGCACGAAAATGACGTTATAGTATAAGAGGGTTGCTTTTACGAAATTTCTTGAGCTTGCTTAGAATTTCGGGAAGATTGAAGTGACCACGAAGCAAAGTGAAATTAGCATTAACTTGGCTCATCTTTCAAGCGGGCTGACCCAGGGCCGGGCAGGATCTCCATACACCATATGGACGCTCACTTCCATCTTGCTGAAGTATTTGTCAGAATATATTAACGGGTCATGAGTATCAATGAAATAGAGATTTTTCTCCCTCATTATGACTGATCGTCATGCAATTACTCATGGCAGAGATCGGTCTAAGCTTTTGTGCTTGAATATAGACTGCCAGTGACTCGGCTGTAATTTGTAAATCGTTATATGCGGTTGAGTGGAAGCCAATTCCACTTTAAGATATTAAAACGATCGATTGGGTGGCAGAACGGAATTCAACAATGCATCAGCAGATCTCTGGTTTTATTAGTTCAGTGAAAGGGTAGAAGTATGCAAGTTGCTAGACCAACTGTAATGATATCTCCTGTGGAACGCATTCTGGCTGTCTTAGCGTCAATTGTCTGCCTAGTCATTACGCTTATATTCTGGTCCAGCATAAGCACTTATCAAAGCATATGGCTACTGCCCGGCTTATATTTCATTGAAATGGTGGTTCTTAGTGCGATCAGCTCATATACATTTCTTCGTGGAGATCCTCGTGGCAGTTTCATAACTTGGGGAGCAGCTGGTATCATCAGCGCCTTTTCCATCGTAGGCGCGTTCTCAGTCGGCTTCTTCTATGTACCGGTCGCTTTGATGTTTGGTGTTATATCCATCCTCTGGGATGTACGAAATAAACAGCACCTGCTGATACACTTGAGTGTATTCCTACTGGCTGGGATCATGCAATCAGTCATGATGTTTGTGGTAATTCTCCGTCGCTGATTTCAGGTGATCGCTATCAAGCTGAGAGAAGTGGTGAAGTTACTCTTACCATAGTGCCAAGGAATGAATGCCGCCCAACACAGCTTGCACCGGACGGCTGTGACTCTGTGCGTTTTCTGAGCTTTGGCAGGCAATGAATGGATTCAGCACTTCGTGTTTCGCGTTCCTTTCCGCTCCATACCAATTCTACAACTACGAGGATACCCATGATGAACACTGTACAAGGCTCGCGATAAACATTATTCCGTTCTTTGGCATATGTACGTAACATTTAGTGCATCACTTTATCAGTGAGTCCTTCCACGGAGAAAGTCACTTGGTTTTTTTGTTTTTCAAAGCCGCTCCTGTTAACGAGGCCTTGGCTGCCTTGCGACTCGCCTTTCTCAAAGTCATTTTCAACGTTTCCTATCTGGTTGGTGATGTGAGCAAAGCAAATCACCGGATGTCGTTCTGCTTCGGCAAAGGTATAGAGAGCGGAAGCCGCCATCTCCACTCCAAGAATTCCTTCCGAATGGGCAAAGCTGGTCGCCATCTCTGCTTCAAGAAGGAAATGCCTGTCGCATCAAATGCAAAACTCGAAAGGCAATCTATTTAGCATTCACAAACCTAGCCTAATAGAAGTCCCTGCATAATCAGGGACTTCTATATTCAACAACTAACCTCCGTGCAATTTTCTGACAAACTCAAATAGATCAAAGTAATTGACCAGTGTGTGGATGGTGAACAACACACCTGCGATCACAACAATCCAAATCACTACTTTCATAAGTTTCTTTTTTGTTCCAACTTTTGGTTCCATTTTGAGTACTCCTTTTTGATTAGATATACGCGAGTGTCTCGCGAACCGTTAACTGCGCTGCCTGTTTAGCGGGATAGGCACTGGCGGCAATCGAACCGATGGCGATCACGGCCAACCAGATTCCCAGACCAACTGGCGAAATAACAAGCGGCAAAGGGAAGCGGAAGGACATGCTTCCCACCAGATAACCGAT
>WNFZ01006630.1_pt1 | contig 15641 bp, 11 predicted proteins | sample 5400081 | NCBI WGS metagenome assembly WNFZ01 (sample SAMN13153365, study PRJNA577476) | soil metagenome | isolation source: 80 cm soil or saprolite under grassland replicate 1 | place: USA:California | collected 2016-06-15 | reverse complement strand
AGCTTTTCGACTCCACCAACCACAGCTGATCCAGCCGGTCGATCTCGTCCTGGTCGCCCGGCCTTCGATTGTCGGCAAGGGGTTCGCCGACGTCGCAGGCGACTTTGTGACCGCGCTGAAACGGGCGCGCCTCTACCGCGAAAACAAATCTGGCTCTGACCTGGATAAACCTTGAATGCGGCTCAATTCATTCTGGTCCAGCTCCTGCGGGTTTATCGCAGCGCTGTTTCGCCGATCTTCACTTTCTTGTTTGCTGCGCAAGGATTGGGCTGCCGCTTTACTCCCACTTGCTCGCAGTTTGCGCTGGAGGCGGTGCGTAGCCACGGCGCGCTGCGCGGCCTCTGGCTGACCATCCGGCGCCTTGGCCGCTGCCAGCCTTGGGGCGGATGCGGCTGCGACCCCGTGCCCCCCACCGCGCCGGGTCAAGCCTGTGCCACTCTGACTTCCCGCCATCATGGATCGTAAATCCGTCATCGTCCTGATCACCTGCGCCGCGCTGTTCCTGCTCTGGGCCCAAATGGTTCCTCGGCTCTATCCGCCGAGGCCGGTCGCACGGACCAATACCTGGAAACAGGCCACCAATGGTTTGGCGGAAGGGACCAATGTGAACCCGCCGCTGGAGGTCAGCCGCGCCACGCCTTACGTCTCCCCGCAACCCGGCGCGCCGGAAGAGTTGCTCATCCTGACGAACGAGAACGCGCGCTACACGTTCACTTCCTACGGGGGCGGGCTGAAGCTGGTGGAGTTGCTCAAGTATCCGGAGTCCGTCTCCTGCGGGCGCAGGAGCGCGGGGCCAGCGACCAACCGCGTGGCTACGCTCAACGCCCAGGGCCGGCAGCCGGTCCTGGCGTTGCTCGGGGGGGAGTCCCTGGTCGGGGACGGCATGTTCCAATTGAGCCGGCTCGCCCCCGCACCATCGGCGTCCGGCGCCACCAATCAAAACCAGGCGCGGACAGGAGTGCGCGCGGAAAAGCAGCTGACCAACGGGCTCCAACTGGTGAAGGAATTCGAGTTGAGCTCCAACTACCTGGTCAACGTCCACGCTCGACTGGAGAACCGTTCCGCGCATCCGCTCGCCCTGCCGCCGGAACAATGGATCGCCGGGGCCGCCACTCCCCTCAACCCGCAGGACAACGAACAACTGGTCGGCTTGCACTGGTACGACGGCAATCGGGACACCGAAATCGGCCGCGCCTATTTCGACAACAAGACGATGGGTTGTTTTCCGGGCACGCCGCGTTCGGAGTACCGGAATGCCAGCACCAAGGTCACTTGGGCCACCGCTCATAACCAGTTCTTTTTTCTCGCGCTCATGCCCAAGGAGCCGGCCGCCGAAGTTTCCGCCACCCGCATCACCCTCCCGCCGCCCGGCGCCGAGGAGATCCTCGCGGACAACCGGACGGTGACCAATCAGTTCGCTTTCGAAGTCAGTCTGGATTACCCCGCCACGAACCTTGCTCAGGGCGCGACCCTCGAGCGGGAATTCATGCTTTTTGCCGGACCGAAGGAGTATCGCACGCTGGAACGCATCGGGGCGGCCCTCAAGAACGATCTCGATCGCGTGATGGGCTACGGGGGGTTCTTTGGATTCTTTTCCCGCTTTCTCCTGCTCTCCATGAACGGCCTGAATGCACTGGGGCTGAGCTACGGACTGGCCATCATCGCCATCACCGTGATCATCAAGCTCCTGTTTTGGCCGTTGACGCAGGCGAGCACCCGCTCGATGAAGCGAATGCAGGCGTTGCAGCCGCAGATGAAGGCCATCCAGGAGAAATACAAGGACGACCCGGCCAAGATGAACAAGAAGGTCATGGAGTTTATGAAGGAGCACAAGGTCAGTCCCCTCGGGGGCTGCCTGCCTTTGCTGCTTCAGATCCCGGTGTTCATCGGCTTCTTCAAGATGATGCAGAGCGCCATCGAACTGCGCGGTGCGAAGTTTCTCTGGGCCTGTGACCTCTCCAAACCCGACACCGTCCTGGTCATTCCCGGCCTGGGTTTCAACGTCAATCCACTGCCCTTGCTCATGGGCGCCACCATGCTCTGGCAGGCGCGCCTGACTCCGCCCTCGCCCGGCATGGACCCGGCGCAGCAGAAAATCATGAAGTATTTTCCGCTCATCTTCCTGTTCATTCTCTACAACTATTCCGCAGGCTTGACGCTCTATTGGACTGTGCAAAACTTGCTGAGCATCGCGCAGATGAAGCTGACCAGAGCCACTGAAGAAAAAAAATCCGCCACCGTCCCGGCTGCCACGCGCGCGGTGCTGCCGCCGAAAAAAAAGAAGTAACCCTGCCCCTGGTTCTCTCCCTCAACCTGAATTGCCGCACGCCACGTTATGCCTGTTCAACCAAAAGAGACGCTGGAACATCTGCTCAACTCCCTCGGGTTCCAAGCCAAGGTCGAAGAACACCACCTCGAGGAGGGCCTCCTCCTCGATGTGCAAACCGAGGATTCCGGCCGCTTGATCGGTCGCCAGGGCCAGACCCTGTCGGACCTGCAATACCTGCTCAACCGTCTCCTTTTTCAGCAGGACGACAAAGCGCCGAAAGTCACGGTCGATGTCGGAGGCTATCGGGCCCAGGCCCGCGAAGCCTTGGTGAAAAAGGCCAAAGACGCCGCCGACAAAGTCCGGCGCTGGGGCGATGTCGTGGAACTGGAACCGATGAACGCCTTTGATCGTCGCGTCATCCATAACGCTCTCAAGGGCGATCCGTCCGTCGAGACGCACAGCGTGGAGGTCGAAGGGACCAACAAGAAGGCCATCCTGCTGCGGCCGAAACACTGAACGCCGCCCGGCCGGCACACCGGCCTACTTGGTCATGGCGGGCCGCGGACGCGGCTTGTGCAGGGCAAAGATGTCCGTTTGATGCCGCTGACCCGACTTGCCCCCGTGGGAACCTTTGTGGGTAAACGCCGGGCTGTTGAGTCGGTCCGAGGGCTGGCCGGTCCTGACCTCTTCCGTCAGGTCGGCGACACTTTGCAACACCCGCGTCGGCTGATAGACATAGTCACCCACCGCTTCCAGCTGCGTCGAGCCGCTCAACACCAGGAACGCCGGCATGCCGGCCTCAATCGCGCCCCGGATGTCGGTCTCCATCGTATCCCCGATCATCACGACTTGCTCGGGTGCGCCCCGGGCGAGCTCGGCCAGCTTGCGACGGGCACGATGGAACATATAGCCGTTGGGTTTGCCGAGGTAATAGGCGCGTCGGCCCGTGCTCGCTTCGAGAAATGCCGCCGTCGCCCCCGCGCCGGGCCGGGTCTTTTCGCTCGAGACCGGACACCAATTATCGGGATTGGTGGCGAGCAAACGCGCTCCGCGCTCGATGCATTCGTGCGCCTTGGCCAGTTTCTCCATGCTGGCCGCCCCTTCCCCCACGACGACGTAACCGGGGTCGATCGCGTCGTTGGCCATCTTCCGCTCGTGCAGCGCGGTCAGCAGGCCGCCTTCGCCGAGGACGAAAACCGTGCAGCCGGGATCGGTTTCACTGAGAAAATCCGCCGTGTTATGCGCGGAAGTGTAGAAGTGCCGCGCCGACAGCCCGTGAATGCCGAGATGCTTTAGTCGCACCGCGAGGTCCTCCGAAGTCGGCGCCGAGTTGTTGGTGAGGAAGAGAAACGGCATGCCACTGGCGCTCAGTGCCTGAACAAAATCCGACGCGCCGGCGATCAAGTGGTTCTCCCGGTAGATGACGCCGTCCATGTCAATCAAGTAGCCCGTTTTCATAATCATTCAAAACCCGTTGACGAAGTTGCGATCCAGTGACGAGTGACGCCGGACCCGCGTCCGGGTCGGCCAGAGACAGTTGCCGGGATTTGGCAACCAGCCATGACCAAGCAGGATGCCTGCCGCCGTCGAACCGCCTGATCTACGCGAGATGACGAGGCGGCCAGGTGAAAATGGTGCGCAAAAGAGCCAGCGTGCGAAAAAAGAACCAGGTCGAACCCAAGGGAACGGTCTCAGGGACGATTCGTGGAATTCATTCGTTCCAGGACCGGCTTCAATTCTTTCCAGACATTGTCCGCCAAAATCTTCTGTCCTTCCGCGGTGGGATGGATGCGGTCGCTTTGGTTCAGCTCGGGCCGGCCGCCCACTCCTTCCAGGAGGAAGGGGACCAGCGCGGCGTTGTTGCTCCTGGCCAGGCCCGCATAAACTTCCCGGAAGGCGGTGGTGTAGGGCTGCCCCAGGTTCGGCGGCAGGTGCATCCCAGCCAAAACGATCGAGACCTGCGGGTACTTGCTCCTGGCGCGGTCGATGATCGCTTGCAGGTTGGTCCGGGTGGCCTCCACGGGAAGACCACGCAGCCCGTCGTTTCCGCCCAACTCCAGCACGAGGACGTCCATCCTCCCTTTAAGCAGCCAGTCGATGCGGCCAAGGCCGTCGGCGCTCGTGTCTCCACTGACACCCGCGTTGCGGACCGTGTAATTCCAGCCGGCCGCGTCGATCTTCTTTTGCAGCAGGGCGGGAAATGCCTCGCCCGGATCCAATCCCAAGCCAGCGGCCAGGCTGTCGCCGAGCACGAGGATCGTTTTGCGTTGCTCGTCCGGTCGGACCGGCTCTGCCGCGCGTGCCGCGGGCCACCGCGCCGGAGTCAGGAGCACCAGCGACGCCAGCGTCGCCAGAACAGGCCCGCGCCGGACAAGACCGAGATAGTTTAATTTGATTTTCATGCCGGACACGCTGCGCAAACGAACATGAAACGATCGCGCTCGTCAACCGTTCGCTCGTCGTCCCTCGTAGCAGCCGACGTGAGTCGGCTCTGATCTCTCTTGGGGGGCTCGCGCAGGTGGGAAGTGATCCGGCTCACGCCGGATGCTACGGGGAGGCTGGGAAAACCCCCGCGCTCACGCGCAACCCGTTTGACGGAACCTCAAACTAATGTCATGAGGAGTCCGTGAACTCGCCAGCCATGTTGCAGGTCGAGCATCTGACCAAGAGCTACCGGAACGGCCACGGCACGCTGACGGTGGTAAAAGACGTGAGCTTCTCGCTCACGGCCGCGTCCACTTGCGCCATCGTCGGCCCTTCCGGCAGCGGCAAGACCACGCTGCTGGGCTTGTGCGCCGGCCTCGACCAACCGACCGCGGGCGAAGTGCATTTGGACGGCATTCATCTCGGAGCGCTCGATGAAGACGGCCGCGCCCGGGTCCGGATCGAGTCAATCGGATTCGTGTTTCAGACGTTTCAACTCATCCCGACGCTGACGGCGCCTCGCACTATCCGGCCCAGCTCTCCGGCGGCGAACAACAGCGCGTCGCGCTGGCGCGGGCCTTTATCAATCGACCAAAGATCCTCTTCGCCGACGAGCCGACGGGCAACCTCGACGCGGAGACCGGTGGTCTGGTGATCGAGCGCCTGTTCGCGCTGAACGCGGAAGCCGGCACCACCCTGGTGCTCGTCACCCACGACACGGAACTCGCCCAGCGCGCGCAACGGATCATCCGGCTCAAAGGTGGCCGGATCGTCAACGGCGACTGAAAAACTGTCCGCCGGCCAGGATGGAAAACCACTCGAACACCGCGCCAAACGCTTCCCTGGGCAGTCTGGCGCCCGTGTCGCGCCCGCGCGGCTTTGGCGGGCGACTGTTTTCCTGCTGGACCTGGCGGATGGCCTGGCGCGACAGCCGAACCAGCCGCCGGAAGATGCTCTTGTTCTCCGGCTGCATTGTTCTGGGCATCGCGGCGCTGACGGCGATTGGCTCGTTGGGCAACAACCTGGAACGGGCGATCGGCGAACAAGCCAAAGCGTTGCTCGGGGCCGACCTCGTGCTCGCGGCCCAGCACGCCTTTTCGCGGAACGAGGAGCAGTTGTTCGAACAAATCGGCGGCGAACAAGCACGCGAGGTCTCCTTGTCGACGATGATTTACTTCCCGCGCAGCCAAGGCACGCGCCTGGTCCAGTTGCGCGCCCTGGCCGGCGCGTTCCCCTTCTACGGACGGCTCGAGGCCGAGCCGGCAAGCGCGGCCCGGGAGTTTGGTCAGGGTGGCGGCGCCCTGGTTGAAGGAAGTTTGCTCACGCAATTCGAGGCGAAGGCTGGGGACAGCGTCCGGCTGGGCAACCTGACGACGCGCATCGTTGGCCAGCTCAAAAAGGTTCCCGGCGAGACCATCGCTTTGGCCACGATTGCGCCGAGGGTTTACCTGCCAATGAAGGAGTTGTCCCGCGCCGGCTTGCTGGGGGAGGGCGGGTTGGCTCGTTACCGGGTCTACTTCAAACTGGCAGAGGGCACGGACGTCTCCAGGCTGCTCGAACGCCTCAAGCCGCAACTCGACCAGTTGCGTCTTGCCCACGACACGGTGGCCAAGCGCCAACGCGACTTGGGGCGGTCGATGGACAACTTGTATCATTTCCTGAACCTGGTGGGTTTCATCGCGCTCCTGCTCGGCGGCGTGGGGGTGGCCAGCGCGATCCACGTTCATGTCAAACAGAAACTGGGCACGGTGGCCGTGCTCCGTTGCCTGGGCGGGTCGGTCGCGCAAACTTTTGCCATCTATCTGGCGCAGGGGATTGCCCTGGGTTTGTTCGGGGCCGTCCTCGGCGCGGCGCTGGGGGTCGCCCTGCAAGCGGCGCTCCCCGCGGTCCTCAAGGATTTCATTCCTTTCACGTTTCAAATCCAGACTTCGTGGCTGGCGGTCGGTCGGGCCATGGCCGTCGGCTTTCTCATCTGCGTGTTGTTCGCCCTGCTGCCGCTGCTGACCGTCCGGCGCGTCTCCCCGCTGGCGGCGTTCCAGGTCTCCTTCGTGCCGCCCCGGGCGGGACAGGATCCATTGCGTTGGTTGACGGGCGCGTGCCTGGCCGCCGGCATCACGAGCTTCGCCCTGGCCCAGTCGCGGGACTGGCGGATCGGACTCGGATGCGCCCTTGGCCTGGGTGCGGTCTTTGCCCTTCTGGCCGTCACGGCCAAGGGGCTCATGTGGCTGACGAGATCCTTCGCCGTGGCCTCGCTGCCGTTCGCCCTGCGGCAGGGAGTGGCCAATCTTCATCGCCCCAACAATCGCACCCTGTTGGTCTTGCTCGCGATTGGCCTGGGCACATTTCTCATGCTGAGTCTCTACCTGGTGCAACAATCGTTGCTGGACCAACTGGTGTCTGCGCGCGGCCCGAACCAGCCCAACGCTGTCCTGTTTGACATTCAGAAGTCGCAAAAGGAAGCGGTGATCAAACTCGTCCGCTCCTTCAATTTGCCGGTGCTGGATGAGGCGCCCATCGTCACCATGCGGTTGAGTTCGGTCAAAGGCCGGTCGGTCGAATCGCTCCTGGCCGACAAACAGCGCCACATCCCCCCCTGGACGCTGCGGCGCGAGTATCGCAGCAGCTACAACGATCAGTTGCGGGACGGCGAGAAGATCATCGCCGGCCAGTGGGTTCCGCGGGTCACCAACGGCACGGAAGTCGTTCCGATTTCCCTGGAGCAAGGAATTGCCGGCGAATTGCAAGTCGGTTTGGGCGACGAGATGGTATTCGACGTCCAGGGCCTGCCGGTGACCGCGCGGGTGGCGAGTCTGCGCGAGGTGGACTGGCGACGGATCCAGCCAAACTTCTTCGTGGTGTTTCCGCGCGGTGTCCTGGAAGAGGCCCCGGCCATGCGCGTGGTGGTGACTCGCGTGGCCTCGAGCGAGGAGTCGGCGCGGCTTCAGCGCCAATTGGTCAACGCCTTCCCGAACGTCCTGGTCATCGACCTGACGCTGATTGTTCAGACCCTGGAGACTCTCCTTGGCCAGATCTCGTTTGTGATCCGATTCATGGCGATGTTCACGGTGTTGACCGGTTTGCTCGTGCTGGCGGGGGTGTTAATCACCGGTCGTGACCAGCGCGTTCAGGAAAGCGTGCTGTTGCGGACGTTGGGGGCTTCGCGCGGCCAGGTCTCGGGGATTCTCGCGGTGGAATATCTCTCGCTCGGTCTGCTGGCCGCCTTGACCGCCATTGTCCTGGCGGTACTGGCCACTTGGGCGCTGGCCGGTTGGGTCTTTCATGTGCGTTTCACGTTGGCGGTGACGCCGCTGTTCGTCGCCGGGGCGGCCGTGCCAGCTCTGACCCTGTTGATTGGTCTTCTCGTCAGCCGGGGCGTATCGGATGAACCACCGCTGGCGATTCTGCGAGCCGAGACTTAGCGGCTTGCGGGCGACGGGCAGCTCGCATCGGCCCGCAAGGCGCCTTTTTCGCCTGCTCCCGGCCGGGGACGTTTTCGCCTCACACCTGGATGCGTTTAACGACCACCGGTCAGCCTTTATCGCAAAGCCAAATTGCGCTTCGAACTTTGAACTTCGAACTTTGAACTTTGAACTTCGAACTTTTGAAGAAGGGTTAGACTGTTCCTGACCCACCCCCTCCGATAGAGTGCAAAGAACATGAAACCACGCCTCTGGGCATCGTTCATTATCTTTGTCAGCGCCTACGCGCCGCTCGCGCTGCTGTTTGCCCTGCGCGATTTCGATGAAACGGCCAGGGGCTTCAAGCATCCGTCATTGGTTTTCAGCGGGCTGGTTCTGATCGTCGTCAGCGTGACCCTCTTGCTCTGGGTCTTTGGGCAGTTGCGAGGCCAATTCACCGCCAAAGTCACCAAGGTGGAATTGCGCTCCAATGATTTGATGAACTATTCCATCCCTTACGTCATCTCGTTCTTCAGTGTCGATTTCGGGAAATGGCAGGACGTGTCGGCTTTCGGGCTGTTCATGGGGCTGTTGTTCGTGCTCACGCTCAAGACGCAGAGCCTTTTTATTAATCCGATTCTCGCCGTTACCGGATACGGGTTGTTCGAGGTCGAATTCGAGGAATCAGGGAAGGCGAAGTCCGGCGTTTTTCTGACCAGGCTCGATTTGAAGCCCGGCGCGTTCTACCGGATAGAGCGGCTCTCGCAATTCCTGTTTGTGGCGGCGGGCCAGACCGAGGAATGAAACCATCATGAACAAGGCAAATCTGACCAAGACGTTGCAGCATCTCAAGGCGCTGACCCTCGACAAAGCCCACGCCACGCTCTGGGTCATCAAACGCGGCCTGAAGGCAGGCGTGGCTTCGTATCGGGTCGCTTCGGTCAAAACGGAGCCGAGGCTGCAACGGAAGCTGACGGAAATCGTGGCGCAGGCGGTCCGTGCCGCCAACCATGTCCAGGAATACGAATACCTGACCGCCGACCAGGATGAGGACACCGTGCTGGGACTCAACTTGCCCGATACCGATCTGCAGACCATCGCGGAGCAGATTTCTGAAGGGAGCGACGCCCCGCAAATTTCCGAGGCCAAGGATCTGTTTGATTCGTGGGCCTATGCCATCGAAGTTTCGCATGCGAAGGAGCGCGTCCTCGCGCTGCGCAAGATTGGCGAGGGATGGAAATTGAAGCAGCAGGACAGAGCGTTCAGCGCCATTTTCCAAAACCACATGCTGTTGGATTACGAAGATCAGTTCATCTTCAAACTCGACAAGGCAATCGATTGCTTTGCCTACAACGGGGCGCTGTTCATTCTCGACAAACGGAAATTCGAGGCGGCGCTGAACTTCCGCGCCGGGATGGAGGCCAACGTCAAGACGTTGCTCGACGAGTTCGTGAAACTTGGCCTGGTGACCGATGTGGAAATTATCCGGGCGAAAGCCGGGACGCGGTTGAGTCATCTGCGCCGAATCTCCATGATCAAGCGCAACGGTTACTACCGTCAGCCCGGTTTCATGGAAAAGGTCAAGGCGGTGTGCGCGAAGAAGAAGTGGCAGATTCAGTTCGAGGGCAGCAAGGCCGTCGTGACGGAAGACACTGTCGAGCTGCTGCTCAGGCTGCTGAACAACGACCGCCTGGCCTCATTGCTCACCGAGGAAGTCTTCGACGTGACGGTGAAGCACAAGGTCAATGGGGCTTGAAGTCAGGCCGCGCACAGGTTGTCTGGGTGAATCGAGAACCCGTTAGAAACAGAAGGCATGGTCCAGGGGAAGCCCCCGCGGTTTATTGACGCCGCCTTGGGAACAGGAACCTGGGACCGTTCGTAGTCCCGCCTTTAGGCGGCACTGGCCGGCTGAAGCCGGGACTACATACGGGAGGTTCATGGGTAGATGCCTGGGCGAAATTGGTTGCGGGGGTGGGATTTGAACCCACGGCCTTCAGGTTATGAGCCTGACGAGCTACCAGGCTGCTCCACCCCGCGATCCCATGTCTTGTGCGGGCGCACTATAGGGTTCCGGTTCATTTGGGTGCAACACCTTTTTCCAGGTTTGTCGTCCCAGCCTGAGCCGGCGCGTGCCGCCTGAAGGCGGGACGACGAACGTCGCCTGGCAACCCAAGGGATTCTCCGGAAGGGCGCACGGTAGTTTCGCGGGCGCCTCGAGGAGGGTTCGCCCGGATTTTCGGCAGGCCGATCCGGGGTGATGCTTCTCCAACGGTTAGCTGACGGTCATTAACTGACACGGTTCCTGCCGGCGTGTGAAGTGTGGAAAGTATCGCGTGGGTAAAACACGGCCCAGCAGCAGTCCGCGACCGCCGGTGATATTTGCACCGCGGTTTCGTCCTGCACAACCTGGCCCGCTGTCCGGACCGTCGCACCAAGTTCCGGTGCGAGTCTCAGGCATGAATCCGGTCAGCTAACCGTCTTTCTCTTCTTGCTCGAAGCAATTCCTTGTTGACCGTGGCCCCGCGAACGCCTTCGATGTGCCGTTCCCAATTGCCCGGTACCCGTGCAGGGCAGCAAATCTACTATGATGGCAAACGACGCGACCGTCCAGAACAAGGGCGCCTGGATGGCACTGACCGCGGCTTTTCTGGGCTGGATGTTCGACGGGATGGAGATGGGCATTTTCCCGTTGGTGGCGCGGCCCGCTTTGCAGGAATTGCAGTCGGCGACCGGCATCTTCGATGAACAGTTTGTACAACATTGGATGGGGCGCATCACCGCCCTCTTTTTGTTTGGGGCCGCGGGGGGTGGACTGATTTTCGGCTGGTTGGGCGATCGGATCGGCCGGGTGCGCGCGATGACCTTGAGCATCCTCGCGTATTCTCTCTTCACGGGCCTGGCCTACTTTGCCCAACAACCCTGGCATCTGGGTGCGCTCCGGTTCCTGGCGGCGCTGGGCATGGGCGGTGAATGGTCGCTGGGCGTGGCGCTGGTCATGGAATGTTGGCCGGCCAGGCGGCGTCCCCTCATGGCGGGCGTGATCGGCGCCGCCGCCAATTGCGGTTACGCCCTCATTGCGATCATCGGCGCCTGCTTCTCCATCACCCGCGAGTCCTGGCGCTGGGTGATGCTCGTCGGAGCGACTCCCGCGCTTCTGACCCTGTTGATCAGTCTTTTCGTGCCGGAGTCGGAGCAGTGGAAGGCCTCGGTCAGGCAGGACCCGGCGCGCCCGGTGCGCGAGATCTTTTCGCAGGGCCTCTGCAAAACCACGCTGCTGGCCGTGGCGTTCGCTTCGGTGGCGCTGATCGTGACCTGGGGCATCGTGCAATGGATCCCGCTGTGGGCGGACCAGATGACCCATGGGCAGCAACCCAAAGTGAAGGCTTACATTCAATTGGTTTCCTCGCTCGGGGCGATCCTCGGCTGTTTGATGGCGCCGCTCATCGGTCAGAGATTCGGGCGGCGTCCGGTGTATTTTGGTCTGTGCCTTTCGTCTCTCGTGGTCTGTTCGATCTTGTTTCGCGGGTTTTCAGAATACAATGGCGCGTTCCTGGCGACGGTGGGCCTGGTCGGGATGTGCACGGCCGCATTTTATGGCTGGCTGCCTCAATATTTGCCCGAGCTTTTCCCAACGCGCGTTCGGGCGACCGGCCAAGGGTTGGCCTTTAACTTTGGTCGTGTCCTGGCTGCCCTGGGTGCCTGGCAGATGGGCGCTTTGATGGCGTTCTTCGATAAAAGTTATGCGAAGGCCGGCGCGACCATCGTCGTGGTCTATCTCCTGGGCATGGTTCTGATCTGGCTGGCGCCGGAGACGAGGAACAAGCCGCTCCCGCCGTAGGGGAATTGCGACCGGCCGTTGGTAGTCCCGCCTTTAGGCGGCACGGGCCGGCTAAAGCCGGGACTACGAACGGCAGGTTCATGGGTAGCTCCTTGTTCCATTCGGACCTGCTCGCCTGCCATGAATCGTGGCGGAGTACGCCATCCGCAATCCGTAATCCGCAATCCGCAATCAGGTGGTTCAAGGAAAGGGCCCGCGGTGAATTCGCCGTTGACTTGCCGGGGTGGGTTTCTTACCTTCCGTCTCCCTATCGCGGGGGCGTAGCTCAATTGGTTAGAGCGCTGCCCTGTCACGGCAGAGGTTACGGGTTCGAGCCCCGCCGCTCCCGCCATTGTTCGCCTTTTCCTCAAAGTAACCCAGGCCTGATGCAAGTTTTCCACGGTTCGAGTGTTGCAATTCCTACCCAAAAGTGCTTAAGTCAGCGGTGCATCTTTGTTCCCTATCGGCGCCTGGCAGGTTTTGCAGAGAGGGTTCGTCTCAGGATGACATGAGGCTCGGTCACCGTTGAGGATTCCAGTTCGCTCGTAATCCGAGTGGCTGCTCCTGCGGAATTGAACGCGTAATTCAAGGTTGAAGGCTCGCTTTCTCTCTGGCAGGAAGTCATCGCTCCTTTCCTCAACAAAATATGACGGCTCGATGCAAGGCGGACGCGGGACTGCGGACCATTGCCCTAACGCTGGCCTTGGTTTTCGCCTGGGCTGCGCCAGCCCTTCGCAGCAGGGCGGCCGAACACAAACGGACTGATGAACCCGGATTCCGGCCGGATCACGCGACGCCGTTCACCTGCCGCCCGGTTCGGCTGGACGGACAGCCTGCCAGCCTGAGCCAGGCCACGGTTGCATTCACAGCCGCGGCCGCTTCGCCCCCTTCCGCCATTGGAGTGAAGCGAATTCTTTTGTATCGAGTTGATTTCTCCGATTTCACCGGCGCCGCGATTTCGTCGAACGTGGCCGCGACGTTGCTGGGCGATCTCGACACGTATTACCGGGAGATGTCCTACGGCTTGATGAGCTTTGCGCCGGTGGAGTTCGGCTCGGTGGTGACCGAGACGTTGCGTCTGCCGCAACCGTCGACCACTTACGATAACAGTTTCACCAGGCTGATCACGGACACGCGGCAGGCGGCGGTCAATGCGGGTTATGCGCCGGCGAGCTTCGATTTTGACATCGTCTGCACGGGGGCAAAGCCAAGCGCAATTTTTGGCGGGATTAGTTATGTGGGCGGGCCAGGGATGTGGATCGCCAACAGTAATTTCAACGTCGGCGTCATCGGCCACGAGTTAGGCCACAATCTCGGCCTGCCCCACGCCAGCTTCTGGTATACCGCCGAGCAGAGCGTGATCGGGCCAGGGGTCAAGCAGGAGTACGGAGATATTTTTGATTCGATGGGTGTGCCCGGGGGCAGCACCAGCCATTTCAATACCCGTTTCAAGAATCTTCTCGGCTGGATTCCCGACAGCGACGTCCCGATGGTCACCACAAACGGCACCTACCGCATCAACGCGCACGACCATCCGGCGGCCAGCGGGCGGCGGGCTTTGCGCATCGCCCGCAACGAGTCGCTCAACTATTGGGTCGAGTTCCGCCAGTCCTTCAACAACCGTTGGGTGACCAATGGCGCCAGTCTGCGCTGGGCCGGTAACGAGGTGACGAATACGCTCCTGCTCGACACCACGGTGGGCACCCCCTTGAATACGCAGGACGCCCCCATCCTGATCGGGCGCACCTTTTCGGATAGTTGCATCGACCTGCACATTACTCCGGTGGGCAAGGGCGGCACGACGCCGGAGTCGATCGACGTGGTGGTGAACCGCGGCCCCTTCCCGGGCAATCGGGCGCCGGGGGTGGCGATCACGGCCAGCGCCACCAACGTGGCGGCGAGCAACCTGGTCACCCTGCAGGCGATCGCATCGGACGACGATGGTGATGCCCTGGCTTATTACTGGGATTTTGGCGACGGCAACTTCGGTGGCAACCAGCCGAACCTGCAATACGCCTGGGCGAGGGATGGCGAATATGTCGCGCGTTGCACGGTGACGGACATGAAGGGCGCCACCGCCAGCGCCTCGGTCATGGTTCGCGTGGGCACGGTGACAACGTTCCTGGTGTCCGGCCGGGTGATGGGACTCGCCGCTCCCTTGGAGGGAGTGTTGGTCAAGATGGGCTCGCGGTTCACCTACACGGACAGCGATGGGACTTATCGCTTGAGCCGGCTCACGGCGGGTCGCCAAACGCTCACCCCCATTCTCGAGAGATATAACGTCTTGAGTGGCGGCTTCGATAATCCCGTGACCGTCGGCCCGAGCATTGACGGTCTGGATTTTGTCGCGCTGCCGGATTCACTGAACGCCATTACGCTGGTGTCGACCGGATCGGTTTGGCGATACCTGGACACCGGCACGGCTCCGGGAGCCGATTGGACCGGGACGCTTTATGATGATGGTGCTTGGAGTTCCGGCCGCGCCAAACTGGGCTACGGCGTGGGTGATGAGACGACCCTGGTGAGTTTTGGGCCGAACAGCTTCGACCGGCACCTGACGACGTGGTTTCGTCAGCGTTTTGTGGTGGAAGACGCGACCCTGCTGAATCATCTGGCCGTCCGCCTCCGGCGCGATGATGGCGCGGTGGTGTATCTCAACGGACACGAAGTTGATCGGGAAAACCTCCCGGCGGGTGAGATCCTCGCCTCGACGACGGCGCTGGCGGACGTGAACAGCGGCGAGGAGCAAGTCTTCTTCAAGCGGCTGCTCCCGGTCGATGATCTGGTCACAGGCACCAACATCCTGGCGGTGGAAGTTCATCAGTTTCGCACCAACAGCCCGGACTTGAGCTTTGACCTGGAGTTGATCGGGATGGCCGACGATGGGCAAGCCCTTCGTCCGCGACTGGTGGTGCAGCGATCCGGCGCGGAGGCGCAGCTCTCGTGGGCGGCGGGTTACAGTACGTGGTCGCTCTATTCGGCCCGCGAGTTACAGGGCGCGGGGACCTGGCTGAAGTCTATCACGCCCGTGATCCTGTCGAACGGCTCCAACGCCGTTTCCCAGTCGCCGACCAATGCCAGTGGATACTATCAGTTGCGCCGAGCTGACTTCTGTTCGCCGTTTCAGTGACTCGATTGACTGACCGACCGTTTCCCGATCGTGAGCCAGGGGAGGGCTATTCGTCCGGAAGCAGTCCCGATTCCGGCTCGGCGCGGTAAAACTGCGCGTCCAATGGCGGCGCGTCCGGATCGACAAAGTGCAGCGCGCCATCGGTCACGACGTTCGTGCAGAGCGCGGTCCAGTGCAGCAGGTCGGCCGAGGCTTCGACGCGGAAGCAGAACCCGTTGGTCGCCGGTTGACACAGGTGGAACATCCCGTCGCGCAAGCGGACACACGACGGACGCGCCTGGTCGCGATCGAGGATGATAGCGGCGGCGTGCGCGGGGAATCCCACGGTGTAATCGGACGAAGGTTGCAAGCTCAACAATACGGTCTCGATCCCCTCGGCCAGAGAGTCTTCGATGGGCACAACCACGATTCGCCCGGTGCGTCGGCCGGCCGGAACGACGACCGACCCGGGCAAGGCCACATAGTCCGCACCGTTGGAGGCGGTGCCACCGATTTCATAATGCACCGTGAGGTCGTCATTGGTGAGGCCATGCCGGCGGACGATGAAGGTCGCGGTGTTGGTGCCCCCGAGGTTGACAGACCACGGGTTCCAAATATCGATGG
>WNFZ01004291.1_pt1 | contig 15642 bp, 24 predicted proteins | sample 5400081 | NCBI WGS metagenome assembly WNFZ01 (sample SAMN13153365, study PRJNA577476) | soil metagenome | isolation source: 80 cm soil or saprolite under grassland replicate 1 | place: USA:California | collected 2016-06-15 | reverse complement strand
GATCGCGTTCTTCATCGTTCAGACCTGACGGCTTAGAGGAGTCCGAGGACCAGACCGATCGCCTGGTCAACGGCGCGGAGCTCAGCCTGTGCGAGCGCTCCGACGCGGCAACCGAGGCCGGAACGATCGAGTGCACCGATCTGGTCGGCGAGGACGCGCGTTCGCCGCCCGCCGATCTCAACCTCCGGCCGAAACACCGTCCCAAGTGCGGCTGTCGACGTCGGCGCGGCGACAACTGTCGAGAGCTCGCTCAGGTAGTCCGCCTGGACGACCACGCCGTAGCGCCGGCCGTGCTGCGCATGCCCGCGCCCGCGTGGGAGCGCGAGCGTGTGGACGTCACCTCTCCGCACGCAGCGCTTCCATCAGTGCCCGCACTGCCGCAACCTCGCGCACGTCCCCGGGATCGTCCGCAACTCGAGCCGCGTCCGCTGCTGCCTGCTCGACCAGCTGCTGCCGCGCAGCCGTGACAAGGGCGTCGCGGATCGCTTCCGAACGGCTCTTGCCGTCACGCATCAGAAACGCGAGCGCCTCCTCGGCTTCGCGGTCGAGCCGAAGCGAGATCGCCGCCATGCGCCGACTGTATCACGATTGTCATACAGGCCCGTGGCGGCCAGGACTGGAAGCCCATCTTGAGCAGGTCGCCCTTCGCGCGAGCTCCGAGATCGGCGCCGAGCCGACGGACGATCGCACGCGCGACCCGGCTTCTCGGGCCGTCCTTCTGGACGTCCCGCAGCGCATCGCCCGCGTTCGCCACGCCGCGCCGGCGAGCCCGCTCGAGCGCCATCCGCGCCGGCAAGGCGAGCCCTTCGTCCCAGAGATAGGGCGTCATCGATCGGACGGCGCCGGCGATCTTGTGCGGATTACCGCCGTCGATCGCGAACGTCACGGTGCTGAGGCAGGCGTGACAGATGCCGATGTCGTCGACGTCGAGGTCGAGCTCAGCCGCGAGCGCCTCCGCCTCGGCGACGGTCACCGCAGCTCCTCCGCGAGCTTCCTCGCGATGATGCTCGCAAGCCTGTCGGCACCGCGGCCGCGCCGTCGCGGCCGCCGAGGCCGCAACGGCACGTCCTCGAGCCGCGGTTGAGCGTGTCCGTTCTCGATCCGGAGCCGCTCGATCGTCTCGGAGGCGGCCTCCCGCGTCTCCGGGAACTCCTCGCCCATCCGCTCACAGAGCGCGGCGGCGAGCGCGTAGATCTGCCGGACAGTGGGCTGGGGCACAGGACGATCGAAGCAGGATCTTTCGCGCGCGTCTGTGACGATTTCTCCACGACTCGGAGGTGTAACACCGCGGTGCTACACTAAGCCCGTGCCGACCCAGCACCCACGCATTCCGGTGACGAACGATCCCGAGCTCGCTGAAGCGCTCGCGCGCGTCGAGCACTACTTTCCGGACGCACCCACCGCCCGCATCGTGCGCGAGCTTGCCTTGAAGGGAGTGGAGGCGATCGAACGCGAGCAGCACGCGCGGGGTGCAGCCACCGAGCGCCTGATCGCTCTCTTCACAGAGCCGAACGACGCGATCGACTTCGACGTGCTGGCGCAGCTCGACGACCTCGCCTGGCGGAGGTAACCGCCTCCGTTGGCGCGCCCGCGACGTCCCTTCGGCGGTGGGACGTTCATCGCCGACAAGTCGGCGTGGGTACACGCCCGGAAACCGCGCGTCCGTCCGCAGTTTGCGGCCGCGCTTCGCGGGGGCCAGATCGCGACATGCCCGATCGTGAACATGGAGCTCCTCTACTCGACGACCGACGGTGCCGCCTACGACGAGCTCGCCGCAACGCTGGCGCAGCTTCGCGACGTCCCCATCACACGGTCCGTCACGAATGCCGCCCTGCGCGCACAGCGGGAGCTTGCCCACGCTCGTCCGCTCTTCCAGCGCAGCGTCAAGCTCCCGGATCTCTTGATCGCCGCTGCCGCGGCCGACGTAGCCATCGGTGTCCTCCACTACGACCAGGACTACGACACGCTCGCGACGGTTCTCAACTTCGAGAGCCGCTGGATCGCACCACGCGGTTCCCTCTGACGGGACGCAGCGACGCGCGAATAAGCCGGACGGCCCATTGTGGCCATGGCCGTTCGGTGCAACGCTGGAGCAGGGTCAATGCGGCGAATCTCGGCACTCCTGGCGGCACTCGGCATCGCGGCTCTGCTCGCGACCGCGGCACAGACGGCCAACACTGCCCGTTTCAAGCTGCGCGGAACCGTCACCTATGTCGTCGACGGCGACACGGTCGACGTGCGGCTGACGAGCGGCCGGACGGAGCGGATCCGGCTGATCGGGATCGACACCCCCGAGCGAGGCCGGTGCGACGCGGCGGAGGCGACCACGTACGCGCGCTCGCTCGCACAGGGACGCGCGGCCGTCCTCCAGGGAGACGCCACCCAGCCGACGCGCGACCGCTACGGCCGGCTGCTCGCGTATGTGTGGATCGGCGACCGCGATCTCGGCTACCAGCAGCTCGCCCGTGGCCTCGCGCGTGTGTACGTCTACGACCGCGCGTTCCAGCGGCTGGGCGCGTACCAGCAGGCGGAGCGCGCCGGCAAGACGCGCAGCGACGGCATCTGGCACGCCTGCACGTCACCCGCGCCGCAACCGAGCGGCAAGTGCGACCCCTCCTATCCCGGCGTGTGCATCCCACCGCCGCCGCCGGACCTCGACTGCGCGGACGTCCCCTACAAGAACTTCCGCGTGGTCGGCGCCGACCCGCACCGCTTCGACGGCGACCACGACGGCATCGGCTGCGAGGACTGACTCAGTCGCGCTCAAGCTCCTCGAGGAACTGACGCGGCGACAGAATCGGGAGCCGCTCGCCCAGGCCGAGGAGGTGCGCGTCGCCAGAGACGACCGGCACGCGCTCGCGCGCGGCTAGCGCAAGGAGGTAGTCGTCTTCCGGATCCGGCGAGCGTGCGGGCGGCGGATCATTCGAATCGGGCACGACATCCGCGAGCTCACGCAGGATGCGGACGAAATCGGCCGCATCCTCCTCAGCGATGCGTTTGCGGATCTTCGGGTAGGCGAGCGCGCGTTCGACTTCAGCGATCAACGCCTGGCTCACGACGATTTCGTATTCACCGTCGAGCCACAGCTGGAGGAGCCGCGCCGGGGGCCCTGTGCCCGAGAGCAGCGCGGAGACGAGGACGTTCGCGTCGACGACGACGCGCACGTCCTAGCGGCGTCGAGTCTTGTGCTGGGCTTCGACGGCGAGATCGAGAGCCTCGACTTCGTCGAGATCGCTCGATTCCCAGACGCGTTCGAGCAGGTCGAGCCCGAGGTCACGTCGCAGGGCCTCTTCGATCACATCGCTGTCGCGGCGGCCGCTGCGCGCAGCCTTGACGCGCACCGCCCGGAGGGTTCCCTCGTCGAGCGTCACCGTCGTCCTCGTTTTGGCCATACCAGCATCATAGCATCATGATGCTCTGATGCGGTGGTCATGATGAACTTGGGGAGCGCTCAGGCTGCGGCTGCGAGCGGGAGATCCGGCCGGAGAAGTGGGCTCAGCGCATCAGCGGGAAGAGCGAGCCGGACCCGCCGAGGATTCCAATGCCTCCGCCGGTCGGGTCAGCTGCGCTCGCGATCGATGCAGCACCGCTTGTACTTCAGCCCCGAGCCGCAGGGACAAGGCGCTTTGCGCGAGATTGGCTCAGGTGGAGGAGGCTAGACCTCGCCGCGGACCGCGCAGTAAGATCGCCGCGGGCGCGGGTGCCGATGCCCGAACCGAAGAGCGGGGCAGGGAGACGGAAGCCCCGCCGCGCAGGGATTGCTCCCACCGAGGGGCCACCAGAGACGCTCTCCATTTGGCCGGTACCCGCGCCCTCCGACGCCCGCGATCAGTCTTGCCGGTCCGGGCCGATCAGATGCTCCGACGTCCCCCGCTGGCGTAGTAGGCGCGCCTTCTCCGGATCGCGCGGGCGCTCGCGGCGATATGGCTCCGCGAACGCGCCCTCCACGCGCTCGACGCGCTGCCGCGCACGCGCATGCTCCGAAAGCCAGTCGGTGAACCGCTTCATCCGCATGACTCGATTATGGCTCCCGCTGGAGGCGCTTCGAGATTTCCTGCAGCTCCCAGCTCTCGATCGCCTCGCCGCGCTCGACCCTCTCGTCGAGCTCGTCGAGGGCTCGAAGAGCTGACGCCAGCCCCTCCTGCTCGGCGCGCGCTTGGAGCCGCCTCCGATCGAGATCTTCCGCCCCTAACAGGCTCAGTGCTTGTGAGGCGACATCCCGATGACCGCCGGACACGAACTGGTGCAACCGGTCGATCAGGACGTCCTCGGAGCTCAACAGCAGCACCCTGTATCCGCTGCGGAGCGTCACCTCGTGAACCTCCTCGTGATCAGCCGGAAAGCTCGCCGGCGCCTCGACAAACAGATCGTGCTCGGGGATCACCCAATGCCGCCCCTGCTTCTGGAATCCAAGCTCCGCCAAGAGATCGTCAACAGCCGGACCGTGAGGGAGGTAGAGATCGATGTCGGTCGTCGAGTAAGCGCCGTGCGTCCAAAACTCAACCGCAAGCCCGCCGATGACGATTGCGCGCCAGTTGATCTGCTGGACCTGCTGATCGATGAGCGAGACGACGGCGAGCTTCCGCTCGGTCTCGTTCTCGAGCGCAAGCGCCTGCGCTAACGCAGCGCGCGGACCCTTCACAGGTTTCGATGCTAGTCGGCGCGCAACTCGACGAAGCCGGCGGCCGCGAAATCGCCGTCGAACGCAAGCGCTTCGTGAATCCGCAGCGGCTCAGCCGCCGCCCGGTGACGACCACCGATTCTCGCGTCACCGCGATCCAGAACGGCGTGTCGACGAAGATCACCGAGCAGCGCGCGGCCCATAGACCACGTCGTCGACGCTCGCCGAATCGTCCGGGCTGCCTTTGTGGATGCCGACGAGCTCCGAGATTGGATCCTCCTCGATCGGCGGAGCGTCTTACGCGAGCAGGCGGTCGAACTCGGGCGTTCCGGGCATCACGTGCTGCAGCCCCGGGATGGACGCGAAGCCCCCATCCGCCGAGACGAGGGCCTCCGCATCGTTGGCGATCGCGGTTGCGGCGAGGACCGCGTCGAAGGTGCCGATCCCCGACGTGCCCTCGTAAATCGAGAGACCGCGCTCGAGTGCCTCCTCGTCCGGTGTAAGTAGCGGCGAGAGAAGCCGCGCGAAGCCGCGCGCAACACCGGCGGCCTCCGGGCGAGAAAGCCGTCGTGCGCGGATGTGCGCGAACTCCTGAATGACCTCGACGCTCGTCGTCGCATGCACCGTCCCGATGGAGACAGCCTCGAGAAACCGCTCGCTCGGTTCTTTCAGCGGATGCGGCAGTCCTACGGCGTAGGCGAGGATCGTCGTGTCGACGACGATCAAAGAGCGCGGTCGTGCAGCTCGTGGATCTCGGCCTTGAGCTCCTCTACCGTCTCCGGGACCGGCATGGGCTCCGCTTGCTTCAGCTCCTCCCACGCAGCACGTTTCGCCTCCAGGTCCGCCGGGAGCGCCTGATCGATCGCATCGCGAATCACGGCGGCGACGGACATCTTGCGGTCCCGCGCCGCTGCGGCAACCCGCCGGTACCGAGAATCGTCGAGCAGGATCTGAAGGCGTCGCTCAAGCATGTGTATACATTAGCATGTGCAGAGCCACCCTGCACGTTCCGTGCTTGCTCGTGCTAGCGTCACCGTATGGCCGCGCCGACGCGTCTGAACGTCACCCTCGACGCTGAGCGGGCCGCAAAGCTCGCGATGCTGGCCGAGCGCACTCATACGCAGGAAGGGACGCTCGCCCGATCGCTGCTTTCCCAGGCGATTGACGAGTGCGACGTCGACGCGCGGCACGTGGTCGAGCTGCTCGACGGAATCCCGGGCGCGTTCGAGCGCGCTCAACTCGGCCTCGAGCAGGCCCGCACCGGAAAGACGATTCCAGCCGAAGAGCTGTAGAGCTCGTGGCTCGCCTGGAGATCGCCCAGGCCGCGGCCGAGGATCTCGAGCGCCTGGTCTTCACCCACAGCCTGCCGGCCGACACGAAGGATCGGCTCAAGCGTTCGATCGAGCCGCTCCGGCGATTCCCTCTGCTGGGAGCGGCACTCAGCGGACGCTGGGAAGGATTTCGCTTCGTCCTCGGCCCCTGGCGCTGGATGATCGTCGTGTACGTCTATCTCGAAGAAGAGGATCGAGTGGTCGTCGTCACGATCCAGGACGGGCGCGAAACGTGGAGCTAGACTCAGTGTCGATGACGCCAGCGGAGAAAGAAGACCTTCGGGCGCGCGCTGCCGAGCTGAGGCGGAAGGCCGCTGATGCGCGCAGGAGGCGGGTTGAGTCCAACAAGAAGATCCAGCGCGCAATCGCGACGCTGCGCGAACTCTCCGGCCGCGCCTAGCAAACACCACAACGCGCCGAGGCCTTGCAGCCCGCGGCGATCAAGAGACCGTAATCCTCGGCCTCGATCGTCGCGCGGCCTACAGCTTCGCTACCGTCGCGCCATGCGTCGGCGTCGCGACGTGCCGAAGATGGGCCAGAGTTCGTCGTCATCGGAGGACTCGCCGTCGCCGCGCACGGATTCCCGCGAGCGACGAAGGGCATCGACATCGTGCCGGCACCCGAGGGCGATAACCGCCGGCGTCTCTACGCAAGACGTCCTCCAGTCGGTGCCGGGCGTCGCGGAGGGATACGAAAAGCTCCGGGCGCAGGCTCTCGACGTCGAGCTGCCGGACGTCGGCCCCGTCCTCTTCGCCGGCTATGCGGATCTCGTCGCGATGAAGCGAGCAGCAGGCCGCACGCAGGACGACCGCGACCTCGAAGAGCTACGCGCGATCCGCGGCGACGCCTGGGCGACGGCCGCGGGCCGTCCTCGAGGCGGCGCTTCACGGTCGGATCGTTCCGGTCGCGTCGTGGAGCCTCGCCGACGAGCTGGCGCGGATCCTCCGGCGCCCCAAGGTCCGCGCCTACGACGTCGACGTCACAGAGATCCTGAAGCTGCTCGCGGGGGCGCTTCCCTCTGTCGACGTCCAAGTCGAGATTCGCGATCCTGGCGATGCGCCCATCGTCGAGGCTGCCATCGCGGGACGCGCGGAGGTGATCGTCACCGGCGATCGCGACTTGCTCGACGACGCCGCGCTCGTCGCGTGGTTGCTCGAGCGCGGCGTCGAGGTGGTCACGCCGGCAGAGCTCATCGAGCGGCTCGGCTAGCCGGCCAGCGGCCAGGAAGAGGAATGGTGCGGCCCGCGCAGACGGGGCGCGAGCCGCACGATTGTTCGGGGCCTCTCCTACGGAGCCTCGCAGCTCGAATTCGACTCCCCGTTGACGCAGGTGTCGAAGCCGCCTCCGCCCGCGAGGCTGTCCGTGCCGGATCCGCCGTCGAGGATGTCGTCCTGTCCACCACCGGCGAGCTGGTCGTTGCCGTCGAAGCCGGTCAGCGTGTCATTGCCGGCTCCACCCGAGAGAACGTCGTCGCCGATGAAGCCGCCGACGGTGTCGTTTCCGGAGCCGCCCGAGGCGGTGTCGTTCCCCCCGAAGCCCTGGACGAGGTCGTCACCGCTACCGCCCTCGAGTGTGTTGTTCCCGAAGTCGCTTGCGAAGACGATGTCGTCGCCGGGGCCCCCGAAGAGGACGTCGTCTCCGGTGTTCTCGGGAACGGCACAACAGCCAAGGATGCCTCCGTCGAGGACGTCCTCACCCGGGCCGCCCTCGATCACGTCCGTGCCCGCCCCGCCCTGCAGCACGTCGTCGTCGGGGCCGCCGCAGATGATGTCGTCACCGCCGGCGCCGTAGATGTTGTCGGCGCCGGGCCCGCCGTCGATGACGTCCGGTCCCGGCGTTCCGACGATGACGTCGGGTCCCGCGGTTCCCTGGATCGTCACTGCTTGCCCGAAGCACGTTTCCGTCTCCGCGCCGACGGTCGTGACGCCGAGGACTGCGGCCATCGCCGCACAAAGCGACGCGCCCAACACGATTCTTCTCACACGATGCATTCCAGCCTCCCCTGATGGCGAGTTGAAGGTCGCTCAGCCTGCGACGACCGGCGGCGCTCGGGTATGCGCAAGGAGACGACTCGACGAGCGAGGCATGACCGCCGCAGCAACGACATCCGGGCTTGCTGAAATCACGGGCCCTTCGTTGCTTTTTGTTACCGGTCGGAACGGAATCTACGACCCGCTCGCCGCCCGGTCAAGCCAAAGTCGCTGCAAACAGGCCTCGCGAAGCCAGCGGGATCCCTCCAACGGGGGGCGATGAATCTCGGCGCGTCGCGCATACCGAGTCAACCGGCCAGAAGCAGGCGAAAGGCCGGGAAACCCCCATGCGGCTCGACCTCTACGGATCTGCTCCGATCGGCAGCGCAGTCCCCATTCCCGGGCGCCTCGCTGGCCCTTCATTGACGCGCGAGAACGAGCTGTGATCGCCGAACGCGCTGAGCAGCGCCTTCAAATGCCGGCGCAACTCCGCTCCGCGCTGATTCGGCCATCGACTCCGTCCGCGGCGTCGTCCGGGCTGGACGAGCGAGTCGTGACGCTCGTCGTCGCCTTGGCGATCGCCGCCTGTGCCGGGCTGATCGCCGCGTCTCACGGGCTCTTGACAACGGCGTCGGAGCAGCCCGCGCGCGTTGCGACGCTCGTCGCGCTCACGCTCGCTCTCCAGATGTTCTCGGTGCAGGTCTACGGTCGCGGGAGCGTCAGCGTCTCCGCCATCGGCATCGTCGCGAGCGCCTTCCTCTTCGACACCGGCACGACGATGGCGATCGCCGTCCTCGCGGCGCTCGCTCAATCGATTCGCAGCCGCAGCGAGCTATACAAGGCCGCGTTCGACGCTTCGAACTTCGCGCTTTCGGCCGCAGCGGCTTCGCTCGTCTTTCAGGGCCTGGGCGACTGGCGGCTCCCCGCGGCGGTGCTTGCCGGGGCCGCCTACGCCGCCGTCAACAACGGTCTGCTCTGCCTCGCCATGGGCCTGGCCGAGCACACGCCCTGGTCGACGATCTGGTTCGAGCGCTTTCACTGGGCGCGCTTCCACTTCGCGCTGTTCGGCCCGCTCGCCCTCGCCGCCACGATCGCCTACGAGCAAATCGGCACGGCAGGGCTGGTCGCCTTCGCCCTGCCGCCCGCGCTGATGATCCTCTCCGTTCGCCAGTACCTCGGGCGCACGGCCGCGGCGGTCGAGGAGATTCGGCTCGCGAACCAGAGTCTTCGCCGCGCCCACAAGGACACGATCGCGGCGCTCTCGCGAAGCATGGAGGCGAAGGATTTCTATACAGGTGGCCACACCGAGCGAGTGGCCGCCGTCGCCGTCGGAATCGCACGCCGCCTGGGATTTCGAGACGAGGAACTGGAAGCGATCGAGATCGGTGCGCTCCTCCACGACATCGGCAAGATCGGGATTCCGGAGCAGGTTCTGCGCAAGCCGGGACGGCTCACCGAGGACGAGTGGGAGCTCATCAAGACGCACCCCCTGATCTCCGACTACATCCTCTCCGAGCTCGACCTCCACCCCTTCGTACGCCAGTGTGCGCGCTCCAGCCACGAACGCATCGACGGCACGGGCTACCCCGACGGTCTCAGCGGCGAGGCCATTCCGTTGCCGGCTCGGATCGTCCTCGTCGCCGACGCCCTCGACGCCCTGACGAGCACGCGGCCGTATCGCGCCGCGCGCCCCATCCTCGGCGCGCTGGCCGAGATCCGGGCGCACAGCGGCACCCAGTTCTGCCCGCGCGTCGTCGCTGCACTCGAGGAGCTCTGGCGTAAGGAGCCCCGCGTCATCGGCGCGGAGCCTGCAGAGCCGGCCCGCGTGGCGTGACGTCTACGCCGTCGCGGTTGCCGGCTGCGGCGACGGTCGAAGCGTGACCTGAACGACGATCGCGCCGACGAAGAGGAAACCCGCGGCGACCGTGATCGCCTGAGCCGGCGACGCTACGGCATCGATGACGGGCGCCAGCGCGACCGCGCCGAGCATCGTCGTCCGCCAGATCGTCGAGCCGACCCCGAAGACCCTTCCCTGATAGGCGGCGTCAGCCTGTTGGTGGATCGCCGTCATCATCACGACCTCCGTAAAGCCGTTCGCGACGCCGAAGGCCATGAGCAGGAGTAGGGCGATGACGATTCCGCCGGACCAGGCAAACGCGAAGAAGAGGATGCCCATCGCCGCGAGCCCGGCCGCCAACCACCGGGGCTCGACCTTCTCGGCGATCGCCCCGGTTAGCGCTTCGCCGACGATCATGCCGCAGGCGAGCGCCGCGAGCGCCCAGCCGTAGCCGCCCGCGCCGAGCCCCAGGCCCGTCGTGAACTTCGGCAGCGTCGCGTTGACGAGACCCGTGGCCAGCGTTGCGACTGCGAACCCTCCAACGACGACCGCGAGCGCCCGCTGCGCCAACACGTAGCGCAGCCCGTCGACCAGGCCTCCCCGCGCGCGACCCGCCTGCCCACCGACGTCGTCTGCGACTCGGATTCGGAGGTAGAACACGACGGCGATCGCATAGCTCACGAGGTTTGCGGCAAGCCCGGCGGCCGCGCCACCAAGCGCGAGAGTCACGCCGCCCGTGAGGGCGCCCAGAGCCATTGCGGCCTCCTGCCCGACCGCATGGATCCCGTTCGCCGCCGGAAGCTCCTCCGGCTCGACGACCATCGGGATGAGCGCGTTCCCTGCGACCGTGGAGACCATCCCGACGAGGCCGCAGAGACCGACGCACGCGAAGACGGCCGGCCGGGATCCAGCCATCACCCCCACGAGGGCGCCTGCGATCGTCGCTGCGGAGGCGATCTCGCTCCAGACCAGGACGCGTCGGCGCGGCAGCCGATCGACGAGCGACGCCGCAAGGCCGCCCCCGACGATCGGCGGCACGAGCCTGATTGCCATCAGCAGGGCGACCTGCGCAACCGAGGACGTCGACTGGTACACCCAGCCGACGAGCACCGCGACCATCAGCCAATCGCCGAGGTACGAGATGCTCTTGCCCAGCGCGAGCCGGCGGAACGACGGAGACCGAAGCGGCCGCTCGAGCCGCTCCGGAATCAACCTCGCTGCTGCGCTTGTCAGGGCAGCCATACGATCCGAACGGAGGGCGGCGCCGGAATGCCGCCCCCCGCGTCCGACGTGCTTAGCTCCAGCTGCTGCTGCGCTTCATCGTTCCTCCTCTCGGGCAACGGGACGGCCGCGACGGCAACGGCCGCCCCGCCCGTGGTCGCTGCGCAACCGGCCTTACGACCTGTCGGCGCGCCTGCCGCAGTGCTTTGGGGACTGATCCTGGGCTCTGCATTCACGGGAGGATCCTCACTCCCCCCGCTGAAGACCAGCTGAAAGAGCGCTGAAATCGTGCTAAGACCCAGCGATGACCACGGCTCGTCCACAGTTCAGCCTCCTCGGTCCCCTCTCTGTGAGCTGCGACGGAGCACCGATCGCGCTCGGGGGACAGAAGCGGCGCGCGCTGCTCGCCGCCCTGCTCCTGGAGGCAAATCACGTCGTCTCGCGCGATCGCCTCATCGATGGGCTCTGGGGGGAGGACCCGCCCGACACGGCCCGCAACACGATCCAGGTCTACATCTCGCAGCTGAGAAAGCTCTTGCCCGAAGGCGCGCTCGAGACGGCGCCGCCGGGGTACCGGCTCGTCGTCGACCCTGAAACCGTCGACCTCTTCGAGTTCACTCGTCTCAGCGAGGAGGGGCGGACGGCGCTCGGGACGGGCGACGCCGCTGGTGCGGCCGACACCTTGCGGGCGGCACTCGCGCTCTGGCGTGGGCCGCCGCTCGCCGACCTCGCCTGGGAGCCTTTCGCTCACCCGGAGATCGTCCGGCTCGAGGAGCTTCGAGTCGCGGCACTCGAGGATCGGATCGACGCCGATCTCGGGCTCGGCCGCCATGGCCAGCTCGTCGCCGAGCTCGAGGGCCTGGTCGCCGAGCACCCGCTTCGGGAGCGGCTTCGCGGACAGCTGATGCTCGCGCTCTATCGCGCGGGACGGCAGGCGGACGCGCTCGCCGTCTACCAGCGGGCGCGAAGGACGTTGGTCGACGAGCTCGGGATCGAGCCGAGCGATTCGCTCCGGAAGCTCGAACGGGCGATCCTCGCTCACGACCCGTCGCTGAACGCTCCGCAGGCCGGGCCGACGGCACAGCGGCGGCTGCCGACTCCGCCGACTCCACTCCTCGGCCGCGAGCGCGAGCTTGCCGCTCTCGCCGACCTCCTCCGGAGGGAGGATGCCCGGCTGATCACGCTGACCGGAATCGGCGGCATCGGGAAGACCCGGCTTGCGCTCGAGCTCGCCCGGCGCCTCTCTCCTGAGTTCCAGCATGGATCCGCCGTGGCGACGCTCGCGACCCTCCGCGATCCCGCGCTGGTCGCGCGGGCGATCCTCGAGGCGCTCGAGATCCCCGAGACGGGCCAGGATCCGGAGGACGTCCTGATCCAGGCGCTGGCGGGCTCGGAGCTACTGCTCCTCATCGACAACTTCGAACAGGTACTGCCGGCCGCCTCGAGCATCGCGCGCCTCCTCGACGCCGCGCCGCGACTGAAGGTGATCGTGACGAGCCGAGCGCCTCTCCATATCGCAGCGGAGCGCGAGTTCCCGGTGCCGCCGCTCGCCGACGACGAGGCGGCCGAGCTCTTCATCGCCCGCGCGCAAGCTGCCAATCCGGACTTCGCGCTGAGCGAGCAAAACGCGGCCGCGGTGGCCGAGCTCTGCGCGCAGCTCGATGGGTTGCCATTGGCGATCGAGTTGGCCGCGGCGCGAACGAAGATCCTGCCGCCGGCAACGCTGCTCTCGCGGCTGGGAAACCGTCTGGAGCTCCTTACAGGCGGGCGGCGCGACGCGCCTCGGCACCAGCAGACCCTTCGCATGACTCTCGACTGGAGCTACGACCTGCTCGAGCCCGATGCACAGCAGCTCTTTGCGCAGCTCGCCGTGTTCGCCGGCGGCTGCACCCTTGCGTCGGCCGAGGCCGTCTGCAGCGGTGACGGCTCCGTGCTCGAAGGACTCGCGGCGCTCGTCGACGAGAGCCTCGTGCGGCAGCGCGAGACGGACGCCGGCGAGCCGCGGTTCTCGATGCTCGAAATCGTGCGCGAGTACGCCCTCGAGCGACTGTCGGCCTCGGGCGGCGAGGCCGAGATTCGCCGCCGGCACCTCGAGCACTTCGTCGCCCTTGCGGAGGAGGCTGAACCGCAGCTGGCCGACGGCGACCAGATCGCTTGGCTTGCTCGGCCGACGGCGACCAGATCGCTTGGCTTGCTCGCCTCGAGGACGAGCACGACAACCTTCGCGCCGCTCTCGCCTTCGCGCTCGACACCGCTGACTCCTCGTCGGCGCTGCGGCTCGTCGTCGGGGTGCGCATTTTTTGGCTTGGCCGCGGCTATCTGGCCGAAGGCCGTCAGGCTTTGGAGTCCGCGATCGCGGCCACGGGGAACGTGCCGTCGGAGCTCCGCGCGAACGCGCTCAACATGGCCGGGATCCTGGCCGGAGAGCAGGGAGAGTTCGACGCGGCCCGCGTTAGCTTCGAAGCCGCTCTCGAAGACGCCCACGCGGTTGGCTCGACGCGCACGATCTCGCGCGCGCTCTCCAATCTCGGAAACCTCGCGTTCTTCAGTGGCGACCTGGACACCGCACGCGATCTGTACAAAGAGAGCATCGAGTACTTCGCCTCCATTGGAGACATCCGTGGGCAAGCGCTGGCGAAGGAGAACGTCGGGCTCATGGCCCTCACGGCCGATGATGTGCCGGAGGCGGTGACATGGCTAACTGCCGCGCTCGAGTTGGCGCGCGAAGGCGGCGACGACCGCGAGATCGGCGCCGCGTCCCGCTCCCTAGCGGCGGCAATGATCGAGCTCGGAGAGGCTGCGCAGGCGATGGGCCTACTCACCGAGAGCCTCGCCCTCGCCCGCGAGCTAGGCGAATCGCACGTCATAGCTGTCTGTCTCGAGACGTTCGCCGGTCTCGCGGCGACGGCCGGCGAGACCGAACGCGCCGCAACGTTGTTCGGCGCGAGTGACGCGGTGCGCGCCTCGATCGGAGCGCAGCGGCAACCCGATCAGCAGATCCTCTACGACCGTTGGCTGGCGCGAACGCTCGCACGTCTCGACACGAACACCTACTCGACTCGCTACGAAGATGGGCGAGCGCTGACCCTCGACGAGGCGTGCGCCTTCGCCCTCGGCCACGAGGCGGCGCTGGTCTCGTGAGCTCGGCTGAGCTCGGCTGCGGGGACTGACTCAACCGCGCTCGAGCTGCTCGAGGAACTGCCGCGGCGACGAAACCGGCAGCCGGTCGCCAAGAGCGAGCAAGTGCGCATCGCCTGAGACGACCGGCACGCTCTCGCGTGCGGCCAGCGCAAGGAGGTAGTCGTCCGCCGGGTCGGGCGAGCGTGCGGGCGGAGGATCAACCGGATCAGGCACGCTCTCCGCGAGCTCCCGCAGGATCCGGACGAACCCAGAAGCCTCCTCGGGCGCAATCCGCTTCCGAATCTTCGGGTAGGCGAGCGCACGCTCAATTTCCGCGATCAGCGCCTCGCAGACGACAACCTCGTATTCGCCCTCGAGCCACAGCTGGACGAGACGGGCCGGCGCGCCTGAACGCGAGAGGAGAGCAGAGACGAAGATGTTCGCGTCGAGGACGACGCGCACGCGCTAACTGAGTCGAGACTTGTGCTGCGCCTCGACCGCGAGATCGAGGGCTTCTTCCTCATCCAGATCGGCGGATTCCCAAATCCGTTCGAGCAGGTCGAGGCCAAGGTCGCGTCGGAGCGCTTCCTCGATCACGTCGCTGTCCCGGCGTCCCGTTCGCGCGGCTTTCACACGCACTGCGCGAAGAGTCCGCTCGTCGAGGGTGACCGTCGTTCGTGTCTTCGCCACGCCCGCATCATAGCATCATGATGCAGTCGCATCGCGTGCGCGATGAGCGCGCACAAGTGCGTTCGCCAGGCGCATCTGCTCGACTGTTCCGCAGTTCGCGTCCAGGAGACGCGGCCTCGCGACCAGGTACGCCCGCCACGCTCCTCGCGTCGGCAGCCGACACCGCGTCATGAAGATCAGGATCGGGCCCCGCGGCCGACATGGGCCTCTCACGCGACTTGTGCGGCTTCGAACTTCTTGCGGCAGTGGGCGCTGCAGAAGTAATACGTGACTCCGTCGCGTGTAGCCGTCTCCTTCGCAGCTGTGATTGCAACTGTCATGCCGCAGATTGGGTCGATCGCCTCCTCGACCAGATCGGCCGGGGACGGGCCACGCGTGTGCCGCCACGCGACCAGCTCGGCCAGGATCGCGACCGCGATCTCCTCTTGGGCCGACGGGCCGAGGTCTAGGCCCGCAGGTGAGCGGATACGCGCCAGCGCTTCCTCCTCTACGCCGCGCTCGCGGAGCGCAGCCGTCACCGCCGCCGCCCGCGTCGCGCTCGCCACTAAGCCCACGTAGCCGGCGCCGGACGCGAGGGCGCCCTCCAGGGCCTCCTCGTCGTCTCGGCCCATCGAGGCGACCACGACCGCGTCCGCGCCCTCCACCGACAGCGTCGTCCGCCAGCCCAACACCGCCGCCAGCTCACGCAGCGTCCGCGCGGCAGGCGCGTCCCCCACCACGGCCAGCACAAGAGCGGGCAGCTGCGGCTCGATCAGCACCTCGACCGCGCCCTCCGAGGCGCAGCGGCTTTCGATTCGCTCGCGGCGCGGGTCGCCGTCCGCCAGCGCCGCCAAGGCGAGCCGCACCACCTCC
>WNFZ01003931.1_pt1 | contig 15649 bp, 17 predicted proteins | sample 5400081 | NCBI WGS metagenome assembly WNFZ01 (sample SAMN13153365, study PRJNA577476) | soil metagenome | isolation source: 80 cm soil or saprolite under grassland replicate 1 | place: USA:California | collected 2016-06-15 | reverse complement strand
CTAGCGGGAGTTTCCGGCCTTGGTGGTTGATCGGCGTCGCATCCGTTGTGGTACTTGCCTTTCAGGCACGGACAGTGTATTACCCACATATGCCATCGATCGTGGGGAAGCGACGCGGGAAGCACACCTACTACTACCTGGTGGAGTCCGCCCGCGTCGACGGCCAGCCGCGGATCGTGTCCCAACAGTACCTGGGCACCGCCGAGGAAGTCATAGCGCGGCTGTCGGGCACGGCAGGCGGCGAGCCGGTCCGCAGCCAGCACAAGCAGTTCGGGGACCTGGCCGCGGTCTGGTCGGTGCTGGAGCGCCTGGACGTGGCCGGGGTCATCGACCAGGCGGTGCCGCGCTATGCCAACGCCGCCGCCTCGGTGGGCACCTACATCGCCCTGGCCATCGCCAACCGGATCGTCGACCCCTGCTCCAAGCGGGGGTTCGGGGATTGGTGGGCGACCACCGCCGGGCCGCGGTGGGTCAAGCTCGGCCGGGCCGCCGTGGACCACCGGCGGTTCTGGGATGCGATGGACCGCCTGGACCAGGCGGACCTGCGCCGCATCGAGACCGCGCTGGGGCGGCGGATGGTGGCCCAGTTCGGGCTGGACCTTCAGGGGCTGGTGCTGGACATGACCAACTTCGCCACCTTCATCGACACGCGCAACCAGCGGGCACCCATCGCGCAGCGGGGCAAGGCCAAGCAGCAACGCGTTGATCTGCGTCTGGTCGGGCTGGCGCTGGTGGTCACCCGCGACGGCGGGGTGCCGGTCATCGCCCACGCCTACCCCGGCGACCGGCCCGACGTCACCCAGTTCAGCGACGTCATCGACGCGCTGCTGGCGCGCTATCGGGACCTGGCCGCCCAGGTCGAGTCGTTGACCGTGGTCTACGACGCCGGGCAGAACTCGGCCGACAACCACCAGGTGGTCGAGGCGTCGGGGATCGGGTTCGTCGGCTCGCTCGCGCCCAGCGACCATCCCGACCTGCTGGCGGTCCCCCGGTCCCGCTATCTGCCCGTGGATGCTGACCGGTACCCGGGACTTTGCTGTGTGGACACCACCTGTACCGCGCTGGGGGTCACCCGCCGGGCGGTGCTGACCCATTCGCCAACCCTGCATGCCGCCCAGTCCCGCGGCCTGGACCAGACCCTGGCCAAGGCCCACCGGCGCCTCGGCGAGCTGCAAGCCAAGCTCGCCCGCGGCAAGACCCGCCGCCAGCGCCAGGCCGTGGAGGCCGAGATCGCCGCGATCTGTAAGCCCCGCTGGGTCGGCCAGATCATCACCACCACCCTGACCGGCGACACACCAGCCGAGCTGCGCCTGTCGTGGCGGACCGACACCCGCGCCCGCAACCGCCTGGAAGCCAAGCTGTTCGGCAAACGGATCCTGTTCACCAACCGCGACACCTGGCCGGTGGCCGACGTGGTCGCCGCCTACCGCTCCCAGTCCGAGGTTGAGGCAGGCTTTCGCCAGATGAAAGACCCCCAGGTGGTGTCGTTTAGCCCCATGCACCACTGGACCGACCAAAAGATCCGCGTCCACGTCTTCTACTGTGTGGTGGCCCTGGCCATCGCCCACCTGCTGCGCCGCCAAGCCGACCACGCCGGCCTGCACCTGTCGGTGCGTGAGCTGCTGGCGGAGCTGGCCGGCATCCAGGAAACCGTGCTGCTGTACCACGACGGCGGCAAGGGACGCCCCCGCGCCCGGCGCATGCTCACCCAGATGAGCCCGACCCAACAACGCCTGGCCGACCTGTTCGACATCCACCGCTACGCACCGACCCGCTGAATCCACCGCTACGCACCGACCCGCTGACCACGCCCACACCGGCGAGGTGGGTAATACACCAACCCCACCCGCCCACACCGTCCTACCAGCAGAAACAGCCTCAACGATCAACCAAGGCCGGAAACTCCCGCTAGGTCGGGGACGGGTTCAGGGAGGTCGCTCGCCCAGGTGATACCGTCGCCGGGCTCGACCAGCATGGCCTCCAGCCCCCGATGGTCAACCAGCGCCTGGACGCAGCGGCGGCTGCCGCCGACGTAGGTGCTCATGAAGTCGATCTCGGTGGCCACGCACCAGGCCCGGTCGTCTGGCCACCACAGGTTGGCCGTCTGGAACCTCGGCGCATGGCACAACGAGGTGCGGATCGCACCGATTGGCCCGGCCAGCAGCCACATCCGCCGGTTTGGGATGTGGAATGCGGGGCCGCGGCGTCGGGGATCACGCTGGCGCCAAAGCCATCCCAGACCCCAAACCAGCAGCGCTCCGGCATGGTGGTGTGCCCCGCGAGCAGGTCGGGCAGCAGGTCGGCGAGGTCCGCGCCAGAGGCGCGGACCTCGCCGACCACCGCTGGTGTATTCGCCACCGGCTCGGGCCCGGCCGGCATTGCTGCTACCCGGTCGACTGGGCCGCCGAGCAGCGCCGTCGGCCGACCACCTCGCGTCAGGCAGGCCACGACCGCAATACCCGTATGCTCCTGCGGGAGTGGCCCGAGCTGGTCGTCGCCTTTCACCACCAGTTCGACGTCCGTGCTGGCGGGACCTCCAACATGTGCCTCAAGGTGCAGGGTCCAGGTTCTTCTGAACAATGTCGGCCCTGCTTGAACACTGCGGGAACAATCGGCGGTCCTGCCTGAACAATCCGCGTCAGGGCCCGCTGGGCTGAGGGAACGGAGAACCTCCAGGGTCTCCTTGGGTAGCTTCTCAAGCTGTAGGCGGATGAGCATCGGCTCCAACTTGGCTACCAACTTTCCGGGGACGTGCCCGAGGGAGCGCGGTGACGCGAGGGCCTTCTCTATCTCGGATGGGGCGAGGTCCGGGTCCGTGGCACCGTCGGTCCGTAGGCACGCCGAAGCCTTGCGAATCAGCTCCTTCAGGACAAATTCCAGCGCGTGTCGGTGAAGGTAGACGATCGGGACGTAGCGCAGGTCGTTGCCATCGGTCTTCCAGTGCTCAACCAGAAGTTCAGCAGCCTCCTGGGAACCGCTCGCGAGCGCAAGGTCGTCCTCGAAGGGTCCACCGACAACGGCGTTTATGCCACCAGGGATCGCTTGCGGGCGCGGGCTTGAAGAGGTCGCTCATCGGCCATGATGACCATCGGGCTGGCAGGAATCCACGGGATAACGGGATAGCGGAAGCAGCTTCCAGCGCAGAAACAACGGTTGGCCACCCTCGGGTGGTGGAGGGCGCGAGCGGTCGAGTGCGTCCGCCTCCTTGTCGACGAGTTGGTCGCTGGGCTGCCGGTGCGGGAGTTTCGCTGGCACAAGGGCCAGCAGCACTATTCGGGGTAGGTACTGGGCGGCGACGATGGGACGGCTGCTGGCCTATGGGAGCCGGCTGGAGCCGGCGCGGATCATGCTGGCGGACTTCGCCGTGGAGGTGGTCGGCATGGCCACCCAGCCGTTTCGGCTGGTCGGCTCAGACGGCGGCCGGACCCGGCGGCACGTGCCCGGCATTCTGCTGGTGGACGCCGACGGCGGGGTGACGGTCGTGGACGTGAAGGCGCCCGACCGCTTGGCTGATCCTGAGGTCCAGGCGGTGTTTGCGTGGACCCGGGCGGCGGTCAGACGCGGAGCCGCACTCCTGGACGCCCTCGACCAACCCGCCGTCGGCGCCCTCATCCAGGAAATGCCAGATCGGTGAGAAGCCCCCAAAGGGCCGGGGGGCTCATGACTTGGGGCGGGCGCGAATGTGTGCGCGTTCGCCCTGCCTGCCGAACAGGCTGAGGAACTCGACCGGTTCGGCACCGGCAGCGCCGAACCAATGCGGTATCCGGGTGTCCGACGCAGCCGGCTCTGCGGCCGCCCGGGTCGATGGTGGTGGTGATGCCGACGAGCTCCACGCCAGGCCAGCCCAGGAGCATGGCCAGGGCGCACGCGTCATCAGGGTCGCCGTCGAGGTCGGTATCGAGATGGATCCGCATCACACCAGCATGCCCCCAAATGCCAAGAGCACCAGCCATCATCGACGTCGAGCACGCGCGGAGGTCCGGCTGCCTCACCAGAACCTCCAAAGATCGGCGCGAGCACGCGGTCGACGTAGCCCGGAGGAAGGCTGCCCAGGGCTCGCCTGCCCCAGAAAGCACCCTGGAGGTCTCCTGACCCGCCGCTGCGGCTGATGAGCAGGGTTCGCGCCGGAATGAGGCGCTGACCTGGGCGACAATACCTCGTCCTCCCCATGTGCGGGGTGGGGTCTTAGCCGGGTGCTCGTCTCCGAGAGAACGGCACGGCGCCACTCGAGGAGGATGAGATGCATCCGGTGTTAACTCAGCAGCTCGCTGCGCAGCACATCGCCGAGCTGCCCGGCAGGCCGCCAAGCAGCGCCTGCTCCGCGGGTTGCGGACCGGGCCAGGACGGGCCCCCCGCCGCCGCGGCAGGTGGCGGGTCCGGTGGCTGTTTCGGCAGCCGCGTCCGATTACCGCGTGAGCTGGGGGGTGGGATCTGGGATGATCGGCGGCGTGGCCCAGCGAGTTTCCAGTCCGGTGCTGGTCGGCCGTGCCGCTGAGGTCGCCCAGCTCCGGGCGGCGCTTGACCGGGCGGCGGCCGGCCAGCCCGCCGTGGTGGTGGTGGCGGGCGAGGCCGGTGTCGGCAAGACCCGGCTGGTCGGCGAGCTGCTCCGCGACGCCGAGGCGCTCGGCGCGGTCGCGCTTAGCGGTGGCTGCCTGGATGTCGGGGAAGGGGTGCTGGCCTACGCGCCGATGGTGGAGGCGTTGCGTCCGCTGGCCGGCAAGTTGGGTCCTGGGGAGCTGGAGGGAGTGCTGGGCGCCGCTCGCGGGGAGCTTGGCCGGCTGGTGCCGGAGCTCGGCCCGCGGGGCGGGGAGCAGCAGCCGGCGGCGCCGCTGGCGCCGACGCGGCTGTTTGAGCTGCTGTTAGGGGTGCTGCACCGGCTTGCCGAGCGCGGCCCGCTGCTGGTGGTGGTGGAGGACCTGCACTGGGCCGACCGGTCCACCCGTGACCTGCTGGGCTTTCTGGTCCGCAACCTGCGCGGCGGCGTGGCGCTGGTGGTGACCTACCGCTCCGACGAGCTGCACCGGCGCCATCCGCTGCGGCCGTTTTTGGCGGAGCTGGACCGCAGCGGCCGTGCCGAGCGGCTGGAGCTGGGCCGGCTGGGCCGCCGTGGGCTGGCCGAGCTGCTGGCCGGGATCCTCGACGGGCCGGCCGCGCCGGCGCTGGTGGGGGAGGTCCTGGCGCGCTCGGAGGGCAATCCGTTTTTCGCCGAGGAGCTGCTGGCCGCCCACATGGCGGGCAGCAGGCTGCCGTTGGCGCTGCGGGAGCTGGTGCTGGCGCGGGTGGAGGCGCTGTCGGCGGCGGCGCAGCGGGTGCTGGCGGCGGCGGCGGCGGCCGGCACGCGGGTGGACCACGGGCTGCTGGCGGCGGTGGTCGGCCAGGACGCCGAGCGGCTGGTGTGGCTGCTGCGCGAGGCGGTCACCCATCATGTGCTGGCGGTCGACCAGGCCAGCGGCGCCTACGTGTTCCGCCACGCGCTGGTGCAGGAGGCGGTCTACGACGACCTTCTGCCGGTGCAGCGCGGCCCGCTGCACGCCGCCTACGCCCACGCGCTGGAGCGCCGCGCCGAGCAGCGCGCCGGCGCCACTGCTGTGGAGTGGGGCCAGCTCGCCTACCACTGGGACGCCGCCCACGACCAGGGTCGGGCGCTGCTGGCCAGTGTGCAGGCCGGGCAGGCCGCGGAGTCGGCCTGCGCGCTGGCCGAGGCACTCGGCCACTACGAGCGCGCGTTGGAGCTGTGGGACCAGGCGCCCGAGGCGGCGGCCCGCAGTCCGCTGGACCGCCTGGGGCTGCTGCCCGCAGTCCGCTGGACCGCCTGGGGCTGCTGCACCGCGCCGCCGAGGTCGCAAACCTGGCCGGCCAGTACCACCGTGCGATCGTGCTGGGACGCCTGGCCCTCGAGGAGGTCGACGCCGCGACCGAGCCGCTGCGGGCCGGGGCGCTGCTGGAGCGGCTGGCCCGCTACCACTGGGTCGCCGACGACAGCCCCAAGGCGATGGCCGCCGTCGAGCGGGCGGTGGCCATCATCCCCGCGGAGCCGCCGTCGGCGGAGCTGGCCCGCGCGCTGGCCGCGCACGGCCAGCTGCTGATGCTGGCGTCCCACCATGTCGACGCGCGCGCCCGGTGCGAGGAGGCGGTCGCCGTGGCCCGGCAGGTCGGCGACCGGGCCGTGGAGGGCCACGCGCTGACGACCCTGGGCACCTCGCTGGGCGTCCTCGGGCGCCTGGAGGAGGCCGTCGCCGACCTGGAGCGGGGCCGCCAGATCGCCAGGGAGCTCGGCAACGTCGACGACCTGCTCCGGGCACACGCCAACCTCGCTACCGTCCTGGAGCGGGGCGGCCGCGCCGCCGACGCGGTGGAGGTCTACCTCGCCGGCGTCGACCTGGCACGCCGGTTCGGGGCGCTGGGCGGCATGGGCACCAAGCTGCTGCCCGACGCTGCTATCGCGCTGTCGAGCCTTGGGCGCCTGGACCAGGCCGAGCGGCGGCTGGCCGAGCTGCTGGACCTGGAGCTTCAGTCGCCCGCGCACTGGTACGGCCCGCTGCGGGCCCGGGGGACGCTGCGGCTGCGGCGCGGCGACCTCGCCGGCGCGCAGGCCGACTTCCGGCGGATCCTCCACGACGCCCCGGCGCCGCTGGAGCCGCAGAGCGCAACCCCCGTGTACGCGGGCCTGGCCGAGGTCGCCATGTGGGACGGCCGCCTGCCGGACGCGCGCGCCGCCGTGGCCGACGGGCTGGCGGTCCTGGCCACCGCCGAGGAGCCCTACTGGATCACCGAGCTGTGCCGCACCGCGATGGCGGTGGAGGCGGCCGCCGCCGAGCAGGCCCGCGCCCGCCACGCCGACGCCGAGCAGCAGGCCGCCCGCCGGCGGGCGGCCGACCTGCTCGACCGGGCCCATGCGGCGACCGCCACGCCCGACGTGGCGCTGACGCCGGCCGTGGAGGCCAACCTGCTGACCGTCCAGGCCGAATGGTCGCGGGTCACCGGCCCAAGCGACCCCGAACAGTGGGCGAGGAGTGCCGAGGCGTGGGAGGCGCTCAGCTACCCATGGCCGGCGGCCGCCGCCCGCTTCCGGCAGGCCGAGGCGCTGCTAGCCGGGGGGCGCCCCGCGACGCCGCCGGCGCGGCCCTGGCCAGGGCGTGGACGCTGGCCAGCGGGCTCGGCGCGCGGCTGCTGGTCGCGGAGATCGACGCGCTGGCCCGCCGCGCGCGGATCGAGCTGGCCCCCCCACCGGGCAGGGGCCAGCCGGGCAGCCCAGCCCGGGAGCCGGCGACGGTGGCCGACGAGCTGGGCCTCACCCCGCGGGAGCGGGAGGTGCTGGCGCTGGTCGCCGATGGCCGCACCAACCGCCAGATCGCCGAGGCGCTGTTCATCAGCGGCAAGACCGCCAGCATGCACGTCTCCAACATCCTGGCCAAGCTCGGCGTGGCCAACCGTGGCGAGGCCGCCGCCGTCGCCCACCGCCTCCGCCTCACCGGTTAACGCGGCCTCCGCGTAGATCGTTGGCCGCAATCTACGCGTCCGGAGTTAGGGTGACGGCTGGATGGCCACCTCGGTGACCTGGCGAAACCATCACACCGCTGGAGCCGTCCACGTCGCCCACGCGGGCGGCAGGCCGAGGCGACGGACCGCTACGGCCGCCCGGTGCCGACGCGGACGGGACTGCGGCTGCTGCGCGCAACCCAGATCATGCGGCTCTCGGCGAGTTAGCCTCGCGACCACCGACGATGGGTACAACTCGCCGGCCGGGGCATCGCGTGTAGCTGGGCCAGATGGACCGGGCACGGACATCGGGCGGGAGATGGCAGACGACGACAGGGAGTTCCTCGACTTCTTCGCCGACGAGTTCTGGTCGCTGCGGCGGGTCGGGTTCCTGCTGACCGACGACTGGGGCGAGGCCGAGGAGCTGGCCCAGGAGGCGATGGGCCCGCACATTCGCGGCTTGGTCACGGGTGCGCGGCTACGACCGGCCGGCGGCCTTCGCCCGCAGGGTGCTGCTCAATCGGCACCGGTCGCTGCTGCGGCGGGCAATCGTCGAGGCCCGCCACCTGCTCGCCCACCGGCCCGAGGAGCGCCACGAGCCGGCCTTCAGCGGCGACGACCTGGTCCTGTGGCAGGCGCTGCGGCGAGGGTGGTGCCGGCCGGTTTCCGGTGTCCCACGATAGCGGTGGGATCCTCACCAGGCGGGCTGGAATAGTTCGACGGGGTTGCCGGAGGGATCCTCCAGCAGGATCTGCGAGCCGCCGGGTCCGGTGATGATGTCGTTGCGGAACTTCAGGCCGGCGGCGTGGAGCCGGTCGACCTCGGCGGCCAGGTCGGCGACCTGCAGGTGGATTCGGTTCCAGCCGCCGGGGACGGGTTGGGTGCCGTCGGGCATGGGCCGCCGGCCCGAGCTGGTCGGGCCGCTGAGCAGCAGCCGCACGCCGTCACGGCTGACGGTGGCGAACGCCGGGGCGGCGTCCTGCTGCAGGGTGAAGCCGAGGTGGGTGGTGTAGAACGCGACGGCGTCGGCGACGTCGTCGATCATGTAGCGGACGCCGACCGTGGTGGTGGTTTGGGGCATGCGCACCTCCGTGGTGTGGCGCTGGGCGTTCATTACGAAACTCGATATCGGCATACGATATGCTATGCCCATGAGGTCGTTTCTGCATGGGGCGGTGCAGCTGCACGTGCTCCACCACGCCGCCGAGCACCCCGTCCACGGTGCCTGGATGGCGGCTGAGCTGGCCCGCCACGGCTACCGGATCAGCCCCGGGACCCTGTACCCCACGCTGCACCGCCTGGAGGCCGCTGGCCTGCTCAGCGGCCACGACGACCTGGAAGCAGGCCGGCGGGTCCGCCGCTACACCATCACCGACGCCGGCCGCACCGCCTTGGCGGAGGCGCGCTGGGCCCTGCGCGAACTCAGCCACGAGCTCCTCAAGTGACCCATTTCGTCGCCGTTGCTCGCTTCGGCGACGACTTCGATGTCGTCTTCGGTGTCGAGGATCGACGTGAAACCCACGCGGACGAGCGCTTGGTCGTCGGCGAGCACCACCCGGATCACGAGGGTTGTCCGGGCGGGCCGCCAGCGCTCGCGGTGGTGGCCCCCAACCGCGACCTTTGTCATCCCTGGACGTACACCGTGCCGACTGGTTCTTCGTCGCCTCCCATCGCGCATACGCCTCATGGTCTCTCTTCGATTTGGTGCGCTGGGGCCGACTGCGAATCGGTGGCGTTCGCACCGTGAGGTGCATTGCGCGTCTCACCAGATCGACTGCCTGACCGATCACGGATTCGTGCGCTCGTCGGGGTGGCGAGGGCTTGGGTAGAGATCACGGTTTGGTAGACGACGAGCCCAACGACCGCGACGGCCACGGGGATGTGAACGGCAAGAATCCCGCTACTCGTTCCGGCGTCGTAGCCGGTGACAACGAGGGCGAACACCATTGCGACAAGTGCGACGCGACTGAGGAGCATGCTCGTAGTGTCACGTTGGTGACGCCGTGTCGCCAGCCCGACGAGGAGGCTCGCGAGGGGCAGCAGTGTGAGGAGATCGCCCAGATTCTCGTGCCATGTCAGCCAGCTCAGGTGCCCACTCAGGAAGCCGCCAGCGAACGTGGCTTGTGCCAAGACACCCAGCGCGAGTGCCCCCGAGAGCGCCGCGGTCACGCGGGGCGCCGCGACACCTTTCTCGGTGGCCGTTGCCTCGGTCGGGGCATCCTGGCGAGGCGCTCGGACCGCGACGGCCACGCCCCAGACCAGCACCGCCAGGATGACGACGTGGTAGATGATGTCGGGCGCGGATTGTGGACCGACACCCACGATGATGGTGAACACACCGACGAGTGTCCCGAGCAGCGCGAATCCCTGCGCGACGATGCCGGCTTCGCGAGTCCGCTCCGGGCGAATCCAGCTCAGGACCAACCCGACGAGCAAGGCGAGGCTAATCACGCTCTCCGCGGTGCGCGCCTGCTCGTGCTGGTAGCCATGGAGCAGTACCCCGGAGTGCACAAGCGCGGCAGCCAGGAACGCGATGGCCTCGAACAGCAGGAAGGTTCGAATGCGTTTCGTTGCAGTTCCTCCCCGGATCGACCGACGGGCAGACCGCCGCCGATGGTGCGCTGGACGAGTCACGCGCGCTGCTCGCGCTGTGTGCGTGGTCATTGGACGGCGATGGCGTCGAGGATAGCGACGCGTGACGCACGGCGGGCGGGTCGCCAGCCCGCGAGCACGCCAGCGAAGGCGCGGATCACGACCACGAGGATGAGTTGTACAACGGACACGCTGAAGGTGGCGTTGCGTTGCGCGATGGCCTCGAAGAGCGACCAGCCGATGAACGCACCGACCACGACTCCCACGAGCGTCCCGAAGCTCGACACGATGACCGATTCGAGGCGCAGTATGGAGCGGACCTGGCGACGGGTCTCACCGACGGCACGTAGCAGGCCGATCTCGCGACGGCGCTCGTACACCGCCAGCGACAGCGTGTTCGCGATGCCGAGCAATGCGATCACGATGGCGAGGAGCAGCAGCACGTAGACGAGTCCGGGCAGGAAGTTGAGGCCGGCTATTCGTGCGACTTCCTGCTCGACCCGTCCTCGGAGCCCGTGGCGCTGTTGCTGGACTACGGCCATGGTGAGAAGGACCCTGCACGCCACCTCCGCCTGCAGCTTGAGCTGTGCGATCGCCTTGTAGACACTGACGTGCGCCGTGCATCGCGGGTTCCCGCCTGGCGAGCCCTCTGGGACCCGGACAAGGTCCTTCACGAGTCGAGACACTCAATCGCGCCGACTACCAGCCGGCCGTGTCGAGCAGCTTCATGAGGTTGCGCTTGCGCCGCTGGGTCGCCCGTATCGAGGCGATCTGGCTGGCGAACCCCAAGGCCACAGGGAACCGGCGGCTCACCGGCCTCCTCGCCCGTCACCTTGCCACGAATCTCGTGTAACACGAGAATCGTGGCATGAAGAACATCACCATCACCCTCGACGAAGAGACCGCCCGCTGGGCCCGAATCGAAGCCGGCCATCGGGACATGAGCGTCTCCCGCCTCATCGGTGAGCTCCTCCACCAGCACATGCGCGCCCAGACCACCTACCAGGACGCCATGCAGCGCTACCTCGCCCGCACCCCCACCGCCCTCAAGGACACTGGCCACTATCCCTCTCGTGAAGACCTCCACGACCGTGCCGGTCTTCGTTGACACCAACGTGCTCGTCTATGCCAGAGACGCCTCAGAACCCGATATGCAACCACAGGCCCTGGCGTGGATCGAGCACCTGTGACGGACCCGGACGGCGCGGGTCAGCTTCCAACGAGGTCATCGGGAACCCGCCGATCACCAAGTAGGCCAACGACGGGAGCAGGATCGCGAGCCGGATAACGAGCTGTGCGAGCACCGCCTGTTGTGGGATCAGCGGGTCAGGCGGTCGAGGATCAGGAGCGCGGCCTGCTTGTCCATGAACTGGTTGTCGTTGCCGCACTGGCGGTCGTAAACGCACGAGGGGCAGCCCTCCTCGCAGGCACAATCGCGGACCATCTCGAAGGCTGCCGAGGCGAGCTGCTCGAACACCTCGAAGGCCTTCTCCGCGATGCCAATCCCGCCCGGGTAGCCGTCATAGATGAAGATCACCGCGCCGCCGCCGACGTCCGGGTGCGCGGCGGTGGACATGCCGCCGACATCGCGCTTGTCGCACATCGCAAACATCGGAAGCAGGTGGATCATCGTGTGCTCGGCGGCGTGCAAGCCGCCCAGCCAGTCCCCGCCCGCGCCGCGGACCGCGTCACGGATCCGGCTGGAGACAGCGCACCAGACCCCAACAGTGGCGAACTCGACCGGCGGCAACTCCAGGTCGTGGGTCTGGACGACGCGGTCGTAGTGCTTGCGGCGGTAGCCGATGAACTGGTCGGTGACGTCGACCGTGCCGACGGACAAGGTGCTACCGGTGCCACGGCCATTGCCACCAAGCGGACGCCGACGGCGTTCTGCGGTCACCGTGACGCTTGGTTGGTTGATCGGCTCGGTGTACTCCTCGGTCGCCACCTGGCGGGCAGTCGCGACTCCACGGGCAAGGTCGAGGCTGAGGATGCGGTAGCTGTCGCCCTGGTGGTACAGGATCGCGCCAGGGTGGGCGCTGGCGTAAGCGCGCCGCTCAGACAGCACCTCGAGCAGCCGGCCACGGCCAGAGCTGGCGTCACCGTTGCCGTCGCCGCAGCGCACCTCCACACGGCCGGCATCGATCGCATCCAGCGACACCTCGCCAACAGGCCGTCCCCGGCCATGGTGGATCCAGCCGGCCGAAGTCCTGGTCAGGCGCCCCTTCTGCTCCCAGTGGGCGAGCGCATCGGAAAGTCTCGGACCGAAGCATGCCTCCTCGCGGTCGGTGACAGGGAGCTCGGCGGCAGCGCACAGGACATGGCCATTGAGAATGTAGGGGTTGTCAAGATCGACGACCGCGTGCTCATGGGGCTTGCTGAGCAACTCCTGCGGATGGCGGGCGAGATACTGGTCGAGAGGCCCTTCGAAGGCGACCAGGGTGACCAGCGCGGTGCCGCTGCCACGGCCAGCTCGGCCGGCCTGCTGCCAGGTCGACATCATCGTGCCGGGATAGCTGGCCAGGATCGCGGCGTCCAGCCCGCCAATGTCGATGCCGAGCTCAAGCGCATTGGTGGAGGCAACCCCGTCCACCGTGCCCTCCTTGAGGGCCTGCTCGATGCGACGGCGGTCCTCCGGGCGATAGCCGGCACGGTAGGGAACGATACGCCGGCCAGGGGCCTGCTCGGCGGCCCAGCGGGCGGTCAGCTCGGCCATCTGCCGAGACACCGTAAAGCAGATCGTCTGGCAGCCCTGCTTGGCGTGGAGGGCGAGCAGATCGGCGACCTGGCGGTGCGCGGAGCGGCCCGCCAGCCGGGCCGTGTCCCAGACCAGGAAGTGCTTGGGGCCATGCGCAGCACCATCGGCGGCGATCACCTCACACGACATGCCGACCAGCCGCTCGCCGTGCTCGGCGGGGTTGGCGATCGTGCCGGAGGCGAGCATGAATTGCGGGTCGGCGCCGTAGTGGTCGAGGATGCGACGCAGCCGCCGCAGCACCAACGCAACGTTGGAGCCGAACACGCCGCGGTACCAGTGGGCCTCGTCGATCACCACCACGGCGAGGTTGGAGAAGAACCGGGCCCACAGGTGATGGTGGGGCAGGTAGTAATGCAGCCCGTAGGGGTTGGTGACCACCAGGCGCGACTGGTTGCGGATTCGCGGTCTGACGCTCTGCGGCGTGTCGCCGTCGTAGGCGGCGGCGCCGAACCGCAGCCCAGTGGCCCGCTCCAGCGCCCGCAGCGTGGCGAGCTGGTCGTTGGCGAGCGCCTTCATCGGATAGACGTACAGCGCAGTCGCCTCTGGGTCGGCGGCGAGCCGCTCAAAGACCGGCAGGTTGAACGCCAGCGTCTTGCCCGATGCCGTCGGGGTCGACAACACCACGTTGCCGCCGCCACGCACCGTCTGGATCGCCTCGACCTGGTGGCGGTACAGACGGATAGCAGCTCGGTCGAGATGGTGCTGCAGGGGCGAGGATAGCGGCGGGTCCAAAGTTGCGTGCTCGGCTGGCCTGGCGGGCAGCAGCGTCGCGAACGCCAGCGGCCCGCTGACACCATCACCGGCGTCCGCACCCGTACCTGGTGCGCAGAGCACCTCAAGGACGCGGCCGACAGCATCCGCATCGTCGATCATGGCGGCACCCACCTTCACATTCGTCCCCTGCATCACGATGACTCGTCGGAAGGTATGAGCGCCACGCCGGCGTCCAAATAGAGCGAGACTCGGTGGTCATCCGCACCAGGCGTACGACATGCTCCGGCTGCTGCGAGCCACTCGCGAGCTGCTGTTGCCCGCGCCGGGACACACCTGAGCTGGGCGTCGGCACGCTGGGTGGTGCCAGCAAAGCCCACGCGGTGGTCGCAGGCGACCGCCAGCACGTCGCCACTGCCAGTCCTCCATACAGTGGTGCCTTGACCCGGGCAGGCGGGACATCGGCCTGGACATCCTCTACTGTTGGCCACAGCGCACAATGCCGCAAGGTTCGGAGGCACGGCTGTGGCATCCAACGCTGAGCTCGAGGTCGGCGACGCGGATGACGTCCCGCTGGGCGGGTCGGACGGCGCGGACATCGAGGCGGCGTTGGCCGCCCGCCCGGACCACGTGTCCGGCGGTCTCGTGGACCAGGCGCCGGTGGCCATTGCGATCGACGCGGGGCCTGCCGGCTGTTGGATGGTCCGGGTCGAGCGGGATGGGCGCATGCTGTGGGCCCGGGGCATGGCGAAGCATGCCCAGGCGACGATCCGCGCCGACGCGGACACCCTCATCGCGATGCTCTCCGGGCGGGAGAGCGGCGTCGGCGCCTTCATGGAAGGTCGGCTGACGGTTCGCGGGAGCCTGGGGCTGGCGTTGCTCCTGGAGGGGGCGCTGTCCCCGGAAGGGCGGTCCGCACGGTTCCCGCGCGCGGCGACCGCGACCGCTGGCCGCATCCGCACGCCGTACCTGGACGGCGGCCCACCCGACGCGCCCGTGGTGGTCGGGCTGCACGGCCTCGGCGCGACCAACGCCTCCTTGCTCCCGACGGTATGGGAGCTGGCAACCGACCACCGCGTCATCGCCCCCGACCTGCCTGGGTTCGGCGTCGCCGACAAGCCGCTCGCGCCGTACAGCGCCGCGTGGTTCGCGCGCTGGCTGGAGCGGTTCTGTGACGTGTTGCAGCTCGACCGGTTCTTCCTGCTGGGCAATTCCCTGGGCGGACGCATCGCGATCGAGGGCGGCCTGCTGATGCCCGACCGGGTCCGTGGGCTCGTGCTGCTGACGCCGTCGCCAGCGTTCCGCAGGCTGCGGCAGTTCGTGCCGATCGTGCGTCTGCTGCGCCCGGAGCTCGCGGTCGTCCCTGTCCCGGTCGGGCATGCCGCGGCAGTCGCCGGCCTGCGGCAAATGTTCGCCGTCCCGGACCGCGTGCGGCAGAGCTGGTACGACGCCGCCGCCGACGAGTTCCTGCGAGTGATGCGCGACCCGCGGGGCCGCATCGCGTTCTTCTCGGCGATGCGCCAGATCTATCTCGAGGAGGCGTTCGGCGCTCGCGGGTTCTGGGAGCGGCTGCCGGGGCTGCGGCCTCCGGCGCTGTTCGTGTGGGGTGACCGTGACCGGCTGGTGCCCCACGGGTTCGAGCGGCACGTCGTGCGAGCCCTTCCGGGCTGCCACTCGGTGGTGCTGCGCGACTGCGGCCACGTGCCGCAGTTCGAGCTGCCCGATGAGACGCATGGGCTGATCCGCTCGTTCCTGGCGATGACGACGGCTGCTGGACCGCAGTAGGACCCGTCCTCGGACCCAGGCCCGGGTCCCGTGTGATACCGGCCGACCGGCCCTGCGAGAAGGGGCCGTTGCGTCCTTCCCGAGCCGCGATGGGCTCGACACCCTGGTGGCACGGACGAGGCGTTGTGAGAGGAGTCGATCATGCAGCGGACGAGCCCGCTGGACGCGGGCTTTCTGGACCTGGAGGACGAGGACCGCCACGCGTCGCTGGCGATCGCCTCGATCGCCGTGTTCGAAGGGCCGACGCCCTCGCATGACCAGTTCCTCGCGGCGATCGCCGGGAGGCTGCCGCTGGTGCCGCGCTACCGGCACAAGGCCCGCCAG